>Ga0315552_1002027_pt1 | contig 12120 bp, 8 predicted proteins | sample SalMarSW160170MG_2_FD_203102 | JGI IMG/M metagenome (GOLD analysis project Ga0315552, IMG submission 203102) | Salt marsh sediment microbial communities from the Plum Island Ecosystem LTER, Massachusetts, United States - Salt Marsh Sediment SW1601-70 ...
GTTATTAGCGTATCATCTCCTATTATCTTCCCTACCGATAAGCCAGCCAGACATATATTTGTATCAAAGGCAGAACCAATGCTATCGTTGCTCATACTCAACAACGCTGGGAGTTTCCATATACCCTGCCTGGGGAAAATGTATCCTTTAGACCGCATATATGGAACAGCAATAACAGCAAAGCCTGCTAAAAGTAAAACTAAAGCTCCTATCGCCTTTATTCTTCTCATTTTTCCTTGTGGCCTGATTAGGTTAAATAGCAGCCAGGCACTGCCATATAGGACCACTTGGCCGCACTCAGGACGGATCAAATATCCAAGTCCTGTAGTTATTCCCGCCCAGCCAAACATCCAGTTTTTGCGAAATCGTGAACCTAACAGCAGCAGTAAGAAGCCTATTGCTAAAAACATGATATTAGGCCAATTGCTCAACGCGTCGCTGCCGTATTCGGCTGAATCGGGTAAAATACTCAAAATCAGAACCCCCCAAAAACTTAATCGGGAACCAACAAAATAACTTCCCACGAAATATAGTGCTATGGAGGCAATTACCTTGCTTATAAGCGAAACAGCCTGGGCGGAAATAATCCATCCCTGAAGCGACGTTGCATCATAAAATAATCCTATCATTTTATGCATGAGATGAATGAGAAATGGATATCCCCAAGAGGGTATATTACGCATAGCTTCAACAGGGTTATCCGCGATGCTTTTTGCTAATTCGATATAAAATGTACCATCCTTGGCAATGAGGACTGTTGTCGCAATTATGTATGTACCTATTCCAAGCGCAATTGCTAATAAAATTATGATATGTATAAGGTTCTTTTCTTTGACTAACTGATTGGCGTCTTTACCAGCAACCATTCATGTCCCTGATCGTTTAAGCCCGGTATAAGGTTTTGTCCGACCCTTCGGCTCTGCTCAGAGCCTGCCCTGAGCTTGTCGAAGGGACAGGCTGAACGACCTCCAAAGTTCATCAAATGCCGTGCTCATCCCTTAAAGAAAAATACAAATGCCAGAGCACACAGAAGGGTAATCTAAAGTGTACCCTGTCGTCAAGACCAATTTTGTCTTCTATAAGGTAGAACTTGTCATAAAATCGCCATATATCTACAACCCGTAAGACAGAGCAAATAATCTTGAAAGATATGGTGTTGAATTCCAAACAGTATTTTTGGGAGCAGGTCATTGGTGATCTCAGACTTGGCTAATTTGCCATGTTCGGGACAGAAGCTGTCCAGTTGGATTCTGCTATGGCACTGCTTGTGCAGTTGATTTAAGGCTAACTTGCTAGTGCCGCTTACGGCAGCGTAGAGCCGAACTGGAAAGCTGATCAGCGAGATTTTCAACTGTCCTTTCCAAGTAGTGGTTAGTGCCATGATAACTCCTCCTATAAAAGAATTTCAGGTTCTATTGCTTCAACATCAACTTCTTTAATCCACCGATAATTCTGGTTCTGCCATAGCACAATCAAAGAGATACTTGACGTTCTACAGTGCCCTCCAGATTCCCAACCGGAACCGAACGCACTGTCAGTTTCACAGTGCCATCCGGTTTGTTAATCGAGACCTTTTCGATGCATTGCCTCAGGGCAACGAGCTTTTCCTGATGCAGACCCTGATGGAGGGTGTATTCAAGACCAGATAAAAATTGCATTGCATCAGCAACTATAGTCTCGATCTCGGCTTGCGATAACGAGAGCCTATCCAGCTCTTCAATTCTTGCCTCAAGCTGCTGTTTTTGCTGGGTAAGCTCATTTAGCCTTGTATCCACATACTCGCGATTTGTTTCTGTAATGTTATCTAAGAGGTTGCTTATGATACCACTAATTCTTTCCAGCTCGGATTCAGCTCGCTGACGTGCTACAGCGATGTCTTCTTTTTCTGTTCCGATCTGGGCTTTGATGGCTTCAGCCACCTTTTGCCGGCCACCATTTTCAAGATAAGGCCTGTAAAAATCCAGGACCGCATTTATAACCGTCGATTCGAGAGTATCTTTTGGAATCGCGTTCATCTGGCAGACGCTTGTGCCTTTTGAGATGTAACCGCCACAGCCATAGTAGCAGGTCCTGACTTTGGTACCATCCATGCGTTTTTTGCCCTTTCCGCGGGTAAGGCCCTGGTAACGGCTGCCACACAGGGCACACCTTAATAAACCTGAAAGGATAAATCGACTTCTTTGACCGTTCCAGGTCTTACCATGATTGGTAAACCCTGGATTGCATCCTCGCTGTTCGATCGATTTGATATTGTTTTCGCATCTCTGGCGGGCAAGCTCAAATAATCTGCGGCTTATAAGTGCCGGATGTGCATCGCGAACTGTTATCCAGTCTTCTTTCTGGTTAGGCACTAACCGGGCAGCGTGGACTTTCTCCCGGTCCACAGCCCGGCCTTGGCTTATTCTATGGAAGCGGGCATCGGTCCTGCGATTCCAGACCATATCTCCTGCATAGATTGGATTGACCAAGATTGCTCTTATTGTTGTGTCAGTCCATTTGCCGCTATAGATATGTGACCACGCAGGTCCTCTCGGTGTGGAGATACCTTCGTTATTTAGTGTAGCGGATAGCGATTTGTAACCCTTGCCTTCTTCAGCGTACATCTTAAAGATTCGCTTGATGACCCTCACTCTGTCTGGATGGCTGAGAGCAAGCTTTGCTCTATCCCTTTTTGAGATGTTCAGAGACTCCCCCCGCGCAAGTGTGCGGATAAGCTTTCCCTTTTCGTCGTATAGTTCCTTAGAGCCATCCGGCATAAAGCGGACAATAAAGAGAAACTTTCCCTCAGCATTTTCATATCGCAGGTCATAACCATAAGGTGGTGTCCCTCCCATCCACCAGCCACCTTCAACCTTTGAAAGCAGCCCCCTGATAGTTACTTTAGATAAATCCTTTGATTCCTGCCTTGCCTGCCATTGCTTAACAGGTCGCACGAGGTCATCTGTTGTGTCACCGTTAAAATTCTCGCTGACATAAAGAACTTCAACGCCGTTGGTTTTGAGGATATGTCTGTAAAATCCCGCCTCATCGTTGTCGACCCTGCCAAAGCGTTTTACATCGTATACGATGATCCTGTCGAATCGCTTGGTTGATTTCTGGGCATCCTGAACCATCTCCTGAAACGCACGCCTGCCCAGTGTAGATGTGCCGCTTATGGCATCATCGATGTAGAACTTTACCAGGTTGAGATCGTGCTCGGCGGCGTAGGTCTCTATGGCCTTTTTCTGGTCGGGTATGGATTGTTCCTGGCGGTCTGTGGAGCGGCGGACATAGCCGACCGCCCGGTTATTTTGGCGTGTTCCGGCCTCTTTCTTAAGCATATAAGTGGCCTCCATTAAAAGAGTTACGTTTTACCATATAGGGGCTTATATGCCTTTATATAGCAAGTTTATATCGAGGTATTTGGCTGGATATTCGCAGATATTTGCGAGTATTTGGGCTTTTATGGCGGACTTAGGCCGTATTCCTGGTTCGGTATCAGTCCTGCTGCGGGATGCCCTCAAGATCATCGGAACTGATGAACTCGATTTGTGCCAGTTCATTCAGGATACACTGTTTGAAATGCTGGAAATCCTCCTCGGTGGCGATATAGAAACGCAGACATTTACCATCGTCAACTGGTTCGATCTCAAGCTCAGAAGTTAGTTTCTTTTTCCAGAATGACAGGTCATCGGCGAAGCGACCTCTCTGCCAGACGTATGCTTTCTGTTTACGAGCTTTCACAAAGAAGCGGCGTTTCCCATCTAAACGGTAAACTAGAGTCCGACGGTTAAGGTTGTTTTCACGATTTGAGGTTATCTCTGCGAGAAAGAATGCTGTTAATGCGTCATTTCCTATCATCGCCAAAGCGGTCTCCCAATCACTCCATCGCTTTGATGACTTGCCGCGACGGCCGCGGCGGTCCGCATACTCTCGCAACTCCGGGGCAGGGTAAATACAGGTGCAGCTTAGGTATTCCAACTTGCCATCAGTGGCCAGTTTCAGTTGGTAGCAGCGAATATCCAATTCGTATTGTTCACTCAACCATTCAACTGTGGCAAGTACCTCGAAGTCGAATGCCTCGGCCAGGAGGACGACCCGCTGCCGTTGATTCAATGCCGACATATCTGCATCAAAGAATTCCTCGATCTGCTCTTGTGCCTCTTCGTTGGGCACACCACTAAGGACGCTTAGACTGTCGATTAATTGTTGTGGTTCCCACTTGGAGACCATAGCTGTGTAACTTAGGGCTTGCAGCAACTGAAGCCGGTCGTTACCACGTTTTATTTCGATGACAACAGCCGCTGCATCTTTATCCACAGCCAGCAGGTCAATGCAGTCATCTACAACATCAGTCGGACAAACCTCTTCACCTACCAATAAGAGCTTTTCACCCATCTCAGCAAAGAACACATTACCGTTCTGTCGGATTAGCTGTTGTAGATCATAGCGTTCCTTAAGACCTACCTCACCAAGTGACTGGTTTGCCATTGGTGTAAGGTTTTTTTGATTTCTGTCAATTCGTAACATCGCATCTCCTGACCGGTCCCTGAAGGTGATTTAGATGGTGGTTCTAAGGCGTCCCCGCAGGGACCCAAAAAAGGAGCGTCGAACCAAGGTCGCTCCCAGGATCCTCGCCAGAGGATTCACGAAACAACACTCGGCCGACGCTCCCATTTTGGGAGCGCTGTCCAAGCGCTGCTATCGTGAAAGGAACTCGTTTATGAGTTCAGTCTGGCGATTTCCTGAGAAGCTGTCCCACCGAAAAACCTCGTCCGCCTTGTCATTAAAGCACTTACGCAAACTTGCCATATGCAGTTGATTCTACTATGTCTGACAGTATGGATACACTACCACAATAAACCTTGCAAAAAGCCTCTGTCATCCCATTGTTTCTATTTATGCATTGTTTAGCTATGGTGTACCTCCTTTCGGAAAATTTATTTGGTGATAACACCTTAAATTTAGCGTGTCACTATTTGGATGGCCGACAAGGCCTAAGTCTTTCTGAAATAAAGACTTGTGAAAATGAAACTCTTCTGGATACCGACAACACCGACAATCATTAAGACGATTTTAGTATGCGCTAAGGTTAATATCGAGCTATATTGCATCTTCAGGTATGCATATGATGCCCCCGCTATTAAGCCCTGGAGAAGAGTCAGGGCTTTTTTGTCCTTGTCGTATTGTAAGCCTTAAAGCCGCCTGAAACATATAGCCGAGCTACCTCCGTACCGTTAATCCAGACAACACATCCATCATCGACATAGACTCCCAATATTAACGTTCCAATCTTGTGTAAGTTATTCCCTGTGGGGCGTATACCACTTATTGCATCGGCTCCAGTTTTCTTGTCTTTGTCCTCGTCCACAGCACGAAAATGCAGATCCTCAGGCTCAGGAGGAATTTTAAAAAACTTCCCTAAAACACTGGATAAGGTCCAATCGGAGCATCCGGACAAAAAAATAGAGTCATGGTTTACCGATGAAGCTCGCTTTGGCCAACAGGATACTATAACCAGAGTATGGGCATTGAAAGGTTCCCGGCCTCGTGCAGTCAGACAGACGAAATATGAATGGCTGTATGTTATTGGTTTTGTTTGTCCACAGACAGGGCAAAGCATTGGTCTTTTATCACCATATATCAGTACTGAGATTATGAATATCTATCTTCAGCAATTTAGTCTTGAACTTGCTGAAGATGTGCATGCGGTTTTGGTTTGGGACCAAGCTGGCTTTCATAAATCAAGAGGTTTGAAGATTCCTGAAAACGTTACGATTATACCTTTACCTGCATATTCACCCGAGTTGAATCCTGTTGAAAATTTCTGGCTTTACTTTCGCAGCCATTACTGGGCTAATCGTGCTTATGATGATTACGATGACTTATCTGAGGCTGCCATAGAAGCCTGGCAAAAAGCTGCTCTTGATCCTGAAATAATAAAATCAGTTTGCCGAGTACCTTATGCCGAGCGCAATAATTAATTACAATTGGTATAAGATGGTTCAGACTATGAGATGCTTTCTGGCGAAACCGCTGTTGGCCAACATCCGATTGAGGCAGTGTGGATGATGAGTGATATTATCAAATTTACTGAAAAGTCGCAGAAACTCAAGGATATTTAAGGCGCCTATTAATAAGCTTGTGTATCTTCAGCTATCATCGCAGTTCTCGTCTTGCCAGCCAAAGACCTGGTAACATTGGCAGCCAGAGCGTAAAGCCGCGTAATAACAAAGTAGATGTAAGAGCTGCCTCAACTGGAATGCCGAGTGCGCTAAGCATACCTGTAGAACTTGCTTCAAATATGCCGAGGCCAAGTGGAATCGGACTAAGCGTGGCAATTATTGAGGAAACCACAAAGCTGGGTAACGCCACAAGAAATGAAACATTCTGTCCCATAGCAAGCAACATTATCCATAGCGTTGCTGCGTCAAGCAGAAAGATTGCAACATACAGCAATATTGATGTAGCTACCAGGGGGTGATTGCGCAGCAGGTGCTTAGGCGCCTGGGTAAATCCCTGCAGTAAGTCTCTGACGTTTGGCAGTCGTGTCAATAGCTTTGGAATCGCTCTTGTGCTCCAGTGCTGCAGCAATAATGCACCGGCAGGGATTGCCACCGCCACCAGGCAGAATAATCCTACAAGCAAAAGAATCCAGATGTGAATGGCATGGTAGAACCACAGTAGAGCTAAGCTTGCTAACGCAACAATCAGATAGGCTACATAGTATGCTACAAGACTTACTAACATCATAGCCATACAGAGGTCTGTGGGCACACCACGACGCTTCAAAGCTGCAATAAAGAAACTTATCCCACTCGCTCCTCCACTTGGCAGGGCCTGGTCTGCGAATAATTTAGCAAAAGCAAGCGGTATGAAAGAAAAAAAACTTTTTTGTATATTAACATAATGCAGTGCCCGATTCCAAACTGCCGCAGTACAAACGTAAGTACCGAATTGCAGAAGCAAGGCTACAAGCAGCCACTTAGGCTTGGCCTCGCGTGCCAGTTTGGCAAAATGTTCTATTTCACCGAGGTGAGTTACAACTGCGATTACTCCGGCCAACAACAAGATCCCAATAAACCACGATCTGAATTGGTGACCTTTTGTTTTCGCAGGAAGTAGCGGTGAGTCATTTTTATTGTTTTCTGTTATTGGCATATCACTAAATTTCTAATAGACGCTTGATGCGTTCCTCGGTGGATGGATGTGTCATAAACAGCTTTGCTACTGCGCTTCCTGTCAAAGGTTCGACAATAAACATATTCCTTTGAGTATCCGGAACCGGCAAGGGAATTCGTTTATTTGCTGATTCGAGTTTTCTCAATGCATTAGCCAGAGGTCGACCTGAACCAACCGTTTCTGCACCAAGTCGGTCAGCATCAAACTCTCTCGAGCGGCTGATGGCAAGCTGTATGAGGGTAGCAGCCAATGGTGCAAAAATCAGAAGGAGCAATGCTATTAAAGGATTTGACCTGCGGTTGCGGTCACCGCCTGACCATAAAGCAAGATAGCTTAACCAGCTGATAGCTCCGGCAACAATGGCTGCTATTGTACTTATCAATATATCGCGATGTTTTATGTGAGATAATTCATGTGCAAGGACACCTTCCAGTTCATCATCATCCAGCATTTCCCGTAGGCCTGCAGTTACGCACACAGCACTATGATGCGGCCCTCGGCCAGTTGCAAAGGCATTCGGAGCCTGTGCAGGTGAAATATAGACTCTTGGCATAGGAAGTCCTACTCGTTGGGCCAACGTTTTCACAATTTCCCACAGTACAGGGTCATCGTCTTTTGATATTTCGGTGGCTCTTACTGTTGCCAAAGCAATCTTGTCGCTAAAAAAGAATGCAAATAAATTCATTACGGCTCCGATTATTAATGCCGGTAGTAAGGCAGACTGGCCGCCTATCAGATAACCAACTGCAAGGCACAGACCCATCAGGCCAGCCATCAATAGAGTTGTTTTGAAGTTGTTCCACACTTTATACATAATAACCTCCAAACATTCTGATTTTCGTTCTTAATACTTGATATCACAACCTAATTTTCTCGTAAAATACTCTTTTCACAACCTCCGCTGTCACAACATATGCCGCAACAATCACCGCTAGAAAAACCAGGAAGTATACTGGAAGCTGCTGGAATCCGAAAATCGCAGCCACCGGGGTAAACGGCAGCAGCAATGTAATCACAGCTACTGCCAAAGTTGCTGCTAGCAAATATTTGCCAGGCTTGCTTTTAAAAAATGGCCTGCGTGTACGAATAACCATCACTACAAGTGCAGCCGAGATAACAGACTCGATAAACCATCCTGTTCTTAACTGTTGCGGCGAAGCGTGAAGGATAAGTAAAAGTGCTCCGAAAGTACAATAGTCAAAAATCGAACTAAGGAGGCCGAAAACAACCATGAATTTACGTATGAATTTTATATCCCATTTATGAGGCTTTTCAGTTAATTCTGAGTCAATACTGTCGGTCGCAATAGCCATCTCGGGTAAGTCTGTCAACAAATTAACAAGCAAAATCTGTTTTGGAAGCAGGGGCAAAAACGGCAGGAAAAGTGAGGCTCCTGCCATACTAAACATGTTTCCAAAATTAGCGCTGGTCGCCATAAAAACATACTTTAGAGTATTGGCGAAGGTTGCTCTGCCCTCCTGCACGCCCTCCAGAAGAACTGCAAGGTCTTTCTCAAGCAATACAATGTCAGCCGCTTCTTTTGCTACATCAACAGCGCCATCCACGGAAATACCAACATCCGCCGCATGCAGTGCCGAAGCATCATTTATCCCATCCCCCATAAAACCTGTAATATTGCCTGATTTTCTAAGTGCTAAAATGATCCGCTCTTTTTGGTTTGGCTCAACTTCCGCGAAAATATCTGTTTGATTCACTTGCTGAAAGATGGCATCATCACTAGTTTTGCGAAGATCGGAGCCTGTGAGTATGTTCGGTTTCTGTAATCCTATTTGTTGACCTATATAGGTTGCCACATGCCTATTGTCTCCCGTAATTACCTTTAGTGAAATGCCAAGCTGCTTTAATCCCTCTATGGTTTCAGCAAGCCCCTGCTTGATAGGGTCAAAGAAAGTAAGCAGACCCAAAAATGTCATATCAGTCTCGTCTTGCCTATCTATCTGTGACTTATCACTAAGATTCCGGTATGCTATTGCCAATACACGGAATCCTTTGTTGCTAAGTTCTTCAAAACGTTTAAGTATTCTTTCTTTGAAGGATTGTATATCTACTTTAGAACCGTCAGCAAGTTCAGCCTTTGTGCATACATCCAGGACATTAACTAACGCACCTTTGGTAATGACGATGTTTTTTTTGTCTTCAGAAGATACCAACACGCTTAATCGCTTACGAATAAAGTCATAGGGCACTTCGTCCAGTTTCTGAAAACCTTCGATTTGAAACTGTTTGTATTTGCGAACGGCTTCATCCATCGGGTTTGTGAAGCCTTTTTCAAAAAAGGAATTCAGATATGAATACAGAATTATCTTTTCATTTTTATTCCCATCGGCATCCATGAATGAATCCAATGTTATAAGTCCCTCGGTCAGAGTACCGGTTTTGTCGGAGCAAAGCACATTCATGCTGCCGAAGTTCTCAATTGAAGCAAGACGTTTGACGATTACTTTTTTCTGTGCCATTTGTCTTGCGCCATGGGCAAGATTTACACTTACAATTGCTGGTAGCAGTTGTGGTGTCAGGCCCACCGCAAGAGCAAGGGAAAAAAGAAAGGCGTCCAAAACAGGTCTTGCTAAATATACATTTACAGCAAAGATCGCAATTACCAGTAGTAAAGTAACCTCCATCAAAAAATATCCGAATCGTCTTAGCCCGTGTTCAAATTCTGTTTCTGGGGGCTTGAGTTTCAGTCGTTCGGAAACTCGTCCGAATTCAGTCTCTTTTCCTGTTCGGATGACCAGGGCCTTTGTAGTACCACTGACGACATAGGTGCCCATAAAAAGAGAATTTTTACGTTGGGCCAAAGGTGTCTGGGGCGGCAGAATTCCACCTGTTTTTTCTACAGGGTATGTTTCCCCCGTTAAAGTCGCCTCATTGATGAACAGGTCTTTCGATTCTAAGATAAAGCAATCTGCGGGCATATTCGCTCCGGCCGAGAGGATAACTATGTCACCCGGGACGATTTCGCTTGTGGCAATTTCTTCTTGCCGGCCGTTTCTAAGCACTGTTGTCTTTGTCTGCACGATGGCCAGCAGTTTGTCTATAGCGTTAGCTGCTCGGCGTTCCTGCCAAAAACCAAGCAGCCCACTTACCAATACTATTGAAAGTATGATCAAAGCATCAGTGGCATCACGAAGGAAAAAAGATAGCAACGCCGCGAAAATGAGGATTAGAATAATAGGACTTTTAAACTGAGAAATGAAAATTCTTAAATCACCTGAATATCTGGGAGCAGATATGATGTTTTCCCCGTAGTTAACCAATCGCAGGTTTGCCTCGGCATCTGTTAATCCATTTTCTGAAGTATTAAGAAAATCCAATAGCTCGGTAGTTGACATACTCCAAAATGTCGGTGTTCGCTCGTCCATGTTACCTTAGCGCTTTATTTCTCCAACATTGCCAGAACATGGTCAAGTTTAGCCGTGGCCAGACATGTACAAGTATCAGCGGCTCCATAGTACATCCACAACTCATCACCGCGAAGCAACAGCCCGGTTGGGAAGACAACGTTTGGTGTTAAACCGGAAAGCTCATACGGAGCCTCAGCCTGGAATATCCACTCGCGCGATCGAGCAATAACCTTGTAAGGCTTATCCTTGTCCAGCAAGGCCACGCCAACACGGTAGACCAGATGGCCTCCATAGCCCTTAACACCATGATATATAAGCAGCCATCCCTTTTCGACAAGAATAGGTGGCGCTCCTGCACCGACTTTAATATTATCCCACGCTGCGCCGCCTTCTTCTGACAACACTGAGTGTGGCTCTCCCCAGTGCACCAAATCAGGCGAGTAGGCTGACCAGATATGTTCGTCACCGCCAGCATCAGGACGGTGGAGTACAACCCATCGGCCGTCGAATTTTTGAGGAAATAGAACGGCGTCTTTATTACTGGGCGACAAAATGAGTCCGATTCGCTCAGCCTTAACGAGGTTGTAGCTCCGGGCCAATGCCACTGCGGCACCTTTGGGAGAGTAAGCGGTATAAGTAATATACCAGCATTTATCTTCCGGTATAAATGTGATTCGTCCATCTTCGCATCCCCATTCTTCATACTGCCAGTCTTCCTCTCCGTAGGCAAGTATTGGCTTTGGATCGACTTTCCAATCAGTAACGCCATTTTTGCTGCGTGCTATATGGAGATTTGAGAATCCAGCATGGTCTTCGATACGAAGAAGCAAGACAACGTCATCGTCTTGTTCGATAGCGCCGGGATTGAGTACGGCGGCTGCCTGAAACGGAAGGTCCAATGGAGAAATAATAGGATTTTTGGAGGATAATTTAAAAATTCTTGTATCCATAACAACACCTTAAAGAAATTAATAAATTCATTATTTTTTTGTTAATAGGCCAGGCTTTTTAGGGTCGAAGATGTGCAGTGCCCAAATTTCGACCCAGTCATTAACCAAAAACCATGCCAAAGCATAACCCCAAACCAACGCTGCCCAGCCCCAGCCGATGGGAGTCATGAACAGGCCATAGACCGCCACCAGCGTAGCGATCAATTGTGTACCTACAACTGCTCCGAGCAGGATATTGGAAGGTCGGTCGGCCCAGAAGTGTCCCCGCGTACGAGTAAGAAATATGGTCATGTGCCCAGCTACGGAAAGCTTGAGATACATAAGAGTCTGAATTGTCTCTCGGCTCATTTTGAAAATATGCTCTCCAAGGTAAAAAAGGCCAAAAGAAGCTATTACACCAGTAATACCCAATGTAGTGGCAACACCAAGCACGCGGTGCATGTTCCAGGTTTCAGGCACATTTGAGATATGGGCTCTGTCATAAGCTATAGAAAGGATAGCACCGTCGTTAAGCAACGCCAGCAGGACAATCATTACGGCGGTTACAGGGTAAAAGTTAAAGACAAGTATGCTGAGAGTCATAAACAGCAGAACGCGAATTGTCTCAGCAATGCGGTAAGTAGCATAGCTGTTCATCCTCTGGA
>Ga0315552_1002039_pt1 | contig 12082 bp, 11 predicted proteins | sample SalMarSW160170MG_2_FD_203102 | JGI IMG/M metagenome (GOLD analysis project Ga0315552, IMG submission 203102) | Salt marsh sediment microbial communities from the Plum Island Ecosystem LTER, Massachusetts, United States - Salt Marsh Sediment SW1601-70 ...
CTAAAATCTTTTATTAGAGAGTAAGTCAGGCCGGCTTCCTCCGTTACCAGAGGATAGGATATTTAAAAGTATCTGAAATATTTTAAGTGTGTTCCGGAATCAATATCTATATTGATTTTAGGACAAAGTAGGGTGGCACCGCGGGAATTCAACCTCTCGTCTCTACAATGTTATGTAGTGATGGAGAGGTTTTTTGTTTATGGAAAGGAAAGGTGATGAAAATAAAAATTTTATTATGGCGAAGTTAAGAAAGAAATAGTTCAAAAACTTTGAAGCTGCTTGCGTTAAGAAACTATTAGAATTAAGAAAGGAGAATAAAATGAATAAAAGAACGAAGTTTGTACTGGATGAGGAAGAGATACCAGAACAGTGGTATAATATCCAGGCAGATTTGCCCAAACCTCTTCTACCACCTTTGCATCCGGTTACAATGAAACCTCTGACTCCTGACGATCTGGCTCCCTTATTTCCTATGGAGCTAATTAAACAGGAGGTAAGTACTGAGCGCTGGATTGATATTCCTGAGGAGGTAAGAGATGTCTACAGGCTATGGAGGCCTACTACCTTGTTTCGGGCACACAGACTGGAGAAAGCTCTGGATACACCTGCTAAGATCTTTTACAAATATGAAGGTTCAAGCCCTCCCGGAAGTCATAAGCCTAATACAGCTGTGGCCCAGGCTTATTATAATAAAAAAGAAGGTATTACTCGTATAGCTACCGAGACCGGAGCCGGGCAGTGGGGAAGCGCTCTAGCGTTTGGAGGCGCGTGCTTTGGTGTTAAGATCAAGGTCTATATGGTAGCTATCAGTTACAAACAGAAGCCCTATCGCAAGATAATGATGGAAACATGGGGAGCAGAGTGTGTGCCCAGTCCCAGTAAGGACACCAAAGTAGGGCGAGACATGCTGGCAAAAGATCCCGATTGTCCCGGAAGTCTCGGATTGGCTATTAGTGAAGCTGTAGAAGATGCTGTTTCCCGTGATGATACTCATTATGCTCTTGGCAGTGTGCTCAATCATGTTCTTCTGCATCAAACCGTAAATGGGTTGGAGGCAAAGAAATTGATGGAAAAAGCAGATGCTTATCCGGACATTATCGTAGGTTGTGTTGGCGGAGGATCAAACTTTGCAGGTCTTTTCCTGCCTTTTGTAAAGGATAAAATAGATGGGACAAAACCTGATTTACGCATAATCAATGTGGAACCAACGGCTGCTCCCACTATGACCAAGGGACCATATGCTTATGATTATGGAGATACGGCAAAACTTGCACCGATAATTAAGATGTATACCCTGGGTCATGATTTCATTCCGGCTCCCATTCATGCCGGTGGACTTCGTTATCATGGAATGGCCCCAATCATCTGTCACCTGGCTGACCTGGGACTTGTTGAAGCAATAGCTGTACCTCAAATTCCTACATTTGAGGCAGGAGTGACTTTTGCTCGTACCGAAGGTATTATCAGTGCCCCGGAGACAAATCATTGTATCAGGGTAGCAATTGATGAAGCTTTGAAATGCCGTGAATCCGGAGAAGCAAAGACCATTCTTATAGCTCATAGCGGACATGGACATGTGGACATGGCTGCTTATGATGCATATTTGTCAGGCAAATTGGTAGACTATGAGTATCCGAAAGAAAAGATAGAAGAGGCATTAAGCAAATTACCGAAAGTTTAAAGCGCGGTGCATTTTCTTGTGGGAGGGATTTTAATTTTAAAATCCCTCCTCTTCTTTAAAAAAAACTTTTTAAAAGTAATAATTTTATTTTGAGTAATTGAACTGACTAAAATGCCAAAAATTTCATACTAAAATTTTCTACTTGATTTTTTCCTATTTAGTCTATATATTATATAGGATAATTTCATTTGTATTAATAACGACATTGGTAATAGGGGTTTCTCCAAAATAATCATGTCTCAAATTTCAAAAGATATTAATTTGTAAACGTATATATTTATAAAAGCAGTCTATTGTCCTAACGTATATCAAAAATCCTTTTTTAAAATATATTTGAAAGTTTGAAGAAATCAATAATAAATTTCAGGAACCGCAAAATAACGGTTCAGGCATAATCTATTATTATACTTAAACCATCTAAGGTCTTTTGAATAAATAAAAAACAATTATGAGAATTAACGAAAATTGGATTAAAGAAGCCCTAAGTATGAAAGGAGCATTTATTAATGGCTGAATTAGAAGAATTAAACAGGGAATTTCTGGACAAGAAGGTTTTATCTGACTTAAGAATTATTGCCAGGCAATTAAACATTCAGGGAATTTCTAAGTTAAAAAGAGACGAACTCGTAGACAGGATACTGGAGGAAGTACCCAATAATGGTATGGAATCTTCATTGAAAAGCGAGACTATGACCGGGGAAGATGTTCAGGTCGTAGAAGAGAAAAAGGAGAGATCCGGAGAAGAAGAGACCATAGAAGAAGAAATCATAACCGAAGAGAAGGGTGAGAGAAGGAGAGGAATAGAGAAAAAACCGGAATTCGATTTATATAAGGAAAGAATGAAAGGAATACTCGATATATTGGCTGATGGCTATGGTTTTCTGAGGACGAGCGGATATCTGGCTGGCTCTCATGATATATACGTTTCTCAGTCTCAGATAAGAAGATTTCGTTTGAGACAGGGAGATGAAGTTTATGGTCAGGTTCGGCCGCCAAAAGAAAGTGAAAAATATAATGCGCTGCTCAGAATAGAAAAAGTAAACGGAGAAGACCCGGAGTTTATAAGGAGCAGGATACCATTCGAAAAATTGACTCCGGTATATCCTCTGGATAGGTTAAGACTTGAGACCAGTGAATCGGATAATATTAGTCCAAGAATAATAGATCTAATCGCACCCATAGGAAAGGGCCAGAGGGGCCTTATCGTATCTCCTCCCAAGGCAGGTAAGACAACTATACTAAAGGATCTTGCCAACAGTATTTCTACCAATAATCCCGAAGTAAATATTATAGTCCTGCTGATCGACGAAAGACCTGAAGAGGTAACAGATATGGAAAGGTCAGTAAAAGGAGAGGTAATCAGTTCCACATTCGATCAACCGTCGGATAACCATATTCAGGTTGCCGAACTCGTACTTCAGAGGGCAAAGAGATTGGTCGAACATGGTAAAGATGTATTAATACTCCTGGATAGCATAACACGACTCGCAAGGGCATATAATCTATCGATTCCCGCAAGCGGCAGAGTTCTATCAGGTGGAGTGGATTCTTCTGCATTGTTTCCACCGAAAAGGTTTTTCGGTGCAGCCAGAAATATCGAAAATGGCGGAAGCCTTACAATACTGGCGACTGCATTGATCGAAACAGGAAGCAGAATGGACGATGTGATATTCGAGGAATTCAAAGGTACCGGTAATATGGAAATCAATCTGGATCGTAAACTGGCAGATAAAAGAATTTTTCCTGCAATCGACATAACCAGATCCGGAACCAGAAAAGAAGAATTATTAATGGATAAAGATGAAGCCAGGACGGTCTGGAAGCTTCGAAGATTAATATATGAAAAGGAACCCGAAATAGCGCTGGAGCAATTAATAGACTATATAAGAAATACGAAATCAAATTATGATTTTCTTAAGGCTATTAATGCCAGTTTTGACAAGGAAAAAAAATTATAAACCATGACAGGATTAACAAATAGAGATCCCATTACATGTTTTGTATAGGTTTTTGAGGATTTTTAACACTATAATTTTGTAAAGCTGTGTTTACTGGCTGAGATATTTATGCTAATATTTAGGATTTGAAATATTTAAGATAAAGGATAGCAAACAATAATAGTAAGGATTTAAGTAATATGAAAAAAGGTATACATCCGGAATATTTAGATTGTACTGTTACCTGTTCCTGCGGGAATACTTTTAAAACCAGGTCAACTAAAAAAGAGATAAGAGTTGAAATATGCTCTAATTGTCACCCTTTCTATACCGGCAGGCAAAAGCTGGTTGATTCTGGCGGAAGAGTTGAGAGATTTAAAAAGAGACTCGTAAAATCCAAAAAATAAAGAAGGATACTTGGTATGAAGGTGAATTTAATCAAATACACCCAGGAACCGGAGAAAACTGTGGCGGTAGCTGCCAGATTGTGTTACTCACCTGTTGGTGTCGATGATCTTATGAATGAACTTGGCGACGAGAGTGTCCAGAAATTAGTAAGATTTGTAATTAAAAGTGGTCATCTCAGTACTACGGAACATATAAATTTTACTTTTGCCATTGAAGGTGTGTCAAGAGCTTTGACCCATCAGCTTGTAAGACATAGGATTGCTTCATACAACCAGCAATCTCAAAGATATGTAAAATTCAAGGAAAATTTTGAATATATTACCCCTCCTTCCATTGCAAAGGATAAAGATTCAAGAGAGAAGTTCGAAGGATTGATTTCAGATATACACAATCTCTATAAAGAGTTACTGGCCAGCGGGATTGAAGCCGAAGATGCAAGATATATACTACCCAACGCATCGGAGACAAAAATAATCGTGACAATGGATGGCAGAGAACTTCTGCACTTCTTTACCGTCAGATGCTGCAACAGGGCACAATGGGAAATCAGGGAACTGGCAACGAAAATGTTGAAGCTGGTTAAAAAAGTCGCTCCACTGGTTTTTGAAAAAGCCGGTCCTAATTGTTTGAGAGGATCCTGTCAGGAAGGCAAATTCAAGTGCGAGAATCCTCCTGAAGCGAGTGATTTTGATGCCTGAGGCCAATGAGAAATATCAGATAGGGGGACAGGCAGTAATCGAAGGTGTCATGATGCGCAGCAAGAACTTCTGGGCTATTGCGGTTAGAAGACCCGATAGGACTATATCAACAATACTTTTTAAAGATAATTCGCTGACCCGTAAATATAAAGTACTGGGATTTGTTTTTATTCGGGGAATAATGTCCCTTATTGAAAGTATGACTCTGGGTTTCAAAGCTATAAGTTATTCGGTTAATGAAGCTACCGGAGCAGAGATAAAATTTTCCAAAAAAGAAATGGCCATCTCCATAATAATCGCGGTGGTATTTGCAGTAGGTGTTTTTTTTGTACTCCCTACGGTAATAGGGCGTACATTTTCAAGGTATTTTTCCAATGTAATAGCCTATAATATTCTGGAGGGACTGATCAGAATTGTGCTCTTTCTGGTATATATTCTTGCAGTATCACAGCTAAAGGACATAAAAAGAGTTTTCCAATATCACGGTGCGGAACATAAAACCATCCAGGCTTACGAAAATAATGAAGAATTAATACCCGAAAATGTCAAAAAGTACAGCACCAAACATGTAAGATGCGGAACCAGCTTTTTATTTATTGTTATGGTAGTAGCCATATTTGTGTTTGCATTATTGGGTAAACAGCCGATAATATGGCGGATTATTTCAAGGATACTTTTAATACCTGTGATTGCCGGCATTTCATATGAATTTATAAGGCTCGCAGGTAAATTCAGCAAGTACAGGATAGTCAATATACTTTTTTACCCGGGCCTCTTACTGCAAAAAATCACTACGAGAGAACCTGATATCGGTCAAATAGAAGTGGCAATAAGCTCATTTAAAAAAGTCATGGAAGCCGAAAAATCGTTAGAATCTGGTTAATATGTCAGCAATACTGGATAAATTAAAATTATACGAGGATAACTATAAAAAACTTTCTGAAAAGCTTTCAAGTCCCGATATCTCTAATAATCCGGAAAAACTGAGGGAATATGGGAAAAAGATAGCCGAGATTGAAGAAATCGTAAATATTACGGTTAAATACAGGGAAGTACTTTCTTCTATCAACGAGGCAGAAGAAATGCTTAAGGCTGAGAAGGAAGAAGATATGAAGACTTTTCTCAGGGATGAACTTAAGGAAAACATTGATAAAAAGCAAAAACTTGAGAAAAAAATAAAATCACTTCTGACGCCTAAAGATCCCAATGATAAGAAAAATGTCATAATTGAAATAAGAGCAGGCGCAGGGGGAGATGAAGCAGCATTGTTTGCGGAAGTCCTTTATAGATTATATACGAGATATGCAGAAAACCGAAAATGGAAGTATTCTGTATTGAGTTCCAGTGGTCTGGGTATTGGGGGATTCAAAGAAATTATATTTGAGATTGAAGGAGAAGGAGCCTACGGAACCATGAAGTATGAATCCGGAGTACACAGAGTCCAGAGAGTCCCGGCTACCGAATCTCAGGGAAGAATACATACCTCAACGGCTACTGTGGCTGTGCTGCCACAGGCCGAGGAAGTGGATATTAAAATAGATCCAAATGACTTGAGGATAGACGTCTTTCGTTCCAGCGGACCGGGAGGACAATCGGTAAACACTACGGATTCAGCGGTCAGGATAACTCATGTTCCTACCGGTATGGTAGTGACATGTCAGGATGAAAAATCGCAGCTGCAAAACAAGGAAAAAGCTTTAAAGATTCTAAGAGCAAGACTCAAAGAAGCCGAAGAAGAGAAGCAGATGAACGAGCAGACCGAAAAAAGAAGACTTCAGATAGGAACAGGGGATAGAAGCGAAAGGATAAGAACCTATAATTATCCTCAGGGCAGGGTGACCGACCACCGGATAAATCTTACTCTGTATAAACTTGATGAAATACTGGAAGGCGACCTTGATCAACTGGCAGATTCCTTAAAAAGTGCCGATAAAGAAAAGAAAATGGAAAAGATAGGGGCCTAGGTCACTTGCAAATATGGAACGTAAAAAGTATTTTAGACTGGGCTATAAATTATTTTAAAAATAAAGAGATTCCTCACCCAAGGCTGTCTGCAGAGCTGCTTCTCAGTTCAGTTCTTAAACTTACCAGAATAAACTTATATTTAAGTTATAACCGGGTTCTTAACAAACAGGAACTTGCTTTATATAAAAAGTATATACTTAAAAGGCTGCAGCATGTTCCCATTCAATATATCTTAAAAGAAGCATATTTCAGGAAAATAAAACTATATGTGGATACAGGAGTGTTGATACCCAGGCCCGAAACAGAACTTATCGTAGATAAGGCGTTCCAGCTCTTAAAAGATAATCCGGCAATGGGGAAAATAAATATTTTGGAGATTGGCACCGGAAGCGGTGCTATTTCCATAAGCATTGCTTACGAGATTTCCGGTGAATTAGAAATACCGGATACATCCTGGCAGATTGTTGCGACCGATAACAATATCGGTGTACTGGGAACAGCGGAAAAAAATGCTAAAAGTATTCTTGATAGTTCTAAATTTGAAAATATGGAATTTATCGAATGCGACCTGGTGCCGGAAACGGACACCGATTTTTTTAAGCGTTTCGAGAGGAAATTCAACATTATAGTTTCCAATCCTCCTTATATTTCCGAAGAGGATTATAAAAACCTTCCAAGGGAAATAAAAGAATATGAACCAAAATCTGCTCTACTGGCAGGGGAGACCGGTCTTGAGGTATATGAAAAGATCCTTTCCAGAATAAAACCCTATCTGTCTCCTGAATTTTGTTATATTTTATTTGAAACCGATCCGGGGAAAAGTGTCCCGCTAAAAGAAATGTCAGAAGATATTATTAGTCCAAAGATAGTTACAATAGAAAAGGATCATAATAAGAAAGATCGCATTCTTATAATAGAGACATAGATATAAAAACAATAAAAATTCCTCGGCTTTAATAGCCTGCTTTTTCAAAGAGTCTATGGTCTTAAAACTTTCTAACATAGTTTGTTTTTTTAAAATCAAGGTGGTAGGATTTTAATGATTTTTATTTAATAAAGGATTGGAATGATGGAAAATTGAGCCCGGCTTTTATTGCTGTAATAATTTTTATACTGACTTATGCTGTTATTGCGACAGAAAAGGTAAATAGAACCGTGGTTGCATTTATCGGTGCTTTACTTTTAATCCTTTTTGGTGTTTTCGGTATAAATGATGCCGTAGGATTCATTGACTGGGAAACCATAGGACTGTTGTTTGGCATGTTTATCATAGTTGCAGCTTTATCGGATGCAGGTTTTTTTACATTTTTAGCTTTGATACTTGCCAGGTGGTTGAAATATTCTCCCCGGAAGATATTTATCTTTTTTCCCATTATAACGGCAATCCTTTCAGCTTTTATGGATAGCGTTACCGTGATGCTTTTTTTTGCTACTCTGACCTATGAAATATGTAAAATCCTGAAAATAAATGCAGCTACAATAATAATCACCGAGGTAGTTATGGCCAACATAGGAGGATCTGCGACAATGGTCGGTGATCCGCCTAATGTAATCCTGGGTCTCAAACTTGGTTTTTATTTTAATGATTTTTTGGTTCATAACGCACCTATTTCCATAGTGGCAGGGGCAGGCGCTCTTCTATACTGTTATCTGGTGAGCCGTAAATCGTTTGTTTCTACCGGGGAAATACCGAAAGAGGAATTAAAAGAGATGGATCCGGCCGAGGCAATTGAGGACAGAAAGCAGCTTAAAGTAGCCCTGGCTGCTTTCGGGACAGCAATTCTCTTTTTGATCGCCCATCCTTATATAGAGGAATATTTTCACATCCCGCTTAAAGTTCCTCTTGCCGCTATGATACCTGCTTTTTTTATGCTGGCTGTTCTGGGCAAGAGATCGGAGAAAATCCTGTTGAAGGTAAATTATGAAGTATTATTATTCTTTATGGGATTATTTATGGTAGTAGGTGCATTAGAATATACGGGAGTAATAGAAATAGCTGCAGGTTATATTACAAATCTTTTCAAGGATAACCATATAGGACTATTAAGTACACTGATCTGGGGTTCAGGTCTTAGCAGTGGGGTTATCGATAATGTACCGCTTGCCCTTTCTATGTCTTACATACTGCAGAATATTGTAAAATTTGCAGGTGTGCCTGCATTATCGATAATGGTCTGGGCGACCTCTATGGGTCTGGATATAGGTGGTAATTTAACTCCAATCGGAGCTTCGGCTAATGTGGTGGCATATGCTACAATGGAAAAAAGAGGTCAATCGATAGGATGGAAGAAGTGGCTTAAACTTGCGGTACCGGCCACGCTAATTGCACTGGCAATTTCCAATATAGGAATTTTTATTAAATATATTACAGGGTTTTTCTAATTATCACCCCATAATCCATATTTGGTATCATCTGAAACTTAATACTGTTTGAAAAAAAAATAAAAATCATTATAATAGGTTTTTGCGGTTAAGAAAGTCAGTTGGAGATTTTTCATATTATCGCTCGGTCGCGGGGTGGAGCAGCCTGGTAGCTCGTCGGGCTCATAACCCGAAGGTCATAGGTTCGAATCCTATCCCCGCTACCAAAAAAGCAAAAGGTTCCAAAAATCATAGAGAGATAGCCTTTTGAGATATGCATAGATATTATAATATAAACCTCGGGATTATGGATAAAAGGATGTGATTATGAAAAAAATATTTATTAACTTTTATCTTGTAATTATTATACTCGTATTTTGTGCTTGCTCGCCTAATGGTGTAGAAGATATAGAAAAAGAATATATCATCAAAACATTTATACCTGCCCCATCTCTGGAAAACAATAAATTAGGAGAACAGGAAGAACAGGCTATAAGTGTATTTCTACCTCCGGCTTATTATGATTCGGATAAAAAATATCCTGTTCTGTATTATCTTCATGGATTCGGTGAGTATATTAATAGCTTAAAAATATTTTATCCTACCATTGAAGATCAAATGAAAAGCGGTGAATTAGAAGAATTCATTATTGTTTGTGCTACCGGGAAAGATAGTTTTTATGTTAATTCTCCCGTTACGGGAAATTGGGAGGACCATATAGTAAAAGATGTTGTTAACTATGTCGATAGTAATTTTAAAACGATTGCCAACTCCAAATCAAGGGGGATAGCTGGTTTCTCCATGGGAGGATTCGGCTCAATAAATCTTGCCCTGAGGCATCCTGATGTATTCTCATATTTATATTCTCTTTCACCGGGGCTGTTTGATGAAAATGGTCTGGAAAGAGCATTTGAAGATGACGATTGGGATAGTGGCTTTAAAAATGCATACGGTGCAGCTTTTTCACCCAACACCAACCTTCCGGAACCCTATGCCGAAATACCAGTATTTGATGGCAGTGAGCAGGATAATAAAATCGTAGCCAACTGGGAAAACGGGTTTGGAAATCTGGAAAATAAGGTGAGTGATTATATGGATAAGAATATTGTATTGAAAGCAATACATATAGAGTATGGTAAAAATGATCCTTATGCATGGATTCCTGAAGGCTGCAGATATTTTTCCAAAATATTGGATGATAATGGGATCAATCACGAGATGGTAGAAAATAAAGGCGCTCATGATATCAATATTGAGATAGTAACGGAAAGTATGCTTCCATTTTTTGTAAATAACTTTTAAGGTGTTTTAAAGAGACACTTATAATATCGCCATAAAAGGTAAGAAAATAAAAGAGCTAAACCCTTGTTTCATTATGGGATAAAGGTTTGGCTCTTTTTTATAACCAGACCGTTGGCGACTGTATTTTTATGCAAACTGCTTCTGCAAAACATGCATTTTTATTAATATTGGTTTTAAATTATAATTTAAATGTGTTTTGAAAAAATTTGGTAAATATTGTTGAATTCCTGATATTTTAAGGATTATAGAGATATAAAATGAGAATTTTGAAGGATCTGTCTTATAATGCGAATTAATTTTCTCAAGATATATAAAAATAAAATACTGACCCTGAGAATTTTAGTAATTATCCTGGCCATTTTCTTATGCCTTAATTTCTCAGGATGTACTTTTTTTTCAAATGTAAAAAGCTTTTTTACCGATAAATTTTCAGTTGACGAAGAAATTGAGGAAGTGACTGAAATCGTGAATACATTTTTTGATTTACTGATAGATAAAGAATACAAGAAGGCATATGAATACATAAGCAGCAAAGATAAATCCGGAAACAGCCCTGAAGATTTTTTCGATGAATTTAAAGATGTGACCGATATTGTTTCAATAGATATAAAATGGGTCGATATCAAAAACAACCTGGCCGTAGTGGGGATGGATTTAACAGATTCTTATGATGGGGAAGAAAAAGTATTTAAAGAAATTGAAGTATCTCTCCTAAGAGAAGATGATGAAAGCTGGAAGATAGTATTTTGGGATTAGAAAGACTGCCTTTGGGAGCAAAGCATTTAATATAATTTAAAAATCAAAATCAGAAAGGTATAAGTTGAAAGTATTATTTTTAGGAGATGTTTTTGGGAAACCGGGAAGGGAAGCTCTAAAAAAAGAACTGCCGGGGATCATAAAGGAAAATAGTGTTGATGTAGTTATTGCCAATGGAGAAAATGCGGCAGGAGGGATAGGAATTACTCCGGAGATCTGCAAAACGCTGCTGAATATGGGGATAGATGTCCTGACATCAGGGAATCATATATATAAGAAAAAAGAGATATATGATTATCTCGAAGAGCAGCCCCGGCTTTTAAAACCGGCAAATTATCCTCCGGGGACCCCTGGAAGCGGGTATTATGTAATGTCCGATAAAAGAAACAATAAAGTTGCTGTGGTAAATATTTGCGGAAGGGTATTCGTAGAATATCTCGATTGCCCGTTCAGATGCATGGATAAAATTCTGGAACACTTAAAAAAAGAAACCCGGATAATAGTAGTGGATTTTCATGCAGAGGTTACTTCCGAGAAAGTTGCAATGGGATGGTATCTCGATGGCAGAGTAAGCGCGATGGTTGGCACGCACACACATGTCCAGACAGCCGATGAAAGAATACTTCCAGGAGGAACCGCATATATCACGGATGTCGGAATGGTCGGGCCGAGAGACTCGGTTATTGGAGTGAAGAAAGAAAATATAATTGAAAGATTCTTAAAGATCATGCCGCAGAAATTTACGGTAGCGGAAGACGATTATTTAATCAATGCGGTTATTATCGATATAGACGAAAGAAATGGTAGTGCGAGAAGTATTAGCAGGATAAATTTTGCGGCTCATCAATGATTAATTTTTGGAATCAGTTCAGGTATTTAAATGAAAGAATTATATAACTACCCGTTCACCAGAGACAGAGTTGTTTCCCGGGCATTGAAGACCATTGAATATTACGAAATGATAAAAAAAGGGG
>Ga0315552_1002048_pt1:0-7500 | contig 12052 bp, 7 predicted proteins | sample SalMarSW160170MG_2_FD_203102 | JGI IMG/M metagenome (GOLD analysis project Ga0315552, IMG submission 203102) | Salt marsh sediment microbial communities from the Plum Island Ecosystem LTER, Massachusetts, United States - Salt Marsh Sediment SW1601-70 ...
CAAGTCGACGACCGTTTCCGCTCTATGATTGTAAAGGGCTACGATCGAGGCACGGTCGCAGCGCAGGTAACTGGGGATATGCAACCGGCGGGCAATTTGCCCGCAGCCGGCTACGCCCACCCGGATTCGTTTCTGCTGCCCTGATTTCATTGAAATCATTTCCAGTCAAGGATTATGCCTATTGTATCGAAGCGATCGCGGCGGATAGCTTCCTATACTTTGGGTGGTCTCTACCCCCGATCGGCCAGGTACTTGAAGTAGCTGTACTTCTCCTTGGCCTCGACCCGAGCCTGCTTGAGGAACCTCTCAGCCCGGTCCGGATGGGCGTCCCGCAGCGAGCGGAAGCGGATCTCCCGGTACATGTACTCCTTGATGTCCAGCGAGGGTTCCTTGCAGTCCAGGCTCAAGGGGTTTTTGCCCTCCTCCTTCAGCGCAGGATTGTAGCGGAACAGCAGCCAGGCTCCGGAGTCCACGGCCAGCTTCTGCTGCCGGATGCCGTAGCGCAGGTTGTACCCGTGGGCGATGCAGGGACAGTAGGCGATGAGCAGCGACGGTCCCCGGTAGCTCTCCGCCTCCTGGAAAGCCCGGATGGTGTGGATCCGGTTCGCCCCGATGGCCACGTTGGCCACGTAGACGTTACCGTAAGTCATGGCCATGAGCCCGAGATCCTTCTTGCTCAACGGCTTGCCCGCGGCGGCGAACTTGGCGATCGCCCCCAGAGGTGTGGCCTTGGACATCTGCCCGCCGGTGTTGGAATACACCCCGGTGTCCAAAACCAGGATGTTGATGTCCCGTCCCGAGGCGATCACATGGTCCAGGCCGCCGTAGCCGATGTCGTAGGCCCAGCCGTCTCCGCCGAAGGCCCAGACGGATTTCTTGACCAGGTAGTCGGCCACCGAGAGCAGATGCTTGGCCTCCTCGCTCTTGGACTTGGCCAAAGCCTCCTTGACCTTGTCCACCCGGGCTCGCTGGGCTTCGATCCCCTCCTGGGTGCTCTGGTCGGCATTTCGGATCTCCTGGGACAGCTTCTTGTCCACCAGCCCGGATTTCTCGACCGCCAGGAGCAACTCGTGGGCGAACTCGTTCATCTTGTCCGTGTTCAGGCGCATGCCGAAGGCGAACTCCGCGGCATCCTCGAACAGAGAGTTGTTCCAGGTCGGCCCCCGTCCATCGGCCCGCACCGTGTACGGTGTGTTGGGCAGGTTGCCGCCGTAGATCGAGGAACAGCCCGTGGCGTTGCCGATGATCATCCTGTCGCCGAACAGCTGGCTGGTCAGCTTGACATAGGGCGTCTCACCGCAGCCGGCGCAGGCTCCGGAAAACTCGAACAGGGGTTTGACCAGCTGGGATCCCTTGATCGTGTTCCGTTTGATCAGCTTTTCGTCCACCTCGGGAAGATCGAGAAAGAACTCCCAGTTCTCCCCCTCCTGCTCGCGAAGCGGCATCTGGGGAGACATATTGACCGCTTTGCGGCCCGTTTTCTCCCCGTCCTTCTTCTCCTGGGCCGGGCAGATCTCCACGCACAACCCGCAGCCGGTGCAGTCCTCCGGAGAAACCTGGACTGTGAACTTCATTCCCTCGAACTCTTTTCCCCGGGCATCGGCGGACTTGAAGGTTGCCGGCGCCTTTTTCAGGTACTTCGGATCGTAGGCCTTGAGGCGTATGACCGCATGCGGGCAGATCAGGGAGCACTCACCGCACTGGATGCAGACATCCGGCTCCCAGACCGGGATCTCCTCCGCTACGTTGCGCTTCTCATACTGCGTGGTTCCCGTGGGATAGGTCCCGTCGTCGGGCAGCTTGGAAACGGGAAGCTTAGCTCCCCGCCCGGCGATGATTTCACCGACCACTTCCCTGACGAACGACGGGGCGTCTTCGGGAGCCGGCGGAACCATGTGGATGTCCCCCTTTGTCTGCTTGGGATAATCCACCTCGTGGATCGCCTTGCGCGCGGCCTCCACGGCCCGCATGTTCATCTCCACGATATCCTGACCCTTGTTTCCGTAGGTGTCCTCAACAGCATCTCCGATCAGCTTCACCGCCCTCTCTTCCGGGAGGACCCCGGAAATGAGGAAGAAGGCGGTCTGCATGATCGTGTTTATCCTGCCGCCAAGTCCCACCTCCTCGGCGATCTTCAGGGCGTCGATCACGTAGAAAATCAGATCCTTGTCGATGATCTGCTTCTGGACCTCCACCGGCAGATTCTCCCAGACCTCATCCTTGCTGAAGGGGGAGGCGAGCAGGAAGGTTCCCCCCTTTTCCGCGGCGGATAGCATGTCGAATTTCTCGAGAAAGCTGAACTTATGGCAGGCGACGAAGTTGGCCTTCTGGATCAGATAGGAGCTCTTGATCGGCTGCCTGCCGAAACGCAGGTGGCTGACCGTGCGGGCACCGGATTTCTTCGAGTCATAGACGAAGTACCCCTGGGCGTAGTTGTCCGTGGCCTTGCCGATGATCTTGATGGAGTTCTTGTTGGCCCCCACGGTTCCGTCGGCACCCAGCCCGAAGAACAGGGCCCGGTGGACTCCCTCGGCTTCCGTGGAGAAATCCTCCTCCCAGTCCAGGCTGGTCTTGGTCACGTCATCCCGGATCCCGATGGTGAAGTGGTTCTTCGGTGTCTCTTGCTTCAGGTTGTCCAGCACCGCCTTGGCCATGCCGGGATTGAATTCGTTGCTCCCCAAACCGTAGCGGCCTCCGACCGTGGCCGGATAATTCTTGAGTTTCAAGCCGTTGCCGATCATGGCCTCCCCGATGGCCGTGCGTATGTCCTCGTACAGGGGTTCCCCTATTGAACCGGGTTCCTTGGTACGATCCAGCACGGCGATAGCCTTCACCGTTTCAGGAAGGGCTTTCACGAAGTGTTCGACGCTGAAGGGCCGGAACAGTCTGACCTTGATCATGCCGACCTTTTCACCCTTGGCCACCAGGTAGCTGACCGTTTCATCCATGGCCTCGGCGCCGGAACCCATCATGATCACGACCCGCTCGGCGTCCGGGGCACCCACGTAGTCGAACAGGTGGTAGTGCCTGCCCACCACCTTGGCGAACTTGTCCATGGCCTTTTCCACGATCTTCGGGGTCGCCAGGTAGTACTTATTCACCCCTTCCCGGGCCGCAAAGAACACATCCGGATTCTGGGAAGTCCCTTTCAGCACCGGGCGATCCGGGCTCATCCCCCGGGCTTTGTGGGCCCGCACCAGCTCCGGATCGATCATGGCCTGCATATCCTCGTAGGTCAGTTCTTCGACCTTGGCTACCTCGCTGGACACGCGGAATCCGTCGAAGAAGTGCAGAAAGGGCACCCGGGCTTCCAGGGTCGCCGCCTGGGCAATGAGGGCGAAGTCCATGACCTCCTGGACCGAACCGGAGGCGAGCATGCCCCAACCGGTGGACCGGGCCGTCATCACGTCGCTGTGGTCGCCGAAGATGGACAGAGCCTGGGCGGCCACCGCGCGCGCGGCGATGTGGAACACGGTGGGCAGCAGCTCCCCGGCGATCTTGAACATATTCGGGATCATGAGCAACAGGCCTTGGGAGGCTGTGAAGGTGGTTGTCAGAGCGCCGGTTACCAGGGACCCATGCACCGCTCCGGCGGCTCCGGCTTCGGACTGCATTTCCACGACGACCGGGATCGTACCGAAGATATTTTTCCGCCCGTTTGCGGAATACTCGTCGGCAATCTCTCCCATTGCCGAAGAGGGCGTAATCGGATAGATGGCGATTACTTCGTTGGTGGCATGAGCCACGTAAGAGGCGGCCGAATTGCCGTCGATCGTTACCATTTTTCGTGCCATGAAGTCATCCTTTGTGAAAGTTAGTGGGAATACGACTCAGTATAGAGAGAAAGCCCGGACTTGGCAAGGCTTCGGCTTTATTCGCTTTCCCGAAGCCCTACTTTTCGCCTCCCCCTTCGCGCACCAGGTAGATCCCCGGAATGCTCAGGACCGTCACAACTCCCTTGAGAAGTATATTGGCCACAAAGATCGACCAAACGGTCGGGGCCGGCAGGCGCCCGCCGAAGGCCGCCCAGCAGAAGATCAGGCTGTCCAGGGGAACACTGACCGTGTTGCTCACCAGGACCCGCGCCCATTGGTGTTTTCGGGTGACGCGGGTAACCCAGAGGTGATACACCTCCGTATCCACCATTTCCGCGGCGATCTCGGCGGCGATGCTGGCGATCACGATCCGCCACACCGGCCCGAGGACTCTGGAGAACTCAGCAGCCAGTCCCCAGGCGGGGTCGCCGGGAAGCCAGGCTGAGAAGGCGAAGAAGCCGGCCATGGACAGGTTGATCCCCCCGGCCAGCACGATCACCAGCCGGGCGGCCTGCTTTCCCAGCCGCTTGTGAACCAGATCTCTGAGGGTGAAGGTAGCCGGATAGATGAAGGTGCCGGCATCGATGGAAAGCCCGAACAGGACGGCGATCTTCAGGCTGGCCACATCGGAGATAATCTGGGCGGCGATGTACAAGGACACGAGGATGATGCCGGCTGCAGGCAGAGCCGGGAGACGGGGATTGGCGCGCGCGGGACTGCCCATCAGGTTTTGCGGGAGAAGAACCGGCGGAACAGGCCGGTGATCCGCTTGCTGCCGATCGGGAGCTTCTCCTCGGTGAAGGCATCGATATCCTCCTCCCGCCCTCCGACCAGAAGAATGTCGTCTCCCTGCAGCCGATACTCCGGAGCGTAGAAGAAGTACTCCTCCCCTTCCATCTTGCGGTAAGCGATCACGTTCAGGTTGTACTTGCGCCGCATGTCCACTTCTACGAGGCTCCTGCCGTAGAATTTTTCCGGAACCTTGACTTCGGCGATCACCAACTCGCTGCTGATGGGCAGATAGCTGAAGATTTGAGAGGAGATCAGGAAGGGCGCTATCCGCTTGGCCGCCTCCAAATTCGGGAAAACGACCTTGGTAGCCCCCACCAGATCGAGGATCTCGGCGTGCTCGCTGCTCTCGGCCCGGGCGATGATCTCTTTGACTCCCAGCTTCTTGAGGTAGTTGGTCACCAGGATGGAAGCCTCGATTCGATCTCCCAGATCCACGATCGCCGCATCGATGCTCGGAGGAACGAGCTTGCGGATGATCTCCTCATTGAGAACATCCGCGATATAGGCGGAAGCGACCTTGTCCTTGTACAGCTCGATTACCTCCCGGTCCTTGTCGATGATGATCACCTCCGCATCCGTGGCCAGGAACTCTTCCAACAGGCGACTTCCGAAGCGACTCAATCCGATTATTACAAATTGTTTCATTATCCGATCAGAACCTCCCCTTGTGGATAGTCCAGCAGGTGGACAGGATAGGGTCGGGCCCGCGGGATGGCCAGGGCCAGCAGACCGATCCGACCCATGAACATGGTAACGACGAGTACGAGTTTGCCGACCGAGGTCAGGCCCGGCGTAGCCCCCAGGGACAGCCCGACGGTGCCGAAGGCGGAAAAGGTCTCGAAAACGAGGGAAAACACATCGACCCGATGCCCGGCGAACCATAGTTCGCTGATCGTCAGCAGCAGGAAGCTCACGAACAGAAGCAGCAGCGCTTTGAGCATGAACATGGTGGCGTGGAAAATCCTGTCCCCGGCGATCTTTCGCTTGAACACGGTAACCTCACCCCGTGAATCCGGTCCCTGGAAGAGCATGAGAAGGACGATGAAAAAGGTATTGACCTTTATCCCCCCGGCGATGGAACCGGAGCCGCCGCCGAGGAACATCAACAGCATGGTGAGGGTCTTGGATGGCGTGGAGAGATTGCCCTGCGGTATGGTGTTGAAGCCGGCCGTGCGGGGAGTAGCCGCCTGGAACAAGGCGGCCACGATCTTCTGACCCGGGGCAAGGTCTGCCATGCTGCGTCCGGCTTCAAAGACCAGGTAGAATCCGGCGGCGAACACCAGCAGAATCCCGGTCATCAGGAAAACGATCTTGCTGTGCAGGCTCAGGTGTTTGTTCTTCACTGCCGTTGTGGCGGCGACATCCTGCAGCACCACGAATCCCAAGCCCCCAAAAATCACCAAAGTCATGATCGTCAGACTCACAACTGCGTTCGTGGTGTAGCCTTCGAGGTTGGTCGAAAACAGAGAAAATCCGGCATTGCAGAAGGCGGAAACCGCATGGAACAGGCTGACGAATAATCTGGCCTCGGGCACGGTGGAGCGGAAGGCCCGGTAAAGGATCAGGGTCCCTATCAATTCGAAGCTGAGGGTAACGGCAACTATACGACGGATGATCGCCATAGTACCCAAACCTGAAGATTCCAGATAATAGCCTCTGATGATCCTGTGTCGTATCAGGGATATGCGCCCCCGAGGCCGAGCCAGGTATATCGTGCTGAAGGTGATGATCCCCAAGCCCCCTGCCTGGATCAAAACCAGTATCATGATCTGCCCCACGGTGCTGTAGGAAGGGGTAGCGACCGTGATCAGTCCGGTCACGCAGACGGCGGATGTCGCCGTAAACAGTGCATCTATCAGGTGCAATCGTTCCGCCCCTCCCCAGGAAACGGGGATATAGAGAACGACAGTTCCCAGGCTGATGATGCCCAGAAAGTAGGAGAAGAGAAACAACTTTTCAGACTGCAGAACTCTTCTCAAAAGTTTAGCTCCCTCCCGGTCCTCTAAAGGACAAAAAAATACCTGGCAACGTCCTACTCTCCCACCCACAAACGGGGTAGTACCATCGGCGCTGGAGGGCTTAACTTCCGTGTTCGGGATGGGAACGGGTGTTTCCCCTTCGCTATAGTCACCAGGTAATTATTATCGATTTGTCAGCAGATTTCAAAGAACAAAATAGCGAAGACGCAGCGCTTCGCGAAACCCTCTGTGTCCTTCGAATATCTCCTTCGCGATAGAAGGGTGAACAAAAGATATGGTCAAGCCTCACGGGAAATTAGTACTGGTCGGCTAAACATGTTACCATGCGTACACCTCCAGCCTATCGACCCGATCATCTCTCGGGTCCCTTCAGGGGGGTTGAACCCCCGGGGTTGCCTCATCTTGAGGGGGGCTTCCCGCTTAGATGCTTTCAGCGGTTATCCCGTCCGAACATAGCTACCCAGCCATTACCGCTGGCGCGATAACTGGTACACCAGAGGTTCGTCCACTCCGGTCCTCTCGTACTAAGAGCAGCTCCTCTCAAGCAACCAACGCCCATGGCAGATAGGGACCGAACTGTCTCACGACGTTCTGAACCCAGCTCACGTACCGCTTTAATTGGCGAACAGCCAAACCCTTGGGACCTGCTCCAGCCCCAGGATGCGATGAGCCGACATCGAGGTGCCAAACTTTGCCGTCGATGTGAACTCTTGGGCAAAATCAGCCTGTTATCCCCGGAGTACCTTTTATCCGTTAAGTGACGGCGCTTCCACGCGCCACCGCCAGATCACTAAGACCGGCTTTCGCCCCTGCTCGACGTGTCCGTCTCACAGTCAGGCCCCCTTTTGCCTTTGCACTCTATACGCTGATTTCCAACCAGCGCGAGGAGACCTTCGCACACCTCCGTTACTCTT
>Ga0315552_1002055_pt1 | contig 12030 bp, 10 predicted proteins | sample SalMarSW160170MG_2_FD_203102 | JGI IMG/M metagenome (GOLD analysis project Ga0315552, IMG submission 203102) | Salt marsh sediment microbial communities from the Plum Island Ecosystem LTER, Massachusetts, United States - Salt Marsh Sediment SW1601-70 ...
GGGAATACGGGAAATTCGGAATAGTTCTCGATGACGGGTTCCTTAGATCACAAGGCATTAGACCTGTTAAATACTATACAGAAGAATCAGTATGGAACGACCCACTAATCAAAAAGTGGAATTATAGGCTCAAAAGCCTGTCACCTAAGGAAAAAGAGAATTTAGAAAAGGAAATCCTAACATATAGAAAACCAGCCTCATTCTTCTCCGCGTTCCGAAAATCAGTGATGGCTAAAATTACGGGCTCCACAAGTAGAGGTACAGTAGAATTTATTAAGTATGACAGGTATAAAGAAGGGTACGATTTCACCAAGGAACACGAATATAGGATCGCGTTTGATGAGGGCGTAGATTACTTATGTTTCGAAGAGCAGAATCTCTTTATGGTAATCACTCCAGACGCAAAAGCTCAGCATAGGGTTCGGGACTTCTTCCACGTAAATTGGGAGAGAGAACCGCGAATCGTGGTTTATCCAAGCTAAGCCCCGACTTACCCCCTCCCTAAACCTTTTCCTCTTCTCTACCCCATAATACCCCCAACCTATTTCTTTGGCAATACCCATAAGCGGGATGTTTTTAAGAGGGGCGAAAGCCCCTCTCTACCTTAAAAGGGCAGTGGGCGGGAAAAGATTAAAGCAGTGGGGGAAAAGATAGACATTGACAAGCAGTAGTAGAATTAAAAGCAGTAACCAATAACCAAGGAGGTAACCAAGATGGCGGGAGTTCCAAAGGACATAAAGCTCCTCCTGTTCGGAAAAGGACCCGGGTGGTATCAGTGGCATGCCTGGATAGCAATAGCTTTAGACTTTCTGGGCACAGCCTGCTTAACGGTGGGCATAATAGGCGCTGCCCTGGATAGAGAGCTTGGCCTGGAGCCAACCTATTGGTTGCTAATAGCGATTGCGCTCTGGGTAGGGGGCTTGTGGTCATGGCTCTGCGCCTACACCATAGACAAGGAGGGGTAGCACCCGGCGGGCTGAGGCACAGAAATTAGCTTACCCCTACCCCATTGACAAGCGGTAGTATAATAGGCATTACAAATAACTTTTCAGCGAAAGGAGAAAAAGATGGCAGCAGTTCCAAAGGAGTTGAGGTTTCTACTGTTCGGGAGAGGTCCTAAATTCCATGCGAAAGCGGCACTGTTTTTAGAGGCTCTGGGCTTAATCTGCTTAATCATGGGAATCATAGCCGGTGCCATGAGCAAAGAACTTGGCCTGGCGCCAACCTACTGGTTCCTGATGGCGATTGCAATCTGGATATGGGCTTTGTGGTCATGGCTGACGGCATATGTCGGCGCCAAGGAGTGATAGTACCCGGCGAAGGGTAAACTTATAAATTCATATATTTAACTTAAAAGGAGGAATAATCATGCCATATCATTGGGAGATCCGTGAAAAGATGGCCGATGTGCGTGGAATGGGGCTGTGGGCACACGTTTGCTGGTTTCTTGCTGCTATATTTGCAATAATAGGAATCATTGCCGCAGCCATAGACGCTTCTATTGGCTTAGGAGCAACAAACTGGTTCCTGCTGGCAATTGTTGCTGCTCTGCTTAGCATACCCTTCTTCATGGGCATGGCGTTAGCTTGGTACTTACGGGAGAAGAAATAGCCTCCGGCAGAGAGTAAATTTATAAATTCATATAACATTTAACAAAAGGAGGTAATATCCATAGCGCAAAGTTTTATGGAGAAACGTGTCGACCCAAAGTGGGTAGTGAATATGACAGGTGCATCGGGTATGTGGGGTGGTACTCTCTGGTTTCTTGGCATCATATTCGCCATCTTAGGCATCATTGCTGATGCCACCAACGGCACCCTTGGCCTGACCATGATGGCTTGGTTCATGCTGGCTATCGTATTTCATCTGGCTGGCTTGTCTTATTGGGTCAGCTGGGCGCTGGGCGTGTACCTTAGGAGCAAGGAAACTAAAAAGGAGTAGCCTCCGGCGGGCTAAACTTCCCCTTCCCTTCTGAACCCCTCTTCCTCAAGCTGCTCCATGAGGCGGGCGGCGCGTGGATAGCCGATGTGCAACCGCCTTTGCAGATAAGAGGTGGAGATGTGCTTGTGCTCCCGTGCCAGCTGCCGGGCGGCGTCCAGAAGCGGGTCCTCGGGGAAGCCTCCCCTACCGGCACCAGCCAGAGGTATGGCAATCTCCTCAACCCTCAGCGGTGCCGCCTCTTCCCTCTGCTGGCTGCCCCAGAAGTAGACCAGCCTCTCCCGCTCAGCATCGGAGACATAGCAACCCTGGAGGCGTTTGGGCTTAGCCGCCTCGGTGGGCATATAGAGCATGTCCCCCCTGCCCAGCAGCTTTTCCGCCCCTCCCATGTCAAGAATAGTCCGCGAATCCACCTGGGAGGTAACGGCAAAGCTAATGCGGGTGGGAAAGTTAGCCTTAATCAGACCCGTGACCACATCCACCGATGGGCGCTGGGTAGCCACGATAAGGTGAATGCCAGTAGCCCGGGCAAGCTGGGCCAATCGGCACAGGGTATGCTCCACTTCATCAAAGCCGGCCATCATTAAATCGGCAAGCTCATCAATAACCAGTATCAGGTAAGGGAGCTTCTCATCTCCCTCCTTACTTTTGTTGTAACCCTCAATGTTACGGGCGCCGGCGGTAGCCAGCGTCTGATACCGCTTATCCATTTCCTTGTTAAGCCAGCGCAGTGTGCCCAGGGCTTTGCTGGTATCCACTATGACCGGCGCCGCCAGGTGAGGTATGCTGTTAAACGTGGTCAACTCTACCCTCTTGGGGTCAATCATAATAAACCGCACATCATTGGGAGAATCATGCAGCAGCAGGCAGCAGATAATAGAATTAAGGCAAACCGTCTTGCCGCTTCCGGTAGCCCCGGCGATAAGCAGGTGGGGCATTTTGGACAGGTCACCAGCCACCGCCTCGCCGCCAGCCCCCTTGCCCAGTGCCAGAGACAGCTTGGACTTAGCCTCTATTTTCTGAAAAACACTGGTTTCTATTACCCCTCGCAGACTGACCAGACCGGAAATGGTATTGGGCACCTCAATCCCCACCATCGATTTACCCGGCACCGGGGCTTCAATCCTGATGCTGGGTGCCGCCAGAGCCAGAGCCAGGTCATTAGCCAGAGAGGTAATTCTCTCCACCTTGACCCTGGTCTTGGATACCTCCTCCAACCTCACCCTAACATTGCCGTCTTTATCCCTCTCCTTTACCTCCCTCATCTTCCTATCCCAGCCCGGCTCCACACCAAACTGGGTGACCGTTGGTCCAGCATTTATCTGCACCACCTTAGAGGCAACTCCGTAGCTGGCTAGAGCCTCTTCAATAACCTTGGCTCTCTGCATGTTATCCGCCTGCCCGAACTCAACCTCAGGGACACTGTCCAGAATATCAATGGGCGGTAACCTCCAGCCATCAACGGTTACCAGTGCCGGCGATTCGCCATATTTCTTCCATACCTCCTGAGCCACCTGCCTGAGTTCCTGTTGACCGGGGGTGGGGGTAAGTAGCGGGGTTACCGATGGGGGCGCCGCTTCAGCTTCAGGCTCCCTGACCAGTGGTTGCTGAGACACAGTCACTGAAGGCGGTTCTGGCGTTTCAGCAGTGGTAGGCTCAATATAGGTCACCTCTTCAGGGGTGGGGCGCTTTTTAAGCTTTTCGCCCACCCAGGAAAGAAATCTGGCCGTAAGGCGCCAGCAGACGCCGGGGGCGACCAAGATAATACCGATAACCACCAGCCCCAGCAGCCGAAGGCCACCAACAAAACTAGCACTGCCAATAATACCCTGACCGAAGCTACCGCCAACCTCGCAGAAAGCCAGTATCCCCCAAGCCGTCAGAATAAAGGCGGCACCGCCCAGCCACTGGTTCCAATGGTAGATAAGGGACGGCACCCCCCACCGCCATGCTCCCACAACCAACATGCCAAAGGCTATAACTAAAAAGAGCAGCCCCCAGCCAAACAAATCTGAGGTGCTATCCCAAACACTGTCCGCCCAGGCAGTGATTGTTGACCAATGCCAGAACAGCAGGCCGGCGATAATTATCGCCAGTATCAGCCGCCGAACCGGCGGCAGCCAGATGAAATGGAAAAACCGGCCCCACACCGACCTTCCCCCGGCCTTGGGCTGCCCTCCGGACTTGCGCTTGGTATTGGCTTTCTTCTTAGCCATTTAAAGCTACACCTTCACCATAACCGGAAGAATCATAGGGTGGCGCTTGGTCTGCTCATAGTAAAACTTATTCAATATGTCCCTGACCTTGGTGTTGATAAAGCCCCAATCAGCCGGGCGGACACCGCTATGGTCTAAATCCTTAGCTACCAGGTCACGACTCTCCTCCATCATATCTTTAGCCTCCCTGGTATCAACAAAACCCCTGGATACAATATCAGGACGCCCCACCAGCTTGCCAGTCTGCCGGTTAATAGCGATAATCACCACCACTATGCCATCCCTGGATAGCATCCTTCGATTACGGAGAACAATGCTACCGATGTCACCCACGCTCAGGCCATCCACATACACATTGCCTGAGCTAACCTTGCCCGTTTTCTTGCCCGCCGATGGGCCAAGCTCCAGGACATCGCCATCCTCCAGCACGAAGATATTTTCCCTGGGAATGCCCACCGACTGGGCTAATTTAGCATGGAGACTCAGGTGGCGATACTCACCATGGATAGGTATAAAAAACCTCGGCTTGACTAAATTCAGCAGCAGCTTTAGCTCTTCCTGACTGCCATGCCCATGGACATGAACCTGCGCCACCTTATCATAGAGAACTTGAGCCCCCTGTTTGAAAAGGTTATCCACCGTCCGGTTGATTAGCGATTCGTTACCCGGGACCGGAGTGGCTGAGAGAACCACCGTGTCCCCGCGAACGATGTGAACCTGACGATGGTCCTTGTTGGCGATGCGAACCAGGGCTGAGGTCGGCTCCCCCTGGCTGCCGGTAGTGACAAAGACAACCCGATTATGGGGCGTATTTTTGAGTTCGTCTATCCGGGCTAGTATGCCATTGGGATCTTTTAGATAGCCCAGCTCCAGCGTCATGCGCACGATATCGGTCATGCTACGCCCGACGACAAAGACACGGCGCTGGTGCCTGGCGGCGGCATCAATAACCTGCTGAATGCGTGAGACCAGCGAGGAGAAGGTAGTCACAATCACCCTACCCGGCGCGTCAGCCATGACCCTGTTCAGGGTCTCGCCAACCAACCGCTCCGAAGGGGTATAACCAGGGAGTTCAGCATAAGTGGAGTCTGACAGTAAAAGTAATATACCTTGTGCCCCTAGCTGAGCCAGCCGGGAAAGGTCGGTTGGTTTACCATGAACCGGAGTATAATCAAGTTTAAAATCTCCGCTATGGATAACAGTGCCAATCGGGGTAGATATGATTAGACCTGCCGCATCAGGTATGCTGTGGCAAACTGGGAAGAACTCCACCTTGAATCTTCCCAGTGTTACCTGACCGCCAAAGGGTATAGCCTTGAGCTTAGCCCCGGCCAGTGCCTTCCTTTCTTTAAGCTTCACCGAGATAAGTCCCTGGGTAAGCCTGGTGGAATAGACCGGCACATTAAGCTGGGGCAGCAGGTAAGGCAGGGCACCAATATGGTCTTCATGACCATGGGTGATAACTATGCCCCTTATTTTCTCCCGCTTCTCCAGCAGGTAGCTGATGTCCGGGATTACCAGGTCAATACCCAGCATTTCCTCGCCGGGGAACATAAGGCCGGCATCAATGATGATGATGTCATCCAGATATTCCATCGCCATCATATTCTTGCCGATTTCAGATAGTCCCCCGAGGGGGATTATTTTTAGTTTTGGTCCGATTTTTTGTCTTGGTTTATTCATAATTTTTTCACCTAGTTTCACCTAAAACATAGTTAGTTGCTCTGGTTCTTGTTCCTCCTTGATAACTTCCGCTCTGGCCAGGAGCGAAGGGATTTTAAGCATATCCTCTTCTATAGCCCGGCGTAAGCTCTGCTGGTGAAGAGCTGCTGCCGGGTGATACATAGCGTAGTAAATAACACTACCCCGCTTTTGAGCTGTGCCATGGATTTTACTTATGCTCTTGCCGGGGAAGAACATCGCCATAGAGTAACGCCCCAGGGTTACAATCATCTTGGGCTGAATAATCTCAATCTGGCGCTCCAGCCAGTGGCGGCAATTCTGAATTTCCGTAGGTAAGGGGTCGCGGTTTCCCTGTGGACGGCACTTAATCACATTGGCAATAAAGACCTGCTGACGGCCCAAGTCGATAGAAGCCAGTAATTCATCCAGGTATTTCCCCGCCGGCCCGACAAACGGACGCCCCTGCTGGTCCTCATGCCAGCCTGGCGCCTCACCAATAAACATTATATCGGCATCCTCCGCCCCCTCACCAGGCACCACTTTATTTCGATATTTAGCTATTTCACACTGCTGGCAGAGTGCAATCTCTGTATTAAGCTCACTCAGAGCCGACATACCAATCAGCCTTTTAATTATGATAACACGGACAATATGTCAAGTCAATTTAGGTCTTTCTTCCCAAACCCACTAGGGCTTTGTCCTTAAATTCCTGCTTTTTTTTGGGGGGGGGTGCTCCTCCCCCGTTCCCCCGTTTTTAATTTATCTCTTTTTACCACCCTCCCACCCTCGGAGGCTAGCGCCCCCAATCTCCCGCTTTTGTTGGGGCGTCTAAGAGGGGTATCAACCCCTGTAGGGAGGGTAGGTGGGAAGAAAAACAACTAAAAACGGGTGGGCGCCATTAACCACATAAACGAGTACACTCTGGTTGACACTAATAGAGTGCAGTTGTAGACTTTAAGCCAGAGGAGAAGAAATGGACTATCTAAGTCAAACCGACCCAGAAATCAGCCGTACCATTCAAATGGAGGGAAAGCGGCAAAGGGAGACAATAAATCTCATCGCCTCCGAGAACTATGCCAGCCGGGCGGTGCTTGAGGCAGAAGGCTCATTCCTGATCAACAAATATGCCGAGGGCTACCCGCGGCAACGCTACTACGGCGGCTGTGAGAATGTGGATATAGTGGAAGATTCGGCTATCCAGCGGGCAAAAGAGCTGTTTCATGCCGAGCACGCCAATGTCCAGCCCCACAGCGGGGCTCAGGCTAATATGGCCTCGTACTATGCCCTGCTGGAGTATGGCGACACTGTCATGGGCATGAGCCTGGCTCATGGTGGTCATCTCACCCATGGCGATAAAGTAAGCTTCTCCGGTAAGTCCTATAATTTCATCCTCTACGGGGTGAACCGGGAAACGGAAAGGATTGACTATCCGCAGATAGAGAAGCTGGCGTTAAAGCATAAGCCCAAGCTGATTGTAGCCGGCGCCAGCGCTTACCCCCGGATTATCGATTTTGAGCGCTTTCGGCATATCGCTGACCTGGTGGGAGCCAAGTTAATGGTTGATATGGCTCACATCGCTGGTATGGTAGCTGTGGGTCTGCACCCCACCCCCATCCCCTACGCTGAGGTAGTAACTTCAACTACCCATAAGACATTGCGCGGTCCACGAAGCGGGTTCATCCTCTCGCGAAAAGAGCTAGCCCAAGCAATAGATGACGCCGTCTTCCCCCAAATGCAAGGGGGGCCACTGATGCACGCTATCGCCGCCAAAGCGGTCTGTTTTCATGAAGCGATGCAACCCAGCTTCACCGACTACCAGCGGGCGGTGCTGGATAACGCCCAGGTTCTAGCCGCTGAACTGCAAAAGCAGGGTCTGCGCCTGGTATCAGGGGGAACCGATAACCACATCGTCTTAGTCGACCTCACTGAGACTGGCGTCACCGGCAAGCAAGCCGAGGAGACCTTAGGGGCAGTAGGCATTGTGGTTAATCGCAACAACATTCCATTTGACCGACAACCTCCCAGGATAACCTCGGGCATCAGACTGGGCACCCCGGCAGTGACCACCAGAGGCTTTGGCAGTGAAGAAATGAAGCGCATCGCCTCACTGATAGTAAAAGTAATTACCGATATTGATAGTCCAGATATTCAGAAAAAGGTGAGCAAAGAGGTCAGCCAGATATGCTCTCGCTTCCCGGTACCCGGCATTACTGACTGAGATTTTTATCAATCACCTCTATATTATGTTATTATATATTATAGACATGTCCCCGTTGCTTTCGATGGGGAAGGAGGAGTGGAGAGGTGGATACCAACAAGTTTGAGAACATTGTTTTCAGTAAAGAGGAATATGTGGCTAAAATCGTCCTAAATCGCCCGGAGCGGTTAAATGCTCTTAATCGCGAGATGGAGCAGGAACTAACCGAATCTCTAGCCGAGGCCCACAGGGACGAAGATATCAGAGTCCTGGTGCTAACCGGTGCTGGCCGGGCCTTTTGCAGTGGTGGCGACGTCAGCGAGAATATGGTTGAAGAATATGGTGGCAGTGTCCAGAACGTTAGCGATACCTTTCACCATGTCTATCAGGAGATAATTCTTCAGCTATTCAACCTGGATATTCCGACAATTGGCATGATAAATGGAACGGCTGTTGGCCTGGGCTTTGACCTGGCTCTAGCCTGCGATATTCGTATAGGCTCGGAGAATGCCAAATTCATGGTAGCTTTCACCAAGATGGGACTTACTCCGGCCGCTGGGGGAGCTTGGCTAATGCCACGGATAATAGGACTGGCTAAGGCAGCCGAGTTTATCTATACTGCCGATTTCCTGGAGGCAGAAGAGGCACTAAGGCTGGGGGTACTGAACCGGCTGGTACCAGCGGCCTCGCTGGAGCAGGAAACCACGGCGCTGGCGCGGAAGATTAGCCAAAACTCCCCACTGGCCAACCGGCTGGCTAAACTCCAGTTACACCGGGGACTCGATACCGACCTGGGGACGGCACTGGAAATGGGGGCTACTTGCCAAGCCATATGCCTGACCTCGGAAGACACCCGAGAGGCTCTGGTAGCTTTTCGGGAAAAGAGAAAACCTGTATTTAAAGGGAGGTAATCCTTAGATGGATGAGCTGAAGGTATTTAGCGGCAATGCCCACCCCGCTCTAGCCCAGGCGGTGGTTGAATATCTGGGCATACCCCTGGGCGAGTCTGAGGTCTTTAAGTTCAGTAACGAGAATATCTTTGTTCGCATCCTGGAGAACGTACGCCAGAGAGACACCTTTGTTATTCAGCCCATCTGCTCACCGGTCAATAACAATCTGGTTGAGCTACTTATCATGCTTGATGCCTTAAAGAGAGCCTCGGCGGGGCGCATCACGGCTGTAGTCCCTTATTATGGCTATGGTCGTACCGATAAGAAGGACCAACCCCGGGTGCCGATAACCGCCAGGTTGGTGGCTGACCTGCTCACGGTGGCTGGCGCCAACCGACTCCTGACCGTGGATTTACATGCCGCCCAGATTCAGGGCTTCTTTAACATACCGGTCGATGAGCTGACCGCTCTTTACCTGCTCAGCGACTACTTTGGAGAAAGAGCCTTTGATGACCTGGTGGTAGTGGCCACCGATATCGGCATTACCAAGCGGGCGCGAGACCTGGCAGCTAGCCTTAATGCCCCCCTGGCTATTGTGGAAAAGAGACGGGTGGGCAATGAGGACCAGGCTGAGACGCTAAATGTCATTGGCGAGGTGGAAGGCAAGGTGGCTCTTACCGTAGACGACGAGATAGATACCGCCGGCTCTCTGGTGGGTGTTGTCTCGGCATTGGAGAAGCGGGGGGTCAAAGAGATATTTGCCTGCTGCACCCATCCCATATTCACCGGTCAGGCTATCAAGAAGATAGCCTCCTGCCCGGTGAAGGAGGTGGTGGTTACTGACACCGTCCCCGTCGCCGATGACAAGAAACTGGACAAGCTTACCGTTTTGCCCATAGCCCCACTGCTGGGTGAAGCTATCCACCGCATCCACACCGGACTATCAATAGGTGCTATGTTTGACCAGGGGTGAGCGATGTTTAAATGGCTGGGTGGTCTTGGTGATTCTAATGAGAAAGAGCTGAAGCGGTTACAGCCTCTGGTAGACACCATAAACCAGCTTGAGCCCGAATTTGAGAAACTTTCAGATAACGAGCTTCGTGCCAAGACCGACAAGTTTAAGACTCAACTGAAAAAAGGCAGTTCGCTTGATGAGCTTCTGCCCGAAGCATACGCTGCCGTCCGCGAGGCAGCCAAGCGGACCATCGGTCAGCGCCACTTTGATGTGCAGCTTTTGGGGGGCATTGCCCTTCATCAGGGTAAAATCGCCGAGATGAAAACCGGTGAGGGCAAGACCCTGGTGGCTACTCTCCCCCTTTACTTGAACTCCCTTACCGGTAAGGGCTGCCACCTGGTTACGGTTAATGACTACCTGGCAAGGCGAGACCCTTACTGGATGGGACCTATCTACCACGCCCTGGGGGTAAGCGTAGCCAGCATTTACCCCATGCAGTCTCCCGATGAGCGTACCCCCGCCCGCCTCTATGACCCCGACTTTGACTCCGGCGACAGTCGGTGGGCACATTTTCGCTCCATCTCTCGCCGTGAGGCTTACCAGGCAGATATCACCTACGGCGCCAGTAGCGAGTTCGGCTTTGACTATCTACGGGATAACATGGTTATGGAGCTGCCTCAATATGTCCAGCGCCCCTTAAATTACGCCATCGTCGATGAGGTAGATTATCTGCTTATTGATGAAGCCCGCACCCCGCTCATTATCAGCGCCCCCGATGTGGAAGCGGGGCAGAAGTATCAGATATTTGCCCGCCTTGTCCCCAGCCTGAAGAAGGAAGCAGACTATACCGTCGATGAAAAGACACAAGCCATCAGCCTGACCGAGGTCGGCATGAACAATATGGAACGAATGCTGAAGCGGGAAGGGCTATTAAAGGCGCCCAACCTCTATGACCCAGCCAACTCTGACCTCCATCGCTACCTGAGAAACGCCCTTAGCGCCAAGGAGACATACAAGAAGGACAAAGAGTATGTAGTCAAGGATGGGCAGGTTATCATCGTTGATGAGTTCACTGGCCGGCTGATGCATGGTCGGCGCTACTCCGAGGGCTTGCACCAGGCAATAGAAGCCAAGGAGCGAGTCAAGGTTCAACATGAAACTCGCACCTTCGCCACCATTACCATCCAGAACTACTTCCGCATGTACGACAAGCTGGCGGGCATGACCGGCACCGCCTTAACCGAGGCTGAGGAGTTTCACAAGATATACAGCCTTGATGTGGTGGTTATCCCCACCCATAAGCCGATGATTCGCCAGGACTTCACCGACCAGATTTATAAGAATGAGGAGGCTAAATTCCGGGCGGTGGTGCGTGAGATTGAGCAGCTTCACAAGGAGAACCACCCGGTGCTGATTGGCACGGTATCTATTGAGAATTCAGAATATCTGAGCGACCTGCTAAAGAAGAGGGGCATCCCCCACGAGGTGCTTAATGCCAAGCAGCATGAGAGGGAGGCTTATATCGTCGCCCAGGCAGGGAAGCCGGGGGCGGTAACCGTCGCCACCAACATGGCGGGGCGGGGCGTTGATATCATACTGGGAGGAACCCCCGAGGACAAAGAGGAAAAAGAGTGGCAAAAAGCACATGAAAAGGTAGTAGCTCTTGGCGGGCTTCACATTATCGGCACCGAGCGCCATGAGGCACGGCGAATTGATAACCAGCTCCGCGGCCGGTCCGGCAGGCAGGGCGACGCGGGAAGCTCTAGGTTCTACGTCTCCTTAGAGGATGAAGTTGCGCGCCGCTTTGGTGGTGACCGAATTAAGTCCGTCATGGAGTGGGCAGGCATGGATGAGGACACCCCCATTGAGAATAGATTGGTCAACCGGGCTATTGAATCTGCCCAGGTCAAGGTGGAAGGCTACCACTTTGATATGCGTAAGCACCTGGTGGAGTATGACGATGTAATTAATAAGCACCGGGAGCTTATCTACAGCGAGCGCAAGAAAATATTGAGCGGCGCCGACCTTAAATCAAACATCCTGTCAATGGTCAAGGAGGAGATTCAGGGTCTGGTAGCCACTCATACCGCCGACGAGCATGGCATAGGCTGGGACATAGAGGGTTTAATAGGTGAGGCGTCCACCATCTTC
>Ga0315552_1002062_pt1 | contig 12010 bp, 5 predicted proteins | sample SalMarSW160170MG_2_FD_203102 | JGI IMG/M metagenome (GOLD analysis project Ga0315552, IMG submission 203102) | Salt marsh sediment microbial communities from the Plum Island Ecosystem LTER, Massachusetts, United States - Salt Marsh Sediment SW1601-70 ...
CTATCTTCGCCTTCATGGCCTTACATGCATACCCGGGATCTGCAACTTTTGTCACTGCCGCACAAACGGCAATACTCTCTGCTCCCGCATCTAACACATCATCGACATTTTCAAGCGTTATTCCACCAATAGCAACATGTCCGACACCGGTATCAGCCAATATCTTCTTAGCCTGCCTGATATACTCCAGACCGACCGCTTCAGCAGTTGGTTTTGTCCCTGTGGTAAAAACAGGACCAAGGCCGACATAGGTAGGGTGCTCCCGACATGCAGCACTAAGCTGATCAGGTGAGTGTGTGCTTTTGCCTGTTATTAGCGGCGTCGTCTGGAGTTTCCGAACACAATCCAAAGGCAAGTCGTTCTTGCCAAGATGAACGCCGTCGGCTCCTGCAGCTATTGCAACATCGATCCTGTCGTTAATCATACTAAGTACGCCTTCATCATTGCTAATCCTGACAAACTCGACAGCAGTGGCCAATAATTTATCGTCCTCTATTGACTTGGCGCGCATCTGGATGCAATCAGCGCCGCCGGTTGCACACTTATATGTTAAGGAAATAATTTCCGCCGGCAGATCGCTGGTAATTACAATATAAAGTAAAACTTTTTTGAACTTCTCGGCCGGTTCAGCAAAAACAAAAATATCTTTTTCAAGTGTATATGCATCATATCGCAAATCTTCGATCGTTTTAGCTATGGAACTATCGTGTATTTGCACTATCTCAGCAAGTGTACGCAAAGCCTCGGTAAGTCTTTTACAACCAGCAGTTAAGCAATCTTTTAAATTGCTTCGCTTGAACTGGCTATCAATATTTTTACCAACGCCTACATCGTTAAGAGTGTCTCTGCTGGAAAGTAACCGCCCAGAATCCAATTTACTAACAGCCCGAGTAAGTTTATGCCGAAGCTCTTTGGCACGCAGGCTCAACCATGTCGAACTCAAAGCAAACCGGCAATAATCTTCTATCACACGTATCGCTTCTCTTGCACGATTGAAGTTTGCATCGATTATCCTGTACGCTGATCGATCCATAACATAGCAAATTATACAAAGCGACCGAATTACAGGGTAGATAATTTTCCGTCAATGGGGAGGTCTTTTATAATAGCCTCTCCACAACTCATATTTATGTCTCATAATTAAAATGTAGAAAATAAAAAGGATTCGTCCTCCCCCGGTACGCCCCCGCCACATGATTTTTTCAATGTGTGAAACAAATCCTGCCACTCTAAAAGGATTTGCAATTTTTTGTTAATATAAAAAAACCGGGCGGACACCTCCTCCTCCAGAACGTGTTTAGGCCGTCCGCCCAATATAGCTCCACGTTAAGTATAAAAAAATATAAATTGCAAGAAATGTGCCAACCGATAAGAATTAAGCTCAATTCTGATTTTAAGTGGTGTATATCCATTTTGTTCTGAATGACTTACATGCTTCGATACGGGAATAACAAAAGGGACAATTATCCGTCTCATTTTAACAGCACGCTGTTTTTTGTCAACACCTTAATTCTCCATATTTGCCATCTTTACATATTATCACTAACACCTATCGATATAATTGGGGAATTTGGCAAATGTTTATAAAATTCAACGCTGCGATAAAAAAAGTGAACAAGAAAGTACTATGGGAGTCATGAAAAATACCGATGTCATACCGATTATTGCTGAAACATTGATTCAATTTCCGGCTCATACTTCGCTGAAGAGACCCTTTGTGTCCAGCGGCAGGTCCACTTACCAAATAGTTTTTTTCTTCCGCTCTGCTTTTGTACAATCTGAAAGATCGTGCTTTTTCGCCAGGCGTTAATATCATCGGTAATCTCTTCAGCCTGTTCCTCAGTGACGTCTAATTTGTACTGCTCGTACGGATCCCTGTTAAGATCATAAATGAAAGTTGCTTTCTCAATAGGATCGTAAACATATTTACGATCTTCCTGTATATACCCCGCAGGCCCTTCTTGCATCCAGCCTGAAAAATAAATTTTCCTGTCTTTTGACACTGGCCCTAGTGCATCAATTCCATCAAATATCCCCTTTTTTACCTTGAATCCCATCAAAGCCAGCAACGTCGGAGCTAAATCAATCGAACTGACCGGGCCTTTAATCTTGCTTGCCGGCTCATTCAAAAAAGGCACGCGCAAGCAAAAAGGAATACGCAGGGCCTCATTAAAAAATATTCGATTGTGACCAAGTTGCCCGTGTTCGCCGAATGCCTCGCCGTGATCTCCAATAACACAGAAAATTGTTTTATCCGACAGATTCAATTTAGCAATCTCGATATCTAACGCCGCCAAGAATCTATCTGTATAAGAAATCGCCTGTTGGTAGCGACCGAACGGCTCTTTGTCCGGCGTACCAAACCATGCCGGCACTTCATACGGATCGTGTGTCACCGAACAAAGTATCGTGAGAAAAAAAGGACTGCTGTCAGATTGTATCCATTCCGAGATCGGTTTTAGCATTGCGAACTCATCACTGCCAAGATAGCCAATAAAGCAATTAGGATCATTCAAATCATCACGTGACCAAAATTTCTGGAATCCGAGATTGTAAACCAAGCCCGGACGACACTCAAAATCACCCTTGGCCGATTGATAAAAAGCCGTCCGATAGCCCATTTTGTCGCTAAGAATAGTAGCGATACTTGCATAAGTTCTATTCGCAGGTACCGCCTCGGCTAAATCCTGTGAAGCTGATGGATAACGCCCGGTAAGCAAAGCAAAAAGAGCTTTTGTAGTGTGTGTCAGTGCTGTATAGGTCTTCGTAAACTCTACGCCCTGTTCAGCAAACTCCCTTAGGTAAGGAGTTAAGTCTTGAGGACCGCTTGCCAGCGACGTGTACTGATATTGTACTCCTTCCAAGACAACTACGACCAGATTGCTCCGAATCGGCTGGCCTTCAAATTCGATTTCGATATCATTCCGTAGCGGTATCTTGCGTTTCGGATTAGGCAAAGGGCTGTAATCACGTACAATAAGACTCATAACCGCTTTAAGTTGTGCGTTAAACTGCATCCCGGCCGAAGCCGCTTGAGGTGAGCGTCGTCGGGTCAAGGCCGGGCGGAGGAGAACTATCGCTAAAATAAAACTAAGGCATATTATAACTCTGATGAGAAACTTTTGCCGTTTGTAATCAGGCAGCCTTGTTCTGCCTAAAACATAAAATAAAAAAGCAAGGGCTACTGCAGAAGGGCCCAGTAGGATAAACGCCGCCTTAGGCATCTTAGCAAGATTAACACCTATCATACAAAAAGCATTGACTGGCGAACGAACCAACGACAAAAGAACACGTGGCAGTATTTGTGTTCCTGTTCTGATAAGCCAGCCGGCATTCATAACCGACCATGTACACATAACCGCCGCAATAATGACTGCAATCCTTACAATCCACTTACGCGGCCAGCGAAAGCATATCAGAGACAAAACAACTTCCAACGCCAAGAGAAATGAGATGTCGGATAGCACCCAGCTTACATAATCGTCAATAAGGTTGTAGCGTAAAGCATGTGTGAGCTTAACCGTTAAAGTACAAAATAATGCCGCCAAAATAATAACGCTATAAGCACGTTTAGTGAATAAATTAGCTAATGATCGCAAAGATTTAATCTCTTTTTTACAATAGTCAGAATGCACCTGCTCTAAGTTCATAGCTCTTAAAGATACTAAAAGCATTAATAAATAGCAAGATGCTTTAAACCTGATACTTGGATTGAGAGAAATTAAATCGGCGAGGATAAGAAGTTTTCGTTTTATTTTAACAATAATAGTTTAAAAAGATATTATTAGTTATATACAAGGTTAAATTGTTGTATTTAGGTTGGGGAAGGAAATGTAGCCTTCCCGAGTACATTGACTTAAATTAAAAACAGCAAGGATAACGGATTGTGTAAAACCTGTTATGATGTCTCTGTTATTTTAACTCTAATTTATCCTGATGACCTTTTAATCACGGGATTGTGTTTATTTGATTTTTTCTTAACGTAGTTTTTCACAGGTTTTGGGCACGGTAAAGATAGAGAAAAATTTTTAATTTTTATTTGCTTATTGCATTGACATAATAGTTTATACAGCAATAATACACATCTTAACAAAAAACAAACAGATTTAAGAGAACATAGATGTCCCTTGTAAACGAACTTGGTTTGAGGAAGCCCGTTAAGCTGCTCGCTCACGAGGCGCTGCTTAGTACTTATTTCACGGCATCGTGCCTGAAAAAGAAGGCCGGGCATTTTCTGCAGCCTTTCGGCCTTACCGACGTCCAGTTTAACCTGATGATGCTACTGCAGCATCAAGCCGTCCCGGAGGGAGGCCTGGCACAGTCACAGCTAAGTGATATGATGCTTGTAAACCGGGCTAATATAACGTCTTTGATAGACCGTATGGAAAAAGCCGGGCTTGTAGCTCGGACTTCGTCACCTTCGGACAGGAGATCTAATATCATAGTGCTGACCTCCTATGGTAAAAAGCTACTCTCACAGATTGAGCCGCTCTATGCCAAAGAGGTTAAAAGGATTATGGGCGTTCTTCTTGAAGACAACCAAAAGCGGCTTATAGAAATGCTCGAAAAAATAAGATCGAACATTTCAGAACGTACGGAAGCCACAAAATAAAGGGCTCTTCCGCAGCAAAGTGAGGTCTATATGAAAAAAGAAGGAACGAATTTGGGAAAAGAAAAGGCGGATCTCTTTGTGGGCTTTGATGTGGGAAGCAGTTTTGTACATTACTCAGTCCTCGATGGCCGGGGCCGGATACGATACGCTCCGGAGCCTGTAATGCACTTTGCAAATCCCGTCGGAGCCATAAGGGAGGCATGGAGGGACATAAACGACAGGTTCGATTCCGGAAGGATAGTTAATACGGCCTTCACAGGCAGCGGCGCCGAGTCTTTCTCCGAGGTTATGGAGGGCGTTACGTACGTTTACGACAGCGTAGCAATTCCCAATGGAGTGGAGGTTGTTATGCCACGGGCGCGCTATATATTACACATAGGGGCGAAAGATCCTTATTTTTTCCGTTTGAAACAGATAAACGGCAAAAGAATAGTTCAGGAGTGGGCGACAGGCACCAAATGCGGCGGCGGATCGGGAACATTGATAGAGAAACAGTGCAGGAGACTCTTCGAAGGAGAGATTCCAAATCCTGAGTTGGAAGATACCGCTTTGGACGTCGATGACTCGCAGAGGGAGCTGATTGCAGATAATAACAGAAGAAAACTGCAGGCCAGGGTAGAGAAGATGTTCGAGAAGGCCGAGCAGGAAGCAGCCGAGTCCAAAGAGCCCTGCGAATTCTTGGCAAGATGTGGCGTTGTTATTCAATCCGATCTTATTCATAAACAAAACGAAGGTGCGACAAGAAGAGACAATCTCGCCGGTCTGTTCAGGACGGTTGCGAGGAATTACAAGATCGACGTTCTCGGTTCGCGTCAGTTTAATTCGGCGGACAGAAATATAGTTGCCATAGCAACCGGCGGTATTTTCGGGAACGACCTTATACGTAAAAACCTCCAGGAATTTCTCGGTATCGAAATAGAAAGACCGAAACACTATAAAAATATTGCGGCAATCGGTGCCGCTTTAAAGGGGATAGAAGATAATAATCACGTCGTTTTCAGGATCGAGCAGCTTGAAAAAGTTGCCGCTTACGGCAGGCAGAAAAGGCAGTTTGCACCATCTCTTGCGAAGTCACTGTCTAAGGTGAACGAGGAAAAACAGGATTTGTCGGTTGAACTGCTGGAGCACACGGAAGTTGTGTTGGGAATCGACGGCGGGAGCACCACAACAAAGGGGGCAATTGTTGAACTAAAAACCGGGAAGTTAATAGACAAGCTCTATATCAAAACGCATGGCAACCCGGAGGAATCTCTAAAGCGTGTTTTGAGGTATCTGGCAAGGCACAGGGACAAAGTGACGGTCAAAGGAGTAGGCGCCACAGGCTCGGCGAGAAAGCTCTACGAGAAAATCTTAGTCAGCAAGAAAAAAGCAGGTGAATTGGCAAAAAAACAAGTCGCGATGACCGACAGGGTGACCGACGAAATTACATGTCACGCTCTTGGCGTAAAACATTACAATCCGGAAATAGATACTATTTTCGAGGTCGGCGGCCAGGACATGAAGTTCACAAGATTCTCCAAAGACGGCACTGTCAAGGAAGCCAAGATGAATTATAGCTGCCAGGCTGGCTCGGGCCAGACCCTCGAAAATATGGCGGACGTCATCAACCTTAATATAGAGAACTCTTTGCAGGAAGCCGCTCTTCGTGCCGAAAGAATACCGGTAATCGATTCGACCTGTGGTGTTTTTATGGAGATGGATGAAAATAGGCTTATTGCCGAAGGTTTCAGCAAGGACGAGATTGCCGCCGCTATAGTAAGGGGGACAGCGGCGAGCTATTTTTACAAATTCGTCGGAGGTTCCCAACATGCAGGTCAGAAATGTTCCGCCCAGGGAGGTCCCGCATTAGGCAGAGCTTTCCTTGCCGCACTCGCGCAGGTCACTGAAAAAGAAATTGAGGCCTATCCGCACAGGGAGATGTTCGGTGCTTGGGGACAGGCGCTGGATATAATCGAAAATATCAGACAGTTGGAACAGCAAGGGGTGAAATATGACTCCGCCTTCCGGGGCTGGGACATTGTCGATATGCCGTTCGAGAAACGGAAAGTCTCCTGTAGGGAACTGTTCGGTGATAAGTCTTGCGGCATAAGAGATTGTCAGCTCGAAATATTTTCAATCGAAGATGACGAGATCATTACCGGTGGATTCTGTCCCAAAGGAAATTCGGAGGCCTCCGGCAAACCAAAAATCAATTATGTAGATAAATATCATAAGATATATGATAAACATTTCAAAAAACAGGGGAAGCTTCTGGAAGAATTAGACGGCGAAAAGAAAACTCACGGAAAAGCCCCAACGGTCGGAATCAAAAGAAGCACCGCCACACTTGGAGAAAAAGGGATTTGGAGTGCGGCTCTTTTTAATAAGTTAGGGTTTAATCCCATCGTATCTCCGAGAACGACGAAAGAGATAGCCAAAATCGGCGTGGATAATTCAAGGACGGAATTCTGCATTGCAAGAAAGCTTGCTACGGGCCATGCTGCGGCTTTGAACGACCATCCGGCGGTGGAATATTTGTTTAATCCGAGTTTTATCGAGCTAAGAACGGGTAATCCGCCGGATTTGAAATATTGCATTTACACCGAATCGGAAGGATACGTCCTCAATGATGTGCTGTCTCTCGACAAGAAAAAACAAATAAATCCCATCCTGCATTTCGGTGACTTGGGACTTCTCGTCAGAGCGCTAAAACAGGAATTTGACAGGCTTGATTTCAACTTTAAGAACGGACAGATTAAAGAAGCGATTAAATATGCGGATAATGCGGAGAGTGCTTTTAAAGCCGATCTTTATCGGGAAGGTGACAAATTCCTAACAAGGATAGAAGCGAACGGCACAAAAGCTTACGTCGGGCTCGGCAGGGATTATGTCCTGCTCGATCCGGAGGCAAGCTCGAACTCGGGCGTTATGTTTTCACAGATTCGCGGTATGGATTACATACCGCAGGTTTTCCTCGAGCATAAATTCATGGATATTCCTCTCGACGGCATAGTGGAAAACGAGTTCTGGGTCCAGAGCGTCAAGATTCTCAAGGCGGGCATCTTTGTCGCGGACCATCCGAACCTTTTCGCGATTCGAATGATGAATTTTGCCTGCGGCCCGGACAGTCTAAAGGTTTATCAGGAGGAGAATATTCAGCAGGCGGCGGATAAGCCCTTCCTTGTCCTGCTGACCGATGCCCAGACCAATAATGCCCCATTTGTCACCAGGACCGAAGCCCACGAGAGGGTTGTCAATCAGAGCCGGCCGAAAAAACTGGATAGGAAAAAACTTACACTACGCACCCGCGACGACTCCGGCGATAGGACGTGGCTCATCCCGTATATGGGGGATGCCAGTTATGTTGCCGCGGCGGGACTGAGGCATTTCGGAATCGACAGTAAGGTACTGCCGACAAACACGCAAAGAGGCTACGAGTTGGCCCGCAAGCATATCTATACGGAAGTATGTCACCCGTTGAAAGGAGTCGTAGGAGATGCGCTTGCCTTTCTTTACGAGCAGATTGAAAGAACGAACAGGCAGAATGTCGAAGATAACTATCTTGTAATGCTGCCGACGACAAGCGGGCCCTGCCGATTCGGCAAATATACCGAGCTGGTCAGGGAATTTATGGGCCGCGAAGGTCTGGAAAAAATCCCTGTCGCCGGACCTTCTTCGGAGACGGATTATAGCGACATACCACTGCCGAAAGGCTTTGCATCATCGGACAAGCAAAAGATGCAGAGAATGCTGTTCAAAGGGATAAACGCCTCCGATTTATTGGGTGACATTCTCCTGCGGTTCCGCCCGTATGCAGAAGATAAAGAGCAGGTCAGGGCTCTCTTAGCGGAACGCCTGGAATCGCTCGAAGCAGTGGTTCAGAAAGGCGCCCGAACGGATGAGATGGTGCAGTGGGGAAAAGATACCGTCTCGCGATTCAAGTCACTTCCATTGAAAAATCACGAGCGTTTCCCGCTTGTGCTTTACATCGGCGAAATTTATATGAGACAGCACGACCCCTATACGAGCAATGTCATCGAGCAACTGGAACAGCAGGGATTGGAAGCCGTACGGGATCCTATCACGGATTGGCTGGATTACGTTAATAAGGTCAGCATAAGAAACTCGAAAAGGGATTTGATATTGAGGATTAAAGCCTTTGATTTCGACCGAGCGTTTAAAGACGGGAAAAGGTATGTCAATTCGATTATAAAAAGTAAGTATATGACCTCCATCGAACAAACGCTTGCCGAGCCGTTCCACGAGGTTCTCGAAGGCAGGCACGTCCTTCCCAAGCCGATGGAAATGATTGAGACGTTAGAGGCCAAACACGAATTCCACGGCAATATCGAGGGCGAATCTCCCCTGAGCGCGGGAATTTCATATCATTTCATGCACGATTTGATTCGGCCGAGAGGCGACGCTTATATATCAGGGATATTCCACGTTGGGCCGTTTACCTGCATGCAGGAAGGTGTTGCTACGGCGAAAATCGAGGCAATGGCGCAGGAGTTGAGAAAGAAAAAGCCTGATTTGGTCTTCCCAATCATCCATGCCTTTTTCGGTGATTCGGCCAGTGCGAACCTCGATTCCGAAATCGCCGTCTTCGTCGAGCAATGTTACCAGAAAAGAGATATGCTCAGGGAAAAATACTGTCTAAGAATTTCACCACCGGATACTACCCGAAAGATAGAGATAAAATCAGTTCCGTCTTCAAAGCAAGATGCCGAGACACTCTCCGGGGTAAAAGAGTCATAGCGGTTTCTGCAGTTAATATTCTGCCAGTGCTTTTTTATGAATTAGAATATGAATATGTTTAATTATGAGGTTTGAATTGGCTATTCTTGCTGCTTCGGCTTGAATTTTTCAATTTCTTCATTAAGTGTCTTGAAGAAATTTTCCATTAGTTCTTTATCGAGGCCGTGCTGGATGAGGATCTCCCAGGTTTGCTTTAAAACTCCGGCAAAACCGGCTGCTCTTTTTAATAGAACTTGATTTGTCCTTGCGGCCTTAACTTCCTCAAGGAACCATTGCATCGCCATATTGGCCCAGATGGACGCTGTTGGTATGTCGCCGAATTCTTTGGCCTTAGAACAACGAAATCCGGCTGTTTGCATAAAAGATTCAATTACATGTCTTCGACCCTCTTCGATCAACTCTGTCAGCAAAGATGCCCCTTTCTCAATATCATCTTTTGCATCCTGCCATTGATCTTTCTCACTTAGAGCCACTGCTCGATTGAATAAATTTCTCTCAATATTGCTCCTCAACTCACGCCGGCTCTCTTTTGTGACAAGCTGTTCTCGAATCTTAATTGCCTTGCCGTAGTCATCTATCGCCTCGTCGAGCTTACTCTGAGAACTATGGGCAAGCCCCCGGTTGTTATAGCACATAGCCAGGTCATTTCTCAGCTCTTGCCGGTTCTCTCGTTCTACAAGCTGTTCTCGAATCTTAATTGCCTTGCCGTAGTCTTCAATCGCCTCATCGAGCCTGCCCTGAGCATTATAGGCAACGCCCCGATTGAGGTAACACATTGCCAGGTCATTTCGCAGCTCTAACCGGCTCTCTTTTTCGATAACCTCTATATAGATTTTTATCGCATCTCCAAGAATCCGGTTGAGCTCTTCCAGATAGCCAAACATCCATAGCCATTCACCTACAGCATAAAGACATTCCTCCGACCATTTTGATAAAAAGACATCCGTTGCAGCTTTTGGTTCTCGTGCGGCAAGAAGATGCTCAACGGCATTCAGGAGGGGGCGGAGCTGTTCGATATTTTCCGGCATATCAGGAACTTTTTGCTCGACCCACCAGCGAGCGATTGATTTTTGCAGCTCTTTTACTTCTTTCTCACCTAATCGCTCTGTCAAAAATCTTCTGACAACAGCATGCTGATCAACTGATGCGCTTTGGGTAAATTCGACCATCTGCCACTTGGCTAATTCCGAAAGTTTTCGGCGTATCTGATTTTCATCAAGAACCAGCGTTTCAGTTAGCAGCCGGCTGGGAACAGGTGTGACAGAACAGGCAATAATTACTAAAAGCCCAAAATCATCTTTACGATGTTCGATGATTTTCTCAAACAAATCGTCCAGCTTTGCTTCTTCTAACGGATTGACTTTTTCCCATTCGGCTACGTTTCCATGATATAAATCACGTATCAAGGCACCCAGAACGTGTACGGCGTATGGATGATTGCCATAGGTATCAGCCGCTTTGAGCATAATCTCTTGGTCACCTTTGACTTTTAAATATTTTAGAAGCCCGACCGCCTCGGTTGGGGCCAGATTATCCAGACGAACATCGCTTTTGTCATCTTCATCCTTTGGCTTTCTTCCGATTCTTACGGGCAGATTCTCATCCAGCGCGCCGGGCACCGCACGTGTGGTCAAAAGCAGTTTCGAGCCGTTGTCCCAGAAATTAGCGCCCTTTAGGAATTTATCGAGTGCCGGTTCCTGTGCTGCGCGATCATCGGCCGTGATATCTTCGACTCCGGCATCCGGCCGGTCCGCCCAGCGCTTCAGCCAGCGCTCGGCACCATCTAAGACTATCCAGCAAGGTCTTTCCCTGAGCAGGTCATTGACTATGGCCGCCCTTGCATCCATAGATGTGATTTGCTGGCGGTTGATATGCCGGCCTGTCAGGTACAGATGCAAATGGTCAAGGAAGATATCGAATGTGAATCCCGGTTCATAGAGCTTTCGCCAGAAAAGGCCAATCCCTTTTGGTGGTCGTGCTCCACTTTTTAACCATTCGCCCGCCAGACAGCTCTTGCCCTGCCCCGCTAATCCGACAATAGCGACAACTGTTTCATTCCCGCCCATAGCCTTAGTTAGCTCTTTCAATTCCTCCTTGCGTCCCGCAAACGGCACCGAGACCTTCGGCCCACCAAGCGGTAGCGATACCTCCGGCCATTTTGCTTTTACCTCCGGCTTCTCTCTTAATCCGCTTTCACTCAACTTATCGACTATTACATCCAGTTTCGTGTGGAGTCCGGAGTCCATTTTTTCCAGTCGTGTTAGGAATTTATCTCGATCCTTTTTTGATGTTTCCATCAACTGATTAATAAGGTTATGCAGCTCATTCTGTGCTTGTTTCGAGTCGGAAAGCTTTTTGAGAATTTCATTGTGCCTTTGTCTGCGCAACCACTCGAGATAATGCTCAATGATGTCCTCTGTCTTTTCTTTCTTCTTTGATTTTTTCGCATGATACTCGCTTGTAAACCATTGAACAAAACTTGGGAATAATCCTGTAATCGATGCCAATGCGCCAATGGTCTGTAAATTAAGAGAATTTATATCCATCTCTTACCGCCTCTTTTAACAATTTTGCCTTCCTCTAAGTTCTTTTACTCACAGATTCCAGTATGATTATAGCACATATACTATGTGTTCCGAACGATTTCTTAAGAAAATCGAA
>Ga0315552_1002079_pt1 | contig 11946 bp, 10 predicted proteins | sample SalMarSW160170MG_2_FD_203102 | JGI IMG/M metagenome (GOLD analysis project Ga0315552, IMG submission 203102) | Salt marsh sediment microbial communities from the Plum Island Ecosystem LTER, Massachusetts, United States - Salt Marsh Sediment SW1601-70 ...
CAGCAAAGCAAGGGCCGTCAACGTGCCTGCCAGTGTGAGGAGGCGGAGGTCTACTTGCCTGGTCATACCTTCACCATTCCGCGAGCGCGCACTACGGCTGACGCCGAGAGTCGCTCCATTATACACGAACTCCTTTGCGACCGCACCTCCACAGTTGGAGGGTGTGGAAAAACAAGCAATAGAGGTTTAAGGTTTCGTGGGCGGGGCAGTTGAATCGACGTTGTGGGCTACTTCGGGGCGGATACAGGAGCCTTAGAGCCCCAATCTCGCGCCTTTCGGGCCTGTCGTCTGGCCTCTCAGCATCTCCCTGCTTCCCTCTCCCCTCATCTGGCGCACCCCTCCCTCGGTATCAGGCACTCAACCTCGCTCTGCCTTTGAAGTTCACCCCGGTCAGCAGCTTCACCATCCTCTTCAGGTTCAAGGCCAGAACGGTCATGTAGACCTGGATCTGATACCTCAGCAACCCTAGATAGCGGCATCGTCCTAGCCCGTGACCCTGCTTCGCTTCCCCAAACTTCCTCTCGATCTTGTACCGCTCCCTTTGCCCCCTGATGTACTCAGGCTTCTGCTTCATGGCTATCCAGCCAGCCTTGTTAGGGTCCTTCTTCTTCGTCCGGTTGTCCTTTAGACAGATCGCCGACCCTATCCCCCTCACCTCCAACATGTAGTGGTTGCGGGTGTCGTCATAACCCCGGTCTGCAGCCACTATCTCCACCGGCATACCCTGCTCCAGGTCTTCCTCCACCAGCTTGGGCATCTGGTGCCCATCCGGCGCATTGCCCGGGGTCACCTCCACACTGGTGATCAACTCCGTCTCCCCATTGATACTCACGTGGCTCTTGTACCCACAGAAGTACATGGGCTTGCTCGATACCTTTCCTTCTCCATCCTTCACCCGCCGACTTCTCTTCACCCCCCATCGGGCATGCGGGTCCCGCGGCGGCTTCCCCTCCTTCTGCCGCGCATCATCCTTGGCCACATTCACATCAGCCACGGTGTGCACACTGTCCACGATCTGTAATCCCCCAAACCGTATCCCCTGCTCCTGAGCAAGCCCTATGATCTCCCTCAGTACCTTCTCCAACGCCTCTACCTTCCCGTTCTCTATGATCCGCCTCTTGAACGCCGTCAGCGTAGAGTGATCCGGCGGCGCCTCATTCACCGCCAATCCCAGAAAGTACTTCACCGCCAGGTTTAGATTCGCTACCTCCTCTGTCTGCCGCTCCGAAATGTCATACAGATACGACACCAGCAACATCTTCAGAAGCACCGCAGGGTCATACGGAGGTCTCCCTTCCTTCGCCCTCCCCCGATAGTACTTCACCAGCTTGTACGTGAATCGCTGCCAGGGAACCACTTCGTTCAGCTTCACCAGGAAGTGATCCTTCGGCACCACCTGCTCGTACACGAAATCCCCGAAGAATGACCCCCTCTTACCTTCCTTGAACCTTTCCCTGGCCATTTACCCTCGCTCCTTCCCTCTCTTCTCCCTTCAGTCTATCCCCTGTCCCCTTACAAGGCCACTCAACTCTCTTTTTCCACACTCTCCGTCCAGTATCCGTCGAAGTTCGCTTGGCCCGTGGGCAGTACCACATCCACGCGCGCAGAGATCACGCGGCCAGCTCCAGGATCTTCTCCACCATTTGAGGGTAGGGGTAGCCACCGGCCAAGGCAGCCCTGGGGAAGCCGGCATCGGGGGATATGTCCGGATTGGGGTTGATTTCCAGGACGTACGGCTCACCACCCCGCTCGCGCATATCCACTCGCGCGTAACCTCGGCAGCCGGCTGCTTCATAGGCAGCGATCGCCACGCCTCGTATTCTCTCCGCCAAAGGGGAGGCAACGTCCGCGGGGCAGGTTACCGGCGTGTAATGGTATTCCTCCCTTTCGGGTTCCCACTTGGCTGCATACGAGCAGATTCTGCGCAACGGGTCTGGGAATGCGGAGTAGTCTATCTCCGCCAGCGGCAAACACTCCGCCGTCCCGTTGCCCCACAGGGCGACGTTGAACTCCCTGCCTTCGACAAACTCCTCCACCAGGGCTGGCTCCCGATACGTGCGCACGACGTACTCCACCCGCCGGCGCAGTTCTTCCGCGGTGGTCACCACAGCCCCGTCGTCTATGCCCAGGCTGGCGTCCTCTGCCACAGGCTTGACGATGGCTGGCAGCGGAACGGAGAACTCCACATCAACATCGTCGCACAACTGGAAGGACGGCGTCGGAATGCAGAGGGAGACCAGCAAGCGTTTCGTCCGAGCTTTGTTTAGACATAGGGCCATCGTCTCCGGTGGCGAACCGGTGTGCCTGTATCCCAGCCTCTCCAGGATCGCAGCAGCCTCGGGCTCCAAATCGGCCCGGCTGCCCAGACCCTCCAGGAGGTTGAAGGCCACCCACTCCTTGGCGTCGTACTCAGCCAGGATCTCTGACGGATCGAAGGGTACGGGCACACAGGCGACCTCGTGATTTGGTCGCAGCGCCACCTCCACGGCCCTCGCCGCGACCGCCACGCTCTGGGCGGAGACCAGGTCCTTGGCCTCGCCTTTCTCCACTGACTGGACGTCGTTGTAGAGAATCAATACCTTCATGCTCGCCCTCGTCTCAGCGGCGCACTGCGTCTTTCCGACGCGCACATGGGCCGACCACTCCGTAAGAAAAACGGTCGTCTTGCCTGGCCGTTCTTCTGCTGCGCCACGGTCAACGCTGGCACCCGCTCGGTCCGTCTCGCCAGTTCGGGGTATCTCTCCAGGGCCGCACCCAAGATGGCGTTGATGAGCTCAGCGTGGCTCATGCCGTCCGCCTCGGCCTGCATTACCATGTCGCTAATCCCCGGTGAGAGCCCTGGCAACGGATTGACCTCCAGGATGTAGGGTCTGTCGCCATCGTGAGCGTCCAGCTTGAAGTCCACTCGTGCCACGTCCATACAACCCAAGGCCCGGAAGGCAGCGACTGCCAAGCGGCTCAGCTCATCAACCACGGCTTCGCTGAGACCAGCAGGACACAAGTACCTGGGCACAGTGGGGAGCTCCGCTTTGATGCGCGACGTGTATATGCCCCGCTCTTCCGGGGGGCAGGTGCTCAGGTCGATCTCCAGAGGGGGTAGCACCTGCAACTCTGCGTTGCCCAACACTCCTACCGTTATCTCGCGCCCCTCCACGTACTCCTCCACCAGCGCCGGCTGTCCATAGGTCTCGATCAGCCACTGCAACTGCCTGCGCAACTGGCTCTCGTCACGGACTACAGAATCTCCGTTGATACCCATCCCCGTTCCTTCCCCGGCGGGCTTCACGAAGAGCGGGTACCTGAGATCGGAATCCAGGTTTGCGAAGGGATGGTCGAACACCTGGAACCGGGGAGTGGGCAAGCCATGAAAAGCAAGAACGCGCTTGGTCATGGGCTTGTCGAGAGTGAGCGCCAGACACAGGACTTTGGACCCCGTATATGGGATCCCTAGCATCTCCAGGAGGGCCGGCACGTGGGATTCCCGAGAATCGCCTCGGTGTCCCTCGCAGATGTTGAAGGCGATGTCGAAGTGGCCCCTGCGTAAGCGACCACAAAGCGATTCGTCGCCCTCCAGGAAGGTCACCTTGTGCCCTCCTTGTCGGAGGCTGGCGGCAATGGCCTCAACGGTCCGCTCCGAGTCCAGCTCAGCCCACCTGTCTTGTGCCTCTCCCACTCCGTGCGGGGCGTTCTTCTCCAGATTGGCAAGCAGTGCGATTCTGAGACCGCTCATCTTCGCCTCCGATCCAGCCCCGAACCATTGCCAGGTGCTGCCGTGGCGAGGACGGGCCACGGCTGACTCAAGACCTCGGCGGCCAGTCCGGTGCTCTCGGCCGGCGTCAGACTGGCAGCCACTCCCACCTTGGGCTGCCCCAGTTGATCGGTGCAGAACCGACATTGAGCAGGATCGTGTTTCTCATAGTGCCGTGGCTCAGGATACGAGAACATCTGCCCTTCGTAGTTCCTGACCACCACTCGAGAGTCCGACTGAGACATCAGGTACTGAGGCATGAGAGGCACCTTTCCGCCCCCTCCCGGCGCGTCGATGACGAACTGCGGCACGGCCAGACCGCTGGTGTGGCCGCGTAGGTGCTCTATGATCTCGATCCCCTTGCTCACCGGCGTGCGGAAGTGCCCGAGACCTTGAGACAGGTCACACTGGTACATGTAGTATGGTCTCACTCGTATCTTGAGCAACCCCTGAACCAGACGTTTCATGACATTAGGGCAATCGTTGATGCCCGCCAGTAGCACCGTCTGACTCCCCAGGGGTATGCCGGCATCGGCCAACATACCGCAGGCCCGCGCCATCTCCGGTGTGATCTCTCTGGGATGGTTGACGTGGATGTTGATCCACAAGGGGTGATATCGACGCAACATCTCCACCAGTTGAGGCGTGATCCGCTGGGGCAGATTAACCGGCACTCTGGTCCCGATGCGGATGATCTCCAGGTGTGGGATGCTGCGCAGACCGCGCAACAGGTACTCCAGCGCCTGCTCCGACACGAATAGCCCATCCCCGCCCGAGATGAGGGCGTCCCGAACCTCCCGATGCTGGCGCACGTACTCGATCATGGCCGCCATCTTCTGCAGGCTGACCGTCTCACGCCCCCGGCTCACCAGACGACGACGCGTGCAGAACCGGCAATAGGCGGGACACTGATCCGTCACCACCATCAGCACGCGATCCGGATAACGATGTACCAGACCCGGCACCGGCGAGTCGGCCTCCTCGCTTAGCGGGTCCTCCAGATCGCTCTGGTCGAAGCGTAGTTCGTGCACCGTGGGCACCACCTGCCTGCGGATGGGGCACGTGGGGTCCTGCGGGTCCATCAGAGACAAGAAATAAGGGGTGATCGCCATACGAAATGCTCGGCTGGCGCCAATCACCCCTTCTTCCTCTTCGGGAGTCAGGACCAGAACCCGCTTCAGTTCATCCAGTTTGGTGACGCGGTTTCGTACCTGCCAATGCCAGTCTCTCCACTCCTCCTCGCTAACCCCGGCCCACACTCGCGGCCGAGGGTTGGCGTGCGGAGGCTTCGTACCCGGAGGCTCCTCCCAATCCTCGTGATTTCTCTCTTCCATGACTCCCCCTGTTCTCGAATTCTGTGAAGGCGATCCTATGGCCAAGGTGCTCATACTCAACTCCGGGAGCGCTGCCCCTGCGAGAACCGCTTGGCGTACGTAAGGCGTGAATCACCTTCCCGGTAGTAGTCCTTCACCTTGGCTATCATTCGATATCCATGATCTTTGTAGAAGCGACGTGCTGGGAGATAGGGTCGCGTCGAGGAAGTGTCCACCAGCAGCATTCGTCCTTGGGCCCCATTCACTGCATCCTCTACCTGGGCGAGCAGCGCACTTCCGATGGCCTGTCCTTGATAGCTGGGATGCACGAAGATCCAGTACAGATCGTAGGTCGCATCCGTCATGGGCACGGGTCCATAACACACGAACCCCACGATACGGCCGTCCACCTCAGCCACCAGGGAACGGTAGTCCCTCTGCTTGGGGTTGTTCAGCTCTGTCTCCACCAGTTCCTTGACGACGCCGATCTCCCGGCTGGTGAACACGCCTGTTCTCCGACCCAGGGCCAGTATACCCTGTAAGTCCCCAGGCTGGAGCCGCCTCATCTGCAGGGCACCAGTGGCCAAGCCCTCCTCCGGACGGACTCGGCCGTGCGAGCGCCGCCGACCAATAGCCTCGGTCGCTCCTGCCTCGGCCGGAGCCGACGCGACGCGGGTCCTTGGCGGGACACCCCGCCGTTGTGCTCCCCCGCTTGACTCCGCCGAGCGCGCACCTGACGACCGCTCTTCCGACAATTCTTTCAACTCCCCAAGCCTTCACGAGTCGTTCACAGACGTGGAGTGGACGTGCCAAAGCGATTCCTCTCCAACCCTAAGGCATAAGTATACCCCCCAGGCGCACCACCAAGGTCACAAAACGGCAACACCTTGGTGACAAGAAAGGCCCCGGGGCATCAGTTTGGTACCAAATCCCGGGGCCTCGTGAGGAGCGTTGGAGAGTATGGTGTAGTCAAGCAGTGTTCTCCTCCCCAGAGGACGAGAAAGCATAGCCTATTCCAGGGATGGTCGTCACGTACCGCGGATGGGCGGGGTCTGGCTCCACCTTGCGTCGCACCCGGCTCACCAGGTTCTTGACCAGGGTGACCTCGCCCTTGCCACCATAGCCCCAAACTCGCTCCACTATGATCTCTGTGGGGATCACCCGGTCCGGATTCCTCATCAGCAGATAAAGCAATCGGAACTCCATGTTGGTCAACCGCACAGCGGAGCCTTCAGGGGTGAGGAGCACATGTGCTTCGGGATCCAAGGTCAAGCCTTCGACGGTGACCGGCCCCATCGCTGAGAGAGGTATCGACTGTGACCGTCGCAACAGGGTCCTGGCACGAGCCGCCAGCATCCTGGGACCGAAGGGCTTGGGCAGGTAATCGTCAACACCGAGGTCCAGTGCCCTGATGACGTATTCCTCATCGCTTTCTGGAGACGCCAGCAGAATGGGAACCGCGGAATCGGAGCGCACTCCGGCGACCAATGCCAGAAAATCGACCTCCCCGGAGGTGGCATCCAGCACGATGAGATCTGGCGCCTCCTCGATGCACATACCCGGGAACTTCTCCTCGCTGCTGGTGACTACTGGCTGTAAGCCAGCCTGGCGTAGCACGAAGGCGTCGAACTCCAACTGATCTCGGTCATCGCCGAAAATGAGCGTTTTCATCGCGCAGTCCCCCTCAAAGGGCCAGGTCCACCACAATTCACCACAACTCAAGCCACGCTCACAGCAATGCTACCACGTCCAGAATCGCCGATTGCTGGGCCCGGTCGTGGCCCTATCGTCCGCCCCGATAGCGCAGGCGGCCCACACAGGCACCGATCCTGCCCCTGATGCCAAGACCCACGTCGAGTCTCCTCCGCAGCCGCTTCAACCGTCCATACAGCTCCTGCATCTGGTCTCCGGACAACCGCTTCCTGCTCTCGAAATAGGCCACCGCGACCCGGCCCATAGCCCAGGTCCCAGCGGCAGCGATGGCACCCGAGATCACCCACCCAGGGCCCGGCAGGAACTTCAGCGCCTGCTGTGTGCCGTACCGCAGCAAAACGCCGCCGCCGATGGTCGTGATCAGCTCCCTGGCCCGTGCGGGACCCATGGCCTCCCCATAGATCGTAGCGATGCGCAGCGTCAGGCGTACCTGGCTAGCCAGAAGTAGCGGTATGTCCAGAAGGGGGATCGGCTCCATGCCAATGACCAGGTTGAGGATACTCGTGTTGCGGATCACACTGCGCGCCATCCTTCTGCGATAGAATGGCAACTCCCTGCCCAGCGCCACCGCCAGTGCCGGGCGCTTCTCAATGATCCGGGGCAGCAGTAACTCCGCTACGTTCGTACCCCTCTTGGCCGAGATGGGGATGATGGACACACCCAGCTTGCCCTCCGCATCAGCGACGACGGGCCTCAGATCGCTCTCAATGAGATCGATCTTGTTCAGAGCCACGACCAGGGGCCGCTTCTCACTCCTCAGGCGCTGGTAGAGGTCGTAGTCTTGTTGGCGGAGCCCGGCGGCTGCATCGAAAAGCAGCAAGGCCACGTCGGCCTCCCGCACCGCCTCCAATGCCGTGTTCCCTCGATCCACACCCCCCACCTCACCGAAACCAGGCGTGTCTACGAGGGTGAAGGGACCCAGCCGCTGGGTGACTACCTGTTTGGTCGTTCCTGGCACCGCCGCGACCGGCGATATCTTCTTACCTAACAGAAGATTGACTAGCGTGGACTTGCCAGAGTTCACCGGGCCCACGACAGCAAGCCTGGAGAGCGCCTCCTCCTCGATATCCAACGACAGGCTTTCTCTGTCGAAGGCCTTCAGGAGATTCCTCAGTTCACTGAGAACCACCGGCGTCCTGAGCATATTCTTCGACCTTGGATTGGGATACCTCAGATCATAGCCGATGGCTATTGAGAGCACCAACACCCCGCCATGACAACTCTGGAGGTGCGGTCGCAAAGGAGTTCGTGTATAATGGAACGACTCTCGGCGTCAGCCGTAGTGCGCGCTCGCGGAATGGTGAAGGTATGACCAGGCAAGTAGACCTCCGCCTCCTCACACTGGCAGGCACGTTGACGGCCCTTGCTTTGCTGTTTCTCGCTGCACTGGCGGGATGCAGTCCGGTGGCCTCTCCCACTCCCAGCGGCCCCATGGCGGACTCAACCCCCACGACGTCCTCGCCGGTGAGAGTTCCGAGCACCCCATCTCCGGCTCCCACTCCTATGGCACCTGGCCCTTCGCCGATAACGCTGACCATCTGGGGACCCATCCAGTTCACGCCCGGTGACGCGGACGCAGGACAAACTGTTTTGCAGGCGCAATATGAGTCCTTTGCCGCAGACCAGCAAGGTTTCGAAGCGCAGTATGTCACCAAGGCCCCGTCCGGAGAAAGCGGCATCGTTGAGTTCCTCGTGACCGCCAGCTATGCGGCTCCCAGCATCATGCCAGATATCGCTATAGTTGACCCCTTCGAGCTGGAGCCTTTGGTCAGTGCGGGTCTAGCACAACCGGTTCAGGGACTGCTGGCAGAGGAATTGATGGAGGACCTTTACCCGTTCGCACGCGGATCCTGCACCTTCGATGGTCAGCTCATGGGGGTACAGTTCGAAGCCGACATAGAGCACCTGATCTACTACACCGGGGGCCTGGAGGAAGCCCCCGCCACCTGGGCGGACCTCTTCGCTCAACCCATCAGCTACACCTTCCCGGCCGGTGGTGAAGGAGGGTTGGTTAACGACAGCTTCCTCATCCAGTACATGGATCAGGGTGGCCTGCCTCTTGACCAAGAAGGGCACCCAGCGCTCGACTCGTCCTCCGTGCAGCGAGTCCTGCGCATGTACGGTGCTCTGCGAACATGGGACGTAAGTCCCCTGAGAGTGCTCGAGTTGTCGGATCTCGAGGATTGCTGGGCAGCCTACACCGAAGGCAACATAGCAGTGAGCCACGTCAGTTCCTGGCGGTATCTGACGAGTCGCTCTGTCATGCTTGACACCGGATTCGGCCCCGTGCCTACGGAGACCGGGGCGCCAGCAACCATGAGTCGTGGCTGGGCGTTCGTGATCGTGACCGACTCTCCCGAGCGACAAGAGGCGGCTGCTCGCCTGATAGAGTGGTTGATGGCTCCTCAGAACCTGGCGGAGTGGAGCGAGGCCACGAGCCACTTGCCCACAAGACGTGCAGCGCTGCAGCTCACCGATTGGCCTGGCGAGTACGCCGACTTCCTGGAGAGCCAACTAGAGAGCGCCTTCTATCGCCCCTCCAGTCCGGAATTCGAGAAGGTAGCGCGGCCTCTGCAAGTGGCAGTAGAAGATGTGCTGTCGGGCGAGCGCACACCTCGGCAGGCCGCGACGCAAGCTGTGGACAGCCTACAGTAGCAGCCCAGTGCACCAGTCAACCGGGTAGTCCACGGTTGCACCAACCCTGAGAAGCTCACTCCTCGCCAAATTGGTCGACGACCCTGCCCTCGAACCGTCCCAGCGTCGCTTCCAGCCGCTGCTGGCGCACAGCCATGGTCAGGTCTCCCCTGGTCCTCTCCAGGACCCCCCGCACCATGTCTGTGGTGCGCCGCAGACCCCGTGTGATCGCGTCGGGGTAGTCCACAGTGACCAGGATTCCATACACGTCGTCCATGACCCTCAGCAACTCCTCCGCCCTCTCCAGCTCCCCGCGGCGGATCAGGTCCAGTATGGAGCGCCTGAGTTCACCCATAGCCTCCGCCAGCCCATTCAGATAGGCCGGATAGTCAATCTCCAGATCACCAGGACCGGGAAGGGCTTCTTGCGCCATCAATGCGAACGTGATAGAAGCCTCAGCGTACTCCTTCAAGGCGTCCTGGACGTATCCAGCCCCATAGATGCTCTGCTCGTCAGCCAGATCGGCGGTGAACTGCTGGACCACCTCTCGCCCTTCGTCCAGCATCTCTCTCGCCTGCTCGAACTCGCCTCTGTGCACAGCTCGTATGGTGTTGGCCGAGTGCCGTATCAAGCGGCGCGATAGCTCCAGGGCCCCCTCACGAACGCGGTGGCGGGCCTCCAACGCCTCCAAAGCCTCCTGAGCGATGTTTTTGAGCTTGTCCGTTTCCATGTTGTCTCCTGTCATCTCGCGGCCTCGGCGGCTGCGCTATCCATCTTCGGGTCGATGCTCGTCTCGCAGTGGCGGGCAGAACCATGATGCGTCTCGCAGTTGCATAGTATTCAGCACTCTCACATTCTAGCACACTAGTGGCCCCGACAACAAAGCGCACTGGTCAGGCGACACGGGTCGTGATATAGTCCGGCCATGGGCAGAGGGCAGGCAACCGACGCCCGTCGTCTACCAGTCGGGAAGGACCCGACAGAACGCAACCACTGCGCCAGTCGATGGAATCGCGTGGCCACGGAGGTACGATGACAGCTCGCAACATCCTTTCTAGGCTCGTCTTCTTGGCGTCCCTGGCGCTGGCCGCTCTCGTCCTCGGCTGCCAGGGAGCACCCACGCCAGGCCCGGAGGTGGAGACCGCAATCGCGCAGAGAGCCTTCGCTACACTCACCGCAGCGGTTCCCAGCCCGACCCCCATCCCGTCCCCAACGCCCACCTCGACGCCCGTCCCGTACAACGTCTACTTTGGCGACCTCCACGTCCACACTTCGAGAATCCACACCACGGAGGCCTTTCATGAAGAGTTCGGTCGGGGGGTGGTGCGCCTCGCCAATCTTCATGCCAGCGAAGTGATGGAACACGACTTCATCGCCGTCACCAACCACGCCCGCCTCCTCGAGGACTGGATGTGGGAGGTCACCAAGGAAGTGGCAGACGAATTCACGCAAGATGGTGTGTTCGTGTCCTTCCCCGCCTTCGAATGGACCGCCAGTCACGCATGCGGCTTGTACTGTAGCCCCGAGCGGCCAGACTATCCCGACTGGGGCCACCGCATCGTCTACTTCAGGAATACGGAGGTCGCCACCGATCTGTTGCGCTGCAACGACCCCGACTACGATACGCCAGCCGAGCTATTCGCCGCGTTGCCTGGATCTGACCTCGCCATCACCATTCCCCACCACACGGCTGCCCCCAGACATCCTTTCGACTGGTCGACCGTGAACCCGGAGTACGACCGTTTGGTAGAGATCGTCCAACGCAGGGGAGACTACGAAGCAGACATACTTGAAAACGGCTGGGGCAACGGCTTCGTGCTGGGCGTCGTGGCAGGAACGGACAACCACGTCGCCGCCCCAGGATGGCCCCAAGGAGTCGCCGCCATACTGGCCCCCGAGTTGACCCGAGATGCCCTGTTCGATGCCCTCCTCAGTCGCCATGCCTATGCCACCACGCACGGCGACATCTTTCTCCACTTCTTCGGCGATGGGGAGATGCAGGGAAGTGTCCTCTCCGCGAGAGGGTCGGTCACTCTCAATGGGGAGATCACGAGCACGAACGGTAACATCGCACTTGTGGAGCTGACTGACAACGGCGAGGTCGTAGCCAACTGGCAGCCAGAGGAGGCTTCGTCGCTTCGCTTCGAGAGCACAGAGCAGGTGGAAGAGGATCCACACTACTTCTACGTCAGGGTCACCCTCGACAACGGACACCGGGCCTGGTCGAGCCCCATCTGGGTGAACTACACCGTCGAGACCCCTTGACCAATGGCCTGGACTTCCTCAGGTCTCGGTGAAGTCTCCCGGCAAGCTGAAAGCCGACCTACCTCACGGTAATCAACTCTCCTATGTCGTCGAAGACCCCCTGGCCGATGCCCTGCACGTCCATGATCTCCTCGATGCTGCCGAAGGGACCATGGCTCTCTCGATGGTCGATGATAGACCGGGCCAACGTGGGACCGATGCCCGGCAACTCTTCCAGTTCGCCCGCGCTTGCGGTGTTGATGTTGATCAGGCCCTCCGTCGAGCCGCCCGTGC
>Ga0315552_1002081_pt1 | contig 11943 bp, 14 predicted proteins | sample SalMarSW160170MG_2_FD_203102 | JGI IMG/M metagenome (GOLD analysis project Ga0315552, IMG submission 203102) | Salt marsh sediment microbial communities from the Plum Island Ecosystem LTER, Massachusetts, United States - Salt Marsh Sediment SW1601-70 ...
TGAATTATTCGCTCTTTTTTGTTTTTTTTGGAAATGATGTATAATAAAATAACATGCTCAAAAAAGGAAACTTATATTACCCAGATAAGGAATTTCAGAAAAAGGCCTTGGTGAATGATAAATCAATTTATAATAAGGCTGAAGCAAATCCAGTTAAGTTTTGGGAGGATTTAGCCAAAGAGCTATTTTGGTTTAAAAAGTGGAACAAAGTTTTTATTCATAAACCTCCGTATTTTCAGTGGTTTACTGGAGGAAAAATAAATATTACTCAAAATGCTTTGGACAGGAATTTAGAACAAAGAAAAAATAAAGTAGCTCTAATCTGGGAGCCGGAACCAATTGAAGAAAGACAGCGTGTTTTTACTTATTATGATTTATTCCGAGAAGTTAATAAATTTGCTAATGGTTTAAAGAAATTAGGAGTTAAAAAAGGGGATCGGGTTGGTATTTATCTGCCTATGATTCCTGAAGTAATAATAGCAATGTTAGGCTGTGCTCGCATTGGAGCCGTTCATTCTGTTGTTTTTTCAGCTTTTAGCTCTAAAGCTCTTCAAATAAGGCTTCAGGACACTAAGGCTAAAGTTTTAATAACTGCTGACGGTTATTATAGAAAAGGTAAAATTATTGATTTGAAGAAAAATGCTGATGAAGGAATAAAAAAAACAGATGTGAAAAAAGTTGTTGTTAAGAAAAGAGCAGGCAATCCAGTTAAGATGAAGGCCGGCCGAGATTTGTGGTGGCAGGAATTAGTTGAGAAAGAAAGCGATAAGTGCGAGCCAAAGCCAATGGGCTCAGAAGATCTTTTATTTATACTCTATACCAGCGGAAGCACTGGCAAGCCTAAGGGATGTGTGCATACCTGCGCAGGTTATACTGTACAGGCCTATGCTACTGCCAAATGGATATTTGATTTAAAAGATGATGATATTTTCTGGTGTACTTCAGATCCGGGATGGATTACTGGACATACCTATACAATATACTCTCCATTGCTTAATGGGGTAACAAGCTTGATGTATGAAGGTGTTCCAGATTATCCAAGCCCTGACAGATGGGCTAAAATTATTGAGAAACATGGAGTAACGATTTTCTATACCGCTCCTACAGCAATTCGAATGTTTGAGAAACATGGAACTGAGTTTGTCAGAAAGCATAAATTAAAAACCTTGCGGCTTTTGGGTTCAGTTGGTGAGCCAATTGATGAATCAGCTTGGCATTGGTATTTTAAAGAAGTGGGGAAAAAAAGGTGTCCTTTAGTTGATACTTGGTGGCAGACTGAGACCGGCGGGATTTTGATTACTTCTCTGCCAGGATTAGGTCCTTTTAGGCCTAGTTTTACTGGTTTGCCATTTCCTGGAGTAAAAGTTGATATTAAAGATGGTAATTTGGTAATTTTGCCTCCTTTTGCTCCTGGTCTTTTAAGAGGTATTTACAAAAACCCCAAAAGGTATTTAAAAACATATTGGAGCCAATACGGCAAGAAAATATATTTTACCAGCGATGGGGCTTATAAAGATAAGCAGGGTTTGATAAGAATTATTGGCAGAGTTGATGATGTGATTAAAGTAGCTGGTCACAGAGTAACCACTGGTGAGCTGGAAAGCGCTATTGCTTTACACAAAGATATTACAGAATGCGCAGTAGTTGGCAAAACAGATGAGATAAAAGGAGAAGTGCCAATTGCTTTTGTGGTTTCCAAAACTAAAAAATCTCCAGAAGTAATAGCAAGGGAAGTAGTTGTTCAAGTGAGAAAAGAAATAGGCCCGACTGCTTCACCCAAAGAAGTTTACTTGGTTAAGGACCTTCCAAAAACAAGATCAGGCAAAATAATGCGGAGAATTTTAAGAAAACTATTTACTGGAGAGGACTTAGGCGACTTAAGCACTTTAGCTAATCCCGAAACCGTGGAGGAAATTAAAAAACTAATTGAATAGAAATATGTTCAAAAAACAAAAACATATACTTTGGTTCAAAGAGATTAATTCAAAAGATGTTGCTTTGGTTGGAGGAAAGAACGCTTCTTTAGGCGAGATGGTTAGAAATCTTTCTAAACAAGAAGTGAATATTCCTGATGGTTTTACTTTAACAGCAAAAGCTTTTTGGTATTTTTTAGAGAAGAATAAAATTGACAAAGAACTAAAAGATATTTTCCAAAAGTTTAATCCTAAAAGCCTGAACAGTTTAATAAAAACTGGAAAAGCATCAAGAACTTTAATTCTTAAAACTGAACTTCCTGACGATTTAAAGAAAAAGATAATCAAATCATATAGAAAGCTTTGTAAGAAATATAAGCAGAATAATGTTGACCCCGTTAGAAGTCGGACTTCTAACGGGGTTGATGTGGCTGTTCGTTCTTCTGCTACAGCTGAAGATTTAGCTACAGCTAGTTTTGCTGGCCAGCACGAAAGTTATTTAAACATTTCAGGAGAAGAGAACCTGTTAAAAGCTATTAAAAAATGTATGGCTTCTTTATTTAATGACCGAGCAATTTCTTACCGAGAAGAAAAGGGTTTTGACCATTTAAAAATAGCTCTTTCCGTAGGAATTCAAAAAATGGTTAGGAGCGATATTGGTTCTTCCGGAGTGATGTTCACCTTAGATACAGAAACTGGATTCCCCAATGTTGTTTTAATTAATTCTATTTGGGGGATAGGGGAGTTGATTGTTAAAGGGAAGATTACTCCTGATGAATTTTATGTTTTTAAGCCAACTCTTAAAAAGGGGTTCAAATCAATAATTCTTAAAAATTTAGGCAGGAAAACTAAAAAGTATATTTATGCTAAGAAAGGAGGACTGAAAGAGATAACAGTCAAAGATAAAGACCAATTAAGATTTTCTTTAAATGACAAAGATATTCTTGTTTTGTCTCAATGGGCTTGTAAAATTGAAGATCATTACGCTAAACATCAGGATATTGAATGGGCTAAGGATGGAAAAACAGGCGAGCTTTTCATAGTTCAATCAAGGCCAGAGACAATTCACGCTCCTCAAAACGCTAAAATCTATAAAGAATACAGAATAAAAAGCAAGAAAAAGCCAATTATAACTGGTATTGCTGTAGGCGATAAAATCGGAATAGGCAAAGTAAGAGTAATTTCTAATGTTTCTAAAATTACTGATTTTAACCAAGGAGACGTTTTGGTGACTAAAATGACTGATCCTGACTGGGTGCCGATAATGCGCTTAGCTTCAGCAATTATTACTGATGAAGGCGGGAAGACAGCTCATGCGGCTATTGTTTCTAGAGAATTGGGTGTTCCAGCGATTGTTGGAACCCAAAATGCAAGTAAGATTCTAAAAACCGGTCAGATGGTTACTGTTGACTGTACCCAAGGTTTGAATGGCCGAGTTTTTGAAGGAAAAATATTATTTGAGATTAAAGAATATGATTTAAAAAAGATTCCTAATTTAAAAACAAAGATAATGATGAATATCGGAGCTCCGGAAATAGCTTTTAAATCATCTTTCTTGCCTAATAGCGGAGTAGGTTTGGCTAGGGAAGAGTTTATTATTGCTGAAAAGATCAGAATTCATCCGCTCGCTCTTTATCATTTTAAGAATTTAAAAAACAAGAAGTTAAAAAAAGAGATTGAAAGAATAACAATTGAGCATAAAGATAAAAAAGAGTATTTTATAAAAGAACTGGCTGAAGGAATTGCTCAGATAGCAGCTGCTTTTTACCCTAAAGAAGTAATTGTCAGGTTTTCTGACTTTAAAACTAATGAATACCGCAATTTAATTGGCGGAGAACTTTTTGAGGGTCAAGAGTCAAACCCAATGCTTGGTTTTAGAGGAGCTTCTAGATATATTGATGAGAGTTTTAAGCCGGCTTTTAAAATGGAATGTCAGGCAATAAAAAGAACAAGGAATATTTTTGGGTTAAAGAATATTTCAGTAATGGTGCCTTTTTGTCGAACAGTAAAAGAGGCAGAAGAAGTGAAGAAATTAATAAATAAGTTTGGGCTCAAAGATCTGAAAATTTATGTAATGTGCGAAATTCCTTCCAATGTTATTTTAGCTGAGGAATTCTTGAAGATTTTTGACGGTATGTCTATAGGCAGCAATGATCTTACTCAATTAGTTTTAGGCGTTGACAGAGATAATGCTCGAATTGCCTACATTGGAGATGAAAGAAATGAAGCAGTAAAAGAAATGGTTAGCAGGGTTATTAAGCTTTGTCGAGAAAAAAAGAAATATTGTGGAATTTGCGGCGAAGCACCATCAACATATGAAGAATTTGCTGAATTTCTGCAAAAACAGGGAATAGAATCAATGTCTTTAAACCCGGATACAGTAATCAAAACAATTTTAAACCTCGCTAAATAATATGTTTGATATTATAACTTTTGGATCGGCTAGTTGGGATGTTTTTCTTAAGCCAAAAAGCTGGCAAGAGATTAAAAATAAGAAGTTTATTAAAGGCAAAGGGATTTGTTTTAATTTGGGCTCCAAACTTGATGTAGAAGAAATACATCTTTTTTCCGGCGGAGGAGGAACGAATACATCAGCTACTTTTGTTAAACAAGGATTTAAAACAGCTTATTTTGGAACAGTAGGAATGGATTTGGCAGGTGAAGAGATTATTAAAGAATTAAAAAAGCTTAGTATAGATACTAGTTTTGTTTTTAGAACAAATTTAAAGCCAACTAATTATTCAGTTATTTTCAATACCGGTTTAGAAGGAAATAGAACTATTTTAACTTATAGAGGAGCTTCAGAACTTTTGACCAAGAAAGATATTCCTTGGAAAAAGCTTAAGGCAAAATGGTTTTATCTTGCGCCGCTTTCGGGACAAGCATCTAATCTTACAAAAGATATTGTTAATTTCGCTTACAAAAACAATATTAAAATTGCTTTTAATCCTGGTAATTCTCAACTTTCTTTGCCTACAGCAACTTTTAAATCAATACTTAGAAAGATTGATATTTTAAATTTAAATCAAGAAGAAGCTTCTTTATTAACTAAAATTCCTTATAAAAAAGAGAAAGAGATTTTTAAAAAACTTGATGAAATGTGTCCTGGTATTGCTATAATGGGGTCTTCTAAAGGAGTCAAGGTTTCTGATGGAAGATATCTTTATCAAGCTAAAGTTCCAAAAGTAAAAGTAGTTGATAGAACCGGTGGAGGAGATGCTGCTTCTTCTGGATTTGTTTCTAAATATATAATAAAAGATGATATAGAATATGCTATTCAATTTAATGTAGCTAATGCTGTTTCTTGTTTTCAAAAATGGGGAGCTAAGCAAGGGTTATTGAGAAAGAATGAGGAGTTTAGAAAAGTAAAAGTAAATAAAGTAAAGCTATGACATTAAAAGATTATTTAAGAAGAGCCCAAAGGCAAAAGTTTGCTATTGGTCAGTTTAATTTTTCAACCCTTGAACAGTTGAGAGGGATTTTAGCTGCTGCTCAGAAAATGAAAAGCCCGGTGATTCTGGGAACATCTGAAAAAGAAAGCAAATTTTTAGGATTAGAAGAGATTTTAGCTTTAGTTGAGATTTCTAAGATGAAATACAAGGTTTCTGCGTTTTTAAATCTTGACCATGGCAAAGATTTAGATTATATTAAAAAGGCTATTGATTTTGGCTATCCAGCAGTTCATTTTGATGGTTCTGGCTTATCTCTTGAAAAAAATATGAAATATGCTAAAAAAGTAGTAGAGTATGCTCACAAGAAAGGAGTTTTGGTTGAAGGAGAATTAGAGTGCATAGAAAAAGAAAATTTAAGCTCTTTAAATGAAACAGAAAGATTTATTAAAGAAACAAAAGTAGATAGTTTGGCAATCGCTATTGGCAATAGGCATGGTTTTTATAAAAATGTTAAACTTAATTTTAATAGATTAGAAGAGATCAAAGAAAAAATTCACCCCGTTAAATTTGCTTCGCAATCATTTAACGGGGCAGGTACCTTTTTGGTTTTGCATGGAGGATCTGGAATTTCAAATATTCAGATTAAAAAGGCGATTAAATCCGGGATTGTTAAAATTAATATTAATACTGAATTAAGATTAGCTTGGAAAAGAATTTTAGCAAAGAGTTTAAAAACTCAAGAAATTAAACCTTATAAAATTTTACCTCTGGTTCAAAAAACCATTCAAGAAAAGGTCGAGAAGAAATTAAAATTATTTGGTAGCAGAATATGACCAAAAAAGATATTTTAATAATATTAGCAGGTTTAATCGTTTTAGCTTCGATAACTTTACTAGCTTTTTTAATTCCTTCTAATGTTCCTGAAGAAGTAAATATTATTACTAACGCAGGAGAATATAAGGCAGGGGATGTTTTAAAAGTGAAGATTGAAAATAATTTAAAAGAAAGTATTTGTTTTTCTTCTTGTTATCCTTATAATATTGAGAAGAAAAATGGAGAATGGAGCTCTTACCATTATCAAGATTGTTTAGACAGAGATTTAAACGAGAGCTGTATTGATTCAAGACAAGTTAAGGCATTTGAACTTGTTGTGCCTTTTATTCAAACAGGATTCCATAGGCTTGGCATTTCAGCTTGTGTTGGATGTAATACCAACGAAGTTTTTAAAGAAGGTCAAAAGTTCTATTCCAACGATTTTATAATTAAATAACTAAATTAATTCTATGAAAATTATCCAAGAGCATAAAAAGTGTATTGGTTGTGGTTCTTGTGCAGCAATATGCCCAAAATATTGGGAAATGGATAGCAATGGAAAAGCTAAAATAATTGGATCAGAATTTAATTCTAAGAGCGAGAATTACGAATTAGATATTGAAGAAGTCGGATGTAATCAAAATGCAGCTGATACTTGTCCAGTTGAATGTATTCATATTAAAAAATCTTAATTTTCAAAATCCTAATGTTAACCCTCCAAGCTAAAAAAAGAGAAATTACTGGAAAAAAAGTAAAAAATTTAAGGCAGAAGGGCATCCTGCCCGCTGTTTTATATGGACCAGAGATAAAGAATTTCGCTATAGAATTAAATTTAAAAGAGTTTGAAAGTATATATAAAGAAGCAGGGGAAAGTTCTTTGATTTCACTTCAAGTTGATAACGATAAATTTTCAGTTTTAATTCATGAAGTAAAAAAAGATCAATTAACTGAAAAACCTATTCATATTGATTTTTATCAGCCAATTCTTACAGAAGAAGTTGAAGCAACTGTTTCAATTATTTTTGAGGGAGAATCAATAGCAGTTAAAGAATTTGGCGGAACTTTAGTCCGCGAGATTTCGGAAATAGAGGTTAAGGCCTTGCCTCAGAATCTTCCACATGAAATCAAAGTAAATATAGATGGATTAAAAACCTTTGATGACGAAATTTTAGTAAAAGATTTAAGATTGCCAGAGGGAGTTACAGTTGAAAAAGATGAAAATGATATTGTGGCCCTTGTTATTCCTCCAGAGACAGAAAAAATAGAAGAAGAATTAGAAAAGCCAGTTGAAGAGAAACCAGAAGAGGTAGAGAAGGCAGAAGAGAAGGAAGAGAGAGAAAAGCCTGAAGAGAAAAAAGAAGAAAAAAAAGAAGAAAATGAAGAAGAAAATGAAGAAAAATAAATTATTAATTATAATATTTATTTTTGTTTTGGCCTTGCCCGCCGTAGCTTTAGCGGAGGCGGGTGAAGATCTTGAACAAGTTTGTCAGTTGGAAAAAATAGAAGAAGAGTGCGATAAACTTAGCCAAACTGAATGTCGTGAGCTTTTAGAGAGGTGCGAAAAATACTACAGAGAGCAGAGTGAAGCGATTGGAGAAGATCTTGATAAAACTGGAGAGGAAAAAAAGACCCTTGAAAATAAAATAAGTTCTTTAAAAAAGAAAATAACAAACTTAAATTATCAGATTAACCAAAGCAATTTGATTGTTAAAGACTTAGGGATTCAAATTGAAGATACTGAATTTTCTATTGAAAAGACCTCTTTGAAAATAGAAGATTCAAAAGACAAACTAGCCAATATTTTAAGAACTATTTACGAAGAAGACCAAAAGCCAATAATAGAAATATTATTCTCAGAGCCGGAAATTTCTGATTTCTTTGATAATATAGTTGCTTTAGAGCTTTTAAACTCAAAAAGCAAAGAAATTTTGCAGGATATTAAACTCTTGAAAAGAAATTTAGAAGAGCAGAAAATATCTTTAGATGAAGAGAAGGGAGATTTGGAACATATGGTAGAAATTCAAACTATTCAAAAGAGAGAAAGCGCTGAAACAAAAGAAGAACAAGAATATTATTTAAAACTAACTGAAACAGAATATCAAAAATATCTTGAAGAGAAAAAAGAGATTGATGAAAAAGCAGCAGAGATTAGGGCTAGAATTTTTAAATTAATAGGTGTATCTGAAGCTCCTACTTTTGGCCAGGCTTATGAGATAGCAAAGCAAGTAGAGAGTATTACTGGAGTTAGACCCGCATTTTTATTAGCTGTTTTAACTCAAGAGTCAAATATTGGAAAGAATGTTGGCCAGTGCTATTTAAAAAACTCTACAACAGGCGCAGGAGAAGTTATTGGCACTGGCAAAGAACTTTTACGCGTAATGAAGCCTACAAGAGACGTGGGTCCATTCTTAGAAATTACTGGAGAATTAGGAAGAGATCCTTACGCTACTCCAGTATCCTGCCCAATGAGTTATGGTTATGGAGGAGCAATGGGTCCTGCTCAATTTATTCCAAGCACCTGGATGTTATATCGAGATCGGCTTAAAACAATTACTGGAAAACCAGGCGATCCATGGAATATTAAAGATGCTTTTTTAGCTTCTGCTTTATATCTATCAGATTTTGGAGCAGCCGAACAAACTTATAATGGAGAGTTTAATGCTGCTTTAAGTTATTTTGCAGGACCTGCTTGGTATAAATCAACATATAAGAGCGTATATGAGAGAGATTACGGTTATCCAGTAATGGCAATTACCAAATCCTACGAATCTGACATTGCCAAGATAAAATAAGAACCTGACTTCGTCAGAACCTTGTTTCGTTAAGGTATGAATATATATTCTTGAAATAAAACTGCCAGAGAATTGGTCTCGGGCAGTTTTTTAATTTAAGTTTTTTTGGAGAGTTTTTATTATTTTATCTAATTTTCCATTCATTATATCTTCAAGATTGTGCCATTTCTTTTTTATCCGGTGGTCAGTGATTCTATCTTGGGGAAAATTATAGGTTCTAATTTTTTCAGCTCTCATAGCCCAGCCAATCTGGGCTTTTCTTTCACCTCCTAATTTAGATACTTCTTCTTGTTGTTTTTTTTCTAATAATCTTGCTGATAAGATTGATAATGCGTTTTCTTTGTTTTGAAGCTGGCTTCTTTCTGTTTGAGAAGTAACAGCTAAGCCAGTAGGTATGTGAGTAATTCTAACCGCGGTTTCTCTTTTATTTACATATTGTCCGCCTGGTCCTGAAGACCGGTAATAATCAACATTTATTTCATCTGGCCTGATTTTGATATCAGTTGGTTTAGGTTTTGGTAAAACAGCTACGCTGGCAGTGGAAGTATGAATTCTTCCTGATTTTTCAGTTGTGGGAATTCTTTGAACTCTGTGAACGCCTGCTTCATATCTCATCTTAGAGAACACATTTTCACCATTTATTTCAAAAGTTATTTGTTTGATTCCTCCTAATTCAGTTAAATGAGAATCTAATGTTCTTTGCTTCCAATCTTGCGAATCAGCATACTTAGAATACATTTTAAACAAGTCAGCAGCAAAAAGAGCAGCTTCTTCGCCGCCTGCCCCAGCCCTTATTTCCATAATTATTGAACTTTGCTCAGACATATTACTTTCCTGCCTGCCGGCGGGCAGGTTTCTTTTTGGCCAATCTCTTTTTGAATCTTTCTACTCTTCCCATAGTATCAATAATCTTTTCTTTTCCAGTATAAAAAGGATGACATTTTGAGCAAATCTCAACTTCTATTAGTTCTTTAGTAGAACCGACTGTAAAAGTATTACCGCAAGCGCAGATAACCCTGGCTTTTGGATAATATTTAGGATGAATGTCTTTTTTCGCCATAATTTAATTATCTTATCAAATTCTCCAGAAAAATCAAGAGGGGGTTGATTTTAAATTTGAACAATGTTATATTAGAAAATATTATGGTAGAAAAAAAAGAAAAAAAGAAAAAAGAAATTAAAAAACAAGACTTTAAGCTTAATCAAGATGATATGGCTAAGGCTGGTTTGCATTTTGGTCATAGAACTTCCAGAATTCATCCTAAGATGAAACCATATATCTTTGCAAATAGAAATACAGTCAATCTTATTGATTTAGAGAAAACTGTAGAAAAATTAAATCAAGCTCTTAAGTTTATTAGAGAGATTATTTCTGATAATAAGACCTTGCTTTTGATTGGAACGAAAGTTCAAATTAAAGATATGGCGAAAAATTTTGCCAAAGAGTGTAATCTGCCATATATTACAGAAAGATGGCTTGGAGGAACATTTACTAATTATAAGACAATAAAACAGAGAATAGAATATTTTAAAGAATTGGAAGAAAAAAAGAAAAAAGGCGAGTTGGAAAAATACACTAAAAAGGAAAAAGCTAAAATAGATAAAGAATTAAGCGAATTAGAGATTAAATTTGGAGGGATAAAAAATATGGAGGGTCTTCCAGACGCAATTTTTGTTTTAGATATGAAAAAAGACGCTTTAGCAATTAAAGAAGCAAGAATGAAAGGGGTTAAAGTTATTAGTATAGCAGATACTAATGTTGATCCAAGTTTGGCTGATTATCCAATTCCAGCTAATGACGATGCAATATCCTCTGTAAGATATATCTTAGATAAAGTAAAAGATGTTATAATTAAAAATAAGAAATAAATATGGTTTCCATAGATCAAATTAAACAATTAAGAGAAGAAACTTGCGTATCTGTTTCAGAGTGCAAGAAAGCCCTTGAACAAGCAGAAGGGGATTTTAATAAAGCAAAAGAGATTTTAAGAAAATGGGGCAAAGAGTTAGCTGGTAAAAAATCAAATAGGGAGGCAGGAGCAGGAATAATTGATACCTATGTTCATGTAAATAAAAGAGTCGGAGTAATCATAGAACTGCGCTGTGAAACTGACTTTGTTGCTAAATCAGACGACTTTAAAACATTGGCTCATGAGATTTGCCTGCAGATTGCTGCTATTGAATCTGAAGAGGTTGATTTGATGTGTCAGCCATGGATAAAAGATGAAACAAAGACAATCAAGGAATTGATTGAAGAATATATTTCTAAGTTGGGAGAAAATATAGAGATAAAGAGATTTATTAGATACGAAATATAACTATGATGGTTTTATTCGCAACAATTATATTTTTTATCGGGCTTATAGGTATGGGTATTATTGTAATTAAGAAGATTCCAGTTTTGAATGAGTTGCCAGAAGCAGAGATTAAAAGGCCAATGTTTTTTAGCAAACTCAGACATAAGATTAAAAACAACGGAACAGTTAAGTCCTTTTCTTCCAAAGAATTATTATTGCAAAAAATGCTTTCCAAATTCAGAATTCTTACTTTAAAAACTGATAAAAAAACAAGTAATTTATTAGTTAAATTGCGCCAGAAATCTATTGAGAATAAAAAGAAGTTTTCAGAAGATTATTGGAAAAGAATAAGAGGAGGAAAGTAATATGCCCGGGTAGCTCAATGGTAGAGCAACGGATTTGTAATCCGTAGGTTGGGGATTCGAATTCTCTCCCGGGCTCATAGTATAATTTCATTGTTCTTTTAGAATTTTTTTTGGGAAAGGGATTAATATGACAAAGAAGATTAGAATTGGTGGAATAAAAAAGAAAGAAAGAAAAAAAAGAAACAGCACTGTAATAGAAAGTATCAGTATTCGAGAAGAGATTCCTAAAAAAGGACCTCATACGAAAAGAATAGTTACTTAGTTCAAAGAAAAATAGCCATATTTTGTGGCTTTTCTTTTTTTTGTGGACCCGGTGGGACTTGCACCCACTACTCTGTGTGTCAAGAACAGGATTTTAACTACATAAAACT
>Ga0315552_1002085_pt1 | contig 11930 bp, 10 predicted proteins | sample SalMarSW160170MG_2_FD_203102 | JGI IMG/M metagenome (GOLD analysis project Ga0315552, IMG submission 203102) | Salt marsh sediment microbial communities from the Plum Island Ecosystem LTER, Massachusetts, United States - Salt Marsh Sediment SW1601-70 ...
ATCGTTAAGTCCAATTTAAAAAATCAGATTATTTTGGACAGCAGTGATGTTGAATAATTCTTTATCCGGCGGATCATCTTGGAAACAGCCGAAGTTGAAACCCTCAGCTGCCGAGCTGCCTCTGCCACGGGAATCCCACAGTCCTCGATCATTCCCTTCTCAATCCCCCTGACGACAACATGCTGAAGCGTCCCGGGCGACTATAGCCTTGCCTGCCTGGTAATCCTCCAGGCCCTCCTTTTCGCAATTTTCCTTTATGGAGATTGACATTGATTTGTCAATATAGTCAACTACGTCCCGCGCTCACGTCCCGCACTCATAAATATAACTACCGAAATCACCGGGCCTGTGAGGCGTGTCCGCGCGTTTTACGGGGTATGGTGGATTTCTTTGTTCGATATGCTTCCCCCTCCTCGAAGACCAGAAGACGTTGATGGCTTGCCTCAAGCGAGGGAGAGGCAAGATATTCGATTGCCGCAGCCTCTTGCCCTGCGTGCTCCGCAAGTTTTTTCAGGTCTACACGCTTCAGTACGTCGATCGTAACGGGTCGTTTCGCGTCCGTAAACACGAGTGCGGATATGAACCGCTTGGCAGTTTCCGAATTCAGGAGGTCCGCAAAGAACTCTGCCTCTGTCTTAGAATCGCACGGAATGAAATAGCACGTGTCATCCACGACGATCGGTTTGCCGCTGGCTGTGCCCAAGGCTTGAAAATGGAGATTCTTGTAAAGTCCTGAGATTGCCACTTTCGCCGGAGAGAACGAGTAGTCACCCACGCCGAAAACAGAAAACCTCGCACGCTTCGCGTAGATGGAGCTGCCGCGGTTATCGAGCTGCTTGGCGTGATCAAGAAGGTATCGCCAGATCTTGGGCGCAGCCTTCTGAATGACACCAGTGTCGTCCGTGACTCGGCATTGCGTGAGAAGTACATACCTCGTGGGGAGCAGTCTGCCGTTCGCTAAGTCAGAAGATTTTAGCAACGGATAGATGTAGTCCTCCTCTAAATCATATCGCTCCCCCAATCCGTTGACGAACTCACCGTTATCCTTTGTGAACTCCATGATCTTGGCGGCGTCGTGCTTCACCCCGGATCGCCACTTTCGGTACTCTAGCCCATTGAGGTCACGTAGCGCACGGTACATGTCAATGTCTGACACCAATTCTCCAGCGAACAGACCGAAGGTCTGTAACGGTTCGTCAAAGGAAAGGTTTCGGTAGACCGTTGCAGTAGATTCGGCTCCGCCGATTCCGGTATGTGTGTAAAACAAACATGCGTCTACCGAAACGCCAAATTCAGCTGGCGCGTCGATCAGGTGCAACGAGGATGGCCCGGAATCGAGACTGTTGACCCAAGCATGCCGAAGGACTTTGCGTGCCGTTGCGGTTTTGCATAGCATGGCAACGGCCGCCCGTGTCCCCTGAAGCGCTTCCAGCAGCTTGATCAGCATCCATTCTGAAATGTCGAAGTTCGCCTTGCCTGTCTTCGCCGCAAAGCCGCCATGTCTCTGAAAATTTGACTTCTCGGGGAGATTACGGCCACCGAGGGCGCCCATGGCGGCATTCGTGATCCAGGGCGGATTGCCAATGACGAGAAGGGGCGCAGGTTGCCTTGATAGAAATTCCCTCCAATCCGTGGCGTAGAAGTCCCTTTGTTCCACATGTCCCGCAACCATGCCGACTCGCTCCAGTACTGCTCGCGAGGTCCTGACGTATTCAGGATTAACGTCGAAGCCCCAGTACTCAGGCAACTTGCCAAAGATTTCGGCTGCTGCCTGAAGGAAGCTGCCAACGCCGCAGGTTGGCTCAACGACCGTGCCAACGTCAGACTCTTCTCGTTTGACAAGTGCGGCGACTCTTCGCGCCAGAGCCAAGGGTGTCTGAAAATCGCCGAATGTTGCTTGTTGTTCTGTTTTCACCATGGGTCTCACACGATGCGTTGTATGCCCTCGACCCGCCCTGCCTGCGCGATGACGCGGCCATACTGGAGCCGCCATTGGAGGGCATTGGATATCGTCAGGTACCCGAGCTCGGGCGGTGTTGCCAAGATTTCTTCTGCCAGTACCTGCGCTTGAATGTCATCAATGGGAAGGAACCTTTCTTGCAGAAAGGCGATCACGTCGTCCGCGTTGCCTGAATTCTCGAGAATGCGTCGCAGTCCAGATGTGGTTTGGAAGTCCGCAGTTCGGGTGCTATCGACAAAGATCGTGTGGAGAACCTTCAGGTTCCCCACCCTCTTGCGTGCAATGTCCGTCTTCTCGTATACGAACACGAGCAGGGAGTACCCGAGCCCGTAAACCTTCTGTCTCGCGGTCTTGAATGGGCAGGAGGACTGCGGCTGCTTGATGCTCGTCACCTTCATGTCAACGCCGAGTTCAGGGAAGTCAATGCCTTTTGCAGATGATCCCTCGACATACTCATACTTCGCGTGCAGGTATCGCTGGAACTTGTGTTCGAAGTAAGTGCCCACCGCCTTGCCATCAGTTACGCCGTAGATGCTGCTCTCGTGGTGTGCAGTTTCGGCCTTGCCGAATGCTTCTGCTTCCATCTTCAGCAGATCAACTGTCAGTTTTCTCATCCACTTCTCCTTATCGAACGACCAGCTTGAGGGGCGTGTGTGGAGCGGCAGCATAACACAAGTTCAACTCAAAGCTGTTGTTCGGTGGAAATGTTATATTCCTTTGTTATTGCTAATAGTTTTTCGATTAATGGGACAGTCGATGATTTTAATCCTATGACAAATTCCTCAAGGGCAGGTTCTTGAAGAATGTCTGGCGCGATAGTTTCTCTTATCCACCGGTCGTAAAATAGAGCTACGGTTATGGCATTTGAAAAATCAGGAACGGGTTTATCATATCTTAGTTCTCTATGAACTACGTACTTGTTTCTGAATGTGGTTATTTCTGACCAATAATCATTCCAGAGATCTAAGCTTAAACCGGTAACTTCCTGAAGGCGTTTTCGAAAGGAGGATTGAAGCTCATCACAATCCTTTTCGGATAATCTCTTCCAATGAATTTGATTACAGCCTTTTGCTCCAAAAACCATACACCAAGTTACGGTTGCCTGAAGAAGATGTGCGTTAATAGTGTATGTCCAGAAAGCAGATTCCAATTGGACGGAATTACAGGCTCTTTTTATTCCACGGAAGTATGTAATATGGTACAGAAATAGCTTTACCAATGGGAACTGTTCCACAAATATTTCAGGGCTGTATTTACGGTTCATTTTCTTCCACCAAACACAAAAATCAACAACGGCCATAAGATGTCCGCTGGATTGCGTTGTGCACGCCCGGCATGTTGAAAACCCTGAGCCTGCCGCAGTGTCGAAAATCTCGAACTTGTCGCAGGGGGCGTGAACTTATGGGGTTCCCCCATTCGACCCTACTCACGGCAAGCGAAGTCCCCTGTATGTGAACCAGTTTAATGCGCTGAATATAATAGCCAAAATACGAGCTGAATGCAAGAGCCAGTGAAATACGTAGTTGACTATGTTGAATAACTCTTTATCCGTCGGATTATCGTGGAAAAAGCCGAGGTTGAAACCCAACCTGACGAAATGCCTCTGCCACGGGAATCCCACAGTCCTCGATCATTCCCTTCTCAATCCCTCTGACGAGCAAATGCTAAAGCGTCCCGGGCGAATATAGCCTTGCCTGCCTGGTTATCCCCCAGGCCCACCTTTTCGCGGTTTTCCTTTCTGGAGATTGACATTGATTTGTCAACATAGTCAACTACGTCCCGCACTCATTGATACCCTCAACAGGCCGTATCTATCAGCACGGCACAGGCTTGCTCTGTCCTCATGACGGTAAATCAGGAGTCAAGGACAATGGAAAACTCATTTTTGAGCAAAACCAAAGCTTTTTTCAAACAGTTCCCCTGTTGACTGTCCTTGGGAAATCTCCTTTATGCAGATTCCTGAACCTACTGCCTCACCAACCACCGGATCTTTACCCTATAGAGAAAATATCGCCAAACCGGGCTTCTTGAACAATAGATTGAAATCGACCTTTCAGGTCGAATCAATCCTTATAGGTTAGGCGATGATCATTTTCGATTCTTTTCATAAAATCAATTATCAAATCTGACCCCGTATCTCACTTTTATTTTTAGCAGGAATTAGCTTAGATACGCAATCAGCTATTTTATTGCAGTAACTGGGGTTCATAACCTGATTTTCCTTATTAAAAAACTCTTTTAACTCAGATAGGTAAATTACTGGTGTCTTGGGAGAAAACACCTTAAGCTCAACACTTGGTTCAGTAAATACCACTATTGTGTTAACCCAAATCTTTTTGAAACCACTCTTCTCAAGATATTTGCTTAATGAGAGCGAGTGCCCGTTCCCCTGTTTAACAGGATTATAAAAAGTTGTTTTGTAATCATAGTTGCTGACCTGATACCACTCCGGTTTTTCTGCATTTCCATAAATAGTGCCCTGATAATTTTTTGTTTCTATTGTATATATACCTTTAGGACAAACAACTATGTGGTCAATTTGGGAACGTCCAACAATCATGTCATTAAATATATGCCAATCGTCTGGAAAGTACAACAGTGCCTCAGTTACTAAACTTTCCCCAGTTGCTCCTAACTGAAATTTATGTCCTCTACCTATCAGTACTATCCCTGAGATAATTAAAATTACCCCAACTATTCCAAGTTGTGTAAAAAATATTAGGATCACTACACCGGAAACAGCAAGTCCTAAGCCAAGCACTACTCTTTTCTTAAAAGCAGAAGTAAGGCTTTCCTGTTGTTTCAGCACGTTTGCCATGATGTTCCTGACCGTTTGTGCTCATATACTTTTGGTAAAATTGACGTCACTTTGCCTAACGTTAAGCTCACTTGCCGCAAGGGGACTCAGCGGATCCAACGCCCACCGGAAACAAAAAAGGGGCAACAGGCAATAAGCCAGCGCCCCTTGCGGTCAATGTGCAGCGCCTGGTTCGCCTTCTAACTTTTCCATTGGTATTTCAAAAAAGAATTTACCTAAATCTTCATCCAAAGTGCGGCCTTTGTAATAACCAGAATAGTTCAACTCCTTTTGTTTTTCTTCGGTGTCAGGGTCAACATATATTCTAAAATATGTTGAGTTCGTTGGCATGGAAACAGCGTATGCCTCGAACTTCAACCAATTCGATAAAATTGGTTCTACTAGTTGTTTTGCACTTTCTAGCGTTTTGTCTTGCGATAAGAAATTACAAACGGAAATAACAGCATATTTGCCGTACCGTAAGGCTTGACCATAATTTACTACGCCATATTGATTATTTGGTTCTTTTGTGAATTGCCTTTCAATCTCGTTCAATAATAAATAGCATCGGTAAGCGAAAAAGTATTCATGCGCCCGTGTTTTGTCTGACAATGTATTGGAAAAATTATCTTCGCGAAATAAAACTTTAGAACTGGTACGTCTGGCGATGGCAGGACGAAAATCACACGCCATGCAAAGCCTCAAGAATGTGTCCCTGTCAACAATCTGAGACCTGCTAATATATTTTTCGTGTACACCATCTGCAAACTCGCCCCTTTTTCTTTCGTAATAGAATCCATAGTTGTCAAATAATGCTTTCTGTATTTCAATTTGGATTTTGTCATTGGACCTTCTATCGGCTTCATCAACAGGTGTCTGTTGATTTGTAGCTTTTGAAATATCTTCAATCAATGAAAGTTGCTGTGCTTGGTCATCTTTTGGTTCAATATTAAAAGTGATAATTTTAACTAACACCTCTTTGTTGTCAAAAATATCACTGGGGATTCCGCCTTTTATTGATTGCTCATAAAGTCTGCTGAGTGTGTATGCCGTTTGCCCACCATTAATAATTTGCGGATTTGTCACAACTACCTGTGCTTGATCTTTAACACCGACTCTTTCATTAAAATTTGTGCCTTCAGATAGCATAGTTATGCCATTGTTAAATAATGCGAATTCATTTGTTGTTCGTTCTGTTATTGTTTTTGATATATCTTTATTGACGGTGTTATTAGAAAGTTCCAGATAACTCCTTGGGTTGAATTTTAAAATAGAGTTTCTGTATTTATATAGAATTTGTCCTATTTCGATTGTCGGCACAAAAACCAAACTTATATCACAAGATTTGAAATTAGTATTAACATTATAGCTTATTCTAGAACTAGACAGGGTTGTGTTTGACAAATTTAGACGAATACAAAGCTCTTTTTCATTATAATAGGTACCTGAGACAACAGGGAAAACCAATTCGCTATATGTTTTTTCATAGTCAAATACTGTTGCAGAAAACCCACCTGTCAGTTTTCGTAATTGACTGGGTTTGCAGTCTTTTAAATTGGCAAGGATTATTATCTCGTAAGAGTATCGTCCTATGTCGGACACATTATTTATGTCCCTTTGAAGTTGTTTTATTTTACCGTTATACTTGTTACCATCTTCGTCGGTTTCTTGTCCTTCGGTAATTCTGTCAACATCCATTCTTAGTAGTTCGTCAAACGAAATATTTTTTTCCTGAAAGTTGTCTTGGGTTGTCCGAAATTTCGATTGAATGAAATAAACTGCTTTAGTTTCTTCATTTACGAAATAAGCATCTACACCACCGTCATAGGACTCGTCTGTTATGAAATATTCCCTGTCTTTAAAATCAAGCAGCCCAAACCGAACTTTTAAGAATAAATGTATAAAAGTTCTTGATCTAGCTTGATCAAGTTTATCTGTATCAGTTTCTAACACATGATATCGTTTGTATTCCTGAGGAGCTTCTCTCCTGATTTGGTCTAAGATATGAACTAATGTTGTGTACTTTGAATGAGGCATGTCAATTTCCCTTCATTTTATCTTAGGCGAACATATATTGGACAGAAGAAATATATTACAAAACAATTGATACAACCAATTATTCAATTATATAAAACACATAGCACATAAGCATCGCCTCTTTTAAAAAATATTTAACAATTACAAAATGTTGTGATAATGTTTTTAAAAGTCATATAATAATTCTGTCTAGCATAACAGTGTAAGTTGTAAATTAACTACTTGAATTGAATAGCTTTTATGAATAAAGAAAGTCCAAAGCAATCTACAGCGGCTCAAAAATTTTGGGATGCTTTTCAGGCCTGTGTGGAGGAGAACCGGGTGCGGCCTGATCGTTCGCTCTTTTATGTCAAATGGGCGCAGGCCTATATTAATTTTCTGCCTGGAAAGCGATTGCGTGATCGCTCGAGGATCGTGTATGAGATTTTCCTGCCTCGATATTCTCCTGAGTGAAACACATCGAAAAAGCCTGCAAAAAGCCCTCCTGTCAAAAATGCAATAGGCAAGGCAGGAAAGCAGATGCAGAGAGAAGAATGGGGATGCTGTCAGGGAGTCATTGGTCCGGGGCGGCCTATTTCTCGTCAAGGTGAAGATCGTTCCTGTCGTTGATGCCATGAAAATCCTTTCAGGCTGTCTGCCTTTCTCAGATTATCAGGCTCAGAATCGATTTCTTCCTCGTACAACGCTTGCCTTTTTCTACCAGCTATCAGGGGGGAATTCAAGGAAAACTTCAGAGCTGCTGAAATGATGAACTCCTTGCACGAGACTTTTTAGCTATACTCTGTTTATCCTCTTGCCTTTATTGATTCGGCCTGAGCATGAAGCATGGTAGATTTTTTAACCCACTGGGTGAAACAGGGCACTTGTACCTATCAAGATATTTTTTTTGGTAACAGCCACTTCGCGAATTTCAACCGGGAACCGTGAACGGTGAGCCGCTCAACCCAGGTCTCATTCCTCCTTGTCCCACTGCTCATACAACTGCCTTTTCACTTTCCTCTTTTTGGCGTAAGCGAGGATAAAGAGAAGGGCAAGGAAAAACCACAGGGCTGTTGCGCTGGTGATGAGGGGGATCCAACTGAACCTCATCCTCAGATAGCCTTGCCATTGCTCCTCAAGCTGATCAAGATCCATGCCGTAGATCTCCACAAGTACCTGGTTCAGTGGGCTGCCGAGGCTGTATTCCCGTATGAATCGGTGGAACGGCGGTCTTCCGTACTTGTTGATCAAAAAGGAAATCAGGTAAAAGCTCTGACAGTAGGCCAACTCGGCCCTATTCTCATCCTGGGGGAAATGCCGTGTGATCTCAGAGAGCGGGATAAGGGTTCCGGTGAGAATAGCCCTCGTAATGGCGGAGATCCTGCGGAAGTCCCACTCCCTTGACTCGTACATGGCAACCCCCTCATGCAGCCAGTGGGGGATGTCCTCGGTTCCCTGAAAGGCCCTGCCCAGGACAATATGGGTGAATTCGTGCTTGAAGATGGTGCTCAATGCCATGTTGCTCGGTCTGGTCGCCCTCTGGGATAGGATGATAATCAGGTTTTGGCTGGGATAGGCAACCGCAGCCGACCAGTCATGGATTTTACCGCCTGGCTGTAAGGCCTGATACATGTTCAATGTTGGGGCGAGATAGACCTTGGTAACGCCCTCAGGATCAAGTCCCAGGTCGGTTGTGATCTCTCCCCTCAATCCCTCGGCCTCCTCGATGAGGCTCCTGACAGCCCTCTCGTCCTCGGAGTAAAAGGAGAAGGAGAAGTGCGGGGTGGTTATGGTCGTAAGCTCTGAGGCGAAACAGGCTAGAGGAGCCAGAAGAAACAGGAGGGCCATTGCGAGGTGGCACCAACATGATGGCAAAGGGGTTGTCTGCAGGTGAATCACCTTTCTGGATGAAAATGGATTGAATAGTGACATACGAAGCATGAAAAACCTAGCCAAACATAGATGAAATTCACTTCAACACTGAATCAACGTTGATCATAATGCTAACGTTCAGGATGAAAAAGCGCAAGGCTCAGGGCGCAGGGAAAAAAGATGAACCGTGAGCCTTATGGCTTACGCCTTATGCCACCTGTATTGTCTGACCCATCGAGCCAAACAGTCGGCATGTAAGGAGCTAATCGTGTGAATCCCTATAGCATGGAATGGTACGCAAATCGGGAAAAGGCCTCAAAATACCTCCTCCCTCCCACGATAAAGGTGTCATTGTGACCTCCTCCCTCCAGGGGATGGAGGTACTTTGGGGCCTCTGCGGCCTCAAAGAGCCTCATTGACATGGGAAAGGGGATGATCTCGTCTGCTCTCCCGTGGATGATGAGCTTCGGAACGGTCACCCGGCCGATTTTCTTGAGGTTATGATAGTGGGCGGGCAGCAGATAGGAAAGGGGGAAGAAGAGTGTTATGGTTCGTGCCACATCCCTCGTGGAAGTAAAGGCGCTCTCAGTTATGAGGGACCGAACCTTCCGATTCAGGGAAATCTCTATTGCCACCGAGGCGCCCAGGGAGCGGCCAAAGGCGATGATGTCTTCTGGAGGGATACGCTCTTGTTCCACCAAGTAATCGTAAGCGGCCAGTCCATCCAGGTATATGCCACGCTCGGAAGGACTACCCGAGCTTTTCCCATAGCCCCTATAGTCGAAGAGAAAGACCTGAAGCTTTTCCCGTAAAAGGAGCTGGACGTTCTCGAGCCGGTGGGAGATATTCCCCGCGTTTCCATGACAGAATAGGATCACCGGGCACTCACCTTTCAAGGGAAAGAACCAGCCATGGAGCCTTTCTCCGTCATCGGCGGTGAAATACACCTCCTTGTAATCCATACCGAGCTCATCAGGGGTAAAGGAGAGCTCTTTTTCGGGAAAGAAGATAAAGAAGCTCTCAATCCTCGGATAGAAGATACATCCCAGTAATGCTATGATGAGTATCAGTAGTACCAGGTACATTCCGCTTATAGGCATGACAAATACCCGCAAGGCTTTTTTCATCATCTCGATCTGGGATTCACGGGCAAATTCTTTGATTTTCGGCGTTTCCCTGAAAGGTTGCTGAACCGCCCTTTTTCCATAGAAGAGGAGATGCCGGATCTTACTCAATCAGGCCTAGAGAGCCTCCGGAGGGAATTATTGAAGGAGTGTCAGGGGTTTTTATCGCGGAAACAGGGCGGTCTGCATGAAACCAATACGGCCGGGTTGATATAATAAGCGTTCGGCTTCATTGCCTCTTCCCTATGCAGGATCTCCGGCCTCTTCCAATGCGGCAACTGCTGGAAGGGTTTTTCCCTCCAACAGGTCGAGGAACGCCCCTCCGCCGGTTGATATGTAAGTAATTCGATGGCTCTCGCCGGCCCTGTAGATCGCCACATCTGTTGACCCGCCTCCTGCAATGGTGAGCGCATAGGAGTTAGCAACGTGGTTGACGATCGAGGAGGTACCCCTGCTGAAGGCATCCATTTCAAAGACTCCCATGGGACCATTCCAGACGATGGTTTTGGCCCCGTACAGAACCTCTGAATAGAGAAGAGAGGTAGCCGGGCCAATGTCCATGATCAACCATTTTTCAGGCACTTCCTGAATGGGCACAATCTTGGTCTCTGCATCTTTGTCAAAGCGATCAGCCACTACAGCGTCAACAGGAATGTAGAAACCGATTCCCCTGTTCGTAGCTGTTTTCATGAGGGAACGGGCATCCCACAGGAGCCCGTTTTCCACAAGGGATTCACCCACCTCATAGTCCATACATTTCAGAAAGGTGTTGGCCATTGCCCCTCCAATCAGCAATTTGTCTGCCTTATTGAGCAAGTTTTCCATGGCTCCGAGCTTATCCGAAACCTTCGCACCGCCGATAATTGCCACCAAGGGACGGGCGGGGTTCTCCATGGCCTGCGTGAAGTAATTGAGTTCGTTTCTCAAGAGAAAACCCGCTACACAGATGGGAACGTGTTTGGTAATGGCGACCACCGAGGCGTTTTTGCGATGGGCTACTGCAAAGGCATCATTCACGTATACATCGCATAGAGAGGCCAGCTCCTTAGCAAAGGAATCATCATTTGCCTGTTCCTCCGGGTGGAAGCGAAGGTTCTCCAGGAGCAGGACATCCCCTGCCTGCATATCTTGTATCATCGAGGTGACCTCAGGCCCGATACAATTCGGGGCAAATTTCACCTCCTTTTTCAGCAGACGAGAGAGGCGTTTTGCCACCGGTGCAAGGCTGAACTTTGAGTCCACTTTCCCCTTGGGCCGACCCATGTGGGACGCGATGATTACCTTTGCGTTTTCATCAAGGGCATAGTTTATGGTAGGAAGAACTGCCCGTATGCGGGTATCATCGGCTATATTATTGTGCTCATCCAGAGGCACATTCACATCAACTCTGGTGAGTACCCTTTTCCCGGATAGATCGATATCTTTGATCGTTTTCATATTCCCCTTTCACGCTGTGAATTATGGTTTTTAGGAACGCCATCATATGAACGGTAAAAGGAAATCGGGCTAGATGTTATCCATGAATGGGCTGTTTTCGTCACCTACCAAGATTCGGGCAGATCCAGATAAGTTATTCTTCCATACCATCTTTTTATCTATTTCACAATCGATTTGTGGCCGAAATGCGCTTGATGTTCGCTGCGGTTCAGACACTAAATCTCCAACTGATTGATGTCATATCTATTTCACCGCAAAGACGCTAAGGACGCTGAGAGAAGTCTTTTATTTACGTGCCGTTGAGTGGACGGCACGTAAAAAGAACCTCAGCCCTCCGGGCACCAACAACATTAAGCGTTAGCCTCTCAAGAAATCGCCTCATCTGCTCGTAAAATGGCACGATTCCTTTTTGCCTTCCGCCCCCTGCCCGCCATCGGCTTCGCCTTCGGGCGAGGCGGGCGGGTCTCAGCGGAAGGCAAAAAAATCTATCTTTGCGCTCTTGGCGACTCTGCGGTGAATAGGTATCGCAGCTACTGAGCAATGTCTCAGTGTCTGAATTGTGGTGATGCTGGATCGAAAATGGATTCAAGTAACCTTTTCATGCTATATTCTTGATGTGCATATGGGCAACTATAGAAGCTACCAGCAACTTATCATATGGGAACAGGAGGGCAGAGACTTCTCGATTCACGCCAGGGAGGGGTCATCCGGGATGGCCGTCATC
>Ga0315552_1002091_pt1 | contig 11920 bp, 10 predicted proteins | sample SalMarSW160170MG_2_FD_203102 | JGI IMG/M metagenome (GOLD analysis project Ga0315552, IMG submission 203102) | Salt marsh sediment microbial communities from the Plum Island Ecosystem LTER, Massachusetts, United States - Salt Marsh Sediment SW1601-70 ...
TAACTACTTGACAGATTCAAAGAATCTACTATTGGAACGCAGATTTTTTATTAGGCCAATGTCCTAAGTTTAACGTTAAAAATTCAAAAAAACAGAAAAAAGTAACCCAGAGATATTTTAATGTTAATTTCAAACAGGAGGTAAAAAAGGATTAATTTAACCCCACCCCTTGACACTTTTCAAAGAAGACCTGACCCCTCAATATGACCCCTCAATACATTAGTAGGGGCATACTTGACTTTAACATTTAAAAAATTATCATCTAAATTAAAGAAAAAAAATGGCTTCAAGAATACTATTAATCAATCCCAACACTTACAGAACTCCCCCTGTTTTACCGGTAGGGCTGGAGTATTTAATGTCGGCATTAAAAAAACATAATCATCAATACGATATATTAGACTTCACTTTTAATGAAAAACCTTTAGAGAAATTACAGGATAAATTAGAGAATAAAACTTACGATATTATCGGCTTCTCAATAAGGAATATCGATTCCTGTCTTTATTTTAACAATGAATTCTTTTTAAATAAATTTAAAAAGATGATAGAAAGCGTAAAAAATTATAATATACCCGTTGTTTTAGGCGGTTCCGGATTTTCGGCGTCTCCCGATGAAATATTAGACTATTTTAAAACTGATTTTGGAATAACCGGTCCGGGAGAAAAAGCTTTCCCATACTTCTTGAAACTATGGGAATCGAATCGGCTGGACAAGAAAATAATAAGCGGTTGGGATTATGGGTTGGATGATGAACTGGAGATATTAAGAGCAGAAGAAATAAAATACAATCTTTATATAGAAAACGAGGGTATTGTTGGATTTTCGACTCACGCGGGCTGTTCTAATAGCTGCCCCTACTGCATAGAAGCAAACAAAAGGGTTTATTACAGGAAAACAGAAAATATTGTGAAAGAAATCGAATCTTTAACCAGTAAAGGTTATCATAATTTTCATTTATGCGATAGTGAATTCAATGAGAATTTGGATTTTTCTAAAGAATTTTGTGGAGCCGTAATTGAAAATTCACCGAAATTCAAATGGACTTTATATATGAAACCCTATCCTTATGACGAAGAATTATTTCGATTATTAAGCAAATCTAACGCGTCCCTTATAACTCTCTCGGTCGACAGCGATGAAAATATTCAATCTGAAAATCGATACTCTTATGATGATTTAGAGAAAATCATAAAATATTGCAAAAAATATGGCATTGAATTAGCGGTCGATCTACTAACGGGATACCCCAATGAATCGATTGAATCAACAAGGAAAGTAATCCGGTTTTTCAAAAAAAATCGGGTTAAAACAGTCGGAATAAATTTTTATTACCGTTTAATAAGAAACACAAAAATAACACATCTAATCGAAGAGAATCCGGTTATGCAAAAACAACTAACAAGACCTTACGAAAAAAATGAGAATTACTTAACACCTATTTTTTATAGTCAGTACAGTAAAGAGGATATCGAAAAACTAATCAGTGATGATAATCTATTTAAAATCCCCGGAATAATTCCGGGAGTAAATTACCAACAAGAATGAATTAATATTACAGCGCCCTTGTGGTGAGGCTAGTGTTGCACGCCGTTCATAGTTTTGCCACTTTTCTTCCTAATTCGTATGCTTTCTCCATGTATTCCTTTTTCTCTTTCACCTCTCCTCTTCGTGTAACTCCCGGAGCTATTATTTTTCCGATTAATTTCATTCCTAAGAAATTAAAGCTTTTTTCAAAGAATAATACTACCGGAGCAACAGTTTCATCATTTTCATCTTCAAACGGAACTGCTATAACCGCTAATTTACCCTTTATCTTTTTCCTGTTCTTAGGACCATTAAAATAAACAAAGCGGTCTATAAAACCTTTCATTAAAGCCGTTGGTCCATACCAATATACCGGTGTCCCAAAGACTATAACATCACTTTCTATAATCTTCTGATAAAGACTGCTCATATCATCCTTTTTTGCGCATTTTTCACTCTCCCAGCAAACATAGCAACCGTCGCATTCTTCTATACTTAAATCGTCGAGAAAAATAGTATCGGTTGAAATGTCTTCACTCTCTACCCCTTCCAGGATTCTTGAAACTAATACATGTGTATTTCCGTTTTTTCGAGGGCTTCCGACAACTCCCAATACCTTTTTCATAATTACACCGTCCTTATACGAATTGAAATTTTTTTATCATTAATGGAGTATAACTTTTTCATATATTCATACTTCCTTAAGATGTAAATTTTAACGGAATACAGCAAATAAGTCAAGGGACGGTGCACAGCACCGAGTCATGAGTCCAGCGTCATAAGTCCTGCGTCAAAAACTAAATCCAAACCCTCAAATCCAAAACCCTCGAAAACCATTCAACTTAGATCCAAAGAATCCATTATTAGCACGCAGATTAAAAAGGATTTAAAGGATTTTTTTGTTTTAATTTCCTTACTAAAAGAAACGAATAAATGAATATTTTCTTTTGTTTTTTATAATACTTAAAAAATAATTTGCTTGACAGAATTTAGAAAATTAGTACAATTTATAAATAATTAGGAGGAAAAATGGAATTATTTTATCTTTTAAAAGGATTTTCAGGTATCGTTGGTGTTTTAATAACATTCTTTGCGGCAATTTTTGGTACCGTATGGGGATTGAGAAGATTATTTAGAGCTAAAAAGAGATTTGTTGATTTATTAGAATCAAATTCTTTCAAGTCCAAAAGCAAAATGAACGAGGAGTTACTTAAAAACATACAAATAACATATGCGCCGATTGCGTTTATGAAAACTTGCGGGATACTTTTCCCTCTTTTTATAGTGCTTTCCGCTCTCGCTCAACTTATGAACGTTTATGACGCGATAGCTCTTGCCGGCACGAAAATAGAATTTACTCTGATCGCAGCTGGAATGTCCGAAGCTTTAATTATCCATTCAATGGCTATTTTTGTTATAATGTACACATGGATAATGTATTATCTCCTGAAGCATATATCAAGAAAGATAAGAATAGACATAATGACTTTGTTTAACGCGGAAACAAAAGATAATATTGATATTTAATAGGAGAGAATATTGATTTCGGAAAAATATAGAAGTCAAAAGGCTTTTCCCCGCATCCTTATTATGATATTTGCATTATGTCTTTTATCTTTAACCGGATGTAAGGTTAAGATGAAGGATACAAAGGGTATTATTATCACCAGAAATTATAAAGGAGATATAATCACAGTTAATGTCGCCATAAATACGTCTAAGGTTTTGCTTAGGAGTAAAAGATGGACTTATAATCCAGTTCCTTTGTGGATAAATGATAGTGTATTCTGTAAGGAGTACGAAAAAGGTTTTACATGTTTTGATGTCAAAAATGGGAAAACAAAATATTTAAAGATCAGACAGATCATTCCAAATTGTTCTGATATCAAATTACTGGATCGCTTCTCAGATGAAGAAGTACTTGTAAGAACGAGGAGATATGAAAAAATAAGAGATGAAAGAATAAAGGGATATCGGTATAATGGCTATTCTCTTCTCACGGTATTAAATATAAAAGATGACAGTTATTATGATTTAATTAATGTTGATTCGTTACCTCCCGAATCCTATGGTTTTTCTGTGTCAAAGGAAAAGAACCTTATCTATTTTAAAGGATACGATACGATTGCAGTTAAAGAGGAAAGAAAGAAGGCGCAAAAATTAAAAAAGATTGCAAGCAAGTACTCAAATAGAGGTGGATGGGCAGAATTGTTCACAGCTCTATATAATACGTGTTCTGATAAAGAAAATAAAGAAGTTTTTAAAATGTTGAGTGATATATTTTTAAACAAGATTGATCTATTTGATGAATTAAGCACTTTAACTTTCACGATATATTCAGACCTGTATATTTATGATTTAAAAAATAGGAAAATAAGCCGATTGACCTCATTCCCCTGGTTCTCAACATCTCCAAAGATATCCCCCGATGTGAAGAATATAGTCTTTGCATTAAATAAGGATCGCAATCTTGATATCTATGCGATGGGAATAAAGACAAAAGAAATAAAGAGGCTTACCACAAACTCGGGAAGAGATTTTGCTCCCGAGTATTCTCCTGATGGGAAAGAAATAGCTTTTATATCGGATAGCACTGGGAGTAAGCAAATATGGATTATGGATTCTTCAGGCAAAAACTTAAGAAAAGTTACCGATATAGAAGGAGGAGTTCGCGCTCCCTTATCGTGGAATCCGAAAAAATGATTTAAAATTTACAGTTAAACATCCGCTTCCGTCGTTTTCGTTCTCATTGCGTTTCTGACAGTATCGCCTCGCAGAAATTTAATGATAATAATTGTGGGAGGGCCATAAATCACCAGCGGTGAAATTGCTATAAATACTGTAAACAGATTAAATATGGCTATTTGGCTATAAAGAATAGTTAACCCAATAAATATACTTATTCCTACCAAATAAGCTAACGATAACCAGCAAATAATTTCTAAGCTTCTCCTCGCCCACTCATTAAGCCTTAAAAATTGAATTCCTGAAATAAATATGAAGACATATGTCAAAAGAAAAAACCAAAACATTGGATTAATATACATAAAAAAGATAATATAAACGGTCTTAGCAAATTGTGGAAAGTTATACCGTTCAAGCCCTCGAGCAATATCCGTAAGACTTACTATACGAGAAAAAATATAATTGATTTCAATTAATCCTATACTAGTAGAAAGAATAAGCAGCGCTGACAATACTATAAATATCCACGCGATTATTTTGACTGAAGGAGGTTTTTTCTGAATTATATCTTTATCATTCATTTTTTATTCCTTATTTTAGATTCTAAAGATTTTTTGGGGATAAGTCAAGGGACGGTGCGTAGCATCGAGTCATGAGTCATGCGTTAAAACTAAATCCCATATCCTAAATCCAAAATCCTAGAAAACTATTTGACTCAGATTCGAAGAATCTATGATTGGCACGCAGATTCTTAATCAGTCCATTGTCCAATGTCCTAAGTCCAACGTCAAAAATTCAAAAAGCAAGACCTGACCCCATTAATACACGGTTTAAGATCAAACCCCATTAATACATGCAATGTTGTAAAAAAACCATGGTAAGATTCAAGACCATGAGAGAATTTTTTTCGTTTGCATATTCTTTTTTAGGATGAGCATCGCCAGTCTCTTTTCTTTCTCGTGCAAAAATAGCTTCCATATTTTTAAATATCTGGTCTGTAAATTTATCTTTTGGTATTAAACCTTTCTTTTGTGCATTTGGTATTAATGTTTTAAGAGTTCCCTTTCCTGTTTCTCCGTATAGTAAAATTTGCAAGAAAGCCTCAATTGCCGAAACTGCATGCGTTACACAACTGCTGTAACCTGATTTTGTCTTTGATTGAAAGTCCTTAAAGGCATCTTGTAAGTCACGGCTAACAGGTTTCCACTTTTCGTTTGAGAGAGATTTTAATACAGGTTCATAGATTTCTTTAACAATCTTTTTATCCTGTTTTGGAATAAAGCCATGCCTTGTGAGAACAACATTGACTCCAAAGTGTCCGAACACATCATTCAAGCGATATGCAAATTCATCGAAATCTTCATATTTCCATTTTGTTAGCCGTTCTTCATATTGTTCATCTGTCTCATCTTCTTTTTGACTTATACTGTGATCTAAACGTTCTATTAGTATTGCTCGTGAAAAACATGATATGAGTTCAAGTACTACGTGTTTATTTTTACGTTCATTTATTATGATACCCTGAAAATCTCTCATTGCATTAGCGTTTGATCTTTCACGCAAAAAGGTTTCTGCATAAGAACGATATTTATGTTTTTCGTTTAGTATATAAATGGCCAAAGGTATTCTCTCTGCACTATTGTTTCTGGTAAAATATCTTTCAAGATAGAACCAAATTTTTTCTTTCTCCGTACATGTAAGATCATCCCAATCTCTTAAACCTAAATCTGGATGTAGTGTTTCTGCTGCTTCTGGATTTAAATCGCTCCAAAGATTAAACTTACCGATCATTTTTTGTTATATTTGCCATTTCCAATTATAAGTTCTAATATGATTGAAGTTTAACGCATCCAACCCACAACTTTGAGAATATTGAGATAATTTAAAATCATCAGTAATTAAAAGATACCTGTTCTTTATTAGATGTATAATTGAAGAATCTGTTAAGCCCAATTTAGGAAAGAATGTTGAACTTGAAGCTGTACTACTTTTTATATAAAATTCTTTCAATACTTTTATTTCGTTTCTAAATTTAAGAAAAAAATCTTCTTTAATATTTTCCTGTAAGCTGTTCGAAAGATTGAAAACTTCCGTAAGAATATTTGGAGTCGTGGCTTTCATTCTGAAATGCTTTAAAAAAAAACTCAAAGTTTCGAAATCTTCTATAGCATACATCCTTGTGCGCTTAAAATTGGCAATAAGGCCGGGATCAAAGGAACCAATAAAATACATAATCAACAAATTTGAATCTATAACAATGTTTTTGGTGTTTTTGGGGTCAAATCTCAACACTTGACAATTTTTCCCCAAAAACACCAAATTTCTTTTTTCTGGATGAGTTGATTTTATTACGATATTCATAGTATTAATTTAATGTACGTATCCAGTAAGTCAATAGGTATAGAAATCACGTACATTAAATTAGTTGGTTCGTTGGGTCGTGGGGTGGTTGGTTTGGAATATTTAAACCACCTAACGGTCTAACGACCTAACAATCTAACGGTCAAAGACTTTGTACAAAGTTTTTGACTTCTTATTCATCAAAAAATTCTAGACCACCTCTTTAAAACCTATATAAACCATTCAACATCCTTTCCCCAATGTTTTTTTCCGTGTTTAATTCTATCATCTAACGACGTTGAATGTATCTCTAATTTATTGCCGCTTGGGTCAAGAAAATAAAGCGAATCTCCTTCCGTTTTGTTTTCCTGCCACTCTTTTGCGCCAAAATTTTTTATTTTATTTTTTAAGTCATTAAAATCTTTAGAGGCGACGTTGAAAGCTATATGGCTATAATCGTTCATACTTATCTTCGTTTCAAGTTTTACAAGTGCTATCCAGATGGTTCCGGCTTGGAAATATGCGCTTATTTCGGATTTCATAATTGGTTTTAAACCAAGAATCTCTTTGTAGAATTTGAAAGATTCGTCTATGTCTTTTACTGATAAAGTAATATGATTTATCTCGTTTACCATTTAAACCTCAAATTTAGAAAGCATTTGTAAAATCGTACAGAAAAAAGTAGTAAATGTCAAGGGGTGGTGCGGAGCACCGAGTCACTGGTCGCCAGTCATCAGTAACTAGTCGAAAAATCAAACAAACGATATTCATAGTGTTAATTTAATGTACGTATCCGATATGTCAATAGGCGGTGCATAGCACCGAGTCACTAGTCATTTTTAGGTCTTCGGTTTTAGGTTTTAGTAAAATAACAAAAAAAATCCTGTAAATCCTTTTTTATCTGCGTCCAATTATCTTTATGTTCTCTGTGTCTCTGTGTTAAATCAATATCTACATATTTGCGCCGATGCATGCTCCGATTGGTGTTAAAAATAAATAATAAAGCTGATTAGGGAAATTATCGCTGTCGTCACCTTCCCATAAAAAGGTTGTTACCACACTGCCCATTAAAGTCACAACCAAGGTTTTCCAGAAGGACGAATCTTCTCCGAACAACTTTGCGGTACCCCAGGTAAGCGGAGCCACAAGCAGAGCGGAACCAATAAAATGGGTTAAATGTATTAATTCCCATTCCGCTCCCGCAGATCTATAATAATCTTGGTCGAATCCAATAACAAGGGCAACCAGTCCGCCAGGAATCACCTCTCCAACGCATCCACCTAAAAACTCACCGCCTATCTTTAATGATTTAATCCCTAAATTCGTTGAAGAAGAAAAGTCGTAATTCCCGGATTCGATACCTTGCTCAAAATCATATACGTAACTCAAGCCAATATTATCAGTTTCTAAGACATCGTACGGATTAACTTCGCAAAGTTTATCGTAACTGTAATTTGAATTAAGAACTGCGTCAGAAAAACCAACATAACTTAAAAAAATAATTATAAACATACCGGCTCCTCCTTTTTAATTAATTTATCCATTTTAAATCTCCTTTATACAAAGCACTTTGTTATATAAAGTATTATACTAATTTTTTAGAATTTGTCAAGGGGAAGGGTGTCATGAGTCGTGAGTCAAAAAAAGCTAAATAACAAATCCGTGTATATCCGTGTTAATCAGTGGCTAATTAATTGTTAGGAAGTTAGGAGGTTGGGAAGTTAGGGAGTTAAAACAAATAAAACTTTTTTCTTTTTTCTCAGTGTCTCCGTGTGATAATTAGGTTTTAGGTCTTCGGTTTTAGGATTTAGTAAAAATAACAAGTAAAAATCTTGTAAATCCTTTTTTATCTGCGTCCTATTATTGGGTGGGTGGGGCTCTGCGTTCTCTGCGTCTCTGCGGTGATAATCTTGTGCTTACTATTTAACTAAAATCATTTTCCTCGTTTGTGAAAAATCGTTTGCTTTGATTGTATATAAATAAATTCCGCCTGCAAGATTAATAGCATTAAAATCTACTGAATAATATCCGGCTTCTTTCCTCTCATCGACAAGAACGCCGATTTTTTGACCTGATACATTATAGAGGTTTATGCGGACTTGAGCTGCTTTTTTTAAACCATACTGAATGTGTGTAAGGGGGTTAAACGGATTCGGATAATTCTGATTGAGAAAATAGGTTGTAGGAATTTTGGTGGGTTCCTCCAATCCCGCTCCACCTTCTCTGATTTCTAAAGCGCTTAATTTTGCGTTATTGGTTACGGTGATAAAATCGATATTCAGTTCCCCGTCGGTTAATTCTAAAGGCATGATAACATCATAAGCTGTGTTTTTGTTGATGCGGAAAATGAGGTCTAAATTCCGAATAACTTCTTCTCCTTCCATTTCAACATGGAATATGCGGTCACCGGGATTATCCTGATATATTTCGGCAAATTTTAATACTACATCATAAGAATCATTTTCCAGAGGAATTGTATAACTAAAATCACCATAGCGTTCGCTCTGGTAAAGTGTATCATCTACGGTGCCTGCTATAGCAGTCGTTACAGAATAGGTGTCACCTCCGGAAAGCCATCCTGTAGATTCATCATCTATATATTCGATACCGCTCATTTGTGATAAGTAGGTGTCACCTCCGGCATTCAGAGCATGAATTACCTCGCCGTTCCCACCCTCGTAGGTGGTAACGACGATTTCGCTACTTGGATCTGAAATGTTTTGTCCGTTATATGAACGAACCCGATAGGTATAAGCTGTAGTGTCCAATAGACCGGTGTCAAAATAAAATGTGTCATTCAGGGTTGTTGTCCCGAGCGTTTGAAAAACTCCGTCTATATCTATTTCTACAAAATATCCGATTATGCCTTCCCCTACAGGCCTCCATGTTAGAAGGATTTGACTGGAGTTTACGGCATTTCCCTGTAATCCTTCGGGAGGATCAGGAATGGTGATGGGTTTAGCATCCCCCTCGATCCGGATAGTAATGCCACCGGGAGTTATTGTTCCTGACCAATCCAGCCTCAGATGAGATAAGTCTCCGCTTCCCGTACGCAAATAATCCGTATCGACTCCGTCTACCCGTACCATATCTATCGCATTCAGTGAATCACTATATAGATTCCACACATAAATAGCCGAAACATCCATTGATTGATCCGGTTCGAAAACAATTTCCTGATTCTGATAAAAATCACCATAAGTATTGTAACTCACAGTAGCATAACCACGAGGAGTAATTACTAGGGCATCCTGCAATTGATGATCTAATGAGTCAAAGAGCATCGGTTCGAGCCATAATTCACCTGAATATGAGTTATGATGAAAGCCTGCCATATTGTAGTAAGTACGCCAGAGAACAGGTATACTGATATACTGATTCGTTCCGAGCGCGCTTGTGGCTATCCATGTCGGGGAAGAGACCTCCGGAGGAATACCGAGTTGCTGATTAAATACGAGGTTTCTATTAAGATAGTTCCGCTCATACATATCTTTTTGCAACGCCCACCACATATTAGGCCTTCTTGTTTGCAGGGAATATCCTCCCAGATGCCCAACCAGATACGGCTGCCATTCCGAATAGGAACCGCCGGGTAATCCCATACCTTGACTCAGAGGATCATAATAATTTATAATTGTGTTATAAAGTCCATTTAGTTTTTGCTTCTCCCAGAAGGGTCCCATCTTTAGATAATTGGCAATCCACGGACCACCGAGAACACTTTCACAAAAATTTGCCGCAGGATAAGTATTATCTAACCATCTGCTTTCAAAATTTATTACGGCGGTATCTAAAGCAGCCTCGTAAAGACTATCTATATCCGTTTCTCCCATTACATCCGCCAAATAAATCATAATCTTATAAGCCACGATAGAAAGACCTGAATTATAACCTTGCGAATTACCACCGGCATCATAGGTGCTCAGTGAATTTGCGAAGGTATAGGGATAACCCGAGCTGCCGTAAAGATCGACCTGGTCGAGAATACGCTGGGCTGCTTTTTTTACGTATGGCCAGAAATAGGAAAGTTTATCCATATCGGCAGTGGCGATAAAGGTTTCATAAACGGAAATAATAAATCCACAGTTCAAATCAACCCACTCGGGTATAGGCCGGTAATTGGAGTGTTCCGTATCATCCCACCCTACATAATTAAAATCTGTTCCGAAGTCATGATGAATTTGACCGGTATAGCTCACGACATGCTGAGTTCGAGCCCACCATTCTAACTCCTGCCACGCAAGCTCAGGGTTGATCATTGTATAAATCTGCCTGGTATGCCACATCTGGTCCATGGTACCCTCCGGACTCCACATGCCTTCTGTATGGCAATAACGACCGTCCTCGAAATATACACTGTTGTTGACCAGGTTTACCGTTGAATTAAGAGTTTGATCGATCAGCCACTCCGGAAGATTGGAACTCCGCATGCGGGTTACTAATTCTTCAGCAATATCCTTAAAAGTATCGAAATTATCGAGCGCTGAAACAGATACATCTTTAGCGTTGTCCCAGGTATTCGTATATTGATAATGTTCCAGCTCATCTACTTGATACCAGGACAAAACAAAACGCAATCGTTGTAATTCATAGGAAGCTAAAGAAACTCTTAGCGCAAGGCGGTTTGTCGTACCGGAAAGGTTGTTGTCGCATAGTCCGTCGGTAAAGAATCCACTATTGTTTCCGTAACTCAAATCGCCCGTACCATTGGGAAAATCACCGATAAGACAAAGTTGCAGTGATGTACCATTTGCTGTAAAACCTGTATCCGCGATGGCTGTTGGTGTAACAGGTGTATTGATTTGAAAAGCCAGGGCGACTGTGACCGCGCTGCTTTCTAAATTCTCGACCCGGAATTCAAACATTACACAGGGGTGACACATCATCGAAACGGACTCGGGGTCATAGGGCATGTAGGCAGTCATCGTGGCAGAAACATCATTCCACTCGCCGAAATTTACCCTGTGTAAAGGGAAAATCGCGTCATCATCCACCCGTCCACCGTTCTGCAAAGCTTCTAATAAATCATCCGTTAATACAGAATCTCCTCTCTGGGTGAATAATTGAAATTGTGTTTCAGCTAGGGCTTGATAATCTCCATTACGTGTGGGGGTGCGAAAATTTGCAGTAAATATTCCGCTTCCCGCATTATACTTCACGGCTCCGGTACCGATACCACCAAGAGGAATTCCGGTGGTTCCGTCCGTTTTTCCAAATAAATAAACACAAAAAAGTAAAAACAGTATAGAAATTCTTTTTAATATATTCATAATACTTAATTATACCAAAGAACAGGGTAGAATGTCAAGGGGGGAAGGGCGTCATGAGTCGTGTGTCTTGCGTCGTGAGTCGAAACAAAAACTAAAA
>Ga0315552_1002092_pt1 | contig 11919 bp, 12 predicted proteins | sample SalMarSW160170MG_2_FD_203102 | JGI IMG/M metagenome (GOLD analysis project Ga0315552, IMG submission 203102) | Salt marsh sediment microbial communities from the Plum Island Ecosystem LTER, Massachusetts, United States - Salt Marsh Sediment SW1601-70 ...
GACACCCCTCGTGCTTACGCATTAAAATATCTCCAGTGCCGAGGTAGCTCAGGTGGTAGAGCAGCGGACTGAAAATCCGCGTGTCCCCAGTTCGATTCTGGGCCTCGGCACCAGGAATTTTTGGGTGGCCGAAGTGGCGGAATGGCAGACGCGACAGTCTCAAAAACTGTTGGAGGGCAACCTCCGTGTCGGTTCGAGTCCGACCTTCGGCACTTGGCGCGAGAAAACCTCGGCAAACAGCCAGCGTCACTGCCGAGTTGTGTAGTGGTAGCACAGGGGACTTTGGATCCTCTAGCCCAGGTTCGAATCCTGGCTCGGCAGCCAGATTATAAAGGTATTTAAAATGAGCAAAGTAAAAGCGGGCATTATCAACGTTACCGGCTACGCCGGCGTGGAACTGGCGCGACTGCTCCACCAGCACCCGGAGGTCGAGCTGACCTCGGTCACCGGGCGCAGCGCGGCGGGGCAAAAGCTGGGGGCGGTCTTCCCCCACCTGTCCGGCCTTGAGCTGACCGTGGAAGCGGCGCTGGGCGAGGTTGACATTGCCTTCTCGGCCATGCCGCACAAGGAAAGCGCCGATGTCATTTTGCCTCTGGTCAATGCCGGGGTGAAGGTGGTGGACATCAGCGCCGATTTCCGCCTCAAGGACGCCGGCGAGTACCCGCGCTGGTACGGCTTTGAGCACCCGGCCCCCGAGCTTCTGGCCAAGGCTGCCTACGGTCTGCCCGAGCTGCACCGCGAGCAAGTCGCCAAAGCGCAGCTCGTGGCCAACCCGGGCTGTTACCCCACCGGCGCCATCCTGGCGCTGGCCCCGGCGGCGAAGGCTGGCATTATCGGGCCCGATATAATCATCGACAGCAAGTCGGGTGTCTCCGGGGCGGGGCGCAGCCTCAATTTGACCACCCACTACTCCGAAGCCAACGAGGACGTGGCCGCCTACGCGCTGGGCGGACACCGCCACCTGCCCGAGATAACGCAGGAGCTGAAATTGCTCGGCCTGAAAGAAGCATCAGTAACCTTCGTCCCCCACCTGATACCGATGACCCGCGGCATACTGACCACCGCCTACGCGCCGCTGATATCCGGTAAAATTGGCAAAGGGGAGCAGGGGAAGGCAGAACTGCGCCAGCTCTACCTCGATTTCTATCAAAACGAGCCGTTCGCCAGGGTAACCGATTCGCCGCCCCACACCAAGCACACCTGGGGGAATAACTTCTGCCTGGTCTACCCCACCATCGACGACAGGACCGGCCGGCTCATTGCCGTCAGCGCCATCGACAACCTGGTGAAGGGGGCGGCGGGGCAGGCGGTCCAGAATATGAATATAATGCTTGGGCTGCCCGAGACAACCGGCCTTGAAGCCCTGGCGATTTACCCGTAAAACAGCGCTATCCCGTCTCCCGCTCGACCATTTCACGATAGGCGGACATCAAGCGTTTCGTGACCTCGCCCGGCCTTCCCGAGCCAAGAATAAGTGTTTTGCCCGCTCTGTCCCTGATTTCCACCAGCGGCATTATCTCCAGCACTGAGTTGGTCAGGAAGGCCTCATCAAACCGCGACAGGTCTTCTACCCTGATATTAGCTTCAACGGCTTTTATTTTCGAACCTGCGGCTAGTTCCAGCACCACCCCTCTGGTGACGCCCGGCAGTATGCCGCTTTCTACCGGTGGCGTCATCAGTTCGTTGCCAGCCACGAAAAAGACATTGCTGATGCTGCCCTCGGCAAGAGCGCCGCGCTCATTGAGGAGCAGCGCCTCGTCCACGCCGGCGTTTTCCGCCTCTTTCTTTGCCAGCACGCTGAGCAGATAGCCGATGCTCTTCAATCTGGACAGCAGCGACTGGCTATCACGGCGGAAGGCCAAGACCAGCGCTTTATACCCCTTTTCATAGACTCCGGGGGGAGGTGAGGTATAGGCTGACGCCGTAACCAGCACCGTGGCCGCAGCATCCTGCTTCGTGCCGGGAAAAGAACCGGCTTCACCCCTGGTGACGGTCAGCCTCATGCGGGCATCTTTCAGGTTATTGGCTTTAAGGGTGTCTATGCAGACGCGCTCAAGGTCTATACCGGCCAGCGCCTCGCCCAGCCCGAGTACCTCCGCCGATTGATAAAGCCGTTCCAGATGCCTACCCAGCAGGAATATCTTCCCGCTGTAGGCGCGCATGGTCTCAAACAGGCCATAGCCGTACAAAAAACCGTGGTCAAACGCCGAAACTCTGGCCCGGGAACGGGGTATAAGAAAGCCGTTAAGGTAGACAAGTTCCTCCATTACTTTATCCCTTTAGCTCTTATCTGAGGTTGCGGCAGGCTCAGGAAGTTGGCCAGTATATCGTGGCCCTTCTCGGTGAGTATGGATTCCGGGTGGAACTGGATGCCCTCCACCACGTCTTCCCGGTTTCTCACCCCCATTATCTCCCCTTCTTCGGTCCGGGCCGACACCTCAAGCGCATCAGTTATGCTCCCGGCGTCAATCACCAGCGAATGGTATCTGCCGCCCACCAGCGGCGATTCCAGTCCCCGGAAAACGGTGTCGCCATCATGGTAAATCAGAGAGGTTTTGCCGTGTACCGGGACCACGGCCCTTTTGATTACGCCGCCGTACACGTAGCCGATGCACTGGTGCCCCAGGCACACGCCCAGAATGGGAATTTGCCCCCGGAACTGCCTGACAACATCATTGGAAATGCCCGCCTCCAGGGGGGTGCAGGGGCCGGGCGAGATTATGATATGGCTCGGCGCCATGTCCCGAATCTGCTCCAGCGTTATGCAGTCGTTGCGGTAGACCACGGGCTCCCAGCCCAGCTCTCCCAGATACTGGACCAGGTTGAAGGCGAATGAATCATAGTTGTCGATGACCAGAATCACGGTGCTGCCTCCACCGCTACCTGCGGGGATAATCTAAGTGCCTGAACGAGCGCTTTCCCTTTATCCAGCGTTTCCTGGTATTCCGCCTCGGGCTCAGAATCGTAGACGATGCCACCCCCCACCTGAAAATAAGCCTTGCCATTTTTCACGACAATTGTCCTGATAACGATGTTCAGGTCCATGCCACCGGCGAAGCTCAGATAGCCAATTGAGCCGGTGTAAACGCTGCGTCTGGTGGGCTCAAGTTCGTCAATGATTTCCATGGCCCGCACCTTCGGGGCGCCGGTGATGGAGCCACCCGGAAAAGTAGCCTTCAGCAGGTCAACCCGCCCTTTTCCCGGACGCAGCCTGCCCACTACGGTCGACGTCAGGTGAAAGACGGTGGGAAACGTCTCCAGAATCGCCAGCTCCGTTACTTCGACCGTGCCATAGCGGCATACCCGGCCGATATCGTTGCGCTCAAGGTCAACTATCATTACATTCTCGGCCCGGTCTTTCACGCTGGAGAGCAGCTCCGATGCCAGCGCTCTGTCTTCTGTCTCCGTTTTACCTCGCGGGCGCGTGCCTTTTATCGGACGTGTCTCCACCCGGTCGCCGCTCACCTTGAGAAATCGCTCCGGTGAAGCACCAACAACGACCACGTCTGCAAAATTGAGGTAGGAAGCAAAAGGGGCCGGATTTATGCGGCGCAGCCGCTGGTACAGTTCATAAGGTGGAATGCTCAAATCGGCGGCAAAGCGCTGTGACAGGTTCACCTGGAATATGTCACCGGCGCAGATGTATTCGCGGGCCACTGCCACCGCTTTCAGGTATTCTTCACGGGAGAAATTCGATTTCAATACGGTACCTTCACCAACAAAGTCCAGCGCTGGTTTCTGGTGAAACCGTTGGCTACCAGACAGAATGCCCCGTAAATACTTCAATGTCTCCCCGGCCTTCTTTATTCTCCTCTTTTCCTCCAGCTCGGGAAATCCGGTGGCTATCAGGTAGTTTTCCCCCGTGAGGTGGTCGATGACAATGGCGGCATCATAGAAGGCCAGAAAACATTCCGGCAGCTGCAGGTCGTCAACGGCGGCGGCCGGCAGCCGCTCAACAAAATGACACAGGTCATAGCTGAAATAGCCGACGGCGCCACCGGCGAAAGGGATGTCGGCCGGGCTGCTGTCCAGAGCATACATGTCCAGTAACTCGGCAACGATGTCAAACGGATTGCCATGCCGGACTTCTCGTTTATCGTCTTTTAAGAGCACCGCTTCATTGCCACGACTTTTGAGAACCAGAAACGGGCGGCTGCTTATGAGTGAATATCGGCCCAGCCGGGCCGGGTCCATGCCGCTGTCCAGGAAGAAGCTGTAGCGCTCATCCTTAAAGAAACTGAAAATCCGGGACGCAGTGAGCGGAGTATATATCTCTTCGACAAGTGGCTGTCGCATCATTATGTCCCTGATTATACAACCTGACGCAGACTTGATAAAGCTATAGCGCCATTGCATTTATGTCAACTGATGTGCTGATTGCCTGTTGCCGCCTGCTCTGCTATGCTTTAAGGCAATGAAAGGTAACTTCGGCCGCTTTGATTACCTTAAAATATCTGTTTTTGGCTTTGCTCTGGCCGCCCTCTGGAACAGCCTTCACGGTATTGTCCTGCCACTTCGCCTGCTGGACATGGTTGCCGAGTCAGAAAAGAATACGCGCCTCGGCCTGCTCACCTTTGCCGGGCTGATTCTGGCCGTGATTGTCCAGCCGATTGCCGGCGCCATAAGCGACCGCTCTGGTTTCAGATGGGGCCGGAGGCGGCCTTATATCTTAATCGGCAGCTTGCTCGGCATTTTGCTCCTGCCGGGAGTCGGCCTTTTCCAAAGCTATATTGCTCTTTTCGTTATCTACTGTCTGCTGCAGATGACCAGCAACACGGCGCAGGGGCCATATCAGGCATTCATTCCCGACCTCGTTCCGCAGGATAAGAAAGGGCTCGCCTCTGGCGTTAAAAGCCTGCTGGAGATAATCGGCGGCATTGCCCTGGTGCGACTCATCGGTCACTTTATGGGCCATTACGCCCCCGGCGAAAGTGCTGTCTGGCTCTGGCTCGTGCTGGGAGTGCTGGCAATCGTTCTTCTGGGGGCCATGCTGGCGACGATAATAATGGTGCGAGAAACGCCAGTCACAAGAAAAGAAGAGCCGCTTTCTATATGGAAAACCCTCCGCCGGAGCTTCAGGATTGATGTTAGAAAAGACCGCGATTTTGTCGTCTTTCTCATTTCCCGCCTGCTGGTCTTCATGGCGCTGGCGACCATACAGACGTTCGCCCTCTTTTACCTGAGGGATGTAATCGGCCTGGCCAACCCGGCAACGGCCACCGCCGACCTGCTCATTGCCGCGGGGGGCGGGATGCTGCTTGCCGTTTATCCCGCGGGAAGGCTTTCTGATAGAATCGGCCGCCGTCCCGTGGTCATTTCCTCCGGCCTTATGGGAGCCGGTGGCGTACTGGTCATCTTTTTCTCCGCCAGCTACGGAGCGATTATTGCCGGCGGTGCCATTATCGGAACCGCCACCGGGGCTTTCATGAGTTCCAACTGGGCTCTGGCCACCGACCTCGTGCCTGGCGGTGAAGAGGCACGCTATCTCGGTCTGACCAACCTGGCCACCGCCGGAGGCGCGGCCCTGGCGCGCCTTATCGGCCCGGCCATTGACTATTTTAATCGCTTCGGTGCCGGTCTGGGCTACCAGATGATGCTGGGGGCATGTTTCGCCTACTTTATCGTTGGTTCGCTGCTACTGCTGAAAATCAGGGAACGGCGTTAGCCAAAGAAAGGCAGAATTGCTTTCCAGCCCATGGCCGCCAGCGCCACAAAAACGGTGTATAATATCACCCGCCCCAGCCAGCAGAACAGCATGAATCTCCAGAAAGGAAAGCGAAGAATGCCGGCGGCAATCCCCACCAGGTCAAAGATAAACGGTATCAGAGAAATCAGGAATATGGCCAGTGCTCCCCACCGCCTGACCCACCCCTTCACCTGGCCATAGATTTTCCCCCGCCCCACAATTTCCCGCCCGCTGTAGCCGGCAATGTAGCCGGTGGTCTCCCCGATGACCGCACCCACACTCCCTAAAAGGCCAATCATTATCGGGCCCAGTAGCCCGGTGTTACTGTAGAGCAGGATTCCCAGGTTGGACAGTATCACCAGGACCGCGCCCGGGAAGATAATGGTGGCGTTGCCAATAAGGCTGATGAGGAACGCTCCCAAGTACAAATGCGCTTTTAATTCCTGCAGTTTTTCCGGGTGGAGGCCATAGACAAGCTGCAGAGCCACCGTAATGGCAATAACGAGCAGGAGGGTGACTATGAAGATAAAGCGCCTGCGCCTTGATTCCTTTCTTGATTCCGCAGATTTATTGTCCATGCTGTGTAATCTTCTCCAGCACCAGAGAAACAGGCAAATCTCATTTGCCCGCCCAGCCTGTTTCTGCTATACTTGGCTCGTGTGCCCCCATCGTCTAGAGGCCTAGGACACCGGCCTTTCAAGCCGGCAACAGGGATTCGAATTCCCTTGGGGGCATTTTACTTTATATCTTAGAGAAGTAGCAAGAAATTCCCGTTTTAAATAAGGAGAGCTTCATATGGACCTCGGGTTGAAAGGAAAAGCAGTCATCGTCACCGGCGGTGCCAGGGGCATCGGCGGGAGCATTGTGGAGGGGTTTATCAGGGAGGGCGCCAACGTGGTGGTCGGCGATATTTTATTTGATACCGCCCGGGAACTGGCGGAAAAACTGACCGAAAGTGGAGCCAGAGTCATTGCCGTCAGAACCGATGTCGCCAGTAAGTCCGATGTGGATAACCTTGTTGCCACCGCCATAAAAGAGTTCGGCAAGATAGATATCGTGGTCAATGCTGCCGGCATCGTTCAGGATATATGGCTGGCTGACATCGATGAAGCCGACTGGGACCGGGTGCTTGAGGTTAACGCCAAAAGCGTGTATCTGGTCATTAAAGCGGCGATGCCTCACATGGTCGCCGCCAGATATGGCAAAATCGTGAATATCTCTTCCCGTTCCGGGAAGGAGGGGCAGGCCGGACTTTCCCACTATGCCGCCTCGAAATTCGCCATCATCGGCTTTACTCATGCAATCGCCAAAGAGCTGGCGCAGCATGATATCAATGTGAATGCCGTCTGCCCGGGTATCCTGCGCACCGATATGTGGGAGAAACTCCTTGATGCCCGTTCGGCACGCACCGGTATTTCCAGAGAGGAAGTCTGGTCAAGGATGTTGGAAACCATCCCCCTGAAGAGGCCTCAGGTTCCGGAAGATATCACAAACGTGGTGCTCTTCTTGAGCTCCGATGTTTCCCGCAATATCACCGGAGAATCGATCAGCGTGAACGGCGGGGCGCGGATGGACTAGCTCTCACCCTTGCCTACTGCTCAAGTAAATCCTTGGTGCTCGGCAGTTCACCGCCAATCCGCTCGTCAGCCCGGGTTGCCTTGTCCAGTGCCCGTCCCAGCGCTTTGAAGAGCGCCTCCGCCTTGTGGTGGTCGTTGGTACCATAGGCGATTCGAGCATGGAGGTTCATTCTGGCCTCAATGGCAAATGATTCGAGGAAGTGACGAATAAGGTCAGTGGAGAAGCCGCGCATATCATTGTCGCTGAAAGACAGTTCAAGCATGGTGTAGCCGCGCCCACTGATGTCCAGAGCCACGGTGGCCAGGGCGTCATCCATCGGTACGGAAGCGTCTGCCATACGGACGATGCCCCGCTTACCCCCCAGAGCTTCGGCAAATGCTTTGCCCAGGCAGATGGCCACATCTTCGGCGACATGGTGCTGGTCATCTCCGGTGGCGGAAACGGTGAGGTCGAATATACCATGCCGTGCCAGCTGCGATAGAAGATGGTCAAACATCTTGATGCCGGTGTCAATCTGCCATTTGCCACTGCCATCGAGATTGAGCTCAAGGCTGATTTTGGTTTCCTTCGTTTCCCGTTTGATTACGGACTTCCGCTTAGCCATTGGTTTTCTCCCCCAGTTCCCGGAGTACTTTTATCAGGGCATCGGTATCCTCTGGTTTGCCCACACTGATTCTTATGCTGTTCTGCAAATGCGGCTGGTCAAAGTAACGAACCAGTATACCCTTTCGCTGCAATTGCTGCTGGAGTTCACCGGCCTTCCCTTTCAGCACGGTGCAGAAGATAAAGTTGGCCTGCGATGGAAAAGGTTTTATCCACTCCAGCTTCTTTAACTCGGCAAATAACCTCTCCCTTTCGGTTATGATGGCATTCACTTTATCCATCAAATAGTCTCTATCCTTCAACGACTCCCGGACAGCAACCGTAGCCGCCGCGTTAACACCATACGGTTCCTTGATTCTCAACAGACAATCAGCAATTTTGGGTGGGAAAAGCCCGTAGCCAATTCTCAGTCCAGCCAGGCCCGCCCATTTGCTGAAGGTACGCAGCACTATCAGGTTTTGATACTGGTTGACCAGAGGGGCCATTGTTTCGCCGCTGAATTCATAATATGCCTCGTCAACCACCACCGGTACAGCGGTATCCAGTATTTGCAGAATGTCCTGTCTGGGTATAACTGTCCCGGTAGGGTTATTGGGCGTGGCGAGCAGTATTATTTTAGTCCTCCTGGTAACTGCCGCCTTAACGGCATCAACCCTGACCGCATAGTTCTCATCCCTGGGCACTTCAACCAGCCTGCCGTTGCTCAGCCCCATGAAGAAACGGAACATGGCAAAGGTGGGAACACAATTTATTACCTCGTCACCTGGCTCAAGAAACAGGCGTAAAATAAGGTCGATAAGCTGGTCGCTGCCAGCGCCAGCAACGATATTCTCAGAACTAACGCCGGTATATTCCTGAAGCAGCTTTCTAAGCTCAGTCTGCCCGGCGTCGGGATAAATATTCAGGTCGGGATAAGCGGCCAGAGCTGCATTCACTTTTGGCGAACAACCATATGGATTCTCATTGGCATCCAGTTTGACGATTTCCTCTATCGGGACTTCAACCTTACCCGCTAATGTTTCGGGTGACTTGCTGGCAGCATAGCCGACAAAGCCAACCAGTTCAGGCCTGATTAGTCTAACGATATCATCTGATGACATATATGAATTGCCTCCCTGCGCTGATAAATGCGATGATTTCTATTGCCCATTTTGAATGAGTGATGACAATATGTCAAATGCCGGAAGCGAAATTATAGTTCAGTCCAGCTTCAAGCGTTTTTCTATAGCCCGGGCGTGGGCCTCAAAGCCTTCTGCCCTCGCCAGCAAGGCCGCCGCCCGGCCCAGCCGTTTCAGTGCGTCCTCGCCTATGGCAATGGTGTTTATCAACTTCACGAAGTCATTTATATTAAGTGGGGAGCTGAAGCGGGCGGTGCCGCCGGTGGGCAGAACGTGACTCGGGCCGGCAATATAGTCGCCCAGTACCACCGTCGCCGCATTGCCGGTGAGCACGCACCCGGCATTGTTGACCTTTTTCAGGCAGGCGTCGGCATCTTCAACCATCAGACACAGGTGTTCAGGCGCATATAAGTTAGCCAGTTCCACCGCCTCGTCGAGGCCGTCAACAAGCGCCGTCATGCCTCTATTCAGAGCTTCGGTTATCACTGACTGGCGTGATAGACCTGTCGCCTGCTTTTTCAATTCCTGGTCTACTTTTTCCGCCAGCGCGCGTGAGGTCGTTATCAGTATCGTCGAGGCCAGCGGGTCGTGTTCCGCCTGCGCCAGCAGGTCGGCAGCGCAGTACTCGGCGCTGGCCGTATCATCGGCGATGAGCATTACCTCGCTCGGCCCCTGAAGGCCGTCGATAGCCACCGCGCCGAAAACGAGCTTCTTGGCTAAAACCACAAAAATGTTGCCCGGCCCGCAGATTTTATCTACTTTGGGCACGGATTCAGTGCCGTAGGCCAGGGCGGCAATTGCCTGTGCTCCGCCGATTCTGAATACACGGTCAACGCCGGCGATATCGGCGGCGGCAAGGGTTGCCGGCGGTATCGTACCGTCTTTCTTTGGCGGCGTGACCAGAATCACCTCCTTCACCCCGGCCACCCTGGCCGGTATAGCCGTCATCAGCACCGTTGACGGATATGCGGCAGTCCCCCCGGGGACGTAAATGCCAACCCGCTCCAGAGGCCTTAATAGTTGCCCGGCATCTTTGGTAGCCAGCTCGTGCCATATATTCTCCTTCTGGGCGGTATGAAATGCGCTGATTCGCTCCGCGGCCAGTCTCAACGCCGAGACAAGCTCATCGTCCGCTTCCTGACAGGCACGGGAAATCTCGTTTCTGGATACCTCCAGCGATGCTGGTCTCACGCCATCAATCCTTGCCGACAGGTCGAATATGGCTTCGTCTCCCCTCTCGCGCACCTCATTGATAATGGTTCTGACCGCCTGTTCCGGGTCAGAAGTACCAAACATCCCTTCAAGCCTGCGTTTCAAAGAAGCTGGTACCGGATAGGGTTCTGCCGGCGTGAGGCGCGATAGCGCTTTCCTGGCAGCGTCAAAGCCTTCAATCAGTCTCAATTTACATACCCTCCACAGCAGCCCGAAGGGCTTCGATGATAAATCTCGTTTTTTTATCCTTCGCCGAGCCTGGCCTGATTCTGGTGCTGCCGATTATACAGGCCGTCGATTCAAAAAGGGTGTCAATGATTTTCAGGTGGTGGCGGGCGATGGTCCGTCCGGTCTCGGTGTTTTCGATGAGCAGGTCAGCATCGTCAGGCAGGAAGGCTTCGGTAGCCCCCCAGGTGGGAATCACCCGGTATCTGCCAAAATGATTGTCCCTGGCATACCTGTCGGCAATGTTCACGTATTCGGAGGCCACCCGGAACAGCATCGCCTTCTCCCCGATGAACGCTCTCAGGTCAGCGACATCATCAACAGGGAGCTTCTGGCTGATAACGGCCACTACCCGCACCCGGCCTGATTTGAGGTCAAGGAGCTCTTTTACCGGACTTGAAGGAAACTGGTACCGGTGGTCCGTGAGCCAGTCCCTTCCCGTGATTGCCAGGTCAAAATTCCCGTTGGCCACCTGCAATGGCATATCCTGCGGTCTGATGACCTTAACGGCGACGCCTTCCATACCAATAGCTGGCCGGCGATTTCCCGTTGGCGACGGATAATCTTCAATATCAATGCCCGCTTTATTCAGTATCTCGAGCATGGGCTCCTGCTGGTGACCATCAGGCAGAGCGAGCCGAATAAGCCCGTCTTCAGTCCTCTCAGGCGTCAGGGGTATTTCCGGCCGCATTCCGGGCTCCTTTGGTACTCTTTCATCGGCTGGCAGTTGCTCACAGCTTTCACATATTGAGGCGACAACCTTATTCAGGTCCTTTGAACCCCAGCTATCCCGGTTGGCAATGAGATAGGCGCTGAAATCAAGGACTCGTTCCACCGGCACCATTCCCGTATTGAGAAATTCAGTACCAGCGCCGCCGCTTATCAGGGCCAGTTCGGCATGCTCCGGCGGGTAGGCTTCCGCCCCACCCCATACCGGGAAGATGCTGAACCGGCTCAACCTCTCCTTCAGGGCAAATGACTCGGCCAGGTTGGCATATTCACTGACGATACGGACGGTACTCCTCCCGGCCTTACGTCGCAGATCGCTCATACCTGTACCGGCGAGCCCCGCCAGCATATAGAGGCTTCCGGCTCCGTAGCCAAGGTCGGCGACCTTAATCACGGCACTGCTGGGGTACTTGGCCAGCAATTCCTCAACCCAGTCGCGCCCGCAGATCCCCAGGTCATAGTTGCCAATGGCCACCTGTATCGGGATATCCCTCTCGTGGAACATTTTCGCCGAGAGATTGGGATACGCGGTGGATTTAAGGTGATAGAGGCGCGCCTTTTCGTGGTAACCGTCCATGCCCCAGTCAGCCAGTTGCAGCAGACTGGCCGTCTTACCCAGAAGACGTCCCTTTGGTAAGGCTATCTTGATATCCACTCTTTTCCTCAATTATAGCCAGGACCTCGTCAAGCGTCTTTGCTTCAATCACACGCGGCTCAACTTTATCCCGCAGCACATATTTCGGCGCTTTATTTCGTATATCCAGAACC
>Ga0315552_1002107_pt1 | contig 11875 bp, 16 predicted proteins | sample SalMarSW160170MG_2_FD_203102 | JGI IMG/M metagenome (GOLD analysis project Ga0315552, IMG submission 203102) | Salt marsh sediment microbial communities from the Plum Island Ecosystem LTER, Massachusetts, United States - Salt Marsh Sediment SW1601-70 ...
GAAAACACGAGATGATGCCGTTTTTCTCATAACCAAAGGTTTCAAAGTGGTTGCCCAATTCCCCATACCAAAACACATCCTCGAAGAAACCGATCCACTCAAAGAATTTGCTTCCACAAGGATGCCGAGGAGAAAAATACCTGATAGGGTTAAAATTGAACACCCACAGATCAGAGATTTGAAGTTTGGAATGAACCGAATTAACTTAAAGGCAAAAGTTATTGAAATTCCAAAGCCGAAAACCGTCTTCACTAGATTAGGACAATTAAACACGGTAGCGAACGCAAAAGTCACAGATGAAACTGGAATTATTCAACTACCTTTGTGGAACCAACAAATAGACACAGTTGCTGTGGGAGATACTATCCAAGTTGAGAACGCCCGTGTTGTAACCTTTAGAGGCGAACGCCAGTTAAGGGTCGGTAGAGGTGGACAATTGAGTGTTATCGAAAAATGCGCGCGACATCTTGAATATCAAAAGCGTAGAGTACCCTCAGATTCAACCCTTTAGAAAGAGCGCGAAGGATGATCACACTGTAGAAACTATGCTGATGATGTTGTCGGCTAGCTTCGTTTTAAGGTGATTTCGATTGTTGAAATATTCCTCGAGTTGCTTTCTCCTTCCCTCGGTGGCATCTCTTCGGTTCCGATGACGACTTTGTCTACTATCATTTCTTTCACGAATTTACGTCGAGTTATTTCGACGGCGTCGACAGCTGTTGTTATGGCCCGTCCTCTTGCCTTCACGGTAGCCTCTTTTACTTCAGATCCGCTGAAAGCAGTTACGATGGCTAACACATAATCCATTGGAGGTTTTCTTCCTACATATATTATATTCGACTCGCTAGATTTCTTGCTCATTTCTAGATTCTCCGTAGTTTGTGCTATTAGTGATAAATGGTCTCGCTTTTAAAACCTCTTGTTAAGTCAGAACAAAGGATCAAAACGATACCACATCTATATGAAAAACGTCTTGCGTGCGTATAGAACGACTTTAAGGATGTTTTTTGTTTATGCTTTTCACGAACAACTTTTTCTTTTACTCAGTAGGATGATAATTTGAGGCGTATTGACCGTAGGACGCGTATGTTGGCTGCTGGTCTCCGTGAACTCTTCATATTAGGCGAAGACTACGTTTCCATGGTTGCATGCCAAGACGAAATTGATGTGTCTCTTTTATCTGTTCTTCGGGAGGATGGAGCAACAGGTCGCCAATCAGGCGAACTAGCCGCCCAACTAGCCATCGACCATAGAGACGTCTATCGTAGGATCCAACGTATGAACAAGAGGATGCAAAAAGAGATCGGAGAAAACATCATAACGAAACATGGTCACAAATGGAAGCTGATCTCTCGCCTTAGACATGACTTTGCTGCTGCAAGGCCTGATATTCAGGTTTCATAGATTTTATAAGGTTACTTCTATTATGTTTATTCAATGTCAGGAAAAATCTTCTCGGATTCAATAGATGCGAAATGGACTAGAGAGAAATATATTGATCCCGAGTTAAGAAAAAGAAATGGATAAAGAAGTACGTCAAAGAAGAAGTCAATTCCGTAAAGTCCGATTTTGCAGACAAGAAATTAGTATTCTATGTTTTCAACAATCCACTAAATCATATTTTTCAAAGAAATTAGTATACTCCAGAGTAATATATGCTTAGAGCTTTTATTCTTGGGGTCTCAATCTTGGTATTAACATTGGCACTCTTTCCTCGTAATTTTCATATTCTTTACCAAATTCTTTAGTTAGCTCTTCTTCCTCTTTTCTTGAGATGAGATAAATCAGTATAACCATCAAGGGAGTAAAAAGTAAAGAAAATGTTGCAGACAATAGAATGGAAATCCCTACATGCGCCAATAAAGCACCTAGATATTGTGGATGTCTAACAATGGAATAGACACCTGTGGTGACAATTTTCTCGGTTTTGTGCGTTTCTGCCACTTTTAATGTTACCTCTTTTACTCCTTTGATTGCAATCCAGGCACCCAGTACAAGGAAGGGTATCGAGATTGTCAGATGAAACAAAGGAATAGAGAAATTGACAACTGGAACCAAGACCGATTTATTGTGAAGAATCTGAACAGCAAATCTGGGTTGAGGCGAAACCCAGATTCCTATCCAAAAGAAAAAGAAACCCCATCCAGAAATAAGACCAATGGTCTCACCAATTTTAGTTCCTTTGTTCTTTCCATATTTTTCTTGAAGTTTCAGATGCTCAACTGACAAAAAATGAAGTGGTGTAATTGCAATCACAACTAATACACAAAATAGAAACCAAATATACATTTTACCACCCTTTGAGTTTCCGTTACTTATCTATTATAAAAACTCCTAATCTTTCTCCTTCTCGCTTACTTTAGACAGGTTCTATATCCCTTTTCAGTTCTAGCTAGACACTATACCGACTATAGTCCAGATAGATTGAAGAAGATCTATGATAAGGCAGATTTGAGAATACTCTCCTAATTCCCCTCTTTTTTATACTAGTCAATCACATTTTAAGTTGACTCGTTCTTTGATTGTTTGCTTAAGAGATAATCTCTATTTGTTCAGTGGTAAGTTTTTTCTGTTTTTTCTGATTCTGAAGCTGAGTTATGTAGCCAGCCATTCTGTTTCTTAGTTTTTTCGAAGAAATGTTTGACTAATGAAGGTATTTCTTTCTTAAACATTTGATATACTTTTATGAAATCTTTAGTTTCGTCTTCAATGTATTTCACGATTTCTGGGTATTTCTTTTCTTCAAAAAGTTTGGGGATACTGTCATTGGTAGTTGGATTTGTTTTTGGCATGACTTTATCATATCCTTTGAAACTGCCATCATTCATTATAACCAAGATAGGTTTAATGTCTAAGCTCACTCGTTCATTCAAACAACGAAGGTCTATCTCACCTAAACCATAATGCTTTAGTCGTTCATTCAGCATACAGAAATCGAAGAATATGTTTTTTCCAATAAAGATGAAGTCAAATGCTCTGCAATTTAGTTTTGGAAGGAATTGCTTTAGAATATCCACTTCAGAAGATTCCCAACTTTTTAATATGTTTAGCTCGCCTATTCGTTCTCCTGTAAATCCGCTAAGCCTTTGCCATTGAATGGTTATTATTTTATCCTTATCAAAGTCAATACCCGTAGTTTCGGTATCAAAATAATACTCTGCCATTTTTGTATCTCCCCGACATTATTGTATTTTGGGGACTATTTAAGTTCTGGTTTTGAAAGAAAAGGAAACATAGAGAGAGGCTTGAATGTAACTATTAATAAAAACTCTCAATATTTTCATCTTTAACAAAATCAGTTCCTTATTTTCCTTCAAAAAAACAAATGGGAAGCTAATTCTCATCCATCTCTGGCGACCAGAATTGTAATCTAGTTGGTTTTCCCGTGGCTATATCAGTAGCCTCTAAGAGATGTTGTTCTCCACAGTCAACACAGGTAGCGACAATTTGAGAATTAATGGTTCTCATAAGTTCGAATTTATTGCTTCCACATTTAATACATTGAGGGTCTGCTTCAGTTACTTCTTCAGGCATACCTTTTTCCTCTGAACAATTCTATTTCTTTCAGTTCAGCTTTAACTTTTTCCGCTATTTGTCCTCTTCCTTCCGTTTCTTCATTTTTTGCGGAAGATAATATGAATAAATTTTTTCACTCATAAGCCTTAAATTTCAAGAACAATATCAACTAATGGAGTTGCTGAATGGTTAAGAAAGTATGCCCAAAATGTGGTGGCGATTTAGTTAGAGAGGGCAACCACTATGTTTGTTCTAATTGTTTGAGGCGAATCGCATTCGATGCAGCATCCATCGGATTCGATAGTAACAACCCCCTAGATCGACTAGAAAGGCAATACGTTGAAGGGTTAATTACCAGAAAAGAATATCAAGAAAAGAAGAAAATATTGCTCGGATACTAAAAAGAAATTAAGTCGTTTTCACCTCTTTTTATCTCAAGTCCTCTTCCTTTGAGGATTCAAGGCTTTTGAAAAGGCTGATAAGATAAGATAGTGGTCTCGTATCAAGCATAAAAATGGACACCAATGGAATAACAAATATCGTGCCAAGCGATAAGCCAATCCAATAGGGTGCCATCTCTGGACTCAAAAAAGCTAGGACAATAGCTGGAACAAACACTATAATAGATAAGCCCAACAGTTGCAATCTTTTATTGTGTTTATCTTCTATCCTTTTTCTAATTTCTATATCTTGTTGAATTAATCTGTCCTGTAGAATCTGTTTATATTCTGGACTGTGAAGATAAACATTGATTGACTCTAAAACTTGCTGGATTCTATTTTCTCCATATTCTTCATGAATAAAAATGGTATTGTGTTTCTGTCTTGTGTAAAGCTCCAGCAATGCAATTTTTCGTTTGTCCTGAATATCTCCTATTTCAATCAAGAATGTTTTTCCTTCAACCTCAGCGTAAACGTCAATGATTACGGGAGCATTATTGATGTAAATAGTCTTTCTCTAAATTAACGTAACAGCCATATTCTTGAAGCCTATTTTTCCATTGAACTTGTCGGATAATATGTTTTTCTCGGGGCAATCATATTCCTCTTGAAGTCAAATTGTTTAATCTAAGGAAATGAAATTTCCAGTAATTTCTTCACCATAGCCAAAAATTCTATTCATACTGTAATCTCTAGAATCATTTGTAAAAGAGGTTTATGAATCCAGAATCCTTCAAAAGAGAATCCGAATCAGAACAAAAAAGAGGTGGAGAGGCTTTATCTCAGAACTAATATTTGGAAGTGAAAAAGAGAAGCGTTAGTTTAAGGCGTATGAGTAATTATTTTCCCACAATTAGGACAATGAACATGCTTTAGAGAGGACTGAGAATCCCAACCAGAAACCTTAGCTTCTTTCTTAGGAAGAACATATCCACAACGAGGACATGTGTAAGAATCTTTAGGTTTCGTCATATAGGTCTCTCTTTTCCATTTTCTATTCAATTCTTTTGCTTCTTATGATTTTCCTTCTACTATTGAATCCCATTTATCTTCATACTCCCAATATCGAGGGGTCCCCTTTCTTCTTGATTTTTCGGAAATTTTGATTACTTCAGAAAATCCATGCAATTCTTTAGTGGGGATTATGAAACATCGTGGTTCGTCAGAGTAGTCTTTTGATTGGAAACCCATACATACTACAAAATCACTTGAGCCTTTACGGTGTTGTTTTTCGCTTCTTCTGAACTGCCAACCATAAGAGTAATAATGCGCGTGCGGATACTTTGTATGTTTCCTTTCACCCTTTTTAAGTAAACCTGTCTTGATTTCAAGTCGCTTATTATTGTTCGTTATCAAATCATAGGAAAAACAACAGACAACAACTACCTAAACAACCTCAAAAACACATTACCACAACACGCAACAGAGATACCCCAACTCAAACAAGGCGAATGGATAGTAAACACAAACAGCCAACAACAAACAACACAAATAACAACAAGAAAACGCTACACACAAACCAAATAAATTTTCAAAGTCCACCAAAAAACGCGGGTGGACCAACCAAACCCAACTGCCTATACTACACGCCAAAATCAAGGATAATACGTGCAGGCAGCCATGTTACCCAAAGTAGTAAGAATTTTACACCTAACAGAATGATCAGGAACAGGATAATCCACCTCAACATCACCACTAGGAAGCACTTCTGTTGTATCCCCAAACACCAAACATATCTGCGCTCCCGCTGCAACACGCACATTAAGCGGACCCCCATCAGTAGAATTCTCTAAATCCACGTAAATATGATCCTTTTCGCTGCTGCTCGTAACGTTAACCAGCCACAAACGAGACAAACGAACCTCAAAGCCGCCGTTATTAGTCACATTCAAACCCACTAACAAACCCTCAACTTTATGTAACTCAATACTAACAGGCGAATTCATCTTCTCCGCAAGCACACCATTCATCTCCCTAGCCGCACTGTCATGCCACATGTAAACATTTGTAAAGACGAACAAAAGAATCACGAGAAACATCACTGAACCAACAATCTCCGCAGTGCCCCTACGGTCACCTAGAAACTTTGACAGTTTTCTTTGCACCTTATTTTTTATTTCCAAGTGTAAGTCCCCTCAAACGATGTGCCATGTGCAGTAACTATCTTAAAACCGTAACTTTCATCATGTTCAAACGAAGAAGTCACATCAATCTGTCCATGCTCACCAACAGCAACAGTTAGGTCTAGTTTCGCAACTGAGTTACTATCAACATAAACGTCAGTGATAGTCACGTTAACTTTACCAAAATTATATACCCAAAGCTCAACAGAGGTAGAATTCTTAAACCACACATCCTCAACAGTCATAGACTCGAGCACTGCACTGCCGCTACCCATCTGGAAATCTCGAGCATACGTAACAAAAAACGCAAACAGCGCACTCATACCAATCATGACAACAAGTATCATAATCACTGCAGAAACAACAGGAGAAACTCCTCTTTTATCACGAAACAGCCTCATCATACAGTCACAACCCAATTTGGCGGAATCAAAAACATAAACAGAGCATACCCCACAACAGACAAAATAATCGCATGCTTCAACCCACCTGCAACTCTACGCTCACCCAACTTTCCAGCCATCAAACCACCAGTCACCGCAGAAACCAGCATATTCTTGTAAAAGAAATCCGTATACGCATCAACACTACCAACAGAAGCTTCACTCATAAGCATAGGCGAACCCTGAAGAGGAGCGAAAAATGACTGCACCAAAATAGCCGCAGTAAGAATAAAAACCGCAAACGCCGCATAAATCACAACAATATACGGTCTCATCTGAGCAGAAGTCTCTTTATCCATCTCATTCATTTCTTCCATAAAATCAGACGTAGCAGTAAAAACCTTCTTAATTGTGCCACCAGCCCGACTAGCCTCCAAAACCAACGCACAAAACCTGTTCACAATAGGCGACCTGATTCTTTCCCTAAAATTAACCAAAGCATCTTCAAAAGAAGTACCCCAAGCCATCTGAACAGACAACTTGTGCACCTCATCAGACAAAGGACCAGAAAGCATCTTATTCTGAACCACCTTCTCCAATGCCTTAGTTATCGTCAAACCAGTTTCTTGAGACTCAGAAACACCCCGCACAAGCAACGACATCTGATCCTCAATCGCCTCAATCCACTTCTGATGCTCATAATCCAAAATCGCCGACGGAAAAATCACAACCAAAACACAAACGAGAAACAATTCATTAGAATAATTGACAAAAATACCATGATTAAACACACTAACCAAAACAAGAAATACCAACACTACCACAATCGAAACCGCAACGGTCAACTTTTTAGTTTTCATGGAAATCTTACGCATTTCAACACTACCTCGGTGGAGTAAGAGAATCTACAATCAACAAAAGTAATCCAACCCCTGCAGGAGTTGCAATAAAAGTAAGAATCATCAAAATAACATAAGGATCTAAATTCCCAAACATTGACGCTCCACCCCCAATAAAAGACATGACTGAAAGCATAATAACAAGAGCCAAAGGAAGAGCAATCATAATACTTACATAAACTTCAGCAATACCACTGAGATTCTCCAAAAAATTTTTCATAATAAGCCTACGAGTCTTCTTGTAAATGTTGGCCTTCTCTCTCAAAAAATCAGCCAAGTCTCCACCCATATGAGAAGTAGTAATAACCCCATTAAGCAGAGACGCAAACTTTCGTGAAGACGACCTCACCGCCGCATTCCTCAAAGCACTATTAATATCCATGCCCATCAACTCAACATCACCAACAGCACGTCGAACCTCTTCACCCACACCAAACTCGTCACCCACATTACCCAAAGAACGCAAAATTCGCTCTGGCGGCATCCCAGAATTAGCCAAAACAGCCATAAAATTCGCAATAAGCGCTAAATTAGCATCTATCTTTCTGGCTCTAGAAAAAATACTAATCACAGCAAACAAATAAAACACACCCACAGACACAAAACCAGCCAAAACACTCAAAAGAAGCGCACCACCGACCACTTGAAACAAAGGCAAAAAGAAAGATAAAACAAAAAACGAAACAACAAAAGTTACAATTCCAGCAATCGCCAAAGTAAACACAAGTAAGCCTAAGTAAACTTCAAAACTAATCTTACCAACCTTAGCCAAATCATTTTTCAGTCCGCCAAACCTTGATACGATACGCTGAGGAACCTTATCAGCAAGTTTAAGAAACATAGATAACATTCGCTTATTCGTTCTCCATGACCTCCCGAACAAAAGACTCTGGGTTTTCAGAGTAAGACCGTATAACATCTGAAACATCTTTATAATTTCTAATGTTATGTTTACAGATCCAATCTATGACCTCAGCTCTACGCTGAATTTCTTCGTCAGCTTCCTCAACGCTTATGCCCTTTCTCTCCGCAATATTCTCCACAATATAACTTCGTCCAGTATAATCAAATTTATCCTCAGCAGGCCTCCACCGGTAAACCTCATTCGTCAATATCTCTCCAGACCGCGGATCCAAACCCACAGTCTCTGACGCAGCAACAGTCTTCCGAGTGGGTTTACCTCTAAATTCAACCTTTTTCTGCACCAAAATTATGTCAATACCTGCTATGAGCGTTCTTGGAATATTCATCGGCGCCGACTCTAACCTGTAAACAGCAGATTCTACAGATTCAGCGTGAATAGTTGACATCCCCAAGTGACCTGTACTGACAGCTTGAAAGAGCGTGTAAGCTTCAGCACCTCTGATTTCACCCACAATTATGTAGTCAGGTCTTTGCCTAAGCGACGCCTTCAGCAAATCAAACAGAGTAATATCCACAGACTCCGAAGCACTACCAAAAGTTGTTCGAGTAGCAGCAGGAATCCAGTTTTCATGCGGCAAATTAAGTTCAGGCGTATCTTCAATCGACACAACTTTCAAGTCAGGTTTTATGAACATGCTTAAACAGTTAAGCAAAGTTGTTTTCCCAGCGGCAATACCTCCAGCCACCAGGATGGAAATACGATTTTCAACAGCAAACCAAAGATACGCCGCCATTTCCTTTGACAAAGTGCCAAAAGATACTAGGTCACTAACTGTGAAAGGATCCAACTTGAATTTTCGAATTGTGAAAGTTGAACCCCTACGTGTTACTTCATTTCCGAAGGTCAGATTAATTCGGCTTCCGTCGGGCATGGACGCATCCAACAGTGGCTGAGCAATCGAAACGTGGCTGCCACACATGTAAGCCAACCTGAGAGCTAACAAATCTAGCTCTTCAGCAGTTTTGAACCGAATGATAGTTGGAATAGACTCGTATATCCTGTGCCAAATGTAAAGGGGCACATTGACTCCGTCACATGAAATGTCTTCAATCAAAGAGTCATGCATGAGTGGGTCTATTTTTCCGAAACCAAGATTATCTCTAACAACATAATAGAGCAGTTTGCTTCTGCTTAAGGGAGAAAGGTTGAAGCGATAACGGTCCAGAATTTCTTCACTTAGTTTTTGGAGGTATGTTCTGGCGGCTTCTTTTGATTTCATGTCACTGGGTTTTAAATCTAAAACTTCGTTCAATATACGTTTAAGACGATGGAGTGCGAGGACTTCAGTGTCATCAAGTTTAGGTTCTTCAACAATGTATGTTATGTTGCCTCTGTGTGGGTCTTTGACTATTTTTGCAGAAGCAAAAGGTTCGTTAAGCATATACGTTTCGATGACAGTGCCCTTAGCCAAGGGGTCATACGTGGGCTTTTTTACAACGGAATTTGGTTCATCAAGGCTAGAAGTAGCACGGTCTTGAACCATAACATTTGATTTATCAAGAGGTTTTTTCTTGCCGTACAAGTTTTTAAGTCGTCTCAATCTCGATTGTTGGGTTTGCTCAGCCAAGTTCATATCGGATTCTTTGTTTGGCATTGAAGCAGATTTTTTTGAGTGAGAAGTAGTATTTGTTGGTAAATCCCATATTTTTTTAGGTAAGGCGGATTTTTTTTGGGTGAAAAATTTTTTCCATCTATCTAGTTGGTCCAATTATTGCAACCCTTGATTGTTCATCCCAATGTGGTATATTAAGTTGAAAAAAAGGGAGGGATAGGACGACTGTGAACGGATGTCTATGGGAATGTTTCGGTGTATTCTGCTGATATTCCGTCTGTTGTAACGATTTTAATGGTTACTTGTGGTGTTGGCAACGGGTTATAACTGCCAAGGAAAGTTATTGTTGCAGTGTCTGATGGCTGCAGATCTACTACATCAATGGAATAGTCCTCACCCAAGGTGACGAGGTCATCATCCACGTAGACATCAGTTATTGTGACAGGAGAATCTCCAACATTTTGTACATACACAGCATTTGTTGAAATGCTTTGTATTTGTATGGCTTTGCCGACTTTGGTTGTTGTGAAATCCATGTAACCCATTACCCAAGCATAAGCGACCAACGAAGCGGCTACGGCGATTGCAATCATGAGCAGCACTGAGATAACCGGCGAAATTCCTTTCACAGAACGTCTAAATTTTGTTATTTTCCTCATTTTCATCTCCCTTCAATTCTTTTTTATTCGCGTTTTATGAAGCAAAATAAAAGTCAGTGGCGCTTGAATAAAAACATCGCAGGTCGTTAACTATATAATAATTCTCTATCTTAACGCCAAATATAACGATTAAAGAAACATGATAAATAAGGCATAGATACGCTGAAAACATAAAAGAAGCATCAAAAAGAAACTATCAGGCAATTGGAACTTAGAGGAGAAATTAGCCTCCATGTGCCTTAACCAAGAAAGCATTATTACAAACAGTGCTACATCAATCTAACGAAGGAATCATTAAAATGAAGCTGATAAAGACGGGCATCGCTGGTCTTGATTGGTTTTTACAAGGAGGTTTACCTCCAAGAGTACTCTTGCTTTCTGGGATTCCCGGTTCAGGAAACGAAGTTTTTGCCAGACAAATAGCTTATTCACTAGCAAAACAAAACAGAGTCGCATATTTTACAGTTAACGCAACAGCTGACTACGTCAAAGAAGACATGGCAGCGTACGGATGGGATATTACACAGTTAGAGGAAAATGGAAACTGGAAGTTTCTTAACATCAAAGAAGACGAATCGTTGGCGGATGCCGTCATCGGCGAAATGAAACAACATAGAACAGCTGTTATCGATTCGCTGTCTGAGTTGTTGCTTACACGCAAAATCGAAGAAGTAATCAGTTTACTTACGGCTATGTCCCGTCAAAACAAAGACTGCGAAGAATATCATATGCTTCTTCTAACGGAAGGAATGCAAAATCAGCAAGCTGAAACCACCATGCAGCATTTTGCAGAAGGCGTTATAGTGTTTAACACGACATGGACGGCTAATTCCACGGTTAGACACATATTGATAAAGAAAATGCGAGGAACAACAGTGCCTATACGACGGTTGCAGTATAACATTGAAAAAAAAGGCTTTGTTATAGAAACTGCCACCAGAATAAACTAAAAACGCATCTCTGAAATTCGGATTAATTATCACTATTTATTTTGTGTTCATAATTTACTTATTTGATAAAACTGAACTAAACAAGCAGTGACAAAAATGAAGGCAATGCACTCATGTTGGAGCGAATTAGCCACTGACTGCATACAAATAATGCTAATATGTGGAACAATTGGCATAGCACTAAAGTTCACGACATTCTTCAACCACTGGGTATATTTTCCATCATTTCCAAACATACTAGACGCAACATTTCTGATTTTCGCAGTCTTATACCTCACTTGGAAAGCACGCAAAAACAGATAACCCTTTCTAGAACCAATCAGACACAAAAAACCCCGCTGATACCGCTATTACTTAGACTAAAGATACAGATAAATGACCTCTTGATTGCTTCAGTAATTGTCTTGTTGGTTTTTGACATTAAAGTT
>Ga0315552_1002111_pt1 | contig 11869 bp, 9 predicted proteins | sample SalMarSW160170MG_2_FD_203102 | JGI IMG/M metagenome (GOLD analysis project Ga0315552, IMG submission 203102) | Salt marsh sediment microbial communities from the Plum Island Ecosystem LTER, Massachusetts, United States - Salt Marsh Sediment SW1601-70 ...
CCCTTTATGTCGATAAGCTCACAAATATCACTGTCGACGATATCAAGGTGGGTCATCAGTATCAAGCCACTGGCATTCTGGAAGTGTATGATGGTATCCTGGAGCTCTATCCCCGCCTGCCCTCCGATCTCATCGGGGTCATCCCCCCCATGTTGTTGATATCAGCCAGCGCCCCCAATACGGTCTGGCCTGGTGATGCCTTTACCACAACCTTGACGGTCTCGAACTACACTCCCGAAACCCTCACTGATTTATCCGTCTCTGTTCCTCTACCCTCGGATAATGGCCGCCTAGATACCATCCTTGACGGGGGCAGGTTGAATGCGGGTGCCATCACCTGGAGCCTGCCAGAACTGGCGGGTGGCGGCGCTAGTTTCAGCCTGCATTTCCGCCTGCGCGCCACCGCTTCCTCAGGATCAATACTGTTCCAGGACTACACCGCCTCTGCAGCCAACTGGCCTGATCCGGTCAGCGGTCCGCCATTATATACTTTCATTGGAGACACCGTCCCCATCTGGGCTATTCAAGGTCCAGGCGATCGCTCACCCTATGTGCTCGAAATGGTTTCTACTCGAGGCGTCGTCACCGCGGTCTTTCCCGATCTGGGTGGATTTTGGATCCAGGAAACTACCACCGATGATGACCCCGCCACCTCCGAAGGCCTCTTTGTAGACACTGCTGGCTTCGACGTCCCGGTTGTCCCGGGAGACTTGGTAGAGGTAACCGGTCAGGTCCGTGAGCCATCCCAGCAAACCACCTTGTCGATTGGCGCTTCAAAGGATGTCGAAACCCTGGCTCAGGGAGATCCACTCCCTCCGCCTCTTGAAATCGATCCACCAGCCAGTCAGGTGGCTGCCGATCCCTATTACGAATCATTGGAAGGCATGCTGGTTCAGATCAGTAGCCCGGCCTTAGCAGTCTCGCCCACCTCCAAATATGGCGAATACGTCCTGGTGCCATCTTCTTTTCAGGTAAATCGCCTCTGGCAAGGAGACGATAATGGCTTCATGATCATGGTTGACGATGGCTCCTCCGCCGTGCACTACGATCGCTTAACCCTGGCTTATGTCGTTTCTACCGGCGACCACGTCAGCGATCTATCTGGCCCATTGGCTTACACTTACGGTCGCTACAAGATTGAACCCATCACCTCTCCCCGGGTCGAGCACTTCTCTGCGCCCCTGCCCAGTTTAACATCCACCAGTCCGCTGGAATTCCGCCTCATGACTTGGAACGTCGAAAACCTCTTCGATACGGTCGAACCTCATCCAGCCGACCCCCCGCGGCCTCGCCTGGCTGATTATTCCCTGGCCCTTGCCAAGGTCGCCAATACCATCGTCGCCGCCGGCGCTCCCACCCTGGTCGGCTTGCAGGAAGTCGAGAATATCGACATCCTTGAGGACCTTGTTTCTCTGGATATCCTGGAACCCTATTGTTATCAACCTGTCTTAATCGAGGGTACCGATAGTCGCGGTATTGACGTTGCTTACTTGGTGCGTGCTGACCGTGCTCAAATCCTGGAGAACAAACAATATCCCGCTCCCGGTGGTTTGACCAGCCGCCCACCCCTGCTTATTCACCTGCAGCTCGACACCCCTCAGGGTCCCATCACCATTTACGTCCTCAACAACCATTTCACCTCCATGTCAGCCGGTGAAGCTGCCACCGAACCTCGTCGCACCGCTCAGGCCGCCTGGAACGTTACTATCCTGGACCAGATTCGCGCTGTTGAGCCTGATGCCTCCCTTGCCGTGATCGGAGACCTTAATTCCTACTATCACTCCCTGCCTGTCGACACGCTGCGTGAAGCGGGTTTAATGGATATCCTTGATCGCTTGCCAGAGGACCAGCGCTACACCTACATTTACCAGGGTGAATCCCAGGCCTTGGACCATATCCTGCTCACCGGCCCCTTTACCCAACGGCTCAAACGCGTGGATGTTCTGCACCTCGACGCCGATTTTCCTCCACCTGTTCCGGGCGATCCCTCCCCCGAACACAAATCAGACCACGACCCCCTCATCGCCACCTTCTCCCTCGCCCCGTAATTCGATGGCAATTCCTTCAGCCATGCAACCCGCTAAACTCATCCCACAGGATAATCCGCTGCCTTTCATCCATCTGTGCTCTTCTGTATTTTTCGTGAGCTAAACCTCACCCCACCCTTTCCCGTTAACTCCAACCAAATTTGCAACCTGAGCCAGGTAAATACGTATATAAACGTAGAAAAACAGGTAAAAGGAGTTAATCCATGACTACAGAATACAAACGCATCTATCGTTCCTCTTCCAATCGCATGATCGGTGGTGTTTGCGCTGGGTTAGGCCATTATTTCGGCGTTGACCCGACCCTTGTCCGTTTGCTTTTTGTATTCGGCGTGCTTTTAGGCTGGCCTGCCTTTCTCTTAGGCTACCTCGTCCTGCTTATCGTCGTTCCCGAAGAGCCGCTGGAGCGGGCGACAGAATCTTCTCAGCCCTCATCTGACAAGGTTGAAAACCAGACCAGCCCCACTTGATAGGCTTAAGGCTGGCAACAAGACATGCCTTTCCCACATCCCTTTTTGGCAGCGTGAATGTCAAGGTTCGCGCTGCTCCTTTTTAATTTCCGCAATCTTGTTTTATAGTTCTCAACCCGCGGCTATTGGGTATTCGCTTAACGATCCCCCATTTACTACCCCCTTCATTTCCATCTCCCTGCACCGCGGTTTGATCCCGGCACTTGAGGTCATCCATCAATGGCTTCCCGATTTTCACCCGAATACATCCAGGTTTTCTTAACTGGGATAAAATCTCTCCAGTAGCTTTTCTGGCGTTGAATCTTGTTTTTTCATCGATGCTGACCTTATTGGGATGTGACCATCAGAGCATGAATCATCACGATCACATCAACCTGTTACGAGATGGCATCACCGCTCCCGGTGGCGTGTGGGCTGACCTCGGCTCTGGCTGGGGTGCCTTCACCCTCGCCCTGGCCGAGCTGACCGGTCCTACTGCTGAAATCTATTCCGTAGATAAGGACCGCGCCGCCTTGAAAAGACAGGAGCGGAATATGCGAACCCGTTTTCCGGAACGTCCACCCGCTTGTACCCATTATCTGGTCGCCGATTTCACCGAACCCCTGCATCTGCCCCCTCTCGATGGCCTTCTCATGGCAAATGCCCTGCATTTTCAGCGAGAGAAAGACGTTGTTCTGCAGCTTATTCGTTCCTATCTACACCCGGGTGCTCGCTTAATCCTGGTCGAATACAATCTGGATCGCGGCAATCCCTGGGTGCCCTTTCCCATCTCCTACCTCGTTTGGCAAGACCTGGCGCCTCGATTTGGTTTTGCCGGTACCCGCTTGCTAGCCACCCACCCCAGCAGTTCATTCGGAGAGATCTACTCGGCTCTTAGCTTTGTACCGCAGTAGGACCGCTGACCTGGTCCTTAAAACCCCCTCATAATCGATATTTGCCGTGATCCTCAGGTTTTGGGAGACGCCTGGCCTGCCTTGCGTATGTGCATGATCTGTGGCTAGGTTTGCCTTTGTGAACAAGCCAAAAACCAGTACGCCTGGGTGGATATCCAGGCAACCAGGCATCACCTCATTCGGCCCTCAGGTCGCTTAGCGGGCTGGTAGCAGTTCTAAACAAACAATGCCTTGCTGTTGCCTGTCGCTCTCGTTGATCCCCCCAACGCTGGAAAAATATTATGGTTGCTCGTTTTTGAGTCCGGTCATTTCAGCGCTCATTTCCCAAAGCCGCTTTGCCGTTGCCTGATCGTAACTCGCCGCATCAGACGGCACTGGCTTGCAATCCACCAAGTATTTACCGCTCACCCCCTCCACCTCCGGTGAACTCGCCAGGTAGATGTTGGTCTGGGCTCCTTCCTCTGGGCTCTTTGCGAACAAGTTAGCCAGGGTTTTTACCATTCTGACCAGCCAGTTGTTGTCCATCCCGATGTGGGTGGCCACAAAGCCCGGAGTCAGCGTGTTGGCTGTCACACCACTGCCTTCAAGCCGTCGGGCGAGCTCGTATGTAAATAAAACATTGGCCAGTTTAGACCTGCTGTACGCCCGCATTCCGCTATAATTACGCCGCATTTCCAGATCATCAAAGTCGATCCTGGCACCCAGGTGCGAACCTGAAGCCACATTCACAATGCGCGCCGGCGCGCTTGCTTTGATCCTGTCTAAAAGCAGATTGGTCAGCAGGAAATAATTCAAATGGTTTAACGCCAGGGTCATCTCGATTCCATCCACGCTTTCCTGCCGTCGAAAGAAAAAACTCCCGGCGTTATTCACCAATACATCCAGGCGTTGGTAGCGATCGTGAAAACCTTCGGCCAGCCTTCGAATCTCCGCCTGTGAAGACAGGTCTGCCGCCAGGTAATCCACCTGCGAGTTGCCACTTTTCTGCCTGATGTTATCGGTTACTCGTTCGCATTTGTCTCGCTTGCGGCTTACTACGATCACCACTGCGCCCTTTTCTGCTAAAACCCGAGCGGTGACCTCCCCAATCCCCGCCGTCGCCCCCGTTACCATACATATTTTCCCCCTCATGGGGTTGCTATCGTCATTCATCTTGTCTCCTTTTCGGCTCAGGCGTTGGGAAGCAATCGTCCTGAGCGAGCGACCTCAACCCAGTGGTTCATAGCCTCAGACCCCCCTTCCGGTCCACATGGAAGCGACCGCTCGAAGCAAGCCTTCCAAATGAAGAGTAACGAAATCGACCCTTCACGGCATGCCACCTGTGCTCTCAATTGCCGGCTGGCTTCTGACTACTTCCTCTTACTCACCACCGTCGAGGATTAAATTATCTTATGGATACCAGTACAGTATAACCCTGGTTTGTATATCAAGGGACGATCTTTAACTTTAGGATTTCCCCCATCGCATAGATCTTTAGAGTCCTAATCTGCCGGTCAGATTCAGAATCCCTGCTTTCGACAACCCATTTTCAAGATTAACCCTGACCGGAGAGACCCTCAGAGGCTTCTCCCCTCTATTCCGCCTTAAAACCGCAACCAGGCCACCCTGGTGGTGTTTTACCAACTGGGTATCTTGCTCAGGTGATACTTCTCCTTGCGCCGGATCTTCTTCGGGGCTTGCTTATTTCGGTATACCGTCAGCACCACCGACCGTGTCTCACGGTCCAGCAGCACCGTCGTACCTTCCAACTTGCGGATATCCGCATTTTGCCGGTCTTCTCTGGGGATATCCTTCTTGCCCAGAAAATAGTGCACCGATCCGCCTCGATGAAAGCGCCTGCCGTGCTCGCATACATATTCGATCTCCTGGCTGGAGATTCCCCGCTGCGCCATCCGGTAAAGGGCATGGGCGCTGAATTGCAGCCAGGTTTCCATCGCAGACCTCCTTACTGATAAGTTGTACACGAATAAAATGTCTTCTATATTAACAGAAACGCAGGACTACCTAAGAAGTTACAGACAAACTGCCTTAAATTCCATCAAAACTCGCTCCTTAACCACTGCTCCCAGGGCAATCGCCTTAAAATAAGGAAAGCGGGCTACCGATTTGGCACCCGCCCTCCAGATATGACACTCGCACAGCGTCAATGACAGTTTAGCACGGGGTACCCGCTTTTTTCCTAACCTTCTTGCAAGGTCGCATAACGATTTTGCAACCTCCTGTCCCAACCTCCCGCAGTCTAAGTTTCTGCGGGAGGTTTCATTACAGGTTTAATGGGTTGCCTCTTCTACAGTTTATTTTGGGTTATTTTGCAATAACCCCTCTTTTTGGGCTGAACGCTCTTCAGACCATCCCAACCGACCAATCGGTTCTTCATTGTTTGCTGGTTGCCGGTCGGCTGGCTACCGCTCTTACCGGTTCTTGGCCTTTACGGCTGAAGAAAGACCATTCCAGCATGATTGCCGCTAGGTAGAAGAACGCCACCGTGAAAAAGATCGGTACGAAGCCCATACCACCCAGGCTCACCTGCAGCCAGCCGCTCACCTGCGGCATCACGAACCAGCCAAACTGGAAGGAAAGGCTGTTCAAACTCATCGTCAGCGCTTGCGTGCTTTCCGGCACACGCTCCAATACAAATGTCTGGTAAACCGGGTTGCTCAGATTCATCAGCGCCAGCCGGAAGATATAAGCCACGCCTGCGATCAAGAACCAGGCCGTCGCGTTCTGTAATCCGGTCGTGACCACCCAGGCTCCCACCCCGAGCGTTAGTAAGAAAGGTACCGATAGCGCCTGGGTTATTATTACTGCCCTGATCTTGCCGTACTTATCCGCCAGCGGTGGGCCCAGGAATTGGGCGATGGCCATCGCTAGCCCTCCGATGGCGAACAGCAATGCAATCGGGGGATCCGGTTTCTGGTACACCTTACGGAAGTAGATGTTCATGAACGGCATCATCAAGCCCGCCCCCAGGCCGATGGCGAGTTGCGGGATGAGGTACTTAGACAATACCCGCCCGTGCTGCCACAGTTGCAACCAGGGCAAATCAATCTTCCGCTCTCGATCGATGGGTTGCATACGAATCAGCGCTAGCGGTCCAATTGAAAGCACCGTTACAAGCATCATACTACCCAAAGACAACTGGTACGAAAGCGTGTCAGTCGCGGCTGCATTGAATAATCCTCCCAACCAGGTCGGTAGCAGTCCTCCCAGCAGGTTCCCAAAGAAACTCGAAATGGTCATCAACCCGAAGTTAAAACTGAATACCCATTGCCGCTCCTCCCGGGAAGTGTTCGCCATTAGGAAAGGTGCCATCGCCACTTGACGTACGCTCATCGACACCCCTGCAATCATGCGGAAAGCAATTAGAAAGATCTTCGTTGGGAACACCACCAGCCCAAGCAACGAAAAACCACTCAACAGCCCGGTTATGATCATCACTTTCTTTTGGGAAAACCGCTCGGCGAGGTAAGCGGCCGGCAATGCCATGGCGATCGTGGCAAACGACGCGGCCGTCTGCAGCATGCCGATAAAGGCTTCGTTATATCCCTGGCCCAGACTCAACACGTAAAAGTTGAATAGGAAGCGGAACACCCCAAACGCCAACCCAGAAACCGCACTGTAGAACAATACAAGTTTGGCATTGCGGGCAAACTGTTTGGTCTTTTCGATATACAAACCGATCCCTGAGATTAGGTTCAGCAAGATGGCTCCTTATTCAAACCTTCTATAGGATTAGACAAATGTCTAATCCAAGTTTACCAAAAGGTCTTCACCCTGCAACCTGATTTTTGTCATTTATTCTCCCCTCCACAAATTGCACCAGCCCCCATTTCCCATTTACCATCCATTCCGGATCCACCGCTTTCAAGGCTTCCGCCCTGCCCACTGGCAGCCCCGCCACGATGTCCCCCTTCAATACTCGCAGAGCCGCTAATGGTGCAGGTAGATACCCTACCACTTCTGACAGTGGCTTGGTGAATGGCCAGTGCCGATCACCTAATAAGCGCCGGTAATGGATATCCCCCTTGCTAATCAGCAGCTCAGCCTTTGCCAAGCCGGCCCTTAACCTGCTTGGCATTTCCCACCCACTCAGCGGCGAAACCCAGAAAGCCTCCTCTTGCAACTGAAGGCGCCCGGTGGCGCGGTGATCTACTAGCCGTTCCGCCAATCTCCGCACCGCTCGCTCGGCGTGAGAAGCCAGAAATGCCAGGGTGTAATCCACGTCCTTCACCATGGCGTCCGATACAAACACTGGATCGGTTTTCAGGTGCAATCGGGCTTGTTCAATGATCTGGCTACTTAACAGGTAGTCTATCAGGCCCAGGTCGCTTACCAGCTCCATGCCGGCGTTATCCACCAGCACCTCGATCCTGGCGCCCTTGTTCTCCAGACTCGCCAGGTATCTTATCACAGCTTCTGTCTCATCCACTGCCAGGTGAGCTCCTCGCTCTTGAACGTCTTTATACTCCGGGCTGGCCTCCCGGTCAGCTGGCCAGATACTCAAATCAGCTTGGTTTCCCCACAGGCTCATCTTGATCAGGCCTCTTAGGGCCTCGCCCTTGTCAACCCGCTGCCCGGGGCTTTCAAACAGCCACCGCTCCATTTGCCCGCAGAAGAATCCGATTGCATCCCTGGACCTCTCCAAACCCGCCCGCTTCTGGTAACCAAAGGGATCCATACCTTTTCCGGTACCGGCCCGAAAATAGCCAGTTGCTTCCAGGATCCGTCGGTAAAAATATATTTCAGCAAAGAACCAGGGGACCTCAAGCCAGTTCTGTCCCAGGTAGGGTGCTACATAAGCTGCCCAGTCTTTCGCTCTGCTTGCCAGGACATCCTTCAACGGGCATATGCCGCCCTCGGGGATTTCATCTAGCAATACTTCCATCTTGTAAACCGCAGCCTTTGACAAGTCGTTTTCCGCCAGCACACGCCTGCCGATGTCCGGCAAGTTTACTGCCACCGTATAATAAGCAAAAGTATCTCGATTTAACCCCCTCATTGCTTTTGGAATCGCTCCTATGGGACCATGATCATTCTTGAACCTGCCTCTCACGCTCATTTACCCTCCCGAACCAGGCAAGTATGCCCTGTCTTGTATGCCAGGATGCCTACTCTCCTTGGGACTAATCCTCGCTCAAACCCAAAAATTAAATTTCGACCACGCCCAGAAGTATTCCCAGTGACATCATTTGGTCGAACCAGGCCAATCCTTTCCCGAACCAGGTCTCAGTCCTTCCCAGGTCCTGTCTTTCCCGCGACATGCTAAAATCCTGGCTGCCGATCAGGTATCCACACGGGCTCTCTCCAAACCTCTCCAGTCGCTCAGCCAGCCAGCTGTTCTCACCCAAAGGTTGTGCCAGGATTACCGCTTGGCCCTTAAAGCCTGCCAATCTGGCATCCAAACTGGCGACCTCCATTTCCTCGGCTTTCTTCCAGCCATACAACCGCCTGAAAAGTTGGCCGGCTGCCTCCAGGTTATTAACCCCCAGAATCACCTTCTCAACACCACTCAGTTCGCTCCCGGCCACGCTGGCACATGGCTGCACCCGGTAAGATCTGGGTGTGCGGTCAGCGATCAGAAAGGGCAGTTGCCCGCCTGGGTCTCCCCCGCCCAGGAATGCCAGATCCCATTCCACCAGGGTCTTATCCGGTCTCTTGCGGTTGTAATAATAAGGACCCTCTACCGCGATCTCCATTTTTCTCAAGCTGCTTGCCTCCCCCTTGATATCCTCAACTCGTACTGCCCAGGCGCACGCTCCGCCATCCAGGACGATCTGCCGCAACCACCAGGGAGACTTCTGTTCTGCTTTCAGGGTAGATATCAGTTCGATATAAGAGCCGTCGTCAAATCCCAGGATAGCCATGTGCGTGATGTTATTGGAATGCTCTCCCCCATAAACCGTTTCCAATCCCGCCCGCGCGAAAACCTGGCGCAGTGCCTCCAAAGTGCTCCATGCAATCGTAACATGGTCAATTACCAAGGTTTTCTCTTCCGCCACGCCCTATACCCTCAAGATCTCTACTGGTAAACCTTCCAACTGCATGATCTTTAACGCATTGGTTGTCGGGCACGGGCCTGAGCGCAAACGGTAATCGAAAACCATTTTCCCCCCTTGCACCTCCTCCCGGAAATGAAAATTGCCTACCTGGTCTATCTCATCCGCCAGTTTGACCAACTCTAAATCATGCGTCGATATCACCCCCACCCCATTTTTCCCTGCCAGTGTTCCTACATAAGACCGGCTGCCGATCTCTCGCTCGCGGTTGTTGGTGCCCTGGAAAATTTCATCGATCAAGAAAAACAGCGGCAACAAGTCATCTCGTTCCAGTCCATCCAGCAAGGTTCTCAACCGCTTTACCTCCGCGTAGAAATACGAGATCCCGTCGCTCAGGGAATCGCTTATGCCAATGCTGCTGAACACCCTCATTGGCATTATGCGTAGATAAGTGGCGTTCACTCGCCCCCCGGCATAAGCCAGAAGCAAGTTAACCCCCAAAGTCCTTAAGAAAGTGCTCTTGCCAGACATGTTCGATCCGCTGATGATGGCGATCTTCCCCAGCTGGTCGATGGTGAAATCATTGCATATCCTCTGGTCATCGGCGAGTAAGGGATGGCCCAATTCGCGCCCCTCAAAAAAGGGGCGGTCGCCATCACCTGTGTTTTCGACTACTTCGGGGAAGGCAAAATCAGGATTTAGATAGCTGAAATTTGCCAAAGAGTTCAGCGCTTCCAGCTCGTACCAACTTTCCAGCCATTTGGGTAGCAGCTGCCTCATTTCTATTTTATAGCGCTCCAGCCGTTCAGCGAAGTACAGGTCCCAGGGTACCGCCAGGTTTATCACCAGCCCCAGAAACTGGTTGTGACTTAGACTGGTTGCGGAAGCGATCCAAACGATTCTCCTCAGGTATCGCGACGGTTGGCTACGCGCCATTATGAAGGGCTCGCACACCTTTGCCAGCTGGCTGGTTTCGCCATAGGGGTAGTCCTCCAAGTAAATCAGAACCGCTCTGAATTTTTCGAGCGTCGTCCCTAAGTAATATGCCTCTTCAAAAAGGTCATGATAACGCTGGTGTTTCGTATAATACAGCACACCGTAAAGCAGCAAGGTTACGACCCAGAAAGCAGGCAACCATCCTAAAGCGTTCAGGATGAAGAGCGTCAGGTTGGCTAACCCCAGCACTCCCAACAGGATCACCCACCTCATAACAGAGTGGCTATAGCTATGCTTCTCCAGCCACTTCATCAGCCCTTCTCCATCCCACCTTTCGCCGGGTTGACCTGCTGCCAGCGCGCTGGTCAGAGCCAGTTTGGTGCGAAACCCATACAACGGCTCCAGTTCTCTTACAACCAGCTGTCTGTGGTGTATCTTTACCAGATCAGGATGGGGATCCAACAGCCAATCTCGCAGTCGTTGGCTACCTCCTGCTGAAACCGCCGTATCGATCAGCTGCTGGATCGAACGTTTTGCGGTTACGTTCAAATCCATCTCGAAGGGATGTTGCCTGTCTTGCTGTATCGCGGGTGGGGTGGGAATATTGCCCCAATCCAGTCCCATGCGCGCCATCAATGTCTCTACCAAGTGCAGGGATATCTTGAAGTGTTGCACGCTCTTGTCTAGCTTGCGATGCCCTGCGACAGCCAATCCAAATACCCCAATCGCAAGCATCCCAACCGCCTGGCCCCACCAAGCCACTCCAAATTGAAAAGCCAGGTAAGTTCCTAAACCTCCAATCAGCAAGATCGCCATTCTTATCCAGGCAAAGCGATTATCGAGCCGCTTGAAAACCTTCAGCTGGTTTTCCAGGCGTTTCTTATGCCGTTCGAGTACCATTAACCTCTTCTTTTTTTTGCTCTCCTTCATCAACTCTCTGGACCTCTTTCATTTCAAAATACCTGCTGCCTCCGCCCGCTTCCGGAAGGGACACCTTTCAATAAACCCGTTGGCTGCTACCTTCCCAGAACCGCCAGGACTCAGACAGTATACCCTTGTTAGAATATTAAGTCACTCAATAACATCCAGGCTTTCCATTTCTTGACGCTCATTTCTCACTTTGGTATACTAGCGTTCATGTAGGATGCAGTGAGTTCTCGTTGGATGTAAGGAAACGTCGGCTCGTAGCTTTTCCGCTTGACCCGTTTCATCTTGATCAATCCGATGGAACAAACCAGCGCCTAAAAACCCATTCATTGCCACAGTAAGGAGGCACAATAAATGTCTGAACGTATCATCGGTACGGTCAAATGGTTTAATGGCAGCAAGGGCTACGGTTTCCTTGCTCGAGAGGACGGTGCTGACGTCTTCGTTCACTATACCTCTATCCAGGTGGACGGTTACCGCAGCTTGGCCGAGGGACAGAAGGTGGAATTTTCTGTCCAGGATGGCCCCAAGGGTCTTCAAGCCGTCGACGTGGTCCCCCTTTAGCATTAATAGACCTTCAAAAAAACCCAGCCGGGATCCGG
>Ga0315552_1002114_pt1 | contig 11862 bp, 11 predicted proteins | sample SalMarSW160170MG_2_FD_203102 | JGI IMG/M metagenome (GOLD analysis project Ga0315552, IMG submission 203102) | Salt marsh sediment microbial communities from the Plum Island Ecosystem LTER, Massachusetts, United States - Salt Marsh Sediment SW1601-70 ...
CTTTAGATGCTTGGGCTAGATAAACAGTACCAGCAGCTAAGTTTTCCTGGCATTCGGGGTATCCTACCGTCTCACAGGCTCTAAAAACGGCGTTAGCGACCACTAGGGCGGTTGGAGAGGCTACATCTTCAGAAGCGAAGACTACCATCCGCCTGGCAATAAAAAGCGGGTCTTCACCGGCTTCCACCATTCTCGCTAAATAATAAAGAGCGGCGTCAGCATCACTAGCTCTCATGCTCTTGATAAAAGCACTGATGGTGTTGTAGTGTTCATCCCCCATCCTGTCGTAGAGCAAAGATTGTTTTTGAAAAACATCTTTAATTAATTGAAGAGTTATTTTTTTATCTTTCTTAATAAGAGAACCAGCAATTTCGATGGCGTTAAGAGCAATCCTGGCGTCGCCATTTGAAGCTTCGATTAAAAAAACCATTGCTTGAGGTTCGATTTTGACTTTTAACTTCCTCAATCCCCTCTTAATAATGATTTTTAATTCGTCTAAAGAAAGTTGATTAAGAACAAAAACTCGGCTTCGGGAAAGCAAGGGGCCAATGACTTCAAAACTAGGATTTTCCGTGGTGGCGCCAATTAAAATAATCGTTCCCTTCTCTACATGGGGCAGAAAAGCATCTTGTTGGGCTTTATTAAAACGATGGATTTCATCAAGGAAGAAGATGGTTTTTTGATTGTATCCCTTAAGCCTTTCACTGGCTTCAGCCACTATCTTCCGGACGTCTTTAAGAGTGGTCGTGACGGCTGATTGATTAATAAAATGAGATTGGGTGGCGTTGGCAATTATCTGAGCGAGAGTGGTTTTGCCTGAACCTGGTGGTCCCCAGAAAATCATTGAGGGCAATTGATCCTGCTCAATCAGTTTGCGGATAATCCCTTCTTGACCGACTAAATGTTCTTGGCCAACAAAGTCTTTTAAGGTCTGGGGCCTAATTCGGTCGGCTAAAGGAATATTGGTGTTAGACATGATTCCATTCTAGCCGAAGTTTTCCCGAAAAGTCAAGAGGGATTAGAGGCTGACATCCATGTCGAGAATAGGTGGTTGAAGTTTTACTTCCTGGAGATCAACCGCCTCAAGTTTGTCTTCAATCAAAATTATTTTCTCCTCAATCTCTAAAACCCCGGAATCAGTCGCCCAATGAGAGAGCGGGATTGATTCTTCTGGGGTAGGGGTGGTGATAGCCTCTGGTGGTAAAGTGCTGCTGGCTGGCACCTTCTTTTTGATGGCGATTAATAAAACCGTAAAGACTAAGAGAATAACTAAAGGAAGAAGATACATCAAATATTTACCAAATTTACGTTTAAGCACGTTTGACCTCCCTGATAGTTTCTTTGAGAAAAGAAACTGCTTCTTTTAAATACTGATTCGATTCTATTAATAAATGCCTGGCTTGGTCATAATCTTTGGCCTTACCGGTGTCTCTAGGCTTCATTGAAGAGAGAAGAGTCTCGGCTTCCGCTTGTTTTTGTTGAGAGAGAACGACCTTTTGCTTAGCTTCAATTAACCATCTTTCTAAAACCTGAGTGTCTTCTCCGCTAGCTTTAATTTCGTTGACTTTCTTGTCAACCAAATCAATCAACTCCTCGGTTTCGCTTCTTAAGGCGTTTTCTTTCCCTTCAAGAACGACGCCCAAAGCTTGGTAATTGATGACAGTAGTATTGGGATAGCGATTTTCTAATTTACCTGATTCTTCCAGGAGGTCTTCGATGGTTGAAGGCGTGGTCAGGAGTGATTGGTGTTGCTTCAGCCAAGTGACTTCATCATCAAGTTTAAGAAAATAAAGACTTTGTTTATAGGTGTTGACTCCGGTTTCTTCCTTAAGCTTCATCCGGAGAGCGGTCAGATAGGTTTCAAAAGCTTTGGCTCGTTGAAGAAGCATTTTCCGGGCCACCTCAAGAGCCTTGTTTTTAGAAGTTAAAGTGCCATAAGTTTGATACTCATTCTTGGCGGTGACATAGTCCAGATGGGTGGAGCGATAGAGATTATAATTATAAACATAATCATTAAAAGCGCGATTAAAATCAAAGTCTTGAGTTAGAGCGGGAGAGTAAAAGAGTAAAAGAGTAAAAAAAGAGACAAAAAAGAGGAAAACAATTTTGATGAATGGACAGAACTTCCTCATAGCTCTAGTTTGACATTTTTTTACTATTATTTCAACTCCCCTGCTAAATGAATCCAGGATAGTCCTGGATTCCTACTTGACGCAGGATTATCCTGGAATTTAGACTAGATTTAGTGGTTCAGTATTATCATCTTTATAATCGTGGAGTAGATAAGAGGATTATTTTTTTAGATGATCTTGATAGGCAAAGATTTATTAATGCCTTTAGATTAGCAAGACTTTTAAACTCTCCAAAACTTTCTTGGTTAAATGAACAGATTAAAATGGGAAATATTCCTCAAACCGACCTCGACAATTTAGAAGAAAAATATGGACCGCCAACTTTAGATATTATTACCTACTCTTTGATGCCCAATCACTTTCACTTTCTGGTAAAAGAATTAGTAGAAAATGGTATTACTAAGTTTTTCCGAAAATTGGGGACGAGTTATGCAATGTATTTTAATATTAAACATGAAAGAACGGGAAGACTGTTTGAATCACAATACAAGGCTGTACTCATAGAAACCGACGAACAATTAATTCACCTTTCAAGATATATTCACACTAATCCTCTCCATTCTTCAAAAATCAATCTTACCCTTGACCAATTAAAAACCTATCCATGGACAAGCCTTCCTGATTACTTAGGTTCCCGTGATCAGCCTTTCTGTCAACCATCGGAAGTAATGGCATTTTTTAAATCAACCAACGATTATTTAAATTTTTTAAAGGGAGGTGTCGGTAAAGAGGAATTGGTTTTACCACTTAATAAATTATTGGATCCAGGATAGTCCTGGATTCGTGCCTACACCAGGATAGTCCTGGATTTCAGTAGTTTATTCGTATCTCAAGGCGTCAATCGGATTCAGTTTGGCTCCTTTGGCGGCGGGAGCGACTCCAAAAACAATGCCGATCAAGGCCGAGACGCCAAAAGCCAAACCAATTGACCAAGGAGTAATGGTGGTCGTAAAAACCCGACCAATAGCCAGAGAGCCCAAAGCGCCGAGGAGAACGCCAATGCTCCCGCCAAGGAAGGAAAGAATGACCGATTCAATTATAAATTGGGTTAAAATCGCTCGAGGGGTGGCACCCACCGCTTTTCTTAGGCCTATTTCTCTGGTTCTCTCGGTGACGGAGACTAACATGATGTTCATGATGCCGATACCGCCCACAACTAAGGAAATGGCGGCAATTCCCCCAAGGGCCGCGGTTAGGACACTGAGGATACTGGAGACAACCCCGAGGATGCTGCTGGTGTCAAGAACAGAAAACTCATCGTCATCAAGAGTTTTTAGGAGGATTCTTTCAATCTCTTCCTCGGTTTCGGGAATGGAGTTGGAGTCAATCGATTGAACCCAGAGGGATTGGATATTTTCCATATCGAATTGGCGCATGGCCGTGGTCGCGGGGATAAAAACTTGATTATCAAGATCAATGCCGGCCATCGCCCCTTTCTCTTCTAAAATTCCTAAAACAATGTAGCTCTGATCTGAAATAGAAATATTTTTTCCGACTGGGTCCTCAAGGCCATAGAGGTCTTCGGCCACCGTCCTTCCCAAAACGGCCACTCTTTTAGCCGAATTGTAATGAGAAGTGCTGAAAAACGAACCCTGGGCGACTTTTTGGTCCCTTACTTCTGGATATTCTGGACTGACACCTGAGACTTGAGTAATCTTGGTTTTGCCTCGGTATTTCATCGTCCCGTTGTTCTCGGTATAGGCCATGACATTCTTAATCGTCTTTCCTTCTCTTTCCAGATCCTTAATGTGGTCAAAAGTAAATTTGGAAGCGGCCGCGCCGGCGCCTGGCATGCCGCCTCCCCCTCCGCCACCAACGTCAATATCAAATTCTCCCGGAATAACAAAGAGAGAATTAGCCCCTAAACCCTCTAATTGTTCAGTAATGTAAGTTTTAAGACCAGAACCAATTGAAATCAAAAGGATGACTGAAGCGACGCCAATGACGATCCCCAACATGGTTAAACCGGAACGGGTTTTATTAGCCTTAAGAGCTTCGAGTGAGACTTTAATTAATTCAAAAAAATCCATTAAATAATTTCTCCGTCTTTAATCCTAATGATATTACTAGCGTTTTTGGCAATCTCTTGGTCGTGAGTGACCATGACAAAGGTATTGCCTTCGCGGTTTAATTTCCTAAAAATGTCAATAATCTCTTCGCCTGTTTTAGAGTCAAGATTGCCGGTCGGCTCGTCAGCGAGAATGATGCTAGGATTGGTGACCAAGGCTCTGGCGATGGCCACTCTTTGTTGTTCGCCGCCCGAAAGCTGATTAGGAGTATGGTTGATTCTTTCGCTGAGACCAATTTTCTTGAGCACCTCGAGGGCCCTTTTCAAACGTTCCTTTTTACTGACCCCGGCGTAGATTAAAGGCAGCTCGACATTAGCGAGGACAGAAACCCGGGGAATGAGATTAAATGTTTGAAAAACAAAGCCAATTTTTTGATTCCTAATTCTGGCCAGTTCTGCCTCGGAGAGCTTGGAAACGTCTTTACCTTCGAAGATAATCTTGCCTGCCGTAGGGACATCAAGACAGCCAATGATATGCATCAGGGTCGATTTGCCGCTCCCCGAGGGGCCCATGATGGCGATAAAATCAGCTTGTTTGATTTCTAAATTGGTTGGTTTTAGAGCCTCGACCGGGTTAATCTCCGGAAGATAGGTCTTGGAGGCATTAACTAATTTGAGGAGGATTTTATTATTTTTTTTCACCAGTAATGATTGTTTGGCCTTCAGCCAGTCCTTTAAGAATTTGGGTTTTCGTTTCTGACTCAATTCCGGTTTCTACTTCAACCTCAATCACGTCTTTCCCCTCTATTATTTTGACCGATTTCTGGCCTTTTTTTTCAATGATGGTTTCATTCGGGACGGTGAGGGTGTCTTCGGCTGAGGAGATAATAATCTCGACATCACCATTCATTCCGACCTTAAACTTTTCCTTCTCATTCTCAGGCAAAAGAATTTCCACTTCGAAAGCGGTCCCGCCGCCGCTGGTGGTCACGGCTGAGAAGGAAATTTTTTGAATAATGCCCTTAAAAACGTCTTCTAGATAGGCGTCAAGAATAATTTCTATGTCTTGACCGATTTTCACCTGACCAATATCAGACTCATCAACTTTGGCGACAAATTTCATTTCCCTGGGATCAGCAATAATAAATTCAGCCGTGGCGGGGGTAATATTGATACCGGCAATAGGGGTTTCAATGTTAACGACGATGCCCTCAATTGGAGTTACCAGAGTGGCTAGTTTTTTAGCTAAGTCTTGGATTTCGACGTCTAAGACCGCGCTCTCTAAATCAAATTGAGCTTTTTCTAAAATTCTTCTTTCCGCTTCGGTGAGAACGCCGACGCTCTCAATGGGAACGCCCTCGACGCCATAATCTTCCCTTGATTGCTCAAAATCCCATCTTTCCTCCGTGTAAGCCAGGAGCTTCTTTTTTAAGTTCTTCTCCACTTCCCGGACATCAAGGGAAGCAATCGCCTGCCATTTTTGGACATAGTCCCCTTCTTTGACCCCGACCCAGGCCAATTGAGCCGAGGCTTGGAATTTTAAAGTCACTTGTCTTTCCGCTTCGATTTCTCCGGAAGCGGAAAGAGACTGGATGATGTCACCCTTTTTGACCGAGGTGGTTTCATATTGAGCGGCCGGTCCTTCAATGTAAGCCCTTACCCGCGGAAGGACAAAAAAAAGAAAACTGAAAAGTATGACAACACCAATAACGATAAGTTTGTAGTGCTCTTTAATTTTTCCAAAAAATTTTGAGAAAATATTTTTTATCATGAACCTATTATATCGCGTCTGACGCGATTATACCGTAATTTCTTCCTTTTTGATCCTAATGAATTTAAACCAATCCTCAATAATCTCGAAGAAAGCCTTAAAAGGGGCTTCGATGATAAAGTCAAAAACGAAGATCAAGAAATTAATTTGCGCCAGTTCGGCCGAGAGAACTTGACCGACTCTGAGAATAGGCAGAGAGACAAAATCGGCAAAAGGAGTCAGGGCCCTCTCTTTTTCCTGGTAGACATAGTCTTTAGTAATCAGTCTCACTCGATGGGCAAAAAAGAAAACTACGCAAACAAAGAAAAGGAAAATTCCCTGGCTAACAAAATTAAAATGGAGTCGGTTTAGAAGCCAAACGATGAGGCCGAAAATAAAAACAAAGGTGAGTAGATAAAGCGAATTGAAAATAGTTGAGAGCTTTGATTTTTCCGATTGGTTTTTTATTTTTAACTCTGTTTTAGAAGAGCTGGCTTCAAAGCAATATTCCTTAATTTTGGCAATCACTCTTTTAGTATTGTCTTCTCCCGGAACCCTGATGGAAACCGTCTCCATAAACATGAGCAAGGGTGGAAAGAAAGTGTTGATGGCAATGGCGGTGTAATTAGTTTTGCCAATAATAAAATCAAAAGGAACCTCCAGGATGAGAGCAAAAAGCATTTTGGTCAGAAAAATATAAATAATACTTCTGGTGGCTGCCCTTCTGAGCTTCGTCCTTGTTTGCTGATATCTTTTCTTGAGAATCTTTTTAGCTGCCCCTTCAAGCTTAGTTGGGTCGCTAATGATCTCTTTAAAATCCTCAGGCTGTTCATTAACTAAATCACGAATAACAAAAAAAGGGGCCATTTCTCCTTTAAAAGTTCTTCTGATCTGTTTGGCTAAAGGATAATTTAAATAATTCTCGATTTCTTGATAAACAGAATTAAATCTAGGGATGAGACTGTTAACGTCAGATTTTTTCGCCTCCATCCAATCAGGAAAAAAAGTTAAGAAAAGATGAAAACGAATAATGGGGTCATCGTTCTCAGCAAAGGCACGATGAACGCCGATATAAGATTGGATATCACTCATTTTTTTAGAATCTTCACCAACGATGGAAAATCTTTGTTTCAGGGTTTGATAAACATAATTCGTGAGTGCTTCCCTGATGGGAGCCGGCGATAATTTTTTTTCGATTTCACAAGAGGCGATGCCGACTAACCAATCGGTGATTTTTCCCTCATTTTGTTCTGGATTTTTTTGGAGGAGAAGATTTCTAAGAGAAATATACTTATAGACAGTTTCTTGAATCTCATCAATTTTCTCCTGGGAAACTTTGTCTTCATCGAGGTAGCGGGCCCAAAGGAGCTCCCTGACTAATAGTTCCCCTACCCCCACGCCGCTAGAGTTGGTGATGAACCTTCTCTTGAGAATTCTTTCAATGGCCGCTCTCCTGAGAAGATGTTCGGCTCGGAACTCGACCGCGTTCCTGGCCTTTTCGTAAGCCACGGCCGCTTTAGAAACCGCGTGGCTAACAGAGATAGCGGTTTCTGGTTTGATTGGGGTTGCCTTGAGGCTCTCTTCAATATTTTTGATTAATGTTTGAGTTTCTTCAGTGATGCCTGCCATATTTAAAAGTGACCCGTCTGACGGGTCTACCGAGTTAGACTCGGTGGGCTGGAGAGGATTTGAACCTCCACGGCATTGCTGCCACAGGATCCTAAATCCTGCGTGTCTGCCAGTTCCACCACCAGCCCGAATCTGCCAGGCTATTATATCACGCAAAGCTGGTTTTAGTCACCTTAAAGGTCAAGAGCAAACCGGGGTTGAGAATCAATTTTAGCCATAATCCGCTTGACCTTGCCAGCCCAGAAAGGTGAAGGCGGAGCGTAAATGCGACCAATTTTTTCAACCGTGTTAGCGCCACGGTTAAGATATTTCTCCTTAAGCGCCTTGGTCACCGTCCAGATTGAGTCCTCCCAGGATTGGAAAGCATAAGCACCATTATTCCAACCATAGGCGTTATAGGAGTTTTTAGGGATGAATTTCCCATAGGTTGACTCGACACCGGTAATGGCTGGTAAAAGACGCCAATCAAGGTCATAGGCATCAGCCGCCTCAACAAACTCCTGGGCATAGTCGGCCAGAGGTGAATTGAATTGGCCAAGGTATTCTTTAAGAATTTGGTTTCGGTTATCGAGCTCAGAGGTTTCATCCTTCAGTTGAGCTGAGGACGAAATTACGTTATCAAGTTCCTGACCATAGGAAGGTCCGGCATTGACTAATGCCATTAAAGTAATAAGAGATAAGATAGTAAGAATTTTTCTCATGTTGTTTAGCATTAAAAAAGGCTGCCTTCACAGCCCATATAGATAATTATCGACAATAAAAAAATCCTAAAGTAGGCGGAAATCCGCTTACCTCAGGATCTAGGGGGCATTATAGCAGAAGACTTATAGTTTGTCAAGTTTCTGACAAGCTTCAAGCAGATAAATTGTTTGTAGAAGTTTGGGGATTAGCGAGTCTCTTCGAGGAATTGGTTGACACACTTTGCCCAGGGACCGCCCTTCTCGACACTGGGAGGAGCGTATTTGGGCATGATCTCTTCTGGGGTGACCATCCCCTTATCATAATATTTCTCCTTGAGAGTCTTGGCTACCTGTTCAATCGCTTGCTCCCAAGATTGGAACTTAGTGGCCCCGTTTTCAAACCCCCAACAATTATATGAATCTTCAGGTATTTTCTTACAGACATTGGATTCACACATCGCAATGGCGACCATCAAACCATAGTCAAGACCATATTTTTCAGACATTTCGAAAATGAATTCAGAGTATGGCAGTAAGGGAGAATTATATTTTTCGAGGTATTGTTCAATCAGGATGGGTCGAGCGTCACCAGTGGCAATGGCTTGACTGACGGAGCCGACAGCTGGAGGCAAAGCGGCATAAAGTTCCAATGGAGTTTGGGCGCCTAAGACTTTCTCTGCTTCGTAAGAAAGAAGTTGAGGGAGAGCTTCAGTCCGCTCCAGTTGCCAGACACAGAAAAGACTTAAAGAAAGGGTGATCGGAGCAAAGATTGTAAAAATTAGGGTTAGAAAAATTTTTCTCATCAGGCAGTCAGCACCTTATTTTGTAATAACAATACTGGCAGATTGGAGGGAGAATGTCAAGCCCGCCAAAAATTTTCAATATTTAGGCGGGCGCAGACCCTGCCGAAGCTTTGCTTAGGCAGGTCAAGTTAGAAGTTTGGTGAGTCAAGAAGGATTGTTCTCAAGCTCACCATCGTAGCTGACACTCGGAAACCAGTAAGTAATAAAACCTCAGAAGATTTCTGTCAGTTTTGCTTTGACGTTGGTGATTAACCGATAAGTAAGGGTGTGAGAAAAGATTTCTTCGAGCTTATTGAGGTTTGTTTGGAAATCTGAATCAGATTTTTGACTGTTTTCAGCCTTAATAGCCAAGAAGGGGTGTTCTGCGGTGACTTTAATCTTCTGACCACTCTCCGTCTCTAAAATATAATATCCTTCCCTGGTCGTTTTGGTGACATCCGAAACCGTGCTCTCTTTAATCTCTCCTGTTTCCGGATCAAAAGAAGAAACAGAGTCACCAGCTTCAAGATTCTTAATTTGTTCTGTCTCTTTTGCCCCCCCCGTTTCCTTAACTGTAATTTCCGTTTCTCCGGTGAAACAGCCACCTGTGCAGGGAGGAGGGGAAGAACAATTGCAACAGTCTGCAGATGAGTACTCGCAACCAATGCAGGGGCAATCACCACAAACGCAATAAGGTGAACACCCAGGCCAACCTGAGTTACAGTACGCCTCATGAAAAACACTAGTACAATAATACTGCCCGAAAACTATCGAGGGGAAAGAAAAATAACCAACGAGGAATATCAATATTAGTGCTATTTTCGACTTCATAAGTTTAAAAATCATTTATTTAAATATTCTAGAACCGACAAATTATTCCCTTTAATTTTTCCTGTTGCGCTGATTTCAAAATCGCTAATAATAAAACTTCCAATATTTAAAAGCTCGCTTAAATCATTGATTCTGAGAAATTGAGCCTCTTTAAGAAAACCCCTATCAACTAGATTTTTCTCTACTACCTCACCCGAGCTTTCAGCTGCTTGATCTTCTACGTAGACATTCTGTGCTAAGGAAGAAGGAGGAAGCTCTCTTGGATTTTCGTTAATTTCTATATAACCAAAGTCCTTGTTAATTTCAACAGTCATTTGTTCATCTCCATTTTCTAATGTTAAAATCCACCCATCAACATTTGTTACCCAGCCTCTAATTGCAATCGGCTCGTTGGTTGCTTTGTCGTATAAATAAACTCCTTCTTGACAAGCAACTTCGGTATTAATGTATTTTGACTCCTCTGACTTTTTTCTTGTGGTCCAAAAATAGTAAGTGCCCTCAATGATTATCACTAAAATTGAAATGGATAAGATTGGAAGCAAAATCTTGAGTGATCGAGGCAACCCAGTTAACTTTTCTCTAATGGCAGGTAGTTGCACTGATTAAATTTAACAAAACAGAAATACCTTTGTCAAATAATAGTCCGAGGTAAAATTATGAATTACTTTTCCCAGGATGCCTGAATAAATAAAACATTATATTTGTTTATCAAGTCCGCCCCTTCTCCTGGCCAAATCTTTTCGGCCAAATCAACCAAATCATAACCTGTTACTCGCCGCTTCTCGCTTCTTACCAATTCCCGGGCAGCACTAATAAGCTCTACAAGAAACTCTGGGCGGTCTTTCTTGACAGCTGTCTGATTAATTTTCCATATTGCCCAACCCGCGTATTCTGTAAGGTTGCCGTACCTATGGAGAGTCTTTTCATCATTAAAATCTAAAAGCAAAACTTCGCTCCTAAGCTCTTCAATATTATTCTGTTCTAACATTTCTTCGTCTCCAAAAAGATGTGCAACTTGCTCACTTCTATAGGGAGCTTTACGGATATCATCAACAAATGCAGCAAACCCCTCATCAATTATTCGTGAATAGGCGGGAGTCCAACTCCCATCCTCAAGTTGGACATTATTGCCAGCGTGACATAGCTCATGAGCCGGGGCGTCAGAGACAAGACCTCTCTTGATTAGAATCCTACATTTATCACCTTCGCTTTCACAAGAGATGCCAGCAAATTGTGCCCCCACCACATCGGCGGAAACCCCTGTTGTATAAACTATTCTTTTAATATTACTAACATCGAATACGCAATATTTTTGAACTAAAGGCAAATAATTTCTAATATCTAGAGCAACATCTTGAGCAATATTTTCGGGGAGACTGTATGTCTCTATATAGATTATTTGACCAGAATTTTCTAATTGCCACCGCTGCCCTTCCCCAAATTCATCGTCCACAATCCTTTCGGGAGCAAAACCAAAGTCTACCAGAAACTGAGTCTGGTGAATCTCGAAGTAATCATTGTCGCCTATTTGAACCACAAAATTGCCTGTTTCAATATTCTGCCCAATCAATATAGCTCTTATAGAATAAGAATTGGACTGAACACTGAAGACTCTCCCCTCTGTTCTTTTCTCTAAAACCCCATACGGCCAAGGGTTGGATCTGATTGAACTAATTTTATCAACATCCATGTATTCCTCTGGAAGAACAACAAATCTATTCCCCATTAATATCCTTTGATCAAAAGAAACATAGGGGCAATATTTTAAATCAGCTTCGCACTCTTTTAATAAAAATTTATTATGACTTAAAAATTCTTCTTCTGATACCTCTAATTTCTCCGCAACCTGACCCACAGTAATCGGTACCGGAAGAAAATAAAGATTCGAGGCCGTCGAAAAAGGTATTTCTTTTAATTTTATCCCTTCAACTTCTTCGGATAGTAATTGATTCTGCTGTTCTCGCTGAATCTCGGTTGCTGTCGGAGTAGCCTGACTCGTCGCAACATCTGGTTCTTGATTAATCTTCTTAATCGTCTGTTCGAATCTTAT
>Ga0315552_1002115_pt1 | contig 11862 bp, 14 predicted proteins | sample SalMarSW160170MG_2_FD_203102 | JGI IMG/M metagenome (GOLD analysis project Ga0315552, IMG submission 203102) | Salt marsh sediment microbial communities from the Plum Island Ecosystem LTER, Massachusetts, United States - Salt Marsh Sediment SW1601-70 ...
TACCCGTAAAAAAGCGGGAGAACTGGAAGCGTTCCTGAAAGGGCGCGGCCTTTCCGTCTGGGTATGCTCCGCCTGGGAAAGGGACAAAGCCCGCGGCAGTCTTGACGGCACCGACCTGGTTATTACGGTGGGTGGTGACGGTACGATACTGCGGGCGGTCCAGGCGGTGATTCCGGGGAAGACCCCTGTGGCGGGCATCAACCTGGGCAAGCTCGGCTTTATGACCGAATTCGATGCGGAAGATGCCCTTGAAAAATTGCCGGCGTTAATCGATTCAAAAGGCTGGATTGACGAGAGGGCGATGATTGAGGTGGAAGTGGCCGCGTCAGAAGGGGAGCCCCGGATATTTCATGCCCTCAACGACGCTGTGGTGGCGCGGGGGGAAATTGCCCGCTTAATCAGGGTAGATGCCAGTGTTGACGGCCGGCGCCTGACCACCTATAAGACCGACGGCGTAATCGTGGCGACGGCTACCGGAAGCACCGGCTACGCGCTGGCGGCCCGCGGCCCTATTCTCTATCCGCAGTCGCGGGACTTTATGCTGGTGCCGGTAGCCCCTCACTTGAGTTCGGCCTATACCCTGGTATTGCCGGAAACGGCGGAGCTTAAGTTGCAGCTCAACACGTATCACGCCGCTACGTTAAGCGTAGACGGGCATATAAACCTGTCTTTATCAAATGGCGACACCGTTATTATAAGGCGCAGCCCCCACGTGGCGCGCTTTTTAAGAATCCGTCCCGGGGAGTCTTTTTATAGTTCTCTTGAGGATAAATTGAAAGGAAAACAAGGTGAGTCAGGTAGAAAAAGCTAAAATTACGGATGTTCCCCAGATACATATACTGATTAACGATTATGCCAACAGGGGCGAAATGCTGCCGCGTCCGCTAAGCGAGTTGTACGAGGATATACGTGATTATTTTGTCATCAAGGAGGGGGAGGTCGTGCTTGCCTGTGCGGCGCTGCACGTAAGCTGGTCGGACCTGGCCGAAGTAAGGTCGATGGCCGTAGCCGAAGACAGCAAGCAGAAAGGTCTGGGAGCCAGATTATTGGCAGCCTGCATCAAGGAGTCGGAGGAACTCGGCATTAATACCATCTTCTGCTTTACCTACCAGCCTGAATTCTTCAGGCGGTACGAGTTTGTCGATATCGACAAGATGGAGCTGCCGCGCAAGGTCTGGACGGACTGCTTTCGCTGTCCCAAGTTCCCCAACTGCGATGAGACCGCGCTTATCTATCACGCCGGAGAGACGACCTAGATTGGCCGAGGAAGCGCTCTCCAGCGAGGTTATCTTCGAAGGTAGAATCCTTAAACTGCGTGTCGATACCGTCAGGACTGTCGACGGACGTAAAACCACGCGGGAAGTCGTTGAACATGACGCGTGTATCGCCGTCATTCCCGTTGACGCTGAAGGCAATATCCTGCTGGTCAGGCAGTACCGCCGGGCTGTGGGCAAAGAGCTCCTGGAGATACCGGCGGGCGGCATTGATAAGGGGGAGGATGTCGATGCGGCGGTGGTGCGGGAGATGCGCGAGGAAACGGGCTTCCGGCCGCGGAAAGTGAAGCGACTCGGCGGTTTCTATTCGACGCCGGGCTTCTGCGACGAATATTTGTATCTCTATCTGGCTGAAGACCTGACACCCGACCCCCTCTCCGCCGAAGATACCCCCGGCATTGAAGTGGTAAGCGTGCCGGCGGCACAGGTTCGCGCTCTTGTAGCTTCGGGTAAAATCGAGGATGCCAAGACCGTCGCCGGGCTGCTTTATTACCTGGAATATTATAAAAAATAAGGAGTAAGTGAAATTTTAACCTGATTTTATCAGAGCTGCCATTACAGGAGCGAACGGGCGAATGCCGACGTAAGGGGTGTTTAAGAGGGGCGGAAAGCCCCTCTTTCTTTTATTCCCCCTCTCCTGTGAAACCTCGTCAGGAGAGGGGGACACAGGGGGTGAGGTAGATTAAATAGAGAGCTTAGTGTTTCCAGTACAGGTGGCGTCCCCCCATGAGGTGCATATGGAGATGGGGTACTATCTGCCCCGCGTCCGCACCGCTGTTGATGGTTATCCGGTAGCCTCTTTCGGCAATGCCCTGCTCAATAGCGACCTGTTTGACTGCTTTTATCATTTTACCGATAAGAGGCGTGTCTCCGTCGGACATTTCCGCCAGGGAAGGGATGTGTTTTTTAGTAACCACCAGAAGGTGCACTGGCGTCAGCGGGTTGATATCAGGAAAAACGACGACATCATCGTCCTCGTATAGAAGCCCGGACGGCACCTCGCCGCTGGCAATCTTACAGAAAATGCAGTCGTTATCCTGTTCGGGGGTCATCTGACCTGCCTTATAAATCAACCGGAGTAGTGCCGCCGGTCATGTTCTGCATGGACCACGTGGAGGCCTTTACCGGTTTCAGTCTGAAAACGGCCATGAAATCCAGGCCGTGTTTTTCAATGTTTGGTTTCAAAAACTGGTATTTGTCCACGATTTCCTGCTTGAGCGCGTTGTCTTTTACTTCCTCCGCCCTGCCGCTGACCCTTAGCTGCGTACCGTTGGCGAAGTAGCAGACTTCCGTTTCCGGGTTGGACATAAGCTGCTTGGCCACGTCTTTGGTATGGTTGGTGAAATAAATAATCCCGTTTTCGTCGGCGCGGTGCATACCCATGCCGCGGACATGCGGTTTGCTGCCTTCCACCGTGGCCATGTATCCCATTGGATTCGCCGTGATGAATTCATACATTTCTTTCTTGTTCATTATCATCTCCCTTCCAATAAGGTAATGACAATTATAGTAAGTAGCCTTATTGTTGTCAATGCGCTTACTTGAGCTTACTTATAACGGCGTCCGCTACCTGGGACGTGCCCACGGCCGAGGGGTCTTCGCGGGTTGGCTTCATATCGTAGGTGACGCTCTTGCCTTCGGCGATAATCGCGGCGATGGCGCCTTCCAGTCGGTCGGCGGCTTCACTCTCGCCGATATGCCGCAGCATCATCACGCCGGAGAGCATCATGGCCATCGGATTGACCCGGTTCTGGCCGGTGTACTTCGGCGCGCTGCCGTGAGTTGGCTCGAACAACGCTATTTCGTCGCCGATATTGGCGCCGGGGGCCAGGCCCAGTCCGCCGACAAGTCCCGCGCAGAGGTCGGAGATGATATCCCCGTAAAGGTTAGGGGCGACGATGACGTCGTATTCCTGCGGCCTTCTCACCAGCTGCATGCAGAGGTTATCGATGAGCGCTTCCTGGAACTCGATATCCGGGTATTTTGAAGCTTCTTCGCGCGCCACCGAGAGGAACAATCCGTCGGAGTATTTCATAATATTGGCCTTCTGCGTGGCCGTCACTTTTTTACGACCGTACCGGCGGGCGTACTCGAAGGCGTACTTTATAATGCGGCGGCTCCCCGATTCCGTAATCATTTTGATGCTCAAGCCGGAATCGGCTTTAATGACATCGCCCAGTTTGCTGTTAATAAAAGCTATCAGGTCTCCGGCTGCCGGCGTCCCCTTCTCGAACTCCACGCCCGCGTAAAGATCTTCCGTATTCTCCCTGACGATTACTATATCCACATCGATGAAGGGAGACGGAGCGCCGGTATAGGTCTTGCAGGGGCGTACGCAGGCGTACAGGTCCAGGGCCTTGCGCATGGCGACGTTGACGCTGCGGAAACCCGTCCCCACCGGCGTCGTTACCGGCCCCTTGATGGCCACCTTGTTCTTTTTAATGGAATCAAGGACGGAGTCGGGGAGGGGGGTGCCGTATTCCTTAATAACGTCGGCGCCGGCGTAGGCCTTCTCCCAGTTGAATTTAACTCCCGTGGCCTCGAGTACCCTTCTGGTGGCCTCAGAAATCTCGGGTCCCACCCCGTCGCCGGGGATAAACGTAATGTTATAGGTCAATTATCTGGTCCTTTCTAGCCATTTTATCTACCTCACCCCCTGTGTCCCCCTCTCCTTACGAGGTGTCAAAGGAGAGGGGGGAGGTTAATATGAGGGGCTACGCCCCTCAAACTCCCCGTTTGCTATAGTCTGAAGTCCCCGTGTTTCTGGATATACGGTATCAGCCCGCCCTCGTTGAGGATTTTCAGCATGACGTCCGGTATTTTCCCGAAGGTCAGCGTGCTGCCGTTGGTAAGGTCTTTGACCGTCCCCGCCGCCAGGTCGACTTCAAGCTCATCCCCATCGTTTATCTTATCGGTATCGCATATCAGCACCGGCAGGCCCAGGTTGATGGCGTTCCTGAAAAAGATTCTCGCCACGCTTTTCGCCAGTATGGCGCTGACGCCGGCCATTTTTATTACCAGCGGGGCGTGCTCGCGACTCGACCCCAGCCCGAAGTTGCTCCCCCCTACCACGAAGTCGCCGTGCTTAACTTTAGTCGCGAAATTCGGGTCGGCGTCCTCTAAAACGTGCCTGGCAAGCTCCGGCAGGTTGCTACGGAGATGGGCGTACCGACCCGGTATAATATGGTCGGTGGATATACCGTCCCGGAACTTGTGGGCTTTGCCTTTGAGCATTTACAAAACCTCCCGGGGGTCGGTTATCTCGCCGGTCAGCGCCGAGGCCGCCGCCGTGGCCGGACTGCCGAGGTAGATAAAGCTCCTGGGATTTCCCATCCGCCCCTCGAAGTTGCGGTTGGCCGTGGACAGGCACGACTCCCCGTCGCCCAGCGCCCCCTGGTGAAGGCCGAGGCACGGCCCGCAGCCGGGCGGCAATATAATAGCTCCCGCCTCAACGAAGTCCCTGATATAGCCTGCTTCTATGGCATCCAGCAGGACACGCCGCGAAGCCGGCGCGACTATCAGCCGCACCGACGGGTTTCTTTTTTTACCTTTTATAATTCCGGCGGCCGTGGCCAGGTCTTCAAGTCGGCCGTTGGTGCAGGTGCCGATGACGACCTGCTGTATTTTAGTCCCTTTGAGGTCTTTGGCTGATGCCGTGTTATCCACCGTATGCGGTTTAGAGACCGTCGGCTCGAGTTCAGCCGCGTTTATTTTATTGACCTTTTCATAGACGGCATCGGCATCGGCCGCCAGCGCTTTAAAATCGTTGCCCCGCCCCTCCGCCTTTAAATATTCATGAGTGACCTCGTCCGAGGCGAAAAGTCCAGCCTTGGCCCCCGCCTCGACGGCCATGTTGGCGATGGTGAAGCGTCCGGCCATGCTCATCTTCTCAATAGTATCACCGTGGAACTCCAGCGCTTTATACGTGGCGCCGTCCGCCCCGATTTGCCCGATTAAGTGCAGGATGAGGTCTTTAGCGCTGATGCCCTTTTGTAAATCCCCCGTGACTTCTATCTTGAAAGTCTCCGGGACGCGCAGCCAGGTCCTGCCCAGCCCGAAAGCCACCGCCACGTCCGAGGAGCCCATGCCGGTGGCGAAAGCCCCCAGTCCCCCCGCCGTCACCGTGTGCGAGTCCGCCCCCACCACCACGTCGCCCGGCCGCGCGTAGGCTTCGGCGACTATCTGGTGGCAGACGCCGTCGCCGGCTTCCGAGAGGATGCACCCGCTCTGCCGGGAGAAGTCCCGCAGCAGGATATGGTCGTTGGAAAGATTGACGTTGGGACTCGGCGCCGCGTGGTCGATGAACAGCACCGTCCTCTTTGCGTTCGCCAGCTTGCCCATCCCGCTGCTCCGGTACAGCCTTACCGTTAACGGCCCGGTGGTGTCCTGCACGAAGGCCAGGTCGACTTCAGCAATAACGATATCCCCGGCTTTAGCGTCGCCGCCGGACTTATCGCTTAATATTTTTTCGGCCAGTGTCTTGCCCATATCAACTCATCCTGCCTCGTAAGGAGAGGGGGATAAAGGGGGTGAGGTCAATAAATACTCTCTACATCGGGATATTGCCGTGTTTCTTGTAGGGGCGGGTCTCCTTCTTATTCTGTAACGCCTCCAACGCCGCGATTATCTTTTGTCGTGTCTGACTCGGTTCCACGACGGCGTTGATGTACCCCATCCGCGCCGCCACGTAAGGATTATAGAGCAGCTCGCGGTACTCATCTATTTTTTCTTGCCTCAAGGCGGCCGGGTCTGCCGCGGCTTTGATGTCCTTATTGAAGATAATATCAGAGGCGGCTTCGGCCCCCATGACGGCGATTTCCGCCTGCGGCCAGGCCAGCGTATAGTCCGCCCCCAGCCCCTGACTGCACATGGCGATGTACGCCCCGCCGTAAGCCTTGCGGGTTATCAGCGTTATCTTGGGCACGGTGGCCTCGGCGTAGCACCACAGCAGCTTGGCGCCGTGCCGGATGATGCCTCCCCACTCCTGGTGGCTGCCGGGGAGAAAGCCGGGTACGTCGGCGATGGTCAGCAGGGGAATGTTGAAGGCGTCGCAGAAGCGGATGAACCGCGTGGCCTTGTCCGAGGCGTTGATATCGAGGCAGCCCGCCAGATAGTTCGGCTGGTTGGCGATGATGCCAACGACATATCCGTTCATGCGGGCGAAGGCTGTAATCATATTCTGGGCCCACTGCCGTGACGACTCCAGGTACTCGCCGTTGTCCACGATAGCCTTGATGACGTCCTTCATGTTGTAGCCCTTATTCGCATTTTCCGGCAGGATGTCGTTCAGGGCTTCTTCGGCGCGGTCGGGCGAATCTTTGGTCTTGATATATGGCGGCTTCTCTTCGTTATTCAACGGCAGGTAGCTCAAGAGTCTTTTAATTTCTTCGATTGCCTGCTCGTCGTTATCGCAGGCGAACTGCGTGACGCCGCTCCTGGTGCTGTGCGTGAGTGCCCCGCCTAGTTCTTCGTTGCCGATTTCCTCCCCGGTGACGCTCTTGACCACTCCCGGCCCGGTGATGAACATGTAGCTGGTCTTTTTCACCATGAAAACGAAGTCGGTCATCGCCGGCGAGTAGACGGCGCCGCCCGCCGCCGGCCCCATGACGGCCGATATCTGCGGGATGACCCCGGAGGCGCAGGAGTTGCGGAAGAAGATATTGCCGTAGCCGTCCAGGGCGTTGATGCCCTCCTGGATGCGCGCCCCGCCGCTATCGATAAACCCCACCATCGGCACCTTCATTTTCATGGCCAGGTCCATGACGCGGTATATCTTTTTAGCGTGCATCTCCCCGAGCGTGCCTCCCCGGGCGGTGAAGTCCTGCGCGTATGCGCAGACGGTGCGCCCGTTTACTTTGCCATACCCCGTGACCACGCCGTCGGCGGGGATGGATACCTTGTCCATGCCGAAGTTCGAGGAACGGTGCTGGACGAACAGGTCTGTCTCCTGGAAACTCCCTTTATCGTAGAAAAGGTCAAGCCTCTCCCGGGCGGTCAGTTTGCCGGAGTCGTGCTGCTTCTGTATGCCCTTTTCCCCGCCCCCGGCCTTCAGTTCGGCTTCGAGCCTGGCCAGTTTTTCGTTTTCTTCTTTCAAATCTCACCTCTCTGGTTAAGATTAAAGCAAGATAATGATAACATAAGGACTGTTAGCGGGCAACATTCTTTGATATCTATTCCCACCCGGGCCGCCCCGTATCATCTGCTGCTTAGCCCGTAGAATACCCCCCCCCAAAGGGGAGTGCGCAGCGAGAGGGGGCGCCAGCCCCCTCTCAAAATACTTCCCCCTCTCCAAACAACGATGTCAATTGTTTTCCCATATAATACTGTTTGGAGAGGGGGTTAGGGGGTGAGGTTACATAGACCGAACGGAATGAAGGCATTATCCTTACTCTAGCCTACGCAGGCGCGGTGTAAACGCGAGCAGCGCAAAGGACATCACTACGAGTATCGCGGCCAGACCACCGATGGCCCACTGTATCCCGATGACCTCGGCGATGATGCCGGCGAAGAACGTGCCCAGACTGGAAAAACCCAGCCCCATCATCATGAAGCTCATTACCCGGCCGCGGTATTCCGGCGGGGTGTAGTTCTGCGCCAGCGAGTTGCCGCTCGTCCGGTGAGTCGATTGCCCCAGGCCGATAAATATCACCACGATTACCGATACCAGCCACAACTCCGAAAAAGCGAAACCCACCAGCGCCAGCCCCATGATAATCCCGCTGATAAGCATGATTGTGCCCCTCTTGCGACTCGGCAGAGAAGCCAGGATGATGGAGCCGGTTATGGCGCCCATGCCGGAGATGCTTAACAGTATTCCCATCCCGCTGGCGCCTACCTTCAGTATGTCCTCGGTAATCATCGGCATGAGCTGCATGAACGGGATGCCGCATATCATTATAAAGAAAGTCGATACCAGGACCAGGAGCATCGTCTTGTTTTGCCGTATGTACCGCACCCCGTCCACTATATCCGTAAAGGCACTGCTGCCTTCACTGTATTTCGGAGCGGTTCTCGGCAGCAGGAACATGCATACCACCCCCAGACCGTACATGGCGCTGGAAACGTAATAGACGCTGGCGAAATCAAAGGCCTCGATGAGGAAACCCGTCGCCGCCGGAGCCAGTATACGGAAAACATTCATGCCCATGGTATTCAGGGAAACGGCGTTCATCACCTGTTCCCCGGGTACTATTTCGGAGATGATGGCCTGCCTCGAAGGCATCATCAGCCCCATTATTACCCCCTGGAGGGTCGCCGTGACCACCAGTATCCACCAGGAGTCCGGGATGTCCTCGCTAAGGTAACCCATCGTCAGCGAGAGGGCCACCCCCAGCGAGACCAGCATCGAGCCTATCATGCTGAAAAGGAGGATATCTTTTTTCTGTAATCGGTCGGCGATGGCGCCCCCGTATAGAGAACATATTATCGTGGGTATGGCGTTGGCCAGCGAGGCCAGTCCCAGTATTACTCCGGAATCGCTGATGCGGTAGATGAGCAGCGACCGGGCTACTATCTGCATGTTCATGGAAGCCCACTGGCCTAACATCCCGATATAGTAAATGCGAAAGGTCGGGTTCTTGAAGGAACTGAAAGTCCGGATATTGCGTAACCGATTAATCTTCTTTATCATCAGACACGTCTTTTCAGGGGCTTAAAACGGGCAATGTTAATCATCCAGCGTAAACTCCACCGTATCCCCGTCTTCCAGGTTGAGTGCCGTACGGAGATGATGGGGGCTGACCAGCTCCGAGTCGGTATGTATGTTCGTGACCCACGTAAAGACGAGGACGCAGGCCGGGTATTGTTCGGCGACGGTCGCCCGGCGGTAATACGCGCCTGTTTCCCCATCGTACTTAATCCCCTGCGCGGCAGGGTCGAACTCCCAGCCGACATCGGCAAATTTTAAATATTTCAGCAGAGATAAATCGAAAGGTTCGGTAAGGTCTATGTTCAGCGTTCCGGGTAAGACGGCCAGCCCGGTCAGTTGTTTAAATCCTTCCAGGCCGCCCGGCCTTGACATCTCGGCGGCGCCCCCGCCACGCCCCGTCCTGACCGTGCCCCGGTAAATCTGTTTTTTCTCCAATGGGTACCCCGCAGCCTATAGTGTAACACAGTGGACATAATATATCCGGTGTATCAGCCGTGTTGGTTTTCTCTGCGGGTATAAAAATGCTAAAATGGGTTTGATGAACCAGAATTTGCCGGCCACGCGCTGCGGGAACACCGAGTTCCGCTGGGGCGAGCGGACTTATATCATGGGTATCTGTAACTTGAGTCCGGATTCTTTTTCCGGGGACGGACTTGGCGATGACGTCGAGGCGACGCTCGCCCAGGCGCAGCGTATGGTGGCCGAAGGCGCGGATATAATCGATGTCGGCGGGGAGTCAACCCGCCCCGGCACCGAGCCGCTTTCCATGGATGACATCGACGATGAGTTGAGGCTGGTTATACCGGCGATAGAAAGGCTGGCGGCGGATATCCCCGTGCCTGTCAGCATAGACACTTATAAAGCGGGTGTGGCCAGCCGGGCCGTGGAGGCCGGCGCCGCTATGATTAACGATATCTGGGGGCTGAAGAGAGACCCGCGGGTGGCGCAGGTAGCCGCCAGAGCGGGCGTGCCGATAATACTCATGGCCAATCAGCGTGACGCTCCCCCGAAGGTCGGCATCATGGCGAAGGTAATATCCGACCTTGAAGCCGGCATTAAAATCGCCCTTGAAGCCGGGGTGGCGGCGGAGAATATCATCGTCGACCCCGGTATCGGCTTTGGCAAGACCCTGGAGCAGAACCTGGAACTGGTGAATCGACTCGCCGACCTGAAACAGCTGGGCAAACCTGTCCTGCTGGGGACATCACGAAAATCAATGATTGGTCTGGTGCTGGATTTACCGCCCGCCGAACGCCTCGAAGGAAATCTGGCGGTTACTGCCATCGGCATCGCCAACGGAGCCGACATGGTGCGCGTCCACGATGTCGCCCAGACCGCTCTGGTCTGCCGTATGAGCGACGCCGTAATAAGAAGGGGGTCAGTGGATGACTGATGCGGTAAGGACCTATCTTAGCCTCGGTTCCAACCTGGGCAACCGAGAGGATAACTTGGGCATGGCCCTGAAGCTGCTGGCGCAGCGGATGAAGGTGGGAAAAGTCTCGTCCATTTATGACACCGAGCCTATCGGCAATACCGAGCAGCCCCGCTTCCTGAATGTAGCCTGCGAGGTCTCCACGAGACTGTCACCGGAGGGGCTGCTGGCCCTGGCCAAGGGGATTGAAAGCAAGATGGGCCGGCACGGTAAGTCCGGCGAGCCCCGTACCATCGATATCGATATCCTCCTTTTCGGTGATTTTGTGATTAATAAGCCCGACCTCGTCATCCCGCACCCCCGCATGGCGGAGCGTGCCTTCGTCATGGTGCCCCTCGCCGAGATTGCCCCTGATGTCGTCCATCCCGTGAGCTGGAAGAAAATCAGTGAAATGAGTGACGCCATCAAGGAAAAGCAGGGCCTGTTCAAGTGGGAGGGCGAGTAAGGAGAAATCATGTACGAGATAACCGTCGAGAAGCATTTTGACGCCGCCCATTACTTGAGAGGTTACCAGGGCAAGTGCGAATCCATGCACGGGCACCGCTACCGCGTGGTGGTAAAGGTAAAAGCTCTAGAGCTGAATGACATCGGCCTGGCCTATGATTTTACCGATTTAAAGAGCCACCTGAACGGTATCCTGGAGCGGTTCGACCATACCTGCCTGAACGACGTGCCGCCATTCGATAAGATAAACCCCTCGGCGGAGAATATCGCCGCTACTATCTACAATGAGCTTAAGGAAAAGCTGGCCGCCGACCCCGTAGCCATCACCTGTGTTGAAGCCTGGGAAGCCCCGGAACAGGGCGTGGCCTACCGACCTGATTAGTCCGCTTTTTTCTTAAAACGCCTGGTCTACTTTCCAGATTTCCCACACGTGCCCGGCCCTCGTCAGCGTTTCCGTCTCCGGGGGAAGGGTGGGCTTGCCCGGCTGCCAGCCGGAAGGCATAAGCTCGCCCGTCTTCTGGTGGTGCTGGAAAGCCCTTAACTGTCGCAGCACCTCGACAACGTTCCGCCCCACCGGCGTGGTCAATACCTCCATGGCCTGAACGATGCCGTCGGGGTCGATGAGAAATCGACCGCGCACGTCGACGCCCTTCACGTCATCGTAAACCCCGTAAAGCGTGCCTATCTTGCCTCCGGAGTCGGAAACCATGGGGTAGGGAATACCGCCCTTCACCATCTTGGAAAGCTCCACTTCCTGCCAGACCTTGTGCGAGAAATTGCTATCCACGCTGATGGCGATGACGTTGACTCCCAGTTCCTGGAATTCGGGGTATTTGACGGCAACTGCCGCCAGCTCCGTTGGTCAGACGCAGGTAAAATCGGCTGGGTAAAAGCACAACATTACCCACTTGCCCTTGAAATCTGCCAGTTTGATATCTCTGGCGGTTCCTTCGTGAAACGCCTTGGCGGTGAAATCAGGCGCCTCTCTGCCTACCTGTACATCCATTTTCATTCCCTCCTCGTGGTTCTGCGGGCATAAAATTGTATCATTTCAAAGTACTTAA
>Ga0315552_1002126_pt1 | contig 11824 bp, 11 predicted proteins | sample SalMarSW160170MG_2_FD_203102 | JGI IMG/M metagenome (GOLD analysis project Ga0315552, IMG submission 203102) | Salt marsh sediment microbial communities from the Plum Island Ecosystem LTER, Massachusetts, United States - Salt Marsh Sediment SW1601-70 ...
CATCCTATCAGATGAAACTCGCGGTGTCAAGGGCATGATACCATCACATTCTTTACTGGCAGGTAACTTGCCGGTTCAACGTGGAACCGCGACCACTATGCGGCAAAGGCATTCGCCTTGCTTACCGAGGGTCAGTAAGCTATAATTATCGACAATTGGGAGGTAGGTTTACTGGTGAAGGCGATACTGCTGGCAGCTGGCGCGGGCACTCGATGTTACCCGTTTACCTATCTTACTCCCAAGCTGTTCCAGCAGGTGGGCGGCATACCTCTCGTGGAATACATGCTCTCATGGTTCGACGGTGCTCCGGAAATCGATGAGCTGTACATCACGGTGCGGGACGATACCACAGCCGCCACGCTGACGGATTATATTGATAATAGAAAGCAGTATCTTGACCGAATCCGGGGCCTGTTCCGCACGCTGGGCTACCGGGTTGAGTACCGCAATCCTGATATCGCCATACGGGTTATTCAGGCCAATGGCTGGGGGACAGGCGGTGACCTGCGCTGTGCCCTTGACCAGATAGAGTCCGGAGGTTCCCTAGGAGATGATTTTCTGGTTTGTTATGCGGACTATATTGTAAATAGAGCGCTGCCCGATGGCACAATTTCCCTGCAAATGAACCTCTCGGATATTATTGAGTATCATCATCGCTGTAAGAAAGCTCTGGGCACGATAATGACGGTGGCTTTCGTTACTGTGGAGAAAGAGGAAGCCACCAGATTCGGTGTCGGCAAGCTGGAGGACGGTAACGGCGGCAAAATCGTTCGCGGCTTCATCGAGAAACCGGACATCACAGAAATCCACGAAAAGCCGGCAGCGAACGCGGGGGTATACGTCATGGACAGCCAATTCCTTCTCTCTGATATCGATGAATACTTACCGAAAAGGCCGGATACAAGCCTGGAAAAGAACCTTACCGAACGGCTGGTCAGGGAAGAAAAGCCGATGGTGGCTGCCTATCTGCTTGACCTTGACGCATGGTTTGATGTGGGGACGCTGGAGCAACTGGTGCAGGCGAATATCTTCATCGCCTCGAAGAAAGAATAAATAACAATGAAGAAGGTCGTCGTTACCGGCGGTGCCGGTTTTATCGGCTCTCACCTGGCAGAGGAACTTGCCGCTCAAGGCTACGCGGTGGTTATCCTTGATGATTTTTCCACCGGACGCAAAGAGAACATCGCCAGCCTGCGGCAAAAGAAGAATGTAGAATTTGTTCAGGGAAGCATCACTGACCTTTCTGGATTGCAAAAGCTCTTCGGGGGCATTGACTGCGTGTTTCACCAGGCGGCTATGGCCCGGGTTCCCCGCAGCATAGAAGACCCTATTACCGTGAATCAGGTTAATATCACCGGTACACTTAATGTCTTGGTGGCGGCGCGTGACCAGGGAGTGAAAAAAATGGTATTTGCCTCATCGTCCTCGGTATATGGAGATGCAGCAACGCTGCCGCAGCGCGAGGATATGATTCCCAGTCCGCTTTCACCGTACGCCCTGACCAAGTTGACCGGTGAGCATTACGGCATCATTTTCAAACAGCTCTACGGCTTATCCACCGTTTGCTTGCGATATTTCAACGTCTATGGACCGGGACAGGACCCCCATTCCCAGTATGCCATGGTTATCCCCGCCTTCATCGACCGCGCGGCGAACAACCTGCCGCCGGTCATCCACGGTGATGGAGAGCAGAGCCGGGATTTCACCTTCATTGGAGACGTGGTAAAGGCCAATATACTGGCTGCGGAAAGCACGGCGGAAGGTGTTTACAATATCGGCAGCGGCCGCAGCATCACCATCAAGCAGCTGGCCGAGAAGATAATTCAGCTTATGCGGAAAGACCTGAAGCCACTCCATGACAAACCCAGGCCTGGCGATGTGAGACACGCACTGGCTGATATTTCCAGGGCGAAGTCATTCGGTTATGAGCCGGAGTGGAGCCTGGAGGACGGTTTAAAGAAACTTATCTTTGAGACGGGGCAGGGAAGTTAAATGAAGGACATCTGTATTATAGGTTCCGGGCACGTCGGGCTGGTCACCGGGACCTGTCTGGCGGAACTGGGAAACAGCGTTGTCTGCATGGATGATGACACGAAGAAAATCGAGGGCCTTCATAAAGGCGCTATGCCCTTTTTTGAGCCGGGTTTGGACGAGATGGTGCGGCGGAATGTGGACGCGGGAAGGCTTTCCTTCACCACCAGTGCTGAGGAGGCGGTGAAAACTTCGGACATTGTGTTTATCTGTGTCGGCACGCCGCAGAAACCGGATGGCGAGGCAGACTTAACTCAGGTTGAGAATGTCGCCCATCGCGTTGCCGGGGCCATGCGTGGCTACACCGTGGTCGTGGAGAAAAGCACCGTCCCCGTGAAAACCGGAGGATGGATAAAGAGGACCATTGGACTGGATAATACCAGCAACGCCGATTTCGACGTCGTTTCCAATCCGGAATTTCTGAGGGAAGGCAAGGCCATTTACGATTTCCTGCATCCCGACCGGATAGTCATCGGTGCCGAAAGCGAGCGCGCCGTGCAGGTGATGCTGGAACTGTATGAGCCACTTAAGGCACCGATTATTGTGACCAATATTGAAACTGCGGAGCTAATCAAGCACGCCTCCAATGCCTTCCTGGCCACCAAAATATCATACATTAATGCCCTCGCCAATATCTGCGAGAACGTTGGCGCCGACATTGACAAGGTCGCCGAAGGCATGGGCTATGACCGGAGAATCGGCCGGGACTTTCTCAATGCCGGCGTGGGCTACGGCGGCTACTGCCTGCCCAAGGATACGGCCGCGTTTATCAGGATAGCCGAGGAGGCGGGTTACGATTTCGAGCTGTTGAAAGCGGTCCGTAAGGTAAACGAAGAGCAGCGCCAGCAGCTATTCAATAAAATTAAGAAGGAGCTCTGGAATTTAAACGGCAAGACCGTCGGCATACTGGGCCTCGCCTTTAAGGCGGATACCGATGATATGCGCGAGGCTCCGGCCATAGACATAATCGGCCGGCTGCTGAAAGAAGGCGTTCGCATCAAAGCCTATGACCCCCAGGCAATGGAGGTCTCTAAAACCATATTGCCCGACATCGAATACTGTAAAGATACCTACGAAGTGGCCGGAGGCAGCGATGCCCTGGTTATCCTCACGGAATGGGATGAGTTCAAGAAGCTGGATTGGGCAAAAATCAAGGCGCTGGTCAGGCAGCCCGTCATCATTGACGGCCGGAACCTTCTCCAGCCGGATGAAATGGGCAAACTGGGGTTCATCTACCGGGGAGTGGGGCGATGAAGGTCGCGGTCACAGGCGGCGCCGGCTTTGTCGGTTCAAACCTGGTCGAATTCCTGCTCGCCCAGGGGCATCAGGTAAGCTGCCTGGACAACCTCATCACCGGCAACGCCCGAAACCTCGAGAATATCATCGGCGATGAGAATTTTAAATTTATCGAGTATGATGTCACGAAATATATTGACATTCCGGATGACATTGATTACGTCCTCCACTTCGCCAGCCCGGCCAGCCCCGCCGATTTCGCCCGCTTTCCGATTCAGATATTGAAAGCAGGCGGTGTCGGCACGCTCAATGCGCTCGGGTTGGCCAAAGCGAAAGGGGCAAAATTTCTGCTTGCTTCCAGCTCGGAGGTCTACGGCGATGCCCTCATCAATCCGCAAAAAGAGGACTACTGGGGAAATGTCAACCCCATAGGCCCGCGGGGTGTCTATGACGAGGCGAAGAGGTTTGCCGAAGCTCTGACCATGGCATACCACCGTCAGCATAATATTGATACACGAATCGCCAGGATATTCAATACCTATGGCCCCAGAATGAGAAAGGATGACGGCCGGGTAATCCCCAACTTTATCACCCAGGCTTTAAATAACGAGCCGCTGACCGTGTTCGGAGATGGTTCCCAGACGCGCAGCTTCTGTTATATCTCGGATTTGATACAGGCAATCTACCGGCTCATGCTTTCTGAGGCGACGGAGCCGGTAAATCTGGGCAACCCGCACGAGATAGCCATCAGGGAGCTGGCGGAGAAAATCATTGGAATCGCCGGCAGCAGGAGCAAAATTGTCTATAAACCGTTGCCGCAGGATGACCCGAAGACGAGGCGACCGGATATCACCAGGGCCGGGAGCTTGTTGGGCTGGCAACCAGAAGTTGCCCTCGAGGAAGGTCTCCGGATAACAGTAGGATGGTTTAAAAGAAATAAGTAAACCGGAGTTTTGCTGCTCAGTCCCACTTTATATAAAAGAATCATAAAAACGCATGCTAGTGCTATCATGATCGGCAGGTATATCAACCGCATCGGTAACTTCATTCAACTGGACCTGGACTACTACATCAGAAATTCTTTTTATCTCATTACGGCACGTGGCGTGATGATGGCCTGCGGGCTTCTGCTTTCCGTCACCTTCGCGCGCCTGGTCAGCCAGGAGAGCTACGGGCAGTGGAATTACCTATTTTCCATTCTCGGTATCTGTGCCATACTGACGCTGCCCGGCATGAGCACGGCCATTCTCCAGGCAGTGGCCACCGGTCATGATCGGGTCCTGATTGACGGGACCAAGCACAGATTTAGATGGTCACTGCTTGGCAGCCTGGTACTTGCCGGGGTTGGTTTATATTATCTTCTCGCTGGCACCGCTGAACTTGGCAAGGGTCTGCTGGTGGCGGCCATTTTCCTGCCCTTTTACCAGAGCTTTGATAGCTATACGGCGTATATAACCGGGAAAAAGCAGTTTGACAGGCTGGCAAAATATCAGATTATTACGCAAGTTGCGGCAATACTGGTAACAGTTCTGGTTATATACCTCGCCAGAAACTTGGCGATAATCATTATTGCCTACTTAATATCTTTTTCGGTGCTCAAAGGCTATTTTTTCCGGATTACCTCTCGTGAGGCCACCAATCAGAAGAGCGACCCCAGCGCCATAGCTTTCGGAAACCGCATGACCATCACGCAGATTCCAACAATGGTCAGAGACCAATATGATAAGATTATCATCGCGCTGTTTCTCAGCTTCACTGACCTGGCCATATATTCTATCGCCCTCGCCTTTTCCGAGATACTGAGCCCGTTGCGCTCCATCATCGCCTCTCTAGTCTTCCCGAAGCTTGCGCAGATGGACAAGGAGCAGGCTTACTCCGAAGTGAGAAAAAGGTGGCCTCTGGTGATTGCCGGCTTTGCCGTTATTGGCAGCATACTAATTGCTTTGTGCCCCTATGTTATTCCTTTCCTGTATTCCCAGAAATACGCGGCGTCGGTGCTGTACGCTCAACTATTAATTGTTTCCGTCGTTATCTCAGCGCCGGTGCAAATCATAAACAAGGCCCTGTTCCCTTCCCAGAGAAGAATTAAAGACCTCTACAAGCTGCAAATATCAAGTTCGGCGGTGGGGATTATTCTGGCGACTGTGCTGGTGATTAGCTACGGTCTACTGGGTGCCGTTATCGCCTTTATGCTGATGCGAGCTTTCAGCCTGGTCTATTCGCTGTGGCTCGCCGGTTTTCTATCATCTCGTTAGTCGGCAAGCTCTCCCTGATTTTTGCCGATTATCTAATTTACCAAAAAGTAAATAAACGCACATTGAATCTATAACTAAATCTCCCCTTATTTCCTGCGGATGCTTACTCTTTCTCGCATATCAAAATGTTTTCTAAAGACCAGCCGGGAAAGGCAAACAAGTTCAAGAAGTCAATAAAAGCCGCACTCTGGGTTTTAGATGTAATTAGTCTAACTAATTCGTAGATAAGCGGAAATGTTGGTGATAAGCCTTTGCGCTGAATTATTCTAAAACCTCCTCTCCGCAGGAGTTGAACGTATTCTGCAATAGGCCTATCCCCAGGGTGTTTTTTTATGTTCGCTGTTCTTCTGAGTTTTCCTCTGAAGAAGAAATCCAACCTCGAATAGAGATGGGCAAGGTTTGGTATGCTTAAAATGGCCGTACCATGGTCTTTCAATACTCGAGCTATTTCAGCTATCGCCACCTCCTGTTCCACATAGTTCAAGTGCTCAACAATGTCCAGGCCTAGCACCAGGTCAAAGGCCTTATCAGAAAAAGGCATTTTTGTTATATCAGCCCTCAGTACAAACCGTGACGAATAATTCAGGTCTAATCCCATTATGTTGTAGCCCTGGCTTAAGAGTTCTTCCACGAGCACACCTTCTCCACACCCCGCGTCAAGTATCCTCCAGGTTTTTGGGACATTTTTCAGATATCCCCTGATGAATTTCATCTTGGCAATATAAACGGGGTAATAATACCAGTTCGGGTCTAGGTATTTATGATATTCCCCTCTTTCTGCATATTCTCCTAACATCTTAAGTTCCTTTTGTAAAAAAGCTACTACACACAGCTCGATTTTTAGAGTTGCATTCTGAATTTACCCGGCCTGAAAGTTAGCCAGCCTTGTTACTTTAATCTCTCATCCTCTACCTTTTCCGCGATTACGTAGTAGCCAGAAGTCATAATACTTCTTTCCGGGATTTTTTCATGGGAAACGCCGTACTCCTCTCTGATAAGGAACCTGACTATAAAATCAAGGCGTAACAAAAAACGAGCGATAATATGGAAAAAAATATCTGAAAACGGGAGACGGAAATCACTTTGAAATGCTATTCTTTGAAGCAATACCGCTATGCTGCCTATCGTGCTCGTCTCTTCTTCGATTTCTGCTATTCTCCAGTTTCTTAGTAAATGCCTGAGCCCATACTTTGTAAATCTATAGTAATCATCGGGGGTATCGTGTAACGGGAAAATGAACCTCGTGGTAAGAACCAATTTCCCCCCACCCAGTAAAACCCTTTCCATTTCATCAATTGCCTTCTCGGGTTCTTTAAAATGCTCCAGCCCCTCGGTACATAATATGACATCAAAGCTTTTATTTCTAAAAGGCAAGAAGTGAGCATCGGCTAGTATCTCGGGTTTTCTCAACCTTGATACGTCTATTGTTACACTGTTGGGAAAATAAGAAACATAGGGGATATTTCCACAGCCGATATCCAGCGTTTTGCCCTCTGCAGAATGCTTCTTTAAAAATATGTCAAGCTTTTCTCTTGTTATCTTCTTGGTGACTGAACGGGCCAGTTTATTTATTAACCACAAAATTCAGTATCCTTTCAGCTCTTTTGTCCCAGCTGTATTCCTGTACGTCCTGGAATGCTTTCCTTACCAGACTATCAGCCAGCGCCTTGTTTTCGCTCACTCTCATTACACCTTCTGCCAGCGCTATTGGGTCATCTGGATGGACCAGCATAGCGTTTTCCTCGTTCAAAATTTCCCGTATTGCTGGTAAATCACTGGCCACGATTGGCCGTCCGGCGGCCATATATTCAAACAATTTTAAGGGCGATGTGTAATGGGAAAACCTTTTTTCAAGATTTGGCAAAACGACAACATCCGAAGCAGCCAGATATTTCGGCACTAATGAAGGAGGTACATATCCAATCACCACCACATTCGGAATTTTATCCTGCTCAACGAATTCCTTAAATCTTCGCAGGTCTAACTCTGTACCCCCAACGAAATAGGCTAAATATTTATCGGACAAATGATTCATGCTTCTAGCAAAAACATGGACACCCTTCCAGTCATATAAGTGACCAGTATAACAGATAATATTTTTATCTGAGGGAATTTCTAGCTCACTCCTCGCAACTCTTCTTGAAGGGATACTACTGAACATCTTTAGATCAACGCCATCGGGTGCCACCAGGATTTTCTCCTCCGGGATTCCTTTATTTAGGTAGAATTCCTTTAACTTATTTGTAATCACGATTAATCCGTCAATGTTTTTCAACAGAAATCTGGCTTTCCAACCCTGGAGAGAAATTTCATGTACTTCGAAAAATACCTTTTTTATTATATGTAACTTCTTGAGGGTAAGTGCATAAAATACAATAGGAAGTTCCCTCGTATAAATATGAGTGAACTTCAATCTTCTTAATTTTAAAGCAATTCGTAAGCTTTGTGCTATCATTGTAAGAAGTGAAATAGCCTTGCCTTTTATTTCAATAATTGGGAATCTATTTCGTATTCCGTAAAATCTGAAAATATCCTCATCTTCTGAATGCTTCTTTCCTATAAACAAGGATACCTGTTCCTTATTGGCAAAGGCTTCACACATTTTTATTGTTTGTATCCGATTAGCCAGCCTGCTAGGCAGATGTATGGTCGAAAGGTAAGCTATTTTCATCACTTATCTCGTATTTTTGATTTTATGAGCGGTACTTCTTCCGGCTCAATTGCTTGGCTATTTTGCATCCGGCACATTACCGCCTCTGTTTTCTCTTTATCCAGAACTACCCAAGCATTAACGTGTCATGAGCTATTTCGTGTTCCGGAAAACCAAAAATTTCGTATGTCCGGCAAAAATTGCCAATGACATATCCAGTGCGAATCTAAATGCTCGGACCAGCAAGTTATCTCCCCGATACTCAGATAATCCCCGCAGCAGCCGTCTTAAAAGGCTAACCTCATCCTTAAGTCCTTTCACACCTCCCAAAGCTTTCTCCCCTATAAGGATAAATCCATTCGCTTCAAAATTCCTCACCACTGTATCACGGTCCAAAGCAAACTGATAAAAATTTTCTTTCTCTTCCCCGTCGAATTCCTGGTATAAGCCAAATCTTGCCTTTATTTTTCTAAGCGGTGACATGTAAGGAAAGCTAAGAAATACATACCCCCCATGGACTATTACCCTTCGCATTTCTTTTAAAACATCCTGGTATCCCTGCCAGAGATGCTCTATAACTCCTATTGACCAATAGACTGTGAAATAGTTATCCGGAAACTGCAGGTTACTTATATCCCCAGCTCTTACATCAAGTTCGGGGAAAAGTTTCTTTGTCCTCTCAACGGTCTCCTTTGCCGAGTCTATGCCCACGCTTTCATAGCCGTGAACATGCATGCAGTAAACTATCCGGCCGTACCCGCACCCTCCCTCAAGAATGCGCCCCCTTTTGTCGGGAACATATTTTTTCAAAATTCCTAGATTGAAGCGATCGTTCTTTCCCTTCTCTATGGTTTCCCGGGGATTTTCGATATCAAAAAGTCTGTCCCAGAAATCCGGAGAGGCCTTTTCGCCAATGTATACCAGTCTCCGGTTCGATTTGTCGTAATATCTTTTCATTTTTTTCTGGCGCTTTTAAAAACTTCAATTAACTTTTCCGTTAAATTCTGAACAGAGTGCTTTTCCCTGATTATCTCTCTCATGCTCCGACCAAGTTCTTTTCGTTTGCTCACCTTCATGCGCAAGATATATGTTATTTTATCCGCGAGTGCCGCCTGGTCTTTGGCGCCGAACATTAGAATTGAAGAATAGTCCCCCAGGATTTCTTTAAAGGCTTCATTACACACCAATGGAAGCTTCTCGCACGCCATCGCTTCCAGGGTTGTTTTGTCCACACTGCCGGTTTGACTGGCGCTCACAAAAAGGTCACAAGCCTGATAATAATCAGCGACCTCAGTGTGCGGAATCATACCGGCGAATTCAAACCGGCTGATTAATCCCAGCTCCTCAGTAAGTTTTACTATTTTTTCATAATATGCCTGCTGGGAGGATATGGGAACTCCGCCGACAATAAGAAATTCCAGATTGTCCATACCCTTTTGGTTCACCAAGATATCGGCGGCCCTTATCAATGTCTCATAATTTTTTACCGGAGAAATCCGGCCCACGGACAGAATGACATGCTTGTTGCCGGGTCTCTCTCTTCGCCTGGCGGGTCTGAATTTATCGGTATCAATTCCCTGTCCGGTGATTATCACATTGTTGCTCTTAAGCCTGAAGCCCTCTTTTGATGAAGTTACAATCTTATCGGCAATCAGATGCGCTAACCTCAACTTAAAATCCGCCCTGCCGTGAGCATACCACTGGACAATGGGAATACGCAGCGGTTTGACCCATGGCGCCACCATGAAGGTGAATACCACGTACATGTGGCAAAAGACAATGTCCACCGCCCTCTTCCGCAGCAGGCGGCACATTATGCGGCTGAAGTACAGATATTTGGTGAGCTTGGTCTTTTTCTCGCTCAGATTATAAACGGCAACGTTTTCAGGCAGCACGGTCTCCCTGTCATATTCATCAAGAGCAATCACATGAAGCGCATCCACCTTGCTGGCCAGATTATTTATCCAGGTGACAATGAATCCCTGCTGAGTCTTCGGCGCCACTTCGGGGGTAATCATAAGCACGTTCATCGTTTCACCCCCCTGTCGGCGGCGAGCTGAATCGTATTTGCCCACATATCGATTACTTTCTTGATTCCCGCCTCGGTATCGAAATTGGCGGCTATGTGCTTCTGTGCATTCGCGCCCAATTCCCTAGCCAGTTCCGGCTGCTCAACTAAAGTCAGTATCCTGGCCGCCAGTTCCTCCGGCTGTCGCGGAGGTACCAGAAAGCCGGTGGCCTGGTCCACCACGATGTCTCTGGGGCCGGTCAGGTCAGTGGCCACGACCGGTTTCCCGGCCATTCCCGCTTCCAGCAGCACCAGGCCAAAGCTCTCGTGGTTGGAGGGCAGCGCAAAAATATCGCAGGCATGATAGTAGCCCGGCAATCCATCATGTGGTATCTCGCCGGTGAAAATAACGCTGTCGGCAATGCCCAGTTCCTGAGATAAATGTTCAAGGTTTTCCCTTTCCTCGCCATCGCCGCAGAGCAGGAATTTAACATCGGTATACTTCTGGCTGACTATCCTGGCTGCCTGCAGCAGATTGGCCACATTTTTTGCTTTTGTCAGGTAGCCGACAAATAGAACAGTCCTTCCATTGACTAATGAATACCTCCGGCGGATATCGTCCGCCTTATCCGGCGAAGACTCTTTAAATTTTGTCAGGAATACCGGCGCGGGTACAACCCATATTTTGTGGTCCGGGAGCCCGTATTCCACCAGTTTCTGCTTTATGCCGTGGCTGACCACTCTGATGCCATCAGCCCGCTTTACCAGCCATTTCCCGAACCGGCCGAAGAAAGGATTTTTGAAGTTCTCCCCGAGCCAGTACTGGTTATCAAAGAAATCACCGTGGAGCTGGACGGCAAGCGGAACCCCCAGCTTTCTTTTCAGCAGATAACCGATGAAACCGGTGACAAAGGGATCCTGCGTTGCGATAACGTCGATTTTACTGGCCCGGCAGATACCGAGGCATAATCTATACGTGTTCCAGATATAGGAAATTGGCTCCCGGTATGATACTGGCTGCACTGTTACCCTGTCGGAGAGGCGCTGTGGCTTCAGGTTCCTGGCTCTGGCGCCCATAACGACGATGAACAGTCCGGTCAGGTGCTGACCATAGGCGATGTGCCTCCTCCGGCTATCCCCGACTATATCATACCCTTCCATGGCCAGCGTCGGGTCAAGGCTTATCATCAGGACATTCATACCGCTTTTTCCAGCTCCGCTTCCAGTTTTGGCAGATTGCTTTCCCAGGTGAATTTATTTTTTACCGATACCAGGGCGTTTCTTGTTAATCGCTCCGCCAGCTCTCTATCCTGCAATAGCCTGGTTATCCGTTTGGCGAGGTCTTTTTCGTTATCTGGAGATATCAGCAGGCCGGTTCGTCCATCTTCTACTGCCTCGTCTGTCCCCCGTATCCGGGTAGCCACCACCGGAACCGAACAGGCCATGGCTTCAATTACGGTATGGGGCAAGCCTTCATAGATGGAATTGAGGACGAAAATATCGGACTCTTGCAACAGCTGGAGCGTCTTATGACGGTCGACATTGCCGTAGAATTTTATACGCTGCTTGCTTCCCAGTTTCTCCGCCAGCTTTTCCAGGCTCTCTTTTTCCGGGCCATCGCCTACCAGCGCCAGAGCAGCGTCG
>Ga0315552_1002130_pt1 | contig 11803 bp, 17 predicted proteins | sample SalMarSW160170MG_2_FD_203102 | JGI IMG/M metagenome (GOLD analysis project Ga0315552, IMG submission 203102) | Salt marsh sediment microbial communities from the Plum Island Ecosystem LTER, Massachusetts, United States - Salt Marsh Sediment SW1601-70 ...
GTTCTGCCCCGCAATCCTTATTATAACAGAATTGATTAGTGGGGGGGTTCGGGGTTTCGCAGGCCCAGCACTTCACAGGTTCCAGGGGGCTCTCTTCGGTGGTCTCTTCCTCGGTGGCCAGGCCCCGTTTTATCCTCTCCCTCTTGAGGACCTTGTCCTGGACGTTGGACCCGCTCAGGTGTATGTAGGTATCGGCCTCCCTGGAGTTCTGCGCCCTTCCCGACCTGATGTTTATCTCCTGGGTGGTGTAGCCCTGCTTGGCCCACTCGGTAGAAATGCTGTGCCTCAGGAGGTGGGGATAGACCCGCTTCCTGATGCCTGCCCTCTTTGCGGCCTTGCGTATCATCTGATATACCCCGTCATTCTCCAGGGCCTTCCCGTAATCCTGCTTGGCTATCGATATGAACAGCGGGGCCTCTGGGTTGCTTCTCTCTGGGTGGTAGTCCATGTATGCCTTCAGGTATGGGGCAGCGTCAAATAGCAGGGCCTCATAGCTCCCCGTCTTGGCCCTCCCCGTCCTCGATACGCTGTCCTCGGGGAACACGATAACAGCATGGTCCCCGTTGAACCTCAGGTGTTTCACCCTGCATGATATTATCTCCCCCCGTCTGCATGAGCTCTCATACATGGTCGTTATCAGGGCCCTGTCCCTGGGGTGGTCGCAGGCCTCCACCATCTTATATACCTCTTCCCGGGTCAGCAGGTCGTCTGATGTCTTTTTCCTTCCCTTTCCGTTGAACTCGATAAATTCCACGCACTTGGGCCAGTCCCTCTTGGAGCCATGTATCCACTTAAAGAACGTGATTAGGGCCTGCTTGTATGTGTTCTTTGTCTCGGGGCTCATGCCCTTCTTTCTCTCTATTGAGGCCACAAAGGGGATTATGTCCTTCTCCTCCATCTTAAGGAAGGCCTTCCCGGCCATCTGCGCCAGGTTCGCTATCGTTGTGATGTGCATTACCCTTGTGGATGGCTTCCTTCCCTTGGCAACCAGCAGGCTGTCATATTCCAGGACGGTCTTGAGGTTCTGTGGGGACAGCTTCCAGCCCCCCCTCTCAACCCCTCGGATTTTTATACTCTCCCCCCTAATTCTTCTATGCAGGTTCGCTATACTGTGGTCGTTGCTTCCCATGATATCACCTTCCCATGCGGTATATTAAGCACAACCCTAAAGAGGTTCAAAACCCCCTTCAGCGAGGCCGGTGAGGTCAGGGAGGCCCTGGAGAAGGATGATATGGAGAACCTCAGGGAGGAGCTGGGGGACCTGCTCTGGGCCATAGTCTTCACAGCCAACATATCCAGGGAAAAGCATTTATTCGACATCGAGGATATATTAAGGGACGCCAGGGCCAAGATGATAAGGCGGCATCCCCACGTATTCGGGGACGCCAGGGCCGGGTCGCCTGAGGAGGCCATGTGGCATTTCCAGGATGCAAAGGAGAGGGAGAAACATGCGATGGCTAAGGGATAGGGACAGGCCAGTGCTCCCCGGAGAGGAGCCCGTGAGGGTGAGGCTCCCCAGGGGGAAGCAGGTGATGGGCGAGATAGAGCAGATACTTGGGGCCTCCAGGTTCAGGGTCTCCTGCAGGGACAAGAGGACAAGGCTCTGCAGAATCCCCGGAAAGTTCAGGAAGAGGATAACAGTAAGGACAGGAGACATAGTCATAGTCGAGCCCTGGATTGTCGAGGGGGATGAGAAGGGTGACATTGTCTGGATATACAACAAGACCCAGATGGCCTGGCTCAGGAGAAGGGGCTACGCCTAAAAACTCTGCGGGAGCCTTGTGTCCTGCCATTCTCTGACTTGTCTATCTGTGCCGAAGACCACAGGATTGGACTGGTTTGGCAGGAAGTAAGGCACTCGGCTTTCTCAATACCCTGCAGGGCACAAAACGTTCCCGAGAGAGACATGATATTCTGTTGAAGACCAGGGATTGGTCCCATGATAGAGGAGGTCAACATACCCGATGAAAGGAAGGGCGTCCTGATAGGCAGGGATGGCTCTGTCAGGGCCGAGCTTGAGAGGCAGAGCAGGACCCGCATAACCATAACCGAGGGCGTTGTCATAGAGGGGAATGACCCCCTGATGGTCATGGGGGCTGCCGAGGTTGTAAGGGCAGTGGGAAGGGGCTTTTCTCCTGACAAGGCCATGCTCCTTTTGAGGGATGACTATGAGCTCAGGGTAGTGAGCCTCCAAGGAGAGTCAGAGAAGGCTGTAAAGCGCCTTATGGCCAGGGTAATTGGCAGGAAGGGGGCCACCAGAGGGATTCTCGAGCACGACACCAACTGCCTGATTTCTGTCTATGGCAAGACCGTCGCCATAATAGGCAGGAGCGACGGGGTTCCCGCTGCCGAGGAGGCTGTCGAGGACCTCCTGAAGGGCCGCTCTCACAGCTATGTTTACGCAAAGCTCAGAAAAAAATAGTATGATTATCCGCCTGTATCCTCGCGGGTGGCTTCCTTCTCAGGGGCTGCCGGCCTTTCAGCTGCGTCCTCTGATGGCTTCCCTTCACCCTGTTCCGGACCATGCCCCTCAGCCTCAGGCCCTTCAGGGGGCTTCTCCGCTACCGGGGTTTCCACATGCCTCTTCTCGAACTCTGTGTATCCACACTTCCCGCAATAGAGTCTTCCCTTGTGCTCTGCAAGCCATGCCCCTGGCCCGCACCTTGGACATGACTTCCTCTTCCTTGTAACAGAATCGCCGCTTACCTCATAATACTCGTGAACCTTGACTGACATGTGCTTCTTGCCTGTCCTCTGCTTCTTCTCCCTTCTCTTTGCTTCCTTGCCCTTCTTTCCCATAAGAATCACCCGGCCCCTTCTTCAGGCCTGTCTTTTTCATGCTTCTTCTCTTCAGGCTGGCTGTCCTCGCCCGGCGATGGGGCTTCCTCTTTAGCCTCATGGGACCTCTCCTCTCCGGGGTTCTCTTCAGGGGCCTTCTCCCCTTGTGCAGGTTCCTCCTGCCCCGGCCCTTCAGCCGGCTTTTCCTCAGCAGCCTTCTCGGGCATCTCCCCCTTTGGAGGTTCCTCTGCGGCCGTTCCCTCTTCAGGGGATCCCTGGCCGGCTTCTGCCCCGGCCCTCTCCTCTTTGGCATCTTCCTTGCTCTCAGTAGGCCTTGGCTCCTCCCTGGCCCCGGCGGGCTTCTCCTCAGCCTTCTTCTTTGCCTTGGCAAGCCGCTGCTCCATCTTCTTGAACCTCCAGGCAGGTATGTCCTCCTTTCTGGAATAGGCAAGGACCCTTGCCTCGGAACTCGCCCTGCCTCCTGGCGTGATTATCCTGTCGATTATGATGTCCTCTGGCCTGGCATTGAGAAGCCTGGCCACCTCGGCAAGGACCTGATTCCTGTTCGGAGTGGCCTTTCCTCCATGCTCCATTGAAACCACGGCCTCCTCCCTCTTCATGAGGGCATTCCTCTTCTGCTCCTTGATTTCAAGCTTCATGATTCATCCCCAATCTCTTCTACAGTTCCAGATCCCGAGAGTATTCTTGTAACACCATCCTTGAGTTCGGATGGAACATCAAAATCATATGCGCCTTTCATCACATTTCTTTCTGCTCCGGCATATCCGATATCGAATAACATGAGCTGAAGGTGCTGCAGACTGTTCTGAAATCCTTCATCATCAGCTATCTGAAGTCTTAATACTACATCCATGTCACTTCACCCACAGCGTATACTTGCCAGGCACCTTGATGTCCAGCAGCTGGGCTATCTCTGAGCCGTTCGGGTCGTTTATGATCACGATTCCCTTCCAACTCCGCGAGAAGTTGCTCTGGCTGCATACCGGGCACTTGGAGCCCTCCACAAACCTCTTGCAGTTCCTGCACACCTTGTCTCTCATAAAAACACCTTAACAGTATATGGTAGGGGGCGGTTTTAAATAGGTCACAACGAGTTTAAAAAGCTTGGCCAGGAACACTCGGGCTATTTCTTCCCCTTCTTTGTTCTCTCTTCCTTCTTCGGCTTCTGCTCTTTAGCGGGCTTTTCCTGCTTCTTCTCTGCCGTGACCTTATGCTTCTCTTTATCAAACCAGGCCAGCACTCCCAGGCCGGGCTGCCTTGTGGTGAGGCCTATCTTGTACTGGCCAGAGGCCATAGAAATGGATATTACCCTGGCCCTGACAAGGTCGGACTCCTTGAGTATCCTCTTGGTGTCCCTTCCCATGAAGATTGAATTCTTGTTGTCATAGGAGACAAAGTCGTCCATTATCTGGGAAACGTGGACCATGCCATCCAGGGGGCCCATCCTTATGAATATCCCGAACTCTGTCACATCTATCACGTAGCCCTTTATCAGCTCGTGCATCTCCGGATAGTACACAAGAATTTTGAACTCCACCGGATAGTGTAGTGCTCCGTCCCCTGGGAGTATGACACCCTCCCCCACATCATTTATGTCAGTCACAGAGAGTATAATGCCCAGCCTCCTGTCTATTATGCCCTCCCATCTGTCCTCCAGGCTGGCCTTGAGGGCGTCCTCCATGCCCAGGCCGAACTTCGAGGGCGGAACCCTCACCCTGTCCTTTACCGTGAGAATCTTGTACATCAGAACACCTCAATAACCCTTGCCCCCTTCTGAATAATAATTATTGGCAGGTGTTGTTTAAATATATAAACCCGTATTTGCATGGCCTCGCCAACCCAGGCAGGTGTGGCAAGGGCCGGCAGGGCAGGAAAGCAGGCTAAAGCATATATACTCCCTTAACCAAATATTAACAGAGATTATGAAAATCGAGGTCAGCATAACCAAACAGCATATCCTTTCCCTGTTTATTGCGATAGCGATAGTGGCGGGCATAAGCTACGCAATTGCCCAGACACCGAACCCTGGGCATCCCTATACTCAGATAGATTTTACAGGTGTTGGTAGTTGTTCTAACATCTGTACCGATGCCGATACAGATACGAAATGCAGTACTTCAGGGGCATGCTCACAGGTCTGTATAGGCTCTGACTGCCGACCCTCCTGGCCAACCGTTTCCATTGATTATAATAGTTGTGTAGAGGTGGGGTTTTCAACTAGTGGTGAAATGAAAAAATGCCCCACGGGTTATGTGGTAGTTGGTATTGCAAGTGGGCCATATGGTTGCGCTACGGGATGCGCACATTTGGCAGGACCGTTTAAATGCTGCCTACTGGTGCTAGAATATCCGTAGACAGGAACCTGGTTCTTTGCCGGGGTTGGCCGGCCGAAAGGTTTAAAGGGTGAATTCTTGGCGTATACAATATTCTAGTGTATGCAGGCTGACTCTGTGAAGAGAGAACAGTTAAAAAATAAATTGGAATCAGACCTCATCATAGAACTCGCTTCTTATCCTGCCTGCATAGTCTTAGCAACATGAGCCGGAAAGCAGGCCAAAGCATATATACTCCCTTAACCAAACATAAACAGAGATTATGAAAATCGAGGTCAGCATAACCAAACAGCATATCGTTTCCATGGTTCTTGCAGTAGCGATAGTGGCGGGCATAGGCTACGCAATTGCCCAGACTTCGGCTCCTAACCCCGGACACTCACCAAGTGAGATAGGTCCGGGGACATTTGCTGGTTCTTCAAGCGATACCTGGATTTTTCCTGGCAACGTTGATGTAGTTGGAGGCATAAGTGCTAATGCGTTTTATTACAGCTCAGATATCAGACTAAAGAAAAACATCCAGGAGATTCCTGATGTATTGGAAAGGATACAAATGCTTGAAGGTGTATCCTTCCGATGGAAAGAAGATGATAAGCAGAGTATTGGCCTTATTGCACAAGACCTAGAAAAGGTATTTCCGGAATTGGTATCAACAGATGAAAACACCGGCTTAAAATCAATACAATACGGCAATTTGGTTGCTGCACTCATAGAGGCCATAAAGCAGCAACAAATGCAAATCCAGGAATTAAGAGAAGAAGTTGAAGGATTAAAGAGGGCAAAATGAAGAGATTGCTCCTAAGCTGCTGGCTGTTTATTTTGGGTGGTGTTTTTCTAACACCGCTATCTGTTTATGCTGCTGACTCATATAGAAGCGAGCCTGGTTCATTTATAAAGGTAACAGAGTATGATGCTCCTGGTTATGGCATCACAAATTCTGGTAGTTATTCTTATTTTATTCCCACCAAGACACAAGCTGAATTTGATGCTTTCAGGGTAGCGGTTCCTTCTCTTCCTGACCTTTCTATCTGCAACGTGGTAGATGGTGGATGGGGTGAATGCTCTGCAGAAACTCATACAAGGAGTTGCACAAATCCTGAACCCTCTTGTGGTGGAGCCGGTTGTGATGGGCCTTCAAAGTGTCACACCGATGGTTATGGTCACACATGGATAAGTGAGGCTGGTTTAAAAAGTAAAGAGGCTGCTTTGGAGGCCTGCCAGCACTACTACAGTGATAATCCATGTCAGTGTGGATGGCACTGCGCAGGTGCAAATTGCCGGGCCACATACGCCACAAATTGCCCAGGAGCTCCCGGGTATTCGGGTCACACATGCTGTGATCGCGCTTGGGAGATTACAAAAATGAACGCAAGAGATGGATACTCCTGGTGGTACAGTACAGACGGCTTTTGCGGTATATATACAGGCGCAGCAGGTAATTGCTTCAATAATTGCTGTCAACCATTTGCAAATTGGTATTGAAATTCAGGTAATCTCAAACCTCATCAGAGAACTCGCTTCTTATCCTTCCCGCGAGGGCCGCGCCGGTCAGTATGAGGACAGAGCCCAGGACCTGGAGGGGCGGGACCGGCTCGCCGAACCAGATAACACCGGCCCAGGTGCTGATAACAGGGGCCAGGAGGAGGAACAGCACGGCCTTGGAGACGTTAATCAGCCTTATGGCCGAGTACCAGAACAGTATGTAGGCGAACAGGAAGGCCGAGGAAATCATGATGCTCGCGGCCTGCTGCTGGGTGAGGTTCATGAGCACATCGAGCCTGCCCATAAGGAGGGCAACCCCGAAGAGGAAGGCCCCCCCAAAGAACATCCTGGAGAATGACACCACGAGGCTGGATTCCTCCTTTATCATGGCCTTCCTGGATATCGTGTTCTCAATGCCCCAGCATATCGTCCCCAGGATGACCAGGGCATCGCCAAGGACGGGGTCCTGCCAGAAGACCGAGGGGTCTATCCTGGCAGCGAGAAGGATGACCATGCCCACAAGCATGACAAGCAGGGCCATGTTCTGCTTCCTTGTCACCCTCTCCTTGAGGAAGAGGTAGGCAAAGACAGTCACATATATCGGAAGCGTCTTGTGAAGGAAGGCCGCCCTTCCTGATGTTGTGAGCTCGAGACCCGAGAAATAGAGCAGGAACCCCAGGCCGCCCCCGATTATCCCGATAGCGAGCAGCCACCTCCACCTGACCCTGTTGAGTTTCCTGAACCGAAACCCCCTTTGGCAGCCGGCCAGGACAAAGAATATCAGGCCGATAAGTATTGCCCTCACGGCCGTGAATACAACAGGGTCCAGCCCGGACACGAATATCTTGTTGACAGGAATGGCGAAACCGCTCACCACGGCGGTCATTATAGCGAGAAACGTCCCGAGGGCCTCTTCCTTCATGGGGAATATTTATCCAGCCATAATATATAATTATTTACTGAGGCCCGGTATTTGCCGAATAAATTTCACTGACGATTTCATCAACATTGGGTGGTATGTTACCAATGCATGGAGGCAATGTGCCTCTGAATTCTTTGTACACCTCTCTAGACTTAGTAGGCAGAATAGTCCTATTGGGACAGGAAGGCCAACCAGGCATTTCCTCGGATAGTGTTGACATCATTAACTGATACCTTTCCATATCTACATCCTCTCCGCTTGTATTTACATAATTTATTGCTAACCTGAGTTCACCTAGAGTCGCTTTCGCTTTCATACCCACCAATATGTGGCAAGCCTTAAATACTTTACTCAAGGACCTCTATCTCGAGCTCGTTGCCCCTGATGGCATCCGTGACTTGGCCACACCTGGGACAGCGGACAAAGTGGACGTGCTCCATCACACGGACCGTGCCCTCGAGGCCGCATTGGCAGGATATCTCCACTGGCACGCTCTCTATCTCCAGGCCGATTCCCTGGAGCCCGGTATCCCTGGTGTGCTCCCTGAACATCTCCTCAAAGCCCCTGGCCGAGCCGCGCATCCTCCCCAGCCTTATCCTGACCCTCTTGGGGGTGGGCTGGATTTGCCTGAGCTTCGTGATGGCCTCCTGAACAGAACCAAACTCGTGCATACACATCAACTGCTTGGTTATATTGAAAACAAAAAACATCTGTTTTCAAACAGATGATGGATGCATAGTTTGTTTTCAATAGCTGTTGCCGAACCAATAAAACCCCTGACTTTAGTCAGGGGTTGCAGAGAGGCAACATTATATTAATTCTTTATGCGAAGCCCGTCTTGTTTCATCCTCTGCAAGACGGCATGCAACCTTCAGGTTCTTTTATTGCTTGAAAACTTTAGGTCGGTCAGATATTTATATGCCTTCCTCGGGAAGGCCCTTTTCTTATCAAGGCCCAGCTTCCTGAGATAGGTTATGACCATGTCCGCAAAGGCCTTGTCTACCCTCTCAATGATGTTCATCCTGTGTATAATTACCCAGTCGCCCCTTCTCAGGGGGATGCCGGTCTCGACAGTGAACATCCCCGTCACCGGCTCCAGCTCCACCAGTACGCTTAGCAGGCCCTCTCCATTTCCCCGGCCTCCCCCCTTCAGGGTCTTTACGTCCCTGACCCTGGCCGCATAGGCGATGCATATGAGGTTGCCCTGCTCGAACTTCATCCTGTTGTGGTCAAAGGCATAGAACTCCCTCACCACATCCCTCTCAAAGATGCTTCGCCTCTTGAGCCTGGTCCGGACCCTCTCGAGGCCGGGATATGCCACATAGTACACCCTCCTCAGGGTATCCTCTGAAGGCCTTACCCCGCGGTTCTCGAGATAGAGCCTTATCTCCTGGCTGTCCTCCGGGGATATCGCCCTCCTGTCCTCAAGGTAGTGCCTGCACCCGTCGGCGAACCTGAGAAACAGGTCGAATCCCGAAGGCCTGTCACGTGCCTGCAGGCGCGGGTCATTGCCACTCCTAGTGGCAGGATTCGACACCAAACGTTTCAGAGCACCAGGCCCGGAATCCTTCACAGGGCGCTGTCTAGAAGTCATTGAGCTCACCCCACTCCTTGAGCATCTCCCTGGCCTCGCTCTCCGGGATTCTCCTGACCACAAAGCCGGCCTGGCAGAGAACATACTCCCCCCTGCTGAGGGGGATTGGCGACCTGACCCTCTGCTTCCTTTCCCGGGACTCGACAAGGGCCTGCCCGTCCTCATAGGCCAGAACCCTCTGCGGGCATGAGATGCACATATACCTTCACCTTGCAAACTGTTACGGACCGGTTGCTGACGCAACCACATGTACTCCTTCACCTTGCAAACTGCAATTAATTATTAAAACCCGTGAATAAAAGATTAACCATGAAGGTGGCTGTCTGCGGTATAGGCAACAGGATAAGGGGCGACGACGGGGTGGGCCCCGAGGCCATAGCTGCCCTGAGGGGCAATGTTGATGAGAGGGACGTGCTTCTTATCGACTGCGAGAGGAGCCCGGAGAACTTCCTGGGGGAGCTCCAGGCCTTCTCTCCTGAAAAGGTAATCCTTATCGATGCCGTGGAACTGGGGAAGCCGCCCGGCTCCATAGGCCTGGTGGACATCCACACCATAAAGAAGCAGACCATGTCAACCCACAAGCTTCCTCTCAACCTCTTCATAGACTACCTCCAGGCCAGGATGAGGTTCAAGCTCCTCTTCATAGGCATCCAGCCCAGGCAGACAGGCCTCGACACCGAGATGAGCGAGGAGTGCAGGCAGGCCATACCCCTGGTCAGGGAACTGGTCAAGCAGCACCTCTAGAAAGCACACTGAATAAAACCGCTTTATATCTCTTCTATCTTCAGGTCATCGGTGGTTTTTATCCCCCTTTCCAAATCAGCAACCGCTACCGTTCTTCTAGGAAGGTAGGCATGAGAGGTAAATATGGTCAGGCACCTCTTGCCATACATTATTTCCTCTGCATGGGGATCATGGGACCGTATCAATACCTTCTTCTTGAACCTCCCCATCACATCTTTAAAATAGTCCCTTCCGAACTGCGGCCTTCCATTGTAGGTACCGAGTTCCTTTCCACTCTCATTCCTGAAGTCACCCCAAATAATTGTCTCCCATCTATAATCCGCTTCCTTTGGCTTAATTTTATTTATATCTCTGATTTCCTGCAGGTCAGGCAGCGCGCCGTGGAGGGCTATCAAACTGTTACCAGAGGCGGCCAGGGGAAGCCTTATCAGGGTTTCTTCATACAACCCTCTCTCCTCTCCCGGTAGGCTCTCCCAGAAATTCGCCGGCTGAAAATTGAATTCCTTGTGAGCTTCATGGTTTCCCATAAGCAAAAAGAGGTTCTCTGGGTTTTCAATCTTCGATTCTAACAGAAAATCGATGTTTTCCCTGGAATATCTCCCCCTGTCAACGTAATCCCCCAGAAAAACAACCACGCTGTCATCCTTCATGTACCTGTCGATAACCCTTCTTGTGGCATCAAAATCCCCATGAGTGTCCCCCACAAAGACCGCCCTTCCGTAGCTTGGCAGCTCTATCAAATTAGCTTCATTATTAAAAATCTTTCTCCCCTCAGTGAGCAAACTCAATTCTTGTTTCTCCATAATTCAGTTACTTGAGAGAAACTTGTTTAAGGCTTTCGCTTGGACAGAATTTCAGCCAAGAAAGGCCTACAATCCTGCCTCCATGATGCTTATCTCCCTTATTGTCCTGTGCCTCTCCTCCCTGTCCACAAGGGGGAGGCCGTGCATCAGGCCGGAGCCCTCAAAGGGGTTTACAAGGGTCAGGCCTGACCTCCCGGCCAGGCCACCCATGTTCAGGCTGACGGGCGGCCTTCCCGGGCCCACATCAAAGCGGGGGGAGACCACAACCAGGCGGCCCCCGGGCCTGAGGACCTCCGAGGCCCCCCTGACAAACCTCTGGTAGAGCGGCCTTACCTCCCGGATTATCCTCCTCGCCCTGTTCAGGTCCGGGCTCCTCTTCAGGGGCGGACCGAGATATGGCTCTGTCACTATCGCGTCCAGGGAGTTCCGGGGAAACAGTTCTGGGAGCTTCCTGGCATCCCCCCTCTGGAGCCTCTCCTCAAAGCCGGGCTGGTCAAGGTGGTATTCCCGGGTAAGCCACTTCAGGTTCCTCCTGGCCCAGTCCACCACCCGGCCATCGGTGTCAATGCCCCAGGCAGTGAATCCCATGAGCATGGCCTCCTGGAGGAGGGTTCCAATCCCGCAGAAGGGATCGAGCAGAATCCCTCCCTTCTGGCCCGAGAGGTTGACCATTATCCTGCAGAGCCTCGGGGGTATAGAGAACATGGGTCTCTTGAATGGCCTGTCCATGTCCCTCTTCTGGAATTCAAAGGGGTCATGCACCCATGTAGTCCTGGCCAGGTGGCCCCGGCTCCCTGAGAGGAGCAGGAACTCGGCAGAGTCCCGGAGGAGGTTTTTCTTTATCACCTCCACATGTGTAAGGGAGTTGCGGCCCTTGGGTATGTTCATGTACTTGCAGGCCCTTCCTGAGGAGCCTGTCAGGGACTTGAGCCTGGAGGCAAGCTCCTGCCAGCCCGCGCCGTAGGCGCTCACGCCAAAGAGGCCCGACCCTGGGAGAAGAGAGGCAGCCTCCCTGAGGGCTTCCTCCGGGGGGTCCCTGTCCGGCCATGAGGAGAGGACCTCGCCGACCTTTATTGTCCCCCCGAGGCTCTCTATTGGTGGCGGATGGTCGCAATCAAGAACCAGA
>Ga0315552_1002133_pt1 | contig 11796 bp, 9 predicted proteins | sample SalMarSW160170MG_2_FD_203102 | JGI IMG/M metagenome (GOLD analysis project Ga0315552, IMG submission 203102) | Salt marsh sediment microbial communities from the Plum Island Ecosystem LTER, Massachusetts, United States - Salt Marsh Sediment SW1601-70 ...
AACCTTCAGCCGTGTAGAACAGGCCTCCATCGTTCATCTTCTTCATGTACTCCAGGGACTTGCGCAACGCGGGGGTTTTGAAGTTGAGCGAGCCGTCGGGTTTGAAAAACTGTGTTCCGGTGGACTGAACCAGTATGCGCAGGAAGTCATAGCTCGTGGAGTCGTAAGCCAGCAGAGGCTTACCGCCGCTCTGTTTGATCTTCGTCCCGAGATCGATCACCTCATCCCAGGTCATGTTCCTCTTGTACTGATCCGGGTTGAGCCCGGCATCCCTCATGAAATCTACCCGTAGAAACAGACCGGTGGAGCCGGTATCGAAGGGGATCCCGTAGATCTTCGAGCCGTCGGTCATGGGGCCCACCTTGTATTGGGCGAACTTGGAGTAGTCCACGCCCTCGGCTTTGAGGTCTACAAAGATGCCCGGATAGTTTTGGATGAACTTCTCGATCACAAAATCCTGGAAAAGCGCAATGTCCGGAAGCCCGGCGCCTCCGGCCTGCAGCCCGGCTTCGATTTTACCCTCGATGTTCTCCGGTATGTCTACGATCTCTACTGTGACGTTGGGGCGGATCTTCTTGTAGACATCCGCGGCCTGCTGCATCGAGAATCCGTTGAAATTCGGGTCCCAGCACCAGACGGTGACTGTCTTCCCAGCCATTTTGCCTGTTGATCCTTGGCCGCCGCCGAACACGACGGCAGCGGTCAGCAGAATAAACAAGCTGACGGTCACGACACGTTTCATAGTCTCCTCCTTGGTTTTGGCGGCGCCGTTGTGCGAAGCACAGAACGGCAGCAAAACACGAGGCTTGTCGGCTCCGCGATAATGTTTTTCACTATAATCATGAGAGAGAATTTTGCTGGCGTCAGGAACAATTTTATGATTGTAGGCCGTTGCATCTCGGCAGGGCGGGCTTTGTAGGTTGATAATAAGAATTGGACAGCTAACCACAACTCCACCATAGAGAAGGGTGATTGATGGTGATTCCGGTGTCCGGTATATTTCTGGTAGCATGAAACAGGAGCCTGTTATGCCGAAAATCACCTTTATTGGAGCCGGTAGTTTCGTCTTCACCCGTAATCTGGTGAGGGACATCCTCAGCTACCCCAAACTATCCGGGGCCGACTTATATCTGATGGATATCGATTCGGAACGTCTGGCCTACATCAGGCGGGCGGTCGACCACATTGTGGAGGCCGGCGGTTACCCGGGGAGGGTGATCGCCACGCAGGATCGGAGGGAGGCGCTGGAAGGGGCGGATGCCGTGGTGTGTACGATTCTACAGGGAGGTGTACAGGTCTGGCGTCAAGATATCGATATTCCAGCAAGATACAGAGTGGACATCAACGTGGGGGATACCCGCGGACCGGCCGGCATCTTCCGTTCTCTCCGGACCATTCCTATAATGCTGGAAATCTGCCGGGATATGGAAAAACTATGCCCGAAGGCTATCCTGCTCAATTACACCAATCCTATGGCTATAGTATGCAAAGCCATGCAGGTAGCAACGGATGTAAACGTCGTAGGGCTGTGCCACAGTGTTCAAGGCACGCGTGATATGCTGGCTCGCTGGATTGATGTCGATCCTAAGGCAATCCACTACCTCTGTGCCGGAATCAATCATCAGGCTTGGTTTCTGAAGTTCGAGGCAAACGGGAAAGACGCCTACCCGCTCATCCACGCGGCAGTGAGTCAACCCGAGATATATAATGAAGAACCGGTGCGAAACGAGATGTTCCTGCATCTCGACTATTACGTCACCGAGTCCAGTGGCCATAACTCGGAATACAACCCTTGGTTTCGTAAACGTCCTGAGCTGATTGAACGCTACTGCCTTCATGGTACCGGCTGGAATCCGGGAGAGCACGCTTTCCTGGTGAAGGACTATCTCCGTCGCGAGCAGAACTGGCGGCAAGAGATCGAAAACGAGCTGTCAAAACCGGTAATCCTTCAGCGGGGAGACGAGTACGCCGCTGGAATCCTCAACGCCTTCTTCGGGGACGGAGAATCTTTCCAGTTCAACGGAAACGTGTTGAACGAAAATTTGATCGACAATCTCCCGGCCGGATCCTGTGTTGAAGTCCCGATAACGGCCTCCTCATCGAAACTGAAACCTGAGAAAGTAGGAACGCTTCCGACCCATCTGGCCGCACTGAACGCTCTCAATGCTTCGTGTGAAGATCTGGCCGTGGAAGGGGCGCTGGAGGGAGATCGGCGCAAGATCTATCACGCCGCCGCCCTGGACCCCCTGACCTCTGCCGTGTTGAGCCTCACGGAGATCCAATCCATGGTTGAGGAGATGTTTAGCGCGAATCAAGAGTGGTTACCCCAGTTTTATAGTTCTAAGGGATAAGAATTGAAAGCTCGCTTTTTCCCTCTGTAGCTGAGTTGTGCAAAGAATAAGTGAGTTTAGCAGAACGGCAACAAAATAGCTTGCCAATGCTTATTGTTGGATTTCAACGATGATATTGTATTTCCAGGGATATCTGCAAATTACGATCAACTTCACTTCTCAGCCTCTGAGGCTACAGAAGCTGGGCACCCACGAGGTTTTTGTAAATCATGTCGAAGTCATTTAGTGATGTCCACGTATCGATAGGGTAATTCAATCCTTTGATGTATTCTTCCGATTGAGAAGAATGACATAAACCCAGACAAGAGGTGGCCGTCATTGTGACGCCGCCTACTGTCTGGGCTTCTAATCGCCCGAATAGCCCCTAGGGGTACTTCACCTTTGTCCAACCGACAGCAGCAGATTTTCCTGCAATTTCGCCACCAGATCAGATATCGAACCTGCCTGGGTTGTAGGAAACGTAGATCTGTTTGGGGATTCAGCCAACCGGATTAGATGATCGCCGAACACGTCCCCGGCACCAAGCTCTGCAAGGAAAACGGTCCTTCCCTACACCTCAGCCGGCCCCACCACCTGGATACGCCCTTCCGGGAGGATATACATGTCCTGCTGCTCTTCGCCGAGGTGAATAATTTCACATCCGGTTTCCTCATCCACGATCTTGCCGAGAAGCACAAACTTTTTGATCTGAAACATACTCATCCCTTCAAATATGGGTGCATCCTTGATTTCCCCTGCCAGCTTCAAGCCGGCTATATCGGAGAGGTTGATGAACTTCGTACAGCGTGGCGTCTTTACCAGGCCGTACCCACTTGGAGGTGGCGATCTCCGCACCGAAGCGAGCTGGGTGTCGCGGCGGCGCACCGACCCGGTGCACCCATTCGGGGGTGGAATTACCCCACAGGGCTGAGCCTCTGTTCATAGATCTGTTGACGGATTCCAATCGTACTGATATAGTCATTTGATCTCCGTGCTGTTGAGGGACCCGGTGTAATTCCCCCGATGCGAACACGACGACTGATCACCCAGTACAACAGCGTTTACCTGATTCTGTTCCTCATCTGCGCCGCAGCATTCATCAACAACAGGAACTTCTTCGCCTTCGACAACGTAAACACGATGCTTCGGCAGGCCTCGTCTCTCGGGGTGGTTACGATGGGCACGATTTTCGTCATCGCCACGGGCTGCGTGGACCTGTCCGTTGCGGCGATCCTGCAGATGTCCATCGGGATCTTCATGCTCTTTGTGAAAAGACTCGGGGAAGGGGCTCTGCTGTACGGCATCGTGGCCAGCCTGGCTTTCGGTGTTGCCATCGGGGTGATCAACGGCATCATCGTGACCCGCTACAAGGTCCAATCGTTTCTGAGCACGCTGTTCACCGCGGCCATCCTGGGCGGGGTGATGCGTCTGGTGATGGGGGTCACCCCCATGGGCGTGCCGCCGGCGGTGCTTGTGAACGTGATCAAGGGAAGCCTCATCGGGGAGATGTCGAACTCAGTGCTCATCTTCATCTTGATTGCGATCGCCGCGCTGGCGCTGCTCAGGAAGACGGTTTTGGGAAGGAAAGTGGAGCTGATCGGCCTGAACCCGACGGCAGCCCATTTTGCGGGGGTGGACGTGGAGCGGACCATCACCATCACCTTCAGCCTCAACGGGGTTCTGGCGGCGATCGCCGGGATCATAAGTGTCGGGTATATCGGTTTCGCCGACCAGATGACTCTGGGCAGCGGCATGGAGATGGACGCGCTGGTGGCGGCGGTGTTGGGTGGCAACTTCCTGGGCGGGGGCAAGGCCTCGGTGATCGGCTCGGTGGGCGGAGTACTGGCCATCACACTGATCATCAACATCGTCATCCTGTTCGGCCTGGACATCCGCTTTCAGTATATCGTCAAGGGAGTGCTGCTGCTTTCGGTGACCTATGCAGCTCAGTTCTTCAACAGGCGCTGATTGCGGTATAGTTGAGACGATGCCTGCGCCGGCGATCGAAGCCAGGCAGGCTCGAGATACCTATACGTAAAGAGAGGAGTAAAAGTATGGGGAAAAAAAGATTGGTGAGAGGGGCGATCGTCCTGCTGGCGCTCGCTGTAGTTCTGGGCGTGGCCCTGGGCGGGTGCAGCAAGAAGAAGCCCGAGGCTGAGGAAGCGAAGAAGTACACCATCGGGGTCAGCATCCAGGGTTCCAACAACGACTGGGCGGCTTCCTGCTATGCCCACTTCAAGTACGCCTTCGGCACGAAGTACGCGGACCAGATCGCCAACGTGTACTATGGGGAGTGCGGCTACGACGACAAGAAGCAGATCGCCGATATCGAGGATCTGCTGACCAAGAACCTCGATCTGCTCATCGTGCAGCCGGTCAGCGAAACTTCCACGGCGGGGGCGATCGAGAAGGCCAAGGCCTCCGGCGTGAAGGTGGTCATCTTCGGCGGGCTGTGCGGCACCGACAAGTACGATGCCTACGTCGACCGGGATCACATCAAGACCGGCTACGCCTTCGCGGACTGGGTGGCCACGAAGATGGGCGGCAAGGGCAACGTGATCGTGATCATGGGCTACCCGGGTTCCGGGTACTCGAACAACGTGCTCAAGGGGGTGCAGGAGGCCCTGGCCAACTACCCGGACATCAATGTGCTGGGAACCGAGTACGCCATGTACACGCCTGCGGAAGCCAAGAAGATCGTGGAGAGCTACTTCGCCAAGCGAGTTCCTGTTGACGGCCTGATCGTGGACGGCGGATTGATGGACTTCGGCGCCCTGGACGCATTCATCGACGCCAAGCGGCCGCTTCCACCCTCCTCAGCCGACGACTGGTACGGCTTCATGAAGAAGGCGGCGGCGATCGGCTACACCGACTACATGGTCGTGAACTCCGGCGAAGAGCTTTCTCTGGACACCGCCGATGTGGCCATGAAGCTCTTGAACGGCGAATCCGTGGTCAAGGATGATCTGAGACCCCCGACCATCTGGGAAGGCAAGGATCTGGCTGCGAAGGTCGATCCCTCCCTACCGGATTCGTACTGGCTGGCCTCGCAGATACCGGAAGACCGGATCAGAGAGGTCTACAAGTAAATGGCATCGCCTGCCCCCCGGCGCTCGAATGCGGGGGGGCAGGCACCTTGGAATTTTAAATCGTGAGCACCTCCGTCCTTTCGTTCTCCGACATCGACAAGCGCTTCGGCGATTTCCAGGCTCTGCACGACATCAGCTTCGAGCTCAAGGCCGGCGAGATCGTTGGCCTGGTCGGCGCCAACGGCGCCGGAAAGAGCACCCTGCTGAAGATAGCAGGAGGCGTCCATCCGCCTTCGGCCGGCGGCATGATGCTGTATGGCAGGGGATACACACCCTCCTCCCCGCAACAGGCCAAGGCAGCTGGCATCGCCAGCGTGTTCCAGGAGCTGAACCTGTTCCTGAACATGAGCGTGGCGGAGAACATCTTCGTCGACGACGGCTTCAGAAACCGCTTCGGCTTGATCGACTGGAAAGCGATGCATGAGGAAGCCGGAGGAGTCCTGAGGAGCAGCGGGCTGGCAGTCGCCCCGGCCAGGCCCGTCAGCGAGCTGAGCATTGCCCAGCAGCAGATGGTGGAGATCGTGCGCGCTCTGGCCGAAAAGCCCAAGATCCTGCTCCTCGACGAACCGACCGCTTCGCTGTCGGAGGACCAGACCGCCTGGCTGTTCACGAGGGTCAGGGAGGCAGTGTCTACGGGCACTTCGGTCCTGTACGTCTCACACCGACTGGACGAAGTAAGCGAACTGTGCGACCGCTGCGTGATCCTGCGCGACGGCAGGCTGGTGGCCACGCTGGAGAAAGAGGAAATTCGGAAAGACCTGCTCATCCGGCACATGGTCGGCCGAGAGATCACCGACGGCGCTCGGCGGGTCGGCCGGCCCGCTGCCGAGGGCAGGATCATTTTCGAGTGCGAGAACCTTTCGGTCAAGGACAAGCTGCAGAACGTCTCCTTTCAGGTACGCAGCGGCGAGATCCTGGGCATCGCCGGCCTGGTGGGCGCGGGCCGCACCGAGCTGCTGAACACCATCTACGGCATCCTGCGCCCGACAGACGGAGAGCTGCGGAGGGGGGGAGAGGAGCTCGTCGTCAGGCACCCACGGCAGGCCATCGCCCACGGTATCGCCCCGGTCAGCGAGGACCGCAAGAAGGAGGGCCTTTTCTTTGGGGAGACGGTGACCTGCAACCTGAACGCCAGCGCCGTGGCCAACAGGTCTCTGCTGGGTCTTGTCGACCGCCGGAAGGAAAAAACCCGGGCCGCCGGCATAGCCGGCAGGATCGCCTTGAACGCCCGGCATCTGCCGGACCCCGTAGAGCGTCTGAGCGGCGGCAACCAGCAGAAGGTGGTCTTCGGCCGCGCCCTGCTTACCGAAGCGGACCTGCTGCTGCTGGACGAGCCCACCCGGGGCGTAGATGTGGGCGCCCGGGAGGATCTCTACTCGGTGATCGAAGAGGCAGCCGCCATGGGCAAAGGGGTGATCCTGGTCTCCTCGGACTGGGAGGAGATCGTCAAGCTGGCCGATCGGGCTTTAGTGATGCGGGATGGACAGATCGTCGGGGAACTGACCGGCGAACAGATTAATGAGGAGGCCATGCTGCATCTGTGCACCGAGCAGAAGCAGCGGCGCGAGGAGCAAGCGCAGGCCCACGGACGGCTGCGAAACCTGGTCCAGTCATTGTTTTCGGCCAGCAACCGCATTGCCGTGCTTTCTTTCCTGCTCGCCGCTGTGTTCCTGGTCGGGTCGGTAAGCTCCCCGTTTTTTCTCAACAGGATCAATATCAGCAACCTGGCCTGGCAGTCGTTCGTGTACGTGCTTATGACCATCGGCCAACTGGCGGTGATCATCTGCGGGGGCATCGATCTGTCGGTCAGCGCCGCCATGACCATCATCAGTGTGATCGGCATCAAGATCTACACCGCCTTTCCGGATTCGCTGCTTCTCTGCCTGGTCGCGATGGTGGCCGCGGGGGCTCTGATCGGGCTGCTGAACGGTTTCCTCGTGGTGCGCGGCAGGATCAACGCCTTCATCGCCACCCTGGGTGTGGGTATCGTGCTGCAGGGAATCTCCCTGGTCATTACCACCAAGCCCATTGCCCCGGCCCCGCAGATCCTGAAGACCATCGCCAACGGTACCTGGCTCGGTATCCCCATTGTGGTGTACCTGGGCCTCGCTCTGTTTGCCGTGTTTTCCGTGGTGCTGCGGCAAACCCGCTTCGGCCGCCGCCTCTATGCCGTGGGTGAGTCCGACCTGAAGGCGAGGTGGTCCGGTCTGCCCGTGGGTTTCACCAAGGCGGGCTCGTACCTGATCAGCACGGTGATGGCCAGCTTGGCCGCCTTCTACCTGCTGGGCCGCACCGGCGGTGCGGAGCCTATTGTAGATCCCCGCCTGACTCTGGACAGCATCGCCTACTGCCTGATCGGCGGGGCCACCCTGGCCGGAGGCAGGGGCAGCCTGGGCGGATCGTTGATCACGATTCTGTTGATGATCATGCTCCTCAACGTGCTGGGCCACTCGGGAGTGGGCATCTTCTACCAGCAGATCGTGCGGGCCATGCTGCTGCTGGTGATCGTGATCGCCTACAACCAGGTGGAGAGCCGCCAGCACAAGGGAAGCTAAAGACTCGGCGACGGGAGCGCCGCTGACAATCTTCCCGTATCTTGACGCAGGTATTAGGGTCCAGATAGATTGAAAACCGAGGTAGATGCATATGAGTGATCGAAAATCGGAAGCTGACACACTGCGCACGCGGCTGAACACCGCCCGGGCGGCCTTCCTGTTCATTGACATGCAGAACGACTTCGTCTCACCCAAAGGCAAGATGGCGAGCTTTGGCTTCGAGATTGGCGAAGTGAGGGATTCGGTCGAGCCCATGCGGCGGCTGCTGGAAGCGGCCCGGGATGGCGGCTACCTGGTAATCCATACGGCCGTGATCAACGAGCTGGGCCAGAACTCCGCAGCCTGGACCGCCTTCTGGGGCGAGCCCACGGTGACCCTGCCGGGCTCCTGGGGAGCCACGCACATAGACGAGCTGGCACCGGCGGAAGGAGAGCCGGTGATCGTCAAGTACGCTTACGGGGCCTTCGTCGGTACCAACCTGGACACGATGCTCCGAAGCCGGGGGATCGACACCCTGGTGGTGGCCGGTACCGACCTGAACATCTGCGCCGGGGACACTCTGCACCACGCTTTCGCGTTGGGCTACAACGTGGTGGGCGTAGCCGACTGCCTGGCCTGCTTCTCCAAGCATGACCGCCAGCATGCCCGGCAGCTCAGGGAGAACGGCCTGTACCTGATCGAAAACCACTACGGTCTCGTGGCCCAATCAGACCAGATTATCAAGATCATCTCCGCAACGAGGTAGCAGCCATGCCCGAATCGCCTCCCTTCGAAATCGATCCCTCCCGCACCGCCCTGATCGTCGTGGACATGCAGAACGATTTCGTGCGTGTCGGAGCCCCGCTGGAGGTGCCCGACGCACGGGCCACGATCGAGCCGATCCGCCGCACCATCGACCTGTTTCGCCGGCTCCGGCGCCCCGTCGTCTTCACCCGCTTCATCGCCGGTCCCAAGGAGACCCTGCTTTGGAAGTGGTCCCCGGAGCTTCGCCCGCCGGTGAACTGCTGCAGGCCCGGGTTCCTGCGCCGCTACGAAGACTCCGACCGGGAGCTGGACTGTGTCGCGGTGATCGACGAGCTGACCGTTGAGACGGGTGACTACGTAGTGGACAAGTACTGGTATGGGGCATTCTTCCGCACCAACCTCTACGACATCCTGCTCTCCGAACACGTGGATACGGCGGTCGTGTGCGGAACCGTCACCCAGATCTGCGTCGAGGAGACCGCGCGGGAATCCTTCCACCAGGGTCTGAAGACCGTGGTCCTCAGCGACTGCGCATCTTCCTACGATTCCGGGATGCACTCGGCCACTCTGAAAAACTTCGCCTTGAAGTTCGGGCGCGTCCTGGACTCCAGGGCGCTGGCCGTCGAGATGGGGCAATCCGCAGGTCCGGCTGCATCCGGAGGCACGGCTTCGGCGTAGCGGAGGAGCCACTCCGCTCTGGCCGCAGCTTCTGCGCGCAAACAAAAGAGATGAAGATCGGCGAGCTCTGCGAGCAGGAGGCCCGGCTGCAGGATCAGCAGTTTGCCCTGGAAGAGCAGAAGCTGCACGCTCTTGCAGATTCTTGCTCGTAACTGGTATGTGATTTGCTCACAATTCTGTTCACATTTTAATGCCCAAATTCGATGGTGGTTGAGCGAGGATAGCTTTCAATTGCTCATCTAAGCACAATCCGGCCGTTGCGGAATATTTTGCTACAATTTTGCTACAGGATCGGGTATCCGCCCCAACAATAGTTAAGATTCGATTTGGTTTTTGATAATACCGACCGTACAGGTTCATCGACGAACACGGCCAGAATTACCGCAACTCGTCGTGGGAATTACTATATGCAGCACCTATCCTGATCCATGCCCAAAAACCAGAAGCGACCTGAACAGTCATGAACGGGACCAAGACAGAAAGTACCGGTGTGATTCGCCGACTTGAAAACACTCTGGCTTTTTGGGCGCGGACGCGTCCTCGAGCCCTTTAACCCATCGCGGAGAACGTTAACGACGACGGAGAATCGACAAGCCCCTGGAGGACTGCACTTCGATTTTGACCTCTACCGACATGCCGGGCAGCAGCACCATGTTCTCCGTACTATTCTCAAGCTCGATCTTTATGGGAATACGCTGCGTGCTTTTTGTGAACTCCCCGATCGAAAAGGGAGGCGGAACGATCGCAGCACCAATCTGAACCACCCGGCCCGTGAACGGGTAGGAGGCGTAAGCGTCCACGGTGATCTTCACGGGATCATCCACCCGGATTCGGCCGATCTTGGTCTCCTCGAAGTTGGCGGTGACCCAGAGATGCTGCAGGTCGTTGATGGAAAGGATGGTCTGTCCGGGCTGGACCAGCTCTCCGGGCATCAGGGGCTTCTTCGCGACCGTTCCGGAGATCGGGGCGGTGATCCTGGTATTGAGAAGCTGGGCTTCGATCACCCTAAGCTGCGCGTTGGCGGTGTCGATCTGGGCCTGGGCGATGGAGTACTGCGCGTTCGCCGTTTCCAGCGCCCTGCTGGCATGGTCGTATTGCTCCCTGGTGGCGGCTCCGCCCTTGAACAGGGTGTTGGTCCGGTTGAAATCGTCCCGTGTCTTGTCCAGATTCACCCGCGCTAGGACCAGGTTTTCTCTAGCGTAGTTCAGGGAAGAAGCCGCCTGCGTTTCCTGGGCGCGCAGGTCCACATCGTCGAGCAGAACCAGAAGCTGCCTGGCTTCGACCTCGGTCCCTTCCGCTACCATGACGCTGGCGATCCTTCCCAGCATCTTGGTGCTGACGTTGACGTGGTCGCCGTCGATGGCCGCATCGTCCGTGCTCACGTACTTGATAGAATTAAGGATCCAGATCGTCCCGAAGGTGATTCCCACACCCAGCAGGACCAGCAGGATCAAGGCGCCGACGATGATAGGAGCCCTGCGGCCCTTTTTCTTTCTCAGTGGTTCAACCTTCTCGTTCAGCACTTCCGCGGCCATGTCCGCATCCCTGGATTTTACCCGTGTCGCACCACCGGCTTCGCCGGTATTCGTCCTGCTCATGTGTCACACTCCTTGCGATACGACCTGCTCGTCCACGAAGGCCCCGGCGAACTGACTGTTGTACAGCTCCGCATAGAAGCCTCTCCTGGCGAGCAGCTCGGCGTGATTGCCGGTTTCGATTACGCTCCCGTTGTTCATGACGAGGATCAGCTCGGCGTCGCGGATGGTGGACAGCCGATGGGCGATCACGAAGCTGGTCCTGCCTTTCCTGAGTTCCTTCATGGCGTTCTGGATGTAGACTTCCGTCCTTGTATCGACGCTGCTCGTCGCCTCGTCCAGAATAAGAATCGCCGGGTTGATCAAAATGGCCCGGGCGATGGTGAGAAGCTGCTTTTCCCCCTGGGAGATGTTGCTCGCTTCCTCGTTCAGGATGGTGTCATAACCATCGGGAAGAGCGCGGATAAAGTGGTCAGCGTGGGCTGTTCGCGCAGCCTGGATGATCTGCTCCAGAGTCGCCTCTCCCCGGCCGTAGGCGATGTTCTCCTCAATGGTGCCATTGAACAGCCAGGTATCCTGTAGCACCATCCCGAACATGGTGCGCAATCGGCCGCGCTGCAAGTTCCGGATGTCGATCCCGTCGACGGTAATCCTTCCGCCGTCGATTTCATAGAAACGCATCAGGAGGTTAACGAGCGTGGTCTTTCCCGCCCCTGTGGGTCCGACGATGGCGATCGTCTGGCCCTGGAAAACGTGGATATTCAGATCCTTCATCAGAGTGACTCCCTCCCTGTAGCCGAAGGTCACATCCTGGAAGTTGACCTCCCCTCTCGGCGACTCGACCACCAGGGCGTTTTCGCGCTCC
>Ga0315552_1002141_pt1 | contig 11777 bp, 7 predicted proteins | sample SalMarSW160170MG_2_FD_203102 | JGI IMG/M metagenome (GOLD analysis project Ga0315552, IMG submission 203102) | Salt marsh sediment microbial communities from the Plum Island Ecosystem LTER, Massachusetts, United States - Salt Marsh Sediment SW1601-70 ...
AGGCGTTACCCCAGCGCATAAGGGACTTCCCGCCTGAACGAATTCATTCGGGCAGGATACCCTCTGGACTTTTCTTTTATTACAAAGAACTTTTATTAAATTTACCATTCAAGGCACACACATTGTGTATGCGGCATTACCACTTTTATAATTAACCCGTTCAATCAAGAATATCCTGCATACTTTTTGTAACTTGTATTGGGAAGAAAGTGGCAACGCCGCATACACGTAAACGTTATTGCGACACGAGGTCGCATAAGTGATTGTTTTACTGAGAGATGAGTTCTTTGATAAAACCTGTTGTTCCCCCAACAGTACCCTGCCGGGACAACTGATGTATGGTTCACCCCGTGAAATAATTCCGCATAATACGGAATGGCTTCGCATTTCACGGGGTAAAGCCATTATCGGTTGAAGCTCCCGGGAAATTGTACCGAACGTTTGGATCGAGTATCCTTAGAACGGGGCTGGAAACCGTGAGGCGGCCAGTCTTCGGAGTCTCAACGCCGATTCAGGGCATGGGTCTGTGGGTATGGCTAAAATATTTGAACACTCCGTAACTGCCGTGAGTGCGTAAGGAGCGAAAAAGAGAATGATACGCTCCGTACCAAAAGGTGGGCTGGCAAGTTATAAGCGTTTAACGCAGCTTATACGGGGACGTAGTCCAGCCGGCAGACAGGATGAGCCTAACCCCACATATTTGTCATTTATACGGAACGTGGAAGCCCGGCGCTCTCACCGCCAACTGGCGGTTAAAACCTTAACCGTAAGGCATAGGGAAACGCCGGACAGAGATGACAAACAAAGCGAAGGCCTCCTTGTAATGAGGTGGATAGCGGTTAATATTACCGCAGACGAAAGTTATGCTGACCTTTGTCGGGTGCTTAATGGCGAGAAACTTTTCGGAACCAATGAATTGAGGAAAGCAAAAGAACAAGGATGAAAATTCATTGTGTGCACCTCGACACAATTTAGTGCGTTGGCCGCTAAGAAAATCGCTAAGGTTACAAAAGTAATTTGTAACCGGGTTCACTTTGAAATAAGCGAGCCTTAATAGTGCTTGAGCCGTATGATGGGAAACTATCACGTACGGTTCTTAGGGGGGAAGGGGGTGAAATTCCCCTGACCTACCCGGTGTAAGCATAGCCCCTCGCAAATAAATGTAACTTACTGATTAAGATTCCGGAGGAAATTCGCACGGTCCATCGCACTCCTAAGAAAAGTCAGCCAAACCGTTTCAATTCTCCGGGATATTGAATAGATTTAAACAATCTTAACCATTCTATCCCAGACATGAAATTTATAATCAAATCCAGGAAGGTTTTCATCCTGTTATCCATCTGTTTGACTGGACTAATCTTCACAATCACCTGTAAAAAATCTGCAGATATACAGATTGTGGATCTGCGTTGTGAGTACCGGAAAGAACCAATTGGTATCGATGACAGGAGACCCCGGTTCAACTGGGTGATGCAATCCGATGAACGGAACCAGGTCCAGTCTGCTTACCGGATTATCGTTGCTTCAAATGCCGGGAGTTTAAGCAAAGAGGAAGGCGACATGTGGGATTCCGGAAAAACCATTTCAGAACGTTCAATCCAGGTCGAATACTCCGGCAAAGCGCTCGAATCAAACACCACCTATTACTGGAAAGTAAGGGTTTGGGATAAAGCGGATCGTCATTCAGCCTGGAGTAATCCTTCCTGCTGGTCCATGGGACTTCTTGATAAATCCGACTGGCAGGCTAAATGGATTGGCGTTTCATACAATGACAAAGAATTCACAAGATCAGCTGACACAATTTTTACTGCCAGAGGTAGTCCGCCCGGAACCCCCTCCCCGATGCTCAGAAAAACGTTCCCGCTTGAATCCAACGTAAAAAGAGCCATGGTTTATGTTTCAGCACTCGGTTTGTATGAACTTCGTATCAACGGAAAAAAAGTTGGCGACCATCTTCTGGCACCGGAATGGACAGACTATAGCAAAAGGGTGCAGTACCAGACCTATGATGTGACGGACATGCTGAAACCGGGAGAAAACACCATCGGTGCAATTCTGGGTGACGGCTGGTATATCGGAACATTCGGACAATGGGGAGACAATGCCAGTAGAGGTAAAAACTATGGCAGCCTGGACAGGAAATTCCTGCTTCAACTGGATATACGAACAGAGGATGGAGAATCTACAACTATCGTATCCGATGAATCCTGGAAAGGATTTGCAGATGGCCCCATCCGTTTTGCTGACATGTTCCTTGGAGAAACCATTGATGCCAGGAGAAACATTCCGGGATGGGACAACACAGGATTTGATGACTCGGAATGGAAAGCCGTGCATGTTTTTCCGGATCCTGGAATTGAGCTGGTTGCACAGATGTATGAACCCATCCGGGTTATCGATACACTCAGACCTGTAACCGTTACCGAACCTGATCCGGGTGTTTACATCATCGATATGGGACAGAACATCGCAGGTTGGTGTCGTCTTGTAGCAAATGAACCGGAAGGAACGAAGATCATGTTGCGGCACGGTGAGAGGCTAACTGAAGAAGGAGGGCTATATACCCAAAACCTGCGCAGGGCAAAACAGGAAGATATATTCATCACTTCGGGTGAACCCTACGATACTCTGGAACCCCGGTTTACCTACCACGGATTTCAGTTTGCAGAAATAACAGGCCTTAGCAAAAAGCCTGATCTTTCCATGATTACCGGTATAGCAATCTCCTCGTATCCGGAACAAACAGGTCATTTTGAATGCTCAAATCCTGAACTGAATCAGCTCTGGAACAACATTCTCTGGACGCAACGGGACAACCAGCACGGGATCCCGACCGATTGTCCCCAGCGGGATGAACGAATGGGATGGATGGGCGACGCCCTGGTGTTCGCCCAGACTGCCATATACAACATGAACATGGCTCCCTTTTACACAAAATGGATCCGGGATATCCGGGATGCACAGACTGAAGAAGGGGAATTTGCAGATTTTGCCCCGCACCCCAACTGGGATAGACCACACCTGAATGCACCGGGATGGGCTGATGCCGGACTGGTGGTTCCTTACCGCGTCTACCAGAACTACGATGACCTGAGAGTATTGGAGAGGCAGTATCAATCGGCAAAAAAATTCATCGATTTTGTCCACAAAAGCAATCCGGACCTGGTATGGAGAAATCATGCGGGTAATCAATATGGTGACTGGTTAAACGGAGACCTGATCAAATCGGATAGTTACCCCGGCGAAGGTGCTACCATGCCAAAAGATGTTTTTGCTACTGCCTATTTTGCTTATTCAACAAACATATTGGCTGAGATGGCAAACCTGCTTGGTATCGGTTCAGATGCAGAAGAGTATTCCGCCCTTGCCGATTCAATACGCCAGGTTTTTAATGATAATTTCGTGTCTGGTAATGGGGAAATAACCGGTGATACACAGGCAGGGTATGTCATAGCCCTGAATTTTAAGTTGCTTCCTGACAGCCTGAAACCATTGGCTGTCAATCATATGCTGCGAAGGATCTCGGATTATGATGGGCGAATATCCACGGGTTTCCACTCAACAGTATTATTGATGAAGGAACTTACGGATTGGGGGTATACACCGCTTGCTTATGATTTACTGGAGAGTCATGAGTTACCATCCTGGTTATACCCGGTTGACCAGGGAGCAACCACCATCTGGGAGAGATGGGATGGCTGGGTTAAAGGAAGAGGCTTCCAGGACATTGGAATGAATTCGTTCAACCATTATTCTTTCGGTTCCGTTGCCGAATGGATGTACCGGACTATCCTGGGGATCAATCGGGACGATAATCACCCCGGTTATAAAAAATTCATCATAAAACCAGAACCCGGTGGAAGCCTCACCTGGGCAAAAGGAGAATATCATTCGATCCACGGATTGATTCGGACCGAATGGAGGTCCGAAAATGATCGGTTCATCCTGAATATTACCGTACCGGTAAATACCCATGCTATCGTTTATGTTCCTTCGGATTTCCCCGAATCCATAACTGAAGGTGGCGAGGAAGCAGTAAATTCACCAGGTGTGCAGCAAGTCGGAATGAGCAAAAACCAGGGAATTTTTGAAATTGGTTCCGGAACATATCAATTCGAGTCGAAATATTCAATTCATCCTAAAAAATGAAAGTCAGGCATGCCGGTTTGAAAACAAAAGGACAGGATTCCCTATCAAAAAACAGATTAACAACTCAACATTCAACATAGGAAAAATGGCACAGGAACACAAAATTACCATGCTGGGAACCGGGTTAATCGGACTGTTTTACACCATGACCCTGCATAATCAGCGGGGAAAAGATCGGGTCTATTCAGTCTATTCAAGGTCACTGGAAAAAGCGAAGAAATTTGCCAGCGAGTGGGGCATTCCAAGGCCCACTTCTGATCTGGCTGAGGCAATCAATGATCCTGAGACGGATACGGTGGTGATTGGACTGCCAAACCACCTGCATAAAGGGGCGGTCGCACTGGCTGTAAAAGCAGGAAAGAACATACTCTGCACCAAACCACTGGCAAGAAATGCTTTGGAAGCCAAAGAGATGCTTGATATGGTCGAGAAAGCGGGTCTGTTCAACGGGTACCTGGAAGATCTGGTTTATCCGCCAAAAACACTGAAATCGCTGGAATCCGTTAAGAATGGAGCCCTGGGAAAAATTTTGTGGGTACGATCCAGGGAAACACACGGTGGTCCCCATAGCGACTGGTTCTGGAACCTGGAACTTGCGGGTGGAGGAGCTATCGTGGATATGGGTTGCCACTGCATTGAAATCATCAGAAGCTTTATCGGAAAAGGGATCAAACCGGTTGAGGTGGTCTGCTGGGCTGATACCCAGGTTCACCCCATCGAAGCGGAAGATCATGGAATCGGACTGATCCGTTTTGAAAACGGGGCCATCGGACAATTTGAAGTGAGCTGGGTGTTCCGCGGAGGAATGGATCTCCGGGATGAAATTGCCGGAACCGAAGGGACAATCTGGATTAATAACTTCCTGCGAACAGGATTCGAAATGTTCACCGCAGCCGGAAAGGGAGGTTATGTTGCTGAAAAAACAGAAACCGATAAAGGCTGGCTTTTCCCGGTTGGAGACGAAGTTCATGAACTGGGGTATACCAATATGTTTGCCGATATGTTCAATTCCATGGACAGTGGAAATAAACCGACAGAAACCTTCTATGACGGCTACGTGGTCAATGTAATCATGGATACATGCTACCGGTCAGCAAAATCAAAAAAATGGGAACCTCTTATCCTGGAAGATTGGCGCGGTAAAGAAAAAATCCGGCAGGAAAAAGGGATTGAAGAGATGGATGATAAATACATCGTTATTAAAAAGGAACAAATGCCCGATGGACAGGTTAAACTGATCCTGAAAGAGAAAGAGACGGGTAGCATCATCCAGAAAATTATATAATAAATACTATTTACTATGAAAAAAACACTGCAATTAATCATTCTGCTACCATGCATTTTTTTATTCCTTTTTTCATGCACTTCTAAAATGGTAACCCTCGTATCTCTTCTCGAAGAGATGACAGACCGTCAGGGATTAACCCTCTACCCGGAACCGGCATATAACGTCAGGCAATTCAGCAGTTACGACAGGCGAAGCATCGCTCCAGACCAGGATGGCTGGTTTGCAAACGGTGATTATACGCAATTTATCCGGGAGGAGGAGAATGAAGGAAGGCGTGAATTTGTCCTTTTTGAAACCGATGGCCCCGGCGCCATCGTCAGGTACTGGATGACGTTTGCCGGAGCGGGCGCCTCAGAAGGAACACTCAGGATATACATCGACAACCTTCCTGACCCCGTTATCGGAGACAATGTACTGAAAATCTTAAGTGGCGGATTGCTTGCCGGGGAACCGCTCAGTTCATCCGTATCTCCACTGACCGATTATCAGAGACGGGGGCATAACCTCTATCTGCCTGTTCCCTATGCTGACCATTGCAAAATTACCTATGAATGCGATTCGATCATCATTAAGGAGAACCGGCGCAGACCCAGTGTCTATTACAACATCAATTACCGGACCTATGAACCGGGTACCGTTGTTGAAAGCGTTACGAAAGAGGTACTTGCAGAAGCCAGAGAAAAAATAGATAAAACCAATGAAACCCTGATGAAATCCGGACTTCAGGTTTCCGAAATAAACGAGTACAATGTCAATCAACAGCTAAATCCGGGAGATACCCTGAACCTGTTGCTAAAGGAAAAATCACAGGCAATTGTTGACATCGCGATTAAACTTAACTCGGAAAACCTCAACCAGGCTCTCAGATCAACCGTACTCTCCATTTCGTTTGACGGCAACAATACTGTCTGGGTTCCCGTGGGAGAATTTTTCGGAACAGGTTACCAGGTTCATCCGTCAAATACCTGGTATACACAGGTAATTGAAGAGTGCATCATGAAAAGCCTGTGGGTTATGCCCTACAGGGAAAACAGTACCGTAAGGATCATTAATTTTGGTAATGATCCAGTGGGTATCGAAGCAGAGATCGGTGTGAATGATTATACCTGGAAAAAGGGGAGCATGTATTTCGGCACCTCCTGGCATGAATATTATCAAATCTACAGTGCAAAACCACGGTCAGATAAAGATCACGACTGGCATTTCGACGTGAACTACGTAACACTTGAAGGAGAGGGGGTTTACGTTGGCGATGCATTGACCGTCTTCAATACCGCTGATGCCTGGTGGGGCGAAGGTGATGAGAAGATATTCGTCGATGGTGAAGATTTTCCTTCCTGTATTGGAACCGGTACTGAAGATTATTACGGCTATGCCTGGTGCCGTCCGGAAATTTTTAGCCATCCCTTTATTGCTCAACCTACCGGTGCCGGCAATTTTAATCCGGGTATGACCGTAAACAGGCGCTACAGGTCCCTGGATGCAATGCCCTTTTCTACCTCCATTCAATCCGATATTGAACTGTGGCACTGGGCACAGACAACGATAAACTATGCCATGACCGCATTCTGGTATGCAAAACCGGGATTCACCAGTAATGTTAAACCGGATCCGGAAATGGTAAAAAAACCGGTTGCAATGAAACGAACCGATATTTATCCACCGGTTGTAGATGAGAATGGATTACTTGAGGGTGAATGGATGGAAGTGCTGGATGCTGGTAACGGTACCGCAGGTGTCCAATCGGGGTTACAGGTTGGATGGAGTGGCAATTCACAACTCTGGTGGCGTAATGCTGAAACCGGTGATCAATTGAAAATCCGGTTTCTGTCTGAAGAAGAAGGAGTATTTGCTATTTCCGGTATCCTGACACAAGCTGTTGACTATGGAATAATCCGTTTCAAAATCAATGGCACAGCACTGCAAAAATCATTTAACGGGTATTTCCCGGATGGAGTAAAAGCGGTTCCGTTCAGTTTTGGAATACATGAAATTCATGCCGGTGAAAACATCCTGACCGTGACGGTTACCGGTAAAGATCCAAAAGCAAAGCCCGGAAATATGGCCGGGATAGATTGCATTACATTTGAACCTGTCAGATAAAAATAAATTGTTTGTAACTCTCTTAAAGAATCGATATATAATGAGAACCTCCAACCTGTTAATCCTGATGCTGGCTCTGGTTTCCTGCCAACCAAAACAGCAAAAAACAAGTGATTCTGAATGGATTCAGTTGTTCAACGGTACAGACCTGACCGAATGGAATATAAAAATTTCCGGCTATGAACTGAATGACAATTTCAAAAACACCTTCCGTGTGGAAGATGGCTTGCTGAAGATCCGGTACGATGAATATGAAACGTTCAACGGTGAATTCGGTCACATTTTCTTCAAACAGAAGTTTTCCCATTACAAATTAAGGGTTGAATACCGGTTTGTCGGAGAGCAGGTTCAGGGCGGTCCGGAATGGGCATACAAAAACAACGGGGTGATGTTTCATTCGCAGTCTGCAGAAAGTATGGGATTGCATCAGGATTTTCCTGTCTCGGTTGAAGCCCAGCTCCTGGGTGGCACGGATGAAGGTGAAAGAACAACAGGAAATGTATGTACACCGGGCACAAACGTGGTGATGGATGGCAGGCTCATAACTGACCATTGCACCTCTTCACATTCAAAAACCTATCACGGAGAAGAGTGGATCACATTTGAACTGGTGGTTAAAGGAGATGAGATCATTCATCATGTGGTGAACGGAGATACGGTAATGACCTATTCCAAGCCCCAGATTGGAGGAGGGAATAAGCCAGAAGATTACCCGGTACCCGATGGCACACCATTAACGGAAGGATACATTGCCCTATTTCAAAAAAGGATCCTTTCATCTTGTACCGGATAGTATTTTGTTACTTCTCGAATAAGTCACCAGGAAATTGCCATACCGTATATTCGATATACATTTTAATCCTGCAATTCATTGATTATACACTGAAAAATCATTAGTTTTAAAACAAAAGGAAAGTTCCAATAACCATTAAAACAAACAGCATGAAAAAAGAACTCAGTCGCCGGTCATTTCTTAAGATCTCCGCCCTGTCAGGAGCCATGCTGGGCATTTCCGGGATTGGATGCAAACCAGAGAAACAACCCGGAGTAGAAGAGATCCTGGAGAATATCAGTAAGGATGTTCCGGGAAAAGGTACATCGGTAATTGGATTGAAAGTACCACCCATTTCCCAGGTAAAAGTCGGAATTATTGGATTGGGAAACCGGGGATTTGGAATGACAGGGCTCGTGAATGCTCTTTGCCCGGACAAAGCCATCATCACTGCCATATGTGATATCCAGCAGGATAAAGTTGACCGTACCTTCGAGTTTCTGAAAAAGGGAGGGCAAAATCCTGCTCTGTATGGAGGCACTGAGGATGCCTGGAAAGAGATGGTGGCAAGGGATGATATTGACCTGGTCATGATATTCACACACTGGGATCTTCATGTTCCCATGGCCGTTGAATCCATGCAACGTGGAAAACATGTGGCTGTTGAAGTGCCTGCTTCATACACGGTGGAAGGTTGCTGGCAACTGGTAAACACAGCAGAAGAGACACAGAAAAATTGCATGATGCTCGAAAATGTATGTTATGGAGCCGAGGAGCTCTGGATATTGAATATGGTCAAAAACGGAGTGTTTGGCACATTGACCTATGCCGAAGCAGCCTATATACACAACCTGCGGACGGGTTACCTCTTCAGTGATGCTTATTATAACAAATGGAGGATCAGGCACCATGTAGCCAGGGATGGTAATCTTTACACGACACATGGATTAGGACCGGTAGCCCAGTATATGGACATCGACCGGGGTGACCGGTTCGAACACTTGGTATCCATGAGTTCCCTGCAGGCATCCCTGTCAGAGCACTCTAAAACCGTTGATCCCGATAATGAGTTTTACAACCGTACGGATTTCAAGCACGGTGACATGAACAGCAGCCTGATAAAAACCGCACTGGGCAGGTCAATCCTGGTCCAGCACGATGTAGTTACACCAAGACCCTACAGCCGGATTAATGCCCTGGCCGGGACACATGCCTTCCACGAAGGTTATCCCAGCCGCCTTTCCATTGAAGGGAAAGGCCACGGATGGCTTCCGGATGAAGAATATAAAGAATACCGCAACAAATACCAGCACCCGATCTGGGAAAGCCTGAAAGAACCGATTGAAAAGTACGGGGGACATGGGGGTATGGATTTTGTAGAGATCTACCGGCTGATTGATAACCTGAACAGGGGTCTTCCCCTTGATATGGATGTCTATGACGGATCCTCCTGGAGCGTGGTTGGACCCTTGTCGGAAATTTCCGTTGAACTGGGATCCGTTCCGGTAAAATTTCCAGACTTTACCCGGGGAGAATGGACAAAAGAGAGAAAGCTGGGTATCCTTGAACATGCATAAAAAACTCTACACCTACACGTTTGTTGCTGCCCTTGGAGGGTTGTTGTTTGGCTTTGATACCGCGGTGATCAACGGGGCTATGCCCTTCTTTACCGATTATTTCCATTTAACAGAAGCCATGCAGGGTTGGGCTGTCAGTTCAGCCCTGATTGGTTGTATTATCGGGGCCCTGTTTATTGGGAAACCCGGGGATGTTTTCGGCAGAAGAAAGATGCTTCGTTTCCTGGCATTGCTGTTCCTGGTTTCTGCACTCGGTACGGGATTGGCCCCAAACCTCAACTGGTTTGTCTTTTTCCGCTTTATCGGTGGCCTGGCAGTAGGCGGATCCTCTGTTCTGTCTCCGATGTATATTTCCGAGATTGCTCCTCCCCTGTTCAGGGGCAGGTTAACCATTACCTTCCAGCTGGCGATCGTCATCGGGATACTGGTTGCCTTTTTTTCCGACTATCTCCTGCTGAACACCGGGGCAAACAATTGGCGGTGGATGTTCATCATGGAAGGATTGCCTGCCATGGTATTTTTTGCTCTTCTGTTCATGGTTAGTAAAAGCCCGCGGTGGCTGGTTAAGAACGGTGATCTGGAGAGTGCCCGTCAGGTTATCATGGAAGTCAATCCGGAGGCCGATGCGGAAATTGTCCTGGAAGAGATCAAACAATCCATTGATAAAGAGATTATTTCAAGAAGCATGTACCTGTTCAAAAAGCCCTTTTTAAAGCTGGTGATCATCGGAATAATGATCGGTTTCTTTAATCAGTTCACGGGGATAAATATCATCATGTATTATGCTACCGATATTTTCCGTTCAGTAGGATTCTCCACCGATTCTGCCATTGGACAAACCGTTATCATCGGTTTCACCAACCTGGTTTTTACCCTTGTCGCCATGAAGGTTATCGATCAATTCGGACGCAAAAACCTTCTCCTGGTGGGTTCCCTGGGAATGACCGTTTTCCTGGGATTGTTTGCCTGGGCTTATATCTCCGGGGCAATCGAAAGTTTTATTCTGTTGATCTTCCTCATTGGCTTCATTGCTTTCTTTGCCTCCTCGCAGGGTGCTGTCATCTGGGTATTGCTGGCTGAGATGTTCCCCAACAACATTCGCGCCAGGGGAACCGCTATCGGATCCTTTTCACACTGGTTTTTCAATGGACTGACTTCATTCCTTTTCCCTGTCGTTGTCGGAGCTTTCAGCAGCGGTAAGGGAATTGGCTATATTTTCGGATTCTATGCAATCGTCACCTTCCTCAGTTTTTTCTATTTTAAAAGGTACCTGGTAGAAACCAAAGGGAAATCCCTTGAGGAGCTTGAAAAAGTAACCGTAAAAAGATAAAACCGGATACCATGATATTCCCGAATAAACTTATAACCGGGTCGTTCAGCAGATCGACCCTTCTCTTTTTTCTTACCACAAGCCTCCTCAACCCCAAAATAACATGTCAGGAAACATATCGATCCTTTGAATTAAGGTACTATTCAAACGATCCCGCGTCTAATGGCATTACCGATTTTCATGGTGAAACAGAGCTGTTTTGTACGGAAGAAAGAATTGATTTTCTGAAAGCATATGGAGAAATCGCAAGAGATTTTTTCAGTGATCCCATGCTGAATAAAAAGGTAATCCGTCAAACGGAGGTGGAAGATTTTTTGAAAAACCTGAAACCTCAACCACAACCGGTTACCCGGATCCGCCTGAATATGGATACCTGGAAATGCCTTGGTTACAGGCCCGGGGAGTATAAAGAGGACTCATTACAGATCGAACAATGGAAGAAAATAAACGGCATTGAAATAGACCATGCATCATTACGGTTCAAGGATGAAGAAACGGAATTCATTAAGCCTATACCCGAACAAACCTGGCGTTTTTTTGTCCGGTGGGATATGGAGA
>Ga0315552_1002142_pt1 | contig 11777 bp, 6 predicted proteins | sample SalMarSW160170MG_2_FD_203102 | JGI IMG/M metagenome (GOLD analysis project Ga0315552, IMG submission 203102) | Salt marsh sediment microbial communities from the Plum Island Ecosystem LTER, Massachusetts, United States - Salt Marsh Sediment SW1601-70 ...
TGGCATGGAGCAATACAGGTGGTTAAAAAGCAGGATCAAAACCTCAGAAGAAGCGGGTGAAAAGGTCATCATATTCTGCCATTTCCCGGTATATCCGAAACTGGTCCATAATTTATGGAATTATAAGACCCTCCTAAGTTACTTCAACAGGCAGGAGCATATCGTTGCCTATTTCAGCGGTCACTATCACCACGGCAGTTACGCTACCCTTAAGCATACTCATTACCTCACCCTGACGGCTATGGTGGAAACTCCCGATAGAACTGCCTGGTGCACCGTGGCTGTCTTCAACGACCGGCTTGAGGTCACCGGTTACGGAAGGGAAAAATCCAGGGTATTGTATTTTCTTGATCAGTAGCTTTGCTTAGTCATTGTATCACTGGATCTTACTTGTACAGTCTGAGGGCTATTGTGCAGCAGCCCAGACCCGTCTGACCGATTGAAAAAAACGGAATATGTAATTGGTTAGACCAGGAAAATGGTGTAACTTGAAACAGATTGACTAACAGATCAGTTTTCGTTTATAATATCCAAAAGAAGATCCATTTATTAACCTAAAAATTTATCGCCATGAAAAAACTATTTCATTTTCTATTCACCCTGGTTGGAATTTCCCTAATCCTCTCCTGCCAAACCGCAGTTCAACCCGAAGAGGTTGATGTTGCACGGGAAAAAGAAGCCATTATGGCTCTGTTAACTGCGGAAGGCAAAGCTGCTGCTGAACTCGATATTGATACGATCATTGCCATGCATGTCCAGGATGAAGAAGACTCCCGGCTTCAGATGGGCAGAGAAAGTTATACAATCTATAATGGTTGGAAGGAGGTCGAAGCACTTTTCGAAAGTTGGCGGGATATGGATATGTCTAATGTAACAAACATCCGAAACAGTAAGGAAAATGTGATATTAAAAGTTGGCAACAACTGGGCATGGCTGATTTGTGACAATATTTGGGAGTATGATACAGAAGGGGAGCCGGTAAAAGATGTAAATATCCAGATTAATTTTCTTGAAAAGATTGACGGGGAATGGAAATTCTCCTTTCAGGCATATATTGCCAAACCCCAACCGGATGATGACGGGGATGAAGGAGGGGATGAGGAGGAGGAATCCGGGGAAGGAGATGATGATGAATAATTTATCAAATCACTATGCTTAATGCCTGATGTGTATCCCGAATTTCTCCATATCAAACCAGCCTGGAATGCATTTGGTTAGAAATTCGGGTATTTAGTAATCGTCTAATGGCTTTTGAACTCATTAGGTGGTCTGTAGCCGCTTAGCGAATCTGTTACCTCGTTAAGCGGTTTTCTTATAATATAAACACCGGAAACGAACTGGTGTTCTTCTTCTCTGACTCCGTAAGGTTTTTGGGATTATTGCCGGAGATTTATTATTTTTACTGTAATCCAGCGGCTGAAAACATGTTGACACATAAAAAATCCATCCACCGATGGCTGATCGTTTTGTGTTCTGTTAGCGGTGTATTGGTTTCAATTGTGGTCCTTACCCGGGTCAGTCCCACCCGCGAAAGAAACAGGTATGAAGCTTTCCTGGTGAAGCTGTTTCAAGAAATTCCCGGTTATTGTTTTGAGAAACAGGATACTGTGTTAAGACCTGACCGTCCCGACCTGGCAGCCTTTCATGAATATGTTATGACCGTCGATCCGGAACTTCAGCGTGTTCCTGCAGAACGTCTTGCAAAAGCCTATGAGCAAATCCGGATCATCCGGTTGAACCGTAAACAAGAAAAATCTGTTGCCGATGCGCTGGAGTGGACCGGTTATCCATCCGAAAACGGCGGGCGCACCCGGTCATTGATGTTTGATCCGAATGATCCGGAACACAAAAAGGTATGGGCAGGAGCAGTGACCGGCGGATTATGGTATAACAATGACATAACCACCCGGGAGTCTCCATGGGTGGCTGTGAATGAATTCTGGGATAACCTGTCCACCAGCTGCATCGCATCCGATCCAAATGATCCCCGGGTGTTTTATGTCGGAACGGGTGAGGCTTCTACTGCCGTGATCATCTACCGGGAGTCTTCAGGACGGGGTTCAGGCATTTTTAAAAGCACCGATGGAGGCGATACCTGGAACCTTCTCCCATCAACGGAGGGATTTGCTTACGTAACCGATATCGAGATCCGGAACGAGGGTGGGGAGAGTGTATTGTATGCCGGTGTGGTATCGGGAACATACAAGGGATCCGAACACCCATCAGTACCAAGTGATGGATTATACCGCTCCGCAGATGGAGGAGAAACGTGGGTGCAGGTATTGCCATCGATCACCGGGTTAACAGTACCATATGCGCCTTCGGATATCGAGATCAGTGCCGCAGGCAGGATATTTGTCGGAACAGGGAGAAATCTTGATGGTGAAGGTGCAGCCACCATCCTCTATTCCGATGAAGGGACGAGCGGGAGCTGGAACGTTTTCAGCGATTACAAAACCATCATCGAAGTCAACGATTCCTTTCCTTACCCGGGGAGGGTGATGCTTGCCAGTGCTACCTCAGATGAGAATATCGTCTATGCCCTGATCTCCTCCGGGTATATTCGGTTCGATTCGTTCATCGGGTATTTTTGCAATCATATTCTTCGGTCAGAAGATCATGGCGGTTCCTGGAAAGAGATAACCCTTCCACCCTATCATGAAGATCATACCTGGGCTACCCTGGCGTGGCATGCACTGACAGCAGCAGTTGCTCCGGATGATCCGAATACCCTGTTTATCGGAGGGCTTGACCTGTTACGAGCTAACGACGCATCAGCAGATAGTATTGTCTGGCAATACCTCTCTTCCTGGTGGAACAAAGGATACAGCTATGACCCGGAAGGCCTGCCCTATGTCCATGCCGACCAGCATGCTATTGTGTTCCGGCCGGGTTCATCCGATGAGATCGTGTTCACCAATGATGGCGGTGTGTTTTACACGGATAGCGGCAGAGCAGTCCAACCCGGTTTTTGCGAAATGAATACCAATTTCACAACCCTGCAATTCTATACGGGAGCCATCCATCCATATGCCGGAGTAAACTACTATCTGGGCGGGCTCCAGGATAACGGAACCCTCCTTTACCAGGAGGGATCATTCCCCTGGTTCATATTTATCAGCGGGGGCGATGGTTCATTCTGTTTTATCGATGAGGATGAGCCCTGGTACCAGATCACTTCCGTTTACCGCAATCTATATTATTTTAATGATGCCAGTTTTGACTGGCAACAGGAGCGGTATGCAACTTTTTACGGTACGGGTACTTTTATCAATCCGGCGGATTATGACTCCAGGTTGAACACGTTGTTTGCCAACGGTATGACCTTTACGGGAGAGTATGATAACCGGCTGGTTGTGATCGATCACATACCGGGGAATCCTGATGGCCGGTTTGTCGAACTTTATACCGGATCGCCTGTACCCTATTCCCATCTTCATGCATCCCGATATTCTCCCCTGGAAAGCACCACACTCTATGTTGGTACACAATCGGGCCGCCTGTTCAGGGTGCAGCATGCACAGGAAAATCCCGTTGTTAGGGATATCACGGGAATAAATTTCCCTGTGGGGAATATTTCATCGGTTGCTATGGGAGGGTCCGAAGATACCCTGCTGGTTACCTTTTCAAATTATGGTGTGGAGTCGGTATGGATGACAACGGATAACGGGATAACCTGGGAAAACAAGGAAGGGAATCTACCCGATATGCCCGTGCGTTGGAGCATTCTTCTGCCCCAGGATGCAAACAAGGCACTTCTGGCAACGGAAATCGGAGTATGGGCTACGGATGACCTGGACAGTGATCCGGTTGAATGGATTCCTGCCAACAACGGAATGGCAAATGTACGTGTTGACATGCTACGGTTACGCAGAAGTGACAACACGATACTGGCAGCAACACATGGCAGGGGTTTTTTTACGGCTTCCTATAAAGACAACCTTATTCCAGTTGATCCGGATGATTTTAAAATTGACCTCTATCCCAATCCGACCGAAGGGTACCTTAAGCTCTCTTTTTTCTGCAATGAAACGGGAGAGATATACATCAAGATTATGAACTCCCGGGGGCAGGTCATCATTTCCCATAAAGCAAGAAGTTATCCCGGTCCTTTCAGTAAAGTGTTTGATCTTACGCATGAAGCGGGTGGTTTATATATCGTTGCCATTACCATCGGCGGAACCACGTTTGAAAGGAAGATCATCCGGTTGTGATTATCTTCAAGATATTTCCCCAGCTGATTCTTTTTGTGTAAATTTCATTTCTCATTTCGTAAATCCATTCAATACCATAATCATGAAACCAACCAGCAATCCAACGAAAGATGTCCTTTCACGAAGATCTTTTATCGGACGGTCTGCGACGGCTTTTGCAGGACTGACCATTCTCCCGGGCCATGTAGTCAGTGGACTGGGACATATTCCACCCAGCGATAAACTGAACATTGCCGGTATCGGAATCGGTGGAAAAGGAAAGGATAACCTGAAGAACATGGTCGGGCAGAACATTGTAGCCCTGTGCGATGTGGACTGGGACTATGCAGCCCCGGTATTTACCACCTATCCGAAGGCAAAAAAGTGGAAGGATTACCGGAGGATGCTTAAAGAGCAGAAGGATATCGATGCATGTGTGATCGCCACGCCGGATCACACCCATGCACTTCCTGCCATCCAGGCCATGGAGATAGGGAAGCATGTTTATGTTCAGAAGCCATTGACCCATTCGGTCTGGGAATCACGGCAACTAACACGGACGGCTCAAAAAACTGGGGTGGTAACCCAGATGGGTATCGAAGGCCACTCCACTGATAACGTACGAAAAGTTGCCGAACAGATCCGAAGTGGAGCAATTGGTGAGATCCGCGAGGTTCATGCCTGGACGAATCGTCCAATCTGGCCTCAGGGACTGGAGCGCCCCACCGAAAAGGTACCGGTACCGGAAACACTGGATTGGGATCTGTTTATCGGACCGGCTTCATGGCGTCCGTACCATCCGGCATATACGCCCTGGAACTGGAGGGGCTGGTGGGATTTTGGTACCGGTGCACTGGGTGATATGGGGTGTCATGTGTTGGACGTGATCTTCTTTGCCCTGAAGCTAGGCTACCCGGTCGATGTAGAATCCAGTTCAACCTCAGTAAATAATGAAAGTCCCCCGATAGCATCCCGGGTAAAATACACCTTCCCTGCACGGCCCTCTCTTACAAACCTGGAACTACCTGAAGTCACGGTAACATGGCATGATGGTGGATTATTACCACCCCGTCCGGAAGAGCTGGCTGACGGGGAACCCCTTGGCAGCGAGGGAGGAGGCAATCTGTTCATTGGCAGTAAAGGCAAGATCATCTGTGACAACTATGGCGGAAACTACAAATTGTTACCATCCACCCGGGAGTTTCCTGAACCCGAGGAATCCTGCCATCGTATTCCCGATCATCCACTCGGTGGAGGCAGGCATGAGATGGATTGGGTGAGGGCATGCAAGGAGAGTCCGGGAAACAGAAAAGATCCCTGTGCCAGTTTCGATTATTCTGGTCCGCTTTCGGAGATGGTCCTCATGGGCAACCTGGTCATCCGCCTGCAGCAACTCAACCGGAAACTGATGTGGGATGGCGAAAAGATGGAAATTACCAACATTGGACCGAATGATAAACTCAGGGTCCGGAAACCGGCTGGGACATCCACCGGTTCCAGACCGGAATGGCAGGAGGTCAGTGCCCTGGATTCCGCCAACGAATGGATCAGGCATACCTACCGGGAAGGATGGAACCTTTAATCACCAAACCCACTATTTGAACGCCATGAAACAGGCGCTTATAACCGGCGGCGCAGGAGGATTGGGAAGAATAACGTCCGAATACCTTGCATCGAAGGGCTGGCATGTTTTTGCTGCTGATGTAAACCAGGCAAATACCGGGAAGGATGAACATCCCCGGATCACCCCGGTTCATGCGGATATTACCAGTGAGCCTTCAATCAATGATGCATTTACCTCTGTTTCTGCTAAAACAGATGGATTGGATGCCATCATCCACCTGGCGGGTATCCTGTTGATCGGATCGCTGGTGGAGATTCCGAGCCGGGATATCGAGCGCATCATAAACGTCAATCTCCTGGGCGTTTATAGGATAAACCGGACCTTTCTTCCCCTGCTTTTACAACGGAAGGGACGAATCATCACAGTCTCTTCGGAGACCGGCTGGCAACGTGCTGCTCCGTTCAACGGCCCCTACGCGATGAGCAAACATGCATTGGAGGCTTACTCCGATGCACTTAGGCGTGAGCTGGGTTTGCTCGGTATCCGGGTAATCAAGGTACAACCCGGTGCAATGAAAGCGGGATTGACCCGCCAGGTAGAAGATCTGTTTACCGATGCCAGGCAATCAAGCCGGTTATTCAAAGAACACCTTGAAGCGGCTATTGATCTGTCAAAAGGTGTTTACCGGAAAGCCAGTGAACCGGAACGACTGGCAAGGATTATCCATAAAACATTGACAGTAAAACATCCCCGAATCCGTTATTCGGTCATGCCGGACAAAGCCCGTTCCTTGCTGGAATGGTTACCGGTGAGGTGGGCAGACCGGGTGTACCGGAAGGTGTTGAAAGTGAGGTTATAAGTATATAAGTTGATAAGTTATAAGTAAATAAGACTATAATTTCAGGCATAAAGATACGAACTGAAATTATATAGTCGAATTCCTGCATCGCCGTCAGGCAGATATCCCGCTGAAAAGCGGGATCGGGGAATGGTATGCCGAAGTTCCGAAGGCCGGCCTGACTGATAGCAGTTAGGCCAGCAGTGGACGTTGACCATAATCCACTTCATGAAGACATGATGCTTCGTTCGCCTGCTGGAAACATGAGTTCATATATCCAGTCAGTGAGAAAGCGCTTATTCAAAATTCATTATCTTTATACAAGCAGGATAATCTCAATACGAAACTCATGAATACAGTAAATGTAAAAAAGCTTCTTCGGATAACCTGGCTGTTTGCTATTCTAACCATGGTTACATTGCCTTTTGTTGTTGTTTTGACTGAATCCATTTCACCTGAAAATTTTGTTCATGTAATGCTCCTTGGTTTTTATGGTATGGTCGTTGGCATCTTTGGGATTTTATCTGTTGGATTTCTTAACGGTATACGAAGCAAGCTATCCCCGGAACAAAAGAAACCGTTTCTTATTCTTCTGGTGGTATCGGGATTGCTTTTACTTATCGCCTCAATTTTACCACTCGACAAATATTTAACCTTTGTATACTATGATACGATATTAGCTGGACTGGGAGGAGTATTTGTATTATCGAGTATATACAGTATAACCTGCTACCTGAATCTGTTTGACAACATTTTCCTGGGGTTATTTACCGGGATAGTACTGGGGTTAGTGCTTAACCGGTTTGGTATTGAAGAGGCTGGATTTATTGTCGGATTCTGTTTTTTTCTCTCGTTCTACGGTTTCTTTTTTCTGGGAATCATGCACTCAAAAAAATCAAAGGAAAACAGATCATTCAGGCGTCTTATATCCGCTTTTTGCTATGTGAACTGCTTTATTTTTCTTTTGCTATTTTTCAAGTTTTCAAGTGAGCAACCCGCGTTTACCAGGTCCCTGGATGCCATCGGTGTTATCCTGTTCCTGTTAGCATCCATTGCCCTTTTTATCAGCCTGCCCTTTTCCAATTTTGTTGAATGGTTGAAATCACAAAGGAAGACCTTTTATAAGGTGATCCTGCTTCCGCTTCTCTTTTTCCTGGTGATATTCTCACTTACATTTCTTTTACCTGATTCTACATACAGGAAAATCTTTTTCATCGAATTTTCAACAACAGAGAAGGTTCATTTCGGGATGGATGATTATGAAAGTGATATAGACTAATAGGGTGTATTCTCTAAATCAAAAAAGTCTGTCCAGTCCCTGATGTTTGACCCCAGTTTCCCAAAAATCCGTTCTTCCTCTACCAACCTGACAATCTCTCTTTCATCCGATGGGTATAGATACAATTGTTGATGGTCTGTGCAGAACAGGTATTTCCCATCCGGAGAAAAAACAGGATTAATTCCTTTGAATGCTGCTAACGCCAATTTATCCCAGTGGTAAAGAATGGTGTGTTGTTTGCCCGCAATTGTGGCTGCAACGTATTCCTGTTTGGAAAAGTCAATGCCACTATAGTAATAGACGTTTTTGCTCCGCCTAAAGGTCGTCCGCCATTTATAACCTTTGAACACCCTGTTTTCAGCCATAAGCTCTCTAAAACTGTTGTCCGAAAATTTGATCCTGTTGGTGACATTATCCTGATGAATCCCCGGCTGAAAGTCACTGTCATAAGGAGGCATACCCTCGTTCAGGCAGGTAACAATAATCGCAGCATCATTCGCAGCAAACCTGGCAGATACAACCTTACCGGTTACCCTGGAATCATAATTCAATGTATCCCTGTTTAAAAATGCCGTATCGTAGCAAGCGTATACAACACTTGTTTTCTCTCCAATAAAATCAACCAGGTGACAAACGGGTGGATATAACGATGATGTATCGGTTTCTAAGCATAATGATGTATCGGTTGATACGCATAAAATATATTTTGAATTTTCAGCAAAATCGACTGACCATACTTCATCATGAAAGTCAGAAATCTGTTTGGCGTTGTGATATCTCCCGGAAAGGCTATCCAGTTTCCAGATTATGATCGTTGAATCTTTCGAACCGGAAGCGATGTATCTGGCATTTGGTGAAAAATCAACGGCGTTTACCGGGGCACTATGCCCCTCCAGTTCATATAACAACTTTCCCGTAAAATCGAAGATGTTAATTTGATTATCCGTTCCGATACAGGAAAAGATATACTCTTTCGGAGAGAAACTCACAGCATCCTGCGGGTTCAACGGTTCAAAACCGGCTTTCAGAGAACAAATCATTTCTCCATTCCTGTTCCAGACATGGAGAGTGCTGTCTGATGAAAGGGCTGTAATAATGCTATTATCCGGCGCCAGCTTAACACTCAGGAGCGATGCATCATTCACTTTCTCAGAGAACAGCTCTATCCCCTTCCGGTTCCAGATCCTGACACTGTTGTCAGCAAGAAACCCATAAATAAATTGTCCGTCATCTGAAAAACGGGCATACAGAATTTCCGAATTGCAGGGAGTGAAATCGAATATGGCTTTACCGGGATTCAGCTCATTCCCGAGTGAATCATAGAAAGGCCCGTCTTCCAGCAATGCATAGAATGAATCGAACAGGGTTTTAATGGCATAGGTTGATGCCGTGTCTTTCCGATAGGCTTCCAGGGCAGATTTAAAACTCAAGGCGGGAGAAAAATCATGCTGCAAAAAGGAAGCTAAGACCGATTTCTGGGATTTCAGACTGCCGGATGACTTTACAGTATATATGATAACGACAAGGATGATAAAGAAGAAACCGATGGCAGAATAGGTTAAGATACGCTTAAAAGCCCTCTGTCTGGCAAGTAAATGGTGTTTACTTTTGTTCACAAATTCACTCAATTCTCCCTGCAAAAACATCCTTTTTTCATACGGAGCAATGTATTCCAGGTCTTCAATACTCAAAAGAATACTCCGTTTTTGGTAGCTATAAAATGCATTTTCAATGAATTGTCTCACTTCAAGCAACTCTTTTTCAACCAGGGTGATCTTTTCATAGATTTTGGTTGCCAGGCTATCGTGTCTGAGTTCATACCTTCCACTTTCATCCCTGTCTCTTAAGATTCTCAGGTTTACGAATCGGATGATCAATTCTTTTGACTTTTCTTCTGATATACTTTTCCCCAGGGTTTTTGAAAATTCTATAACCTCTTCCAGTATCACCTGTCTTTTAGTCCCTTTGGCCGAAACAAACGATTTCAATATGACAAGTCCGGTTTCCGGATCCTCTAACTGATTGATCTGTTCTTCCAGGAAACTGCCAAGAAGGTCGGAAACATCGCCAATTCGGGTGAGCATTTCTGTGGTAAAAACACCCCCCTGCACCCCCCTTGGATGGTCACTTTCTTTATCATTCGTTTCAGAAGATCCCTCAACATTCCCCTCTTGAGAGGGGTGGTCAGATCCGCCAGCTGGCGGACTGACCGGGGTGTGTTCCTGAGACAACCGGTACATCTTATCCAGCAACACCTGTAAATAAGTTAATTCTACTTCCGAACTTTCCGGACTAAGTTTTCCCAGGATTTTTTCTGTCAGTCCTTCTTCAACCTGAATCCCCTGAACTTTGCAAGGCTCTTCAATTACTTTTTTGGCATTGTTCCAGGTCATCTTCTCGATCCGCATCCTGTTCGACAGAAAATCAGGAATGGTTTGTTCAAACTCAGTCACTCCGGCCAGGTATTCTTCCCGGATGGAAAAGATAAACCGGCATTGAACATCGGAATCGACAACTTTTTTTACGGTTTGAATGAACTCTCCCCGTTCATTTTTATCTCCAAAAATGAACAGCTCTTCAAATTGATCGAATATCAGGTAAATCGGCTTAAAATGATCCAGGTAAATCGATTTTAAAGTTTTAACGATGCGTGCTGGCGTGTCTCTTCCTGAACCGGTTTGTGGGCTGTCATGTCTCCCCCCCGGTGGAGTCTCCGCCTGCTGGCGGGGGAGGGGGGAAATGGCATTCTTTTGAAGTTCCGTAACCAGACTCTCCGTCATATTCCTGCCCCTTCGTACGGTCACCGGCAACCAGTCACTATCCTCAAATTTATTAGCTAATCCGCAATTGATGATAGAGGTTTTACCGGTACCGGAAATCCCATAGACAAGCAGTATTTTGCTTTCAAATACTTTCTGGTACATCTCTTCAATTTCCCGGTCACGACCGAAGAATATATCCCGGTCCTCTTTGGTATACGAATCAAGAAATTTAAACGGGCTTTTGGACATGGTATTTCGAATAGGTTTTGAAGGTCAATTCTATAAAGGTAACGATATAAGTTATTTGTTATGCCATAGGCATCACTATTTGAAAAGCTAATGCTTAATTGGTTGATGAATTTTGCTGAAAATCTTACAGCGAACTTAAGGTGCACGGCTTGTGGTGCCTCGATTGAATTCTACTCACCGGATTAATAATACAACAGCCAGGCGTTTGGTTCGACGGTTTCTCTGATCTCGTGCAGTTTCCGGATGGCTTCATTTCTGGATGAGTATGCCTGAAAGCTTACGGTATGCAATCTGCCGATCATCCCGAATTTTTTCGAATCGTATCCTTTATTTCTCAGCAATGTAACGTAGTTATCGGCATTTTGCTCGATCTCGAAACAACCGGCGACAATATAAAATTTCTTTTCTCCGGAAATGGCAGGTTGCACAACCTCTTCTTCTACTGCTGGTTCTTCGGGCATCATTTCGGGTTGTTCGGTTTGGACGGGCTGTTCCATTTCGGTACTATCTTCATCAACCACAGCAGGTTGAGGGGTTGCTGCTTCCTCGGTTCTTTCCATTTCATCCGGATATGGAGGTATTGGTTCAGTTGGTTTACCTTCTCTCAATAAGAAAAACCAGATCAGGAATAGTGCGACCGGTATCAATAACAGCAAAAACCACAATAGGGCTTTTGATTTTTTCTTTTCTTCATAGATCAAGACAGGTTCTTTTTCCTCTTCCTTCTCCGGGGATTCCTCCGGTACCTCTTTAATCTCTTCCTCTTTCTCCGGTAACTTTTCCGCTTCATCCCTGATTTTCTCTTCTTCCGCTTCGGTCTTTTTCTCTTTTTCGTCCAATTCGATCAACTCTTTTGGTTCCTCTGCTTTACCGGCAGTGACCTTCACCGACT
>Ga0315552_1002144_pt1 | contig 11776 bp, 12 predicted proteins | sample SalMarSW160170MG_2_FD_203102 | JGI IMG/M metagenome (GOLD analysis project Ga0315552, IMG submission 203102) | Salt marsh sediment microbial communities from the Plum Island Ecosystem LTER, Massachusetts, United States - Salt Marsh Sediment SW1601-70 ...
TCCTGCTGCGCCCAGGTACGATTGCCATGGGTCCCCAGCAACGGGGATGCAGCCCATCAGCACCGCGTGGTTGATCAGCGTGGTCATCACCTGCTCCTGGCCAGAGAAGAGGCAGTCTCCCTGCGCCACAACACCCACCGCCTTAAGGAGCTTCGACACTCCATCCTCTTCCTCGACACAGAGGGTATTGCCTAGCCGGTCTAGGAAGCACTTCAGTTGCCCCGGGATGCCCATGTGGTAGACAGGTACCGAGTAGATGATCGCGTCTGCTGCCATCCACGCGTCACGCAACTCCTGGAAGTCATCTCTTATCGCACAGTCTCCTAGCTCCTCACACCTGAAGCACGAAACGCAAGGACCGATCTTCTTCCCTGCAAAGGAGTATAGATCACTCTCCACCTGCCCGGCAGCGACGCCACCGGCCGCAGCGAGCGCTCGCTCCAATAGATACCGGCTGTTGCCACATTTCCTTGGACTGCCGCAGATACCCAGCAGCCTCACTGTTTGCATAGAGATCCTCCTCTAGCCAGGTGCGGACTGCTTAGGGCCCGCCCCCTCATCGGTCGTGCCAATCTCCCCTGCAACGCAGACGCCCGATGGGGGCTCTCGCCTGGGTGCTCGGTCCAGTCGAGCTCGCGGCTGTCACTCTCCGTCATCCCCCGCCTCCACTGATCGAGCCGCTGAGGTCAGAACAGATAGACTTGAGCCCCAACGCAGCGAGTACCTTCTCCGTGGGGCGCCCCGTCTCTTTGTCCCACCCGTGCAGACCGTAGTACTCATCAAGCATACGATCCATCTCCGCCTGTGAGGTCACACGGCCCGCGTTGGGCCCCTCCTCGAGAGGTTCGTGCATCATGCGCCAGGGCAGGTGTTGTTCCATGCTCCGCTCGGCCCCCTGCCGCACATTGAAACAACGCTCGAGAGTCACTATCCGGCGGCCTGCCCGCATCAGCTCCTCAGAATCGATCTCGATCCCCCAGGTTGCACTCAACAAGGCGGCCATTCTGTCCGGGGTCATCATGTACGGACCCACCGTCACCTGCATACATACACCCAGCGCATCCGAGACCGCCTGACAGTCCTCGTGCCAACGCACCAACTCAGCCTTCTTGTCGGGCGAGTGTGGCACAGCATATCGCTCGTCGCCGCAGACCTCTCTGACCAAGGCACGGGCTTCGGGGGTGCCGCCAAACTCGGCCATAGGCTGCGCCGCCAGATGGTCAGGGCCACGCGGGTTGATGGCGAAGCCCAGCGCATATCCTTTTGCCGATCGAGCATCAGGGCTCGACTGCTCCAGGCCCCGGGCCTGCATGGCCCACTTCCATGAGTCTCCACCCAGCTCCGTCGCTGCCCGCTGGCTACCCTCGGCGAGAAGATCACCCAGAAGACCCTCTCGCCTGGCAATGCGGGCGATGAGCTCCAAAAGAACCTCCGCGTTGCCGAACTCCAAGTCCAGCCCATCGGCCTGTTGAGGACTGATTAGTCCCTTCTCGTAGCATTCCATGGCCCAGGCGATGGTGAAGCCGGTTGACAGCACGTCGAGCCCAAGGTCATCACACAAGGCGCTGGCCTCCAACACAGCGTCGGTATCCGTGACGCCACACTGTGTCCCCAAGCCGATCAAAGGCTCCGCTTCCGGCAGACTGGCCCGCAGCGGTCCGTAGGGGCTGGAATCGTTGCTGAGGAAATGACGACATCCGATGCCGCAAGCGCTGCACGCCAGCCCGGCGCGAAAGTAGCCCAGCTTCGCCATGTGCTGCCCGCTAAGCTGCTCCGCCTCTTCCACGGCGATACGTCGAAAGTTATACGCACCGACTTCCCCTGCGCGGGCCCACTCCGGCATCATGCCCGGGATGCCATACTCCCTGGTGAGAATGGCCGTTTCGTCAGCTACCACCTCATCGTTGACCGCCTTGGCCACGCCAACGAACCGGGCCACATCCGCCACGGGAATGCCTCCAGAACCCCGCACGGCGATGGCTTTCAGTTTCTTGGCGCCCATCACTGTGCCAATGCCGCCGCGACCCGCCGTGTTGAAGCGCCCCAGAAGGATCGCCCCGTACAGAACGCCGTTCTCGGACGCCGGCCCCACGACCGCGGTCTGTATCGCTTCGTCACCCAGCTCAGCCTTGAGCGCATCTTCGGTCTCTGCGGTCCCTTTGCCCCATAGTGACCTGGCGTCTCGTATCTCCACCCGATCCCCGTCTATCCACAGGTGCACCGGGTGATCCGACGCGCCGGTGATCACTACATGGTCGTATCCCGCATACCGTAGCTCGGCTCCCCAGTGACCGCCTGCATTGCATTTCAGATACCGATCGGTGAGCGGGCTCTTGGAGGTGATCGTCGTACGCGCCGCGGCCGGCGCCATCGTGCCTGCAAGCACCCCAGGGCTGAAGATCAGCAGGTTACTTGGGCCCAAGGGAGCGGTGCGTGGCGTCACCCGCTCGTAGAGGAGCCTGGCCGCGACCCCGCGGCCACCTATGAACTGACGCACATCGTCGGCGCACACATGTTCCAGGTCTATACGTCCAGCACTAAGGTCAACCGTGAGCACTGCCTGCTCAACAGAGAGTGCCATCCAATCTTCCCTTCCTAGATGCCCAACGTAGCGGCGTGGTCAGATACAGGCCAGCTTCAACCTAGTAGCCGATGATCTCCTTCTCTGGCGGTTGGGGATAGGTTCTCTTGCTGTGAGAGAGTCCCATGCCGGCCAGTGCCTCAGCGAGCTTGAAGGCCAGCATACCGGGGTCGATAACTGGGACATCAGCGATGCCTTGTGCCGTTAACCCCTCCTCCACATCCCTGGCCAGACCAGCCATGCCGGTGCAGCCGAAGATGATCACGTGAGCTCCGTCCTCTCTCACTGCCTTCACTGCCTGCTCCACCAGCGCACCGACCAGCCTCTCCCGGTCATCTTCCAGCTCGAGAACCGGGATGTTCACTGCTCTAACCGACGCCAGGTGTGTCGTCAGGCCTGCCTGCCCCGCGTGTTCGTAGAACGGCGGGGCATCTGTGTCAAGAACCCCTACCACCGAGAACCTGTGTCCCAGCATGGCAGCCACGTGCATGCCGGTCTGTGCAGGTCCGATTACCGGAATCGAAACCATCTCCCTCGCTGCCTCCATCCCAGGATCGTCCATGCAGTTGGAGACCACAGCGTCCATGCCATCTTTCTCCGCCTCTACAACCTTCCGTACCACATCGGGCGCTGCCAAGGCCGCCTCGTATCTTGATTCGATAGAAGCTGGGCCTTGGTCCAAGTGGACTACACTCAACTCCGTGTCCGGTGACGCCACCCTCGAGAACTCCTCTATGGTCGTCGCGTCAAGCCCTTCGGTAGTCACTGGTTCTATCACTCGAATCTTCATAGTGATTCCCTATGTCCTTTCTGTCTGGGCGCTGCAGTTGCTCATATCACCTAGCGTGCTTGCCAACGGGTTCTCAACCGCTGTCTACACGGCCCATCGCGGGTCACCACCGACGTGCGGCGCGCAACGCCCCACGGTACGTTCCGACCTGTTGCTGAGATGCGCGATGAATGCCGTGGCGGTACCCTTGAACTGCTATGCGCCCTTCTAATACCCGACGATCTCCTTCTCGGGAGGAAGTGGATAGGTCCTCTTGCTGTGGGAAAGCCCCATGTCTACGAGGGCCTCAGCAACCTTCACGGCCAGGAGCGCTGGGTCGATCACCGGGACATCAGCGATACCCCGCTGCTTCAGACCCTTCTTCACGTCGCCGGCCAGGCCAATCATGCCTGTGCAGCCGAAGACGATCACATGGGCCCCGTCATCTCTCACCGCCATGGCCGACTGCTCCGTCAAAGCCTTGACTACCCTCTCGGTGTCTCCCAGCTCCAGCACTGGTATGTTCACGGCTCGAACCGACGCCAGCCGCTCTGCTACCCCCATCCTGGCCGCATGGCGATCGAACATGGGGGCAGCGCTGTCCAGCATAGTGATCACCGAGAATCTGTGTCCCAGCATCGCCGCGACGTGCATCGCCGCCTCGCCTGGGCCGATCACCGGTATGGAGACCATCTCCCGAGCTGCCTCCAGGCCTGCATCGAGCATGCAGTCGATGATCACCGCATCGACGCCATCTTTCTCGGCTTCCACTACTCTCCTCACTACGGCCGGCACAGCCACGCCTACATCGTACCGTGACTCGATCGAGGCCGGTCCCTTGTCCAAGAGGGCCACGCTAATCTCCGTATCCGAGCGAGCGCCCGGTGAATACTGCTCAAGGCCCAAGGCCTCAAACTCCTCTGTGATACTAGGGACTACCACTCGGATCTTCATGCTGGTCTTGTCCTTTCTGCCACATTCTCATGGCCAGACCAACGGCCCGTCGCGCACCATAGGCGCCTTCTGCCTGCACCCAACAGACCAAGAGTCGCCTGATCGCCGACCCCAACTGCCTGGCAGGCGATGCAACGCACTCCCGGCGAGCAGTGTATGATCGTTCGCGGATGGCACGTGCCGGATGACGGTCATCCCAGGCTCAGTAACCGACGATCTCCTTCTCAGGCGGAAGTGGATAGGTCCGCTTGCTGTGAGAGAGCCCCATGTCCACGAAAGCCTCAGCCACTTTGACGGCCAGGAGCGCTGGGTCGATCACCGGCACATCGGGGATGCCTAGATCCTCCAGGCCCCTCTTCACGTCGCCGGCCAGGCCAATCATGCCTGTGCAGCCAAAGACGATCAAATGGGCCCCGTCATCTCTCACCGCCATGACCGACTGCTCGGTCAGGGACTTGACTACCCTCTCAGTGTCGCCCAGCTCCAGCACCGGTATGTTCACGGCTCGAACCGATGCCAGCCGCTCTGCGACTCCCATCCTGGACGCATGGTCCTCGAACATGGGGGCAGCGCTATCCAGCACCGTGACTACCGAGAATCTGTGTGCCAGCATAGCCGCGATGTGCATCGCCGTCTCCGCTGGCCCGATCACCGGTATGGAGACCATCTCCCGAGCTGCCTCCAGACCCGGATCGGCCATACAGTCGATGATTACCGCATCGATGCCATCTTTCTCCGCCTCCACGGCCTTCCTCACCACGTCCGGCACAGCCACCATCTCATCATACCGTGACTCGATGGAGGCCGGCCCCTTGTCCAAGAGGGCTACGCTGATCTCCGTATCCGCACGAGCGCCCGGCGAATACTGCTCGAGGCCCAAAGCCTCGAACTCTTTCGTGATACTGGGTATGACCACTCGGATCTTCATGCTAGATTCGTCCTTTCCCTTGGCCTGTCACGGGGAGCCCGCCCTGCCGACTGGCACCACAGTCCCGCGTCTCCTGTCTGGGTCCTACTCCGAGAGGCACTCCATCCCCGCCCATGTGCTTCCCGACGGGCGATGCAGCAGCTTGTTCCAAGAGCGTGTGCCACCACCGGCAGACGGGGCTGACTGGATGATGCACATCTCGCCGCTAGTAGCCGACTATCTCCTTCTCCGGCGGGGTTGGATAGCTCCTCTTACTATGCGAAAGTCCCATACCCGCCAGGGCCTCCGCAACCTTGAGGGCGAGTATCGCCGGATCGATCACCGGGACGTCGGTGATACCTTCCCTCCTCAGGCCCTTTTCCACATCCTGGGCCATGCCGGCCATGCCGGTGCACCCAAAGATGATGATATGCGCCCCGTCGTCCCTCACCGCCCTGGAGGATTGCTCCACGAGGGCTTTCACGGTCCTGTCGCGATCTTCTAGCTCAAGAACTGGTATGTTGATGGCCCGCACCGAAGCCAATCGGTTCTCCAGGCCAGCCTTGGTCGCATGATCGTAGAAAGGTCTGACGTCCGCCTCGAGAACGCCGATCACCGAGAACCTGTGCCCGAGCATGGCTGCTACCTGCATGGAGGTCTCGGCAGGTCCGATGACCGGAATGGAAACCATTTCACGAGCCGCTTCCACTCCGGGATCATCCATGCAGTTGGCGACCACAGCGTCCATGCCGGCCTGCTCTGCCTCTACTATCTTGTCTACCACGCCGACCGCCGCCAAGGCTGACTCGTAGGTAGACTCGATGGAGGCTGGCCCCTTGTCCAAGAACACAGCGCTCAGCTCCGTGTCAGGGCTAGCCACGGGCGACAATTGCTCAAGCGCTGTTGCGTCAGCCTCCTTGCGGACAACTGGTTCTATCATTCGTATCTTCATATCTGGTTTCCCCCAAACTCCCCAAGTAACCAGTCACGACAGCCAGGCCCCGGCGAACAAAGCAGGCGTCTATCTATCGTACGAGGCGCTCGTCCTGTCCTCAGCAGTACGCTGCGTCCTCAATCCGTCTGGCCAGGGTTGCGCCCCTGCTATCTCCCTTTCATCAGTTCCTCGATAGGCACGTAGTCGATGTCGAAGCCGAAGTAGCGGGGACCGGACGCGTGGTCGAGACCAAACTGGGTGCGGAAGACTTCTAGACCCTTCACCCCTACCGCCACGACCTCGTCACCTTCTTTGATCTCTGTGTTGGTGATCCCTTCTCCGCTCTCCTTGTGCGCCAGGATAACCATGTCAGGGCTGCAAATCCATGGTTCTCCGTTCAGCCACGAGACGTGGTTCTCATTCTTGAACCACACGTCCAATGTTTGTCCCTCGTAGTCTCCAGTGCCCTTGACGTCGTTGGTGCCGAACATGTAGCCATCCCGGTCCTCCCAGTCCTTGCTGGAAACGACGCCCTCGAAGAGTCGCCAGCCTCCCGTGATCTCCACCGCGGCGTCAATGGGATCATCGCCCTTCTCCCGCGCCTCACGGATCGCCCGCCCGAGGGCAAGGCACTTGGTCAAAGTGCCATGAACAAGTACCTCTTTCATTTCAGGGGCGGGCAAGGGTGTGCCAGCCTGCGTAGTGCTCCCGAAGGCTGCCACTGCCAGCATCTTGCCGAGTCGTTCCAGCATGTAGGAGTCGACCGTGTACTTGATAATGGCGATATTGCCCCATCCGTCAACATTGGCAACCGGCCAACTGTGTTTGCCGTGGATGAAGGGGGTGCCTTGCAGTTCTTCAGGGACGGCGCGACCCGCGTAGTCCCCGTCAACCACAGGGATACCCATCCGCGCGCCGGTTACCAGCGGCGCCGCTGAGTTTCCTCCCCCCAACTCCGCGCATACCAGGCACCCAATCGGCTGGCCCAGGTAGTCGCCCAGTTCCTTGACGGCCTCTTCCATCGACGTGTCGCCCAGTCTGTCCTCCAGACCCATCTCCTCGATCTTGTCTAGCGTTTCCTGGGTAGGAGGAGCGATAGATCCCATCCCGTAGGGCGTCACTGTCCACACGTCGTCCGGTATCTCATCGGCATCCACCCACTCGATGGTCAACCCCTCATCGAGGGCCGATCGGAGCATTCTCTCACCCCATTTCGGCTCACCCCCGCCGCCCGTTCCCATGAACACGCAGCCTCGTATGAAGTCCTCGCAGTCCTGCCAAGTCTCCAATCGCACTCTTGCCATTTCGCCCTCCTCAGGTTGCATTATCGAGTTCTGGGCACTTCGGAAAGCGGAAGCAGCCCGCACCACTCCACTACCTCATCTAAACGCTCTGCTGACCGATGCTCACGCCGTTCAGCGCCATCGACCTCACTCCTATCAGACAGATCTTCGCACCACATCCGCGCTTCGACGGTGCAACTGGCTGCGCCAGACGCCTCAAAGGCCGAACTCCCTGACCTTATTCTCGATGGGGACGTAGTCGAGATCAAAGCCGAAGTGTCGTGGGCCGAACACCTCGAGCCCCTCTGGCGTACGAAACCCTTCCCAGGCTCTGCGTCCCACGACCGCGACCTGGTCGCCTACGAAGAAGTCGAAGCTGAGGGCGGGTTCGCCCGTCTTCAAGTCCACCATGACCATCGAGTCGGGACTGGTGACGAAAGGCTTGTCGTCCAGCCAACTCACGTGGTACTCGTTCTTGTACCAGATCTTGAAGCGGCGACCCGCGAAGCTTCCCATGCCTCGCAGTTCGTGTGTGCCGATGCCGAAAGCATACGACTGCTCGTCCGCTACCTCCGTGGCGGTGATCTCGCCTTCGAAGAGCAGCCAGCCTTCGACCGCTCTCACGGCTTCCGCCACCGGATCAGCGCCCTTCTCGCGCGCCTCTCGAATCACCTCTCCCAGGCGAAGGGCCTTGCTCAGCGTGCCCGTGGCCAGCAATCTCTTGGCCTGCTTCATCGGCAGAAGGTCCCAGCACGCTCCTACTGCGCCATAGGAGGCGAGGGTCATCATGCGACTGATGCGGTCGGCCATGGCCAGACTGACCGTTTCTTTGACAATTATCACGTCACCCCATCGCGTCACGAGGGCCATCGGACAGAACGGCACTCCACGGAACTCTGGTATCCCCTGGTCTACCTCGGGAACCGCTCGCCCTCCAGCGTAGTCGCCATCCACTACAGGCACGCCGAGTTCCAGGCCCACAGCGACGGCCACGCTCACAGCGAGGGCTCCGGTCTCTCCCGCTATGATGGCCCCTACGTTCACACCCTCGGATTCCTGCAAAGCGCGAACAGCGGCCACCGTCGCCCCCATCTCGTCGTATTTGTCCTCGAAACAGCCCAGCGAAGCCAACTCCCCCGCCGTCCCACCCTGGTCGAGTCTTCCGCCGACGCCGCAGGTCATGACCGTCCAGACTCCGTCAGAGACGCCTTTCGCGTCCACCCATCCAATCTCCCGTCCTGCCTGCAACTCATGGAGGAGTATTCTCAGGGCCATTCCAGGGTCCCCGCCTCCACCCGTGCCCCCGAAACATAGACCACGCACGAAATCCTGACATTCTTGCTCAGTCCATACCACCGTGTTGCCCATTGATTCTCCCTCAAGCTATGGCCACGATCCTTGCTCAACAGCCGTGAGAAGAACAGAGCTCCGCGAGTGGAAACCGACAGTGCAGATGCGAACCACTGCGGCACTTCATCCCTCGTCTAGAATACGGTGTAGCTACCGTCTCTGATGATCTCTTCGCTCGCCCCGCCCTCGTACTCCAGAACCAGTCTGGCTATCTCAATGGCGCCTCCCTTCGCGTATACGGTATCCTGATGCACCACGTGACTTGGATCGCTGAAACTGGCCACGCCGACTGTGCCTCCCAGGTGGTCGCTACGGCCATAGGCCCAGTGCATACCCAGAACCTTCTCGTCCTCCAGGACCTTGCCGCAGATGACCGCCTTGTCGTTGCACCCCAGCCCGAGCTCAGCGATGTTGCGGCGCGCGTCATCTACCGCCAAGTAGTCCCTCATGCGAGCCGCCTCTGGTCCTTCTCCTATTACATCCACGATTAGGTTCTCGCGCACCTTGAACACGACCAACTCGTCATCGTACATGGCAGGGATGTTGCCCTCGGTCCGGCTGGGCCGATCTTCCACTTCCCCCTCGTACGGGGCGATGCAGGTCTCCCCGCTAGGAAGATTGATGATGCGTATGCCCTCCCGGCCAGGGTGAGCCTGCCCGTCGTCAGCGTCAGGCTTACGGTTGCGCAAGTCGAAGTACAGCTGGTGGCCGGTCGAGAACTCCACCCTCGCGCCCACCGCTGGGTCCACCTTCTCGGCCAAGATGCGGCACTTGCGCGCCACCTCGGAGTAGTCCGCCGTCAGAGCTGTTCGCTCCATACTCCTGGTGACCCCCGGCATAGTGGCACCCCGAAGAGTGGGCACTCGCTCGCTAGTCTCAATCAAGGGAGCAGTAGGAGAGAACTCTGCGAAGGCCACGACTATGTTGGTCTCGGCCAAGACCTCCTGCAGCAGAACCCGCTCACCGCCCATCTCACCCTCATCGGGGAGGACGCCATTATTGGTCCCTGTAGCCAGATAGATCAGGAGAGGACGCACGGTGAATCCTACCCTATTGCCAAGAGCACGGAAGGCCGCGTGCCAATCGACGGCCATCTCCCGCCGCTCCTCCCATTGCTCGTTGTCGCTCCACTCCCCGTGGGGCAGATCGGTCATCACCAAGACTCTTTCCCCCGGTTGGGGTGCGAATACGTCAATCAGCAGCTTTTCCAGATCGAAGCCCTTGTCCACGTCAATCCTCCATACCGAACGCTATATGCACAGCTATCTCAAACCTTGGATTCCTTCACCCTGTCCTCGATGGGGACGTAGTCCAGATCGAAGCCAAAATGACGCGGTCCCAGCACCTCGATCCCCTCCAGTGTGCGGTGGATCTGATGACCCTTGCGTCCGATCACGGCCACCCGATCTCCCACCGAGAAATCGAAGCTGAGCGCCGGCTCGGCCGTCTCTAAGTGCACCATGATCATCGAGTCCGGGCTGGTGACAAAGGGCTTGCCATCGATCCAGCTCACGTGATACTCGTTCTTGTACCAGATCTTGAAGCTGTGCCCCTCCGAGAGCCGCACACCCCGCAGTTCGTAGCTTCCCAACCCGAAGGCATACGACTGCTCATCCGCAATCTCCGTCTCGGTGATCTCGCCCTGGAAGAGCAACCAACCATCGACAGCTCTCACTGCCGCGGCGCCGGGGTCGATTCCGCTCTCACGGGCCTCCCGAATCACCCGGCCCACGCGAAGCGCCTCAGTCAGCGTGCCTGTAGCCAGCACTTCCTTGACGTCCCTGATCTGCATCAAGTAGCACGCACAGCCTATCTCGCCGTAGGACGCTAGATTGACCATCCGTCCAATCCGATCAGCCATCGCGGTGCTCACGGTGTCTCTCAGTATCAGAACATCGCCCCAGCGGGTTACGAAGGACATCGGACAAACGGGAACCCCGCGAATCTCCGGTAGCGTCTGAGGGACTTCGGGAATGGCACGGCCGCCGGCATAGTCCCCATCCACCACGGGGAGCCCGAGTTCCATCGCAGCTACCATCGGCACGGGAACATTGTCAGCCCCTATCTCAACTGGAACGATGGCCTGGACTTCCACCCCGGATGAGTCCTGCAAGGCCCGCACCGAAGTGACCAGCATGCTCAGGTAGTCGTGCCTCTCTTCAACGCACCCTAGCTTCGCCAATTCCTCCTCCGCGCCGCCCACCGTAGGTCGACCGCCCATCCCCGCGACCACGACTGTCCACGCTTGGCTAGGGAGGCTGTCCACGTCGATCCATTCGACCTTGCACCCTGCCTGCAACTGCTCTAGAAGCGCCCTCATGCCTACCTCGGGGCTTCCGCCTCCACCGGTGGCCATGAAGCAGAGGCCACGCACGAAATCCTCACACTCTTGCCGAGTCCTCAAGATCACGTTACGCATCCGAACCTCCCGAGATCCTCACATCCGTCTCAATGCCCAAGGACCCGCAGGAGCGCCACAACCCCGTGCAGGCCTGCAGATGGTCCAGACAATCGAGGACAAGAGTGGCGGCCATCCACCTTCTCCTCCCACTCCACGGCCAGTCGTGACGTCCCAATCTGGCCTATTGTGGCCATGAATGCCATCTCACCAACCCGCTCGGGATTGCCGCATGCGGCGCTCGAAACAGACTTCGCCAGCTGTGCTCGCGGGAGGAGTCTTGCCGCCATCGTTGCGTTGCACGGCCGACAGGTCGCACCGCTGCGCCCCTCGGCACCCGCGCGAAGGATTGAGGAGACCGAGCCATTCGAGCCTGCGTCCCGCTAGGGGCCATTAAGCATGATGCAGCGTTGCAGCCGCAGAGCCTGCTCTGCTACAATGCAGTATACCAAGACTCGCAGCAAGAATATACCACAGATCGTCCCTATCTCACAAGTCTGCATAGGACAGCATGGCCCGGAGAACCAGTCCTCACGCCAGGAATACCCCTCGCTCGCCTTTGCCCATGGAGACAACACAAGCCGACCATAATCAAGGAGG
>Ga0315552_1002147_pt1 | contig 11762 bp, 11 predicted proteins | sample SalMarSW160170MG_2_FD_203102 | JGI IMG/M metagenome (GOLD analysis project Ga0315552, IMG submission 203102) | Salt marsh sediment microbial communities from the Plum Island Ecosystem LTER, Massachusetts, United States - Salt Marsh Sediment SW1601-70 ...
TATCCCGTGGATATTCCCTACCCCATCGAGGAGGGGGCTCGGATTAAGGTTAAGGTTGATGTGGTGGAGCCGATGGGGAATGAGATGTTTCTTTACCTCCGCGCCGGGGAGGATCAGCTTGTGGCCAGGATGAGTTCAGATGTGAAGGTGGCAGTGGGGGAGGAGACGGAGGTCATCCTGGCGATGCGGAAAGCCCACTTCTTCGACTCCCAAAGCGAAAAGAACATCACCCTATAAAGTCATGTCCCAGCCAATCCCTCTTCTATCGAGCTGTTGAATCCAATAATGGGGAATTCTATCCCTCTGCCAGGCTATTTGCCTGAAGTTCAATTATCCAAATTAGAGTTCCCCCAGATTGGTAAGGTTGGAAACTACTTTGAATTTGAAACAAAAGACACACCTGTTCACCACCGAATCTCACGGAATTACATAACATCTCAAATTTCTCTGTCCCTTTGCTCTTTGTGGATGTTATCATCCACTTCCCTCAGGGCAGGAACCCTACCTGCACAGCAAAAGCAACCTGTCCATTTCAAATCCTTTTCTGTTATAGTCCGTGTCATCAGTGGTGAACTATTACCAAAAGGGTTTGACAGCCCAGGGCAAAGCTTATATATTGTCCCTAAGCGGAGGAGAATTACTTGCGGGCTGAGATAATAACCATTGGGAATGAGGTGTTGAGGGGTCAGATTGCGGACACCAATTCGGCCTTTCTGGCCCGTAGGCTATCCCAGGTTGGGGTAGAGGTGGCCCGGATGATAACCGTAGGGGACAGTTTAGAGATAATAACCCACGAGATTAAGGGTGCCCTCTCCCGCTCTGATCTGGTCATCACCACCGGTGGCTTAGGACCGACCTCAGATGACCTCAGCCGGCAGGCTTTGGCCAAGGCCTTGGGGAGGCCCCTGATCTTTGAGGAGGACCTTTGGGGCCAGATAGAGGAGAGGCTAAGCCAGAGGGGTATTGCCCCTTTTCCGGAGAACCGTTCTCAGGCTTACCTCCCGCAAGGGGCTGAGGGTGTCCCCAACCCCCTCGGAACTGCCCCAGGGATACATCTGAAGATAGAGGGCAGAATCCTCTTCTCCCTCCCCGGTGTTCCCCAGGAGATGCGGTCAATGGCTGAGAAGTTCCTCCTCCCCCAGCTAAAGGGGAAACCTACTCCCCACTGTGTCTTGCGAACTACCGGCATCTCGGAGTCTGAGATCTACCAAAGGATTAAGTCCTTGACAGGTTCCCATCAGGTGAAGATAGCCTTCCTCCCTTCTCCCCTTGGGGTCGACCTGGGGATAGAGGCACCTGCAAAGGGGACCTCTCAAGAGATCTCCCAGGTAGTCGAACGGATAGAGGAGATATTGGGTGAGGCCATCTATGGAGGGGAGGAAGAGGGACTGGAGGAGGTAGTGGGAAGGCTTCTGGCTCAGAGGGAGGAGACCTTAGCCGTTGCCGAATCCTGCACCGGTGGCCTTATCTGTGATAGGCTCACCGACATATCGGGGAGTTCCCGCTACTTTGAGCGGGGGGTGATCAGCTATAGCAATCAGGCAAAGCTCGATCTCCTCGGGGTTCCCCCTGAGACGATAAGGAAGCACGGCGCTGTGAGCCCACAGACCGCTATAGCTATGGCCGAGGGGATAAGAGAGATATCTAACACCGACTATGGTCTCTCGGTGACTGGCGTCGCCGGCCCTACCGGAGGGGGCAGGGAGAAGCCTGTTGGCCTTTGCTTCATAGGCTTTGTTCACCGGGGTGGCTCCTCCTACCAGAGATACCTCTTCGCTGGCCCCCGCAGGCTAAACAAGGAAAGGGCTGCCCAGGCGGCCCTGAATATGGTGCGGCTATTTCTATGTCTCGGAATTTCTAAAAATTCCGAGACTCGGGGGTAGTTTGAAGGGGGTAAACCCCCTTCAAGGGTGACAGTTCCGCAATCCGAGCGAGAGCAGGATTGTGGAGCGCGAGAGGGTCGGTGAGACCCTATGGAGAACTTTGCGAGCGAAGCGAGCTAAGTTCTTTAAAGGGAGATGAAAAGTGATTAGGAGCTTTGTTGCCCTTGATATCCCCTCCCAGGTTAAGGAGGAGATAGATGGGATAATAGGGGAGCTGAGGAGGTTGGGTGGGAATGTTAAATGGGTAAAGCCACAAAACCTCCACATAACCCTCAAGTTTCTGGGAGAGATAGAGCCGGAGACCTTGGAAAATGTTTATCGGGTGACGGAGGAGAGTGCCGGGGAAACCCAGGTCCTCTCATTTTCCCTCTCTGGGGCGGGCCTTTTCCCTAACCCTAAGAGGCCAAGGGTATTCTGGATAGGGATTAAGGAGGTGGGGGAGTTGGAGGGGCTTTCCCGTCGTTTAGATGAAGGATTGGAGGCTTTAGGCTTCCAGAGGGAGAAGAGGGGTTTCTCCCCCCACCTGACCATAGGTAGGGCCAGAACCCCTCAGGGGATGGAGAGATTGGTAGAGGGAATAAGGAAGATGGAATATAGTTCAGGAAGAATAGAGGCCACCTCTCTCCTGGTGATGAAGAGCAAGCTGACCCCTCAAGGTCCTATCTACTCCCCGCTCAAAGAGTATAAGTTCAGAGCATAGGAAATTACATTTTTTGCACGCAGATAAACGCAGATTGTCAAGATTTTAAATATTATTTCCTGTGGTTATCGGCGAAAATCTGCGTCCAAATTAAAAAAAGGCAGGTGATGATAATGGCAGAGAATTCGTCCCGAGATAAGGCTCTAAGCCTGGCCCTTGCTCAGATTGAGAGGCAGTTCGGCCGAGGGGCTATAATGAGGTGGGGGGAGGGGACTGGGTTAAAGGTTCCGGTTATTCCCACGGGGGCCCTATCCTTGGACTTTGCTCTGGGTATAGGGGGAGTGCCCAGGGGAAGGGTGATTGAGATCTTTGGGCCTGAGGCATCGGGGAAGACCACCTTGGCCTATCACATCATTGCTGAGGCACAGAAGAGGGGAGGGACAGCCGCCTTTATTGACGCTGAACATGCCGTGGATGCCACCTATGCCCGCAACTTAGGGGTGGATATAGACAATCTGCTTATGTCCCAACCGGATTTCGGTGAACAGGCCCTGGAGATAGGCGATACCTTAGTGAGGAGCGGGGCGGTGGATGTGATAGTGATAGACTCTGTGGCTGCCCTTGTCCCTCGGGCCGAGCTGGAGGGAGAGATGGGGGACTCCCATATGGGCCTTCAGGCCAGGCTTATGTCTCAGGCCTTAAGGAAGCTCACCGCCACCATAAGCAAGTCCCACACCTGCACCATATTCACCAACCAGATAAGGATGAAGATAGGAACTATGTGGGGCAATCCGGAGACCACCACCGGGGGGAGAGCCCTTAAGTTCTACTCCTCGGTTAGATTGGACATCAGGAGGATAGCCTCCATCAAGGAGAGGGATCAGATTGTGGGTAATCGCACCAAGGTGAAGGTGGTGAAGAATAAGCTCGCCCCCCCATTCAAAGAGGCGATCTTCGATATAATGTATGGAGAGGGCATCTCCCGGGAGGGGGACCTCCTCGATCTGGGAGTGGAATATGAGGTGGTGGAGAAGAGTGGAACCTGGTTCTCCTACCAGGGGGAGAGACTGGGACAGGGCAGGGAGAATGCCAAGGCCTTTTTGAAGGAGAATAAGGATATAGCGGACCAGGTAGAGAAGGGGCTGAAGGAGAAGTTGGGCCTGGCTGAGGTGGAAGATAAGTAACCCGAATTATTCATAAATTTTAGCCCCGAAGGCACTTGTTTTGATCTAAATTTTACCAATGCTTTGTGTCTTAGTGCCTTTGTGGCATACGAATTATTCAGGCTAAAAGGGTTGGGAAGGATCACCAGGATAGAGCCTCAGAAGAGGAACAGGACCCGTCGCTCGATCTGGCTTGATGGGAGCTACTACTTCTCCCTGAGCCAGGGAGCTTTGCTTCAAGCTGGCCTGAGAGTAGGGGGTGAGGTCTCCGATGTGGAGGTAGAGAGGCTGGTCTCCCTTGACCAGAGGGAGAAAGCCAAGGGGATCGCCTTCCGATATTTGAGCTATCGGCCAAGGACGGTCAAAGAGGTAACCGATAAGTTAAAGGGCAAGGGGATGCCCGCTGAGACAATTGCAGCGGTGATAGAGGATCTGAAGGGGCTGAAGCTTTTGGATGATCGGGCCTTTGCCCGTTCCTGGATTGCCGAACGATTGGCCCACCGACCAGGGGGAAAGAGGCTTTTACACAGGGAGTTGAGGCAAAAGGGGGTGGATGTGGAGCTAATAGAGGAGGCCATAGATGAGCTCTACCCTCAAGAGTTGGAGGTGGCCAGAGAGCTTTTAAGGAAGAGGATTGCTCGGTTCAGAGGGCTGGAGCCGCAGAAGCTAAAAACGAGGGTTTGGGGCCTCCTTTTGCGGAGGGGATTTTCCTCCCAGACGGCCCAGGAGTGTATGGAGGAGTTTTTAAATGTTTCGGAATTTCTAAGAGATTCCGAAATGTAGGGGTCGGATTTATCCGACCCGCTTTCAGAGCGATCGAAGGGAGCTAAGTTCGTGAGGTCTGAGGAGATAAGGAAAAGTTTCTTGCAGTATTTCCGTCAGAGGAGACACAGGATAGTGGAAAGCTCCCCTCTCATTCCCCAGGATGACCCTACCCTACTTTTTGCCAATGCCGGGATGAACCAGTTCAAGGGGATCCTGTTGGGGAAGGAGGAGAGAGTATTTAAGAGGGTAGCCTCCTGTCAGAAGTGCCTGCGCGCCAGCGGTAAACACAACGACTTAGAGGAGGTGGGAGGGGATGGCTTCCATCACACCTTCTTTGAGATGCTGGGAAACTGGTCATTTGGGGACTACTACAAGGAAGAGGCCATAGGTTATGCCTGGGAATACACTACCCGCATCCTTGGCCTCCCTCCCCAGAGGCTCTGGGTATCCGTCTACCAGGATGATGAGGAGTCCTATCGGATCTGGAGAGAGGTGATAGGCATTCCAGAGGAGAGGATAGCTAAGCTGGGGGAGGAGGAGAACTTCTGGATGATGGGGGAGTTAGGTCCCTGTGGCCCCTGCTCTGAGATCTATTACGACTTTAAGCCAGAGACTGGTGAGGGATTCAATCCGGATAGCGATCGTTTTTCCGAGGTCTGGAATCTGGTCTTTATCCAGTTCAGCAGGGAGGAATCGGGAAAGCTTTCTCCCCTTCCCTTCAAGAGCGTGGACACCGGTATGGGACTGGAGAGGGTAGCAGCGGTAACCCAGGGGGTGGGATCAAACTACGAGACAGACCTTTTTCACCCTTTGATGGATTGGCTTAGGGAGATCTCCCCTGATGGGGATCTCTACTCCCAGAGGGTGATCTCAGATCATATCAGGGCCCTCTCCTTTTCCATCGCCGAGGGGGTTATCCTCTCCAATGAAGGGAGGGGCTATGTAATCAGGAGGATATTGCGCCGGGCGGCCAGATATGGTAGGCTTCTGGGCCTGAGGGAACCTTTTCTCTATAAGCTCTCCAGCCTGGTGGTTGATTTGATGGGTGGGGTATATCCGGAGCTTGTGGCCAAGAGGGAGCATATCGCCCTGGTGATAAAGGCAGAGGAGGAGAGGTTTGGGGAGACCCTGGATCTGGGGATGGAGCTTTTCTCCCGGGTGGCCCAGAGGGTTAAAGGCCAGGGGGGAAAGATGGTCAGTGGCCAGGATGCCTTCAAGCTTTATGACACCTATGGCTTCCCCCTGGACCTCATTCAGGTGATGGCTAAGGAGGAGAAAATGGAGGTGGATTTAGATGGTTTTTGCTCCTTGATGGAGGCTCAGAGGGAGAAGGCGAGAAAGGCAGCAAAATTTGGTTTAGGGATGCAGGTCTCTGTTGGGAAGATACCGCCAACTAAGTTTTTAGGATACCAGACCCTGCAAGCAGAGGGGAGGATAGTTTGGTTAAAGAGGGATGGAGAATCCCTTGAGCTTGCTTTGGACCAGACCCCATTTTATGCTGAACAAGGGGGACAGGTAGGGGACAGGGGGGAGATCTCCGCCCTTGGCTTAAAGATCCGGGTGGATAATACGATCAGGAGGGATGAAGCAACCATCCACCTGGGTAGGCTGGTAGTAGGTCAGCCCAGAGAGGGGATGGAGGTGATCGCCCGGGTTGACGAAAGTCGGAGAAAAGGGATGGAACGAAGCCACACCGCCACCCATCTTTTGCAGGCTGCTTTAAGGAGGGTTTTGGGTGAGCACATCCATCAGTCGGGCTCCTTAGTGGAGCCAGACAGGCTGAGGTTTGACTTCACCCATTTTAAGGGCTTAAATCCAGGGGAGATCCAGGCCGTCGAATCACTGATAAATGAGAAGATCAGGGAGGATCTAAAGGTAGATACTTACCTTTCCCCATTGCAGGAGGCCAAAGCCCAAGGGGCAATTGCCCTTTTTGGGGAGAAGTATGGAGAGAAGGTGAGGGTGGTGAGGATTGGGGATTTAAGCCTGGAGCTCTGTGGGGGGACCCATCTGCAGAGCACCGGCCAGATAGGATACTTCAGGCTGGATAAGGAAGAGGGGATAGCTGCCGGGGTAAGGAGGATAGAGGCCAGGGTGGGAGAGAAGGCCTGCAGGTTGGCTATGGAGGAGGGAGAGCTTTTAGGGAGGCTTTCCCAGCTTCTCAAATCGGAGCCAGCCGATCTGGAGGAGAGAATAAGAAGGCTTCTCCAGGAGAGGACAGCCCTGGAAAAGGAGGCCCAGAGGCTGAGGTGCCTCTCCTACTGCCAGCTTGTGGAGGGGATGGTAAAGAGGGCCACGGTAATGAACGGAATAAAGGTGGTCCGGGAAAAAGTAGAGGTGGGGAGTCGGGAGGAACTCCTGCAGATGGGGGACGCCCTGAGAGGGGAGTTGAGGTCAGGGGTGGGACTATTGGGGACAGTCTTAGGGGATAAACCCGCACTTCTGCTTCTGGTGACCAATGACCTCGTCTCCGAAAGGGGGCTTAAGGCAGGGGAATTGATCGGCAAAGTAGCGGCGCTAATGGAAGGAAGGGGTGGGGGGAGTCCCCATCTGGCCCAGGCTGGTGGGGGTGATATCGATAAGCTGGAGGAGGCACTAAATGGTTTGCTAGCTATCTTAAAGGGAAACCTCTGATGACTGTCTTCGGGAGGCTTCTGGACACCAGAGAGCGGAGGGGGGCCGGATTATGGGCGCTCCTTGATCCGGACAGGACCCCAGGGGAGAAGATCCTGGATCTTGCCCTTCAGTGTGAGAGATCCGATGTAGATGCTCTTCTTGTGGGAAGCAGCCTCCTTCTCTCCTCCAGGTTTGAGGAGGCACTTAAGCTAATAAAGGGTAAGGTCAACCTGCCGGTGATCATCTTCCCCGGCAATGCCAATCAGATCTCCCGTTATGCAGATGCCATCCTTTACCTGAGCCTGATCAGTGGAAGAAATCCAGACCTCTTGATCGGGGAGCAGGTGAAGGCTGCCCCCCTGATCAGGGAGTATGGGATAGAGCCCATATCCACCGGCTATATGATAGTGGACTCCGGAGGGCCAACATCGGTCCAATTTATGAGCAACACCCAACCTCTCCCCCAGGATAGGCCTGATATCGCCAAGGCCCATGCCCTGGCCGCCCAGTATCTGGGGATGAAGATGCTCTATTTAGAAGCAGGAAGCGGAGCTAAAAACTCAGTCTCAGAGAGGATGATAGAGGAAGTCAGAGGTTATGTAGACCTCGCTCTCATTGTAGGAGGGGGGATAAGAACCCCGGAGGAGGCGGCCCAAAAGGTGGAGGCCGGCGCAGACTTTGTGGTAGTAGGCAATGCCTTCGAGGAGACCGGAGACCAGGAGAGGATAGAGTCCTTCTCCCAGGCCATCCATCAGGTTGGTAAGAAGAGAGTGGCGAAATCGCCGATTTATAAAGATCGTGGCCGATTTACTAATTGAATATTGACCATGAGGCACGGTGAAAAACAGAAGCGATAAGAAAGGGGGAAATGGAGTATTGGAAACAGAATTCAAGCGTTGTAATTGTCCTATTGAATCATGGGAAGTAATTATCGTAGATAGGAATCAGCAATTTGAGGACAGGAGCACGATTTATTACCATTGTGAAGAATGCGGGGAAGATTATGCAATACTTGATTTTTACACAGGAGAGATCCTCTATTGTAATCCAAAGCTTAAAGGAACGAAGGAATACCTTCAATGGGAAACGTCAATATGAAGCACACAAAAATAAGGTTCTATAGCTTTTAAGATAATGTTTTTGGGGTAATTGCCACGGAAAAAGCCCAGTTAACAAGGGCATTCGTCATTGTAACCCCAAAATCTTTTTCTTAAACAGTATAGCCAAAGAAAAGGGATTTGAAGTGTTGGAAAAGTAGTTTTTATAATTTTATGGACGTCCCGTCCCCCTTCCCGCCGGTGATGTCCAACGTTAGGTTGACAATTGGAGGGATTCGATGAATCTACATCTTCAAATTATCACGCATGACCGAAGCCTGAACTTTGACATCATGGGTGTTAGTGAGCTCTCCCCGGGGACAAGAGTGTCGATCCCCGGCAATGCGGAGCTTATTCAGGGTGAGATGATAATGAGGAAGGCTTTGGGGCTACCAGAACCCATCAAACTGATACTATCATTTGGCACAGGCGTAGCTAGTAGCATCGTAGCTAACCATCTCTACTCTAAACTAAAAGGTAGAGCGAAAAGCATACGGATTGACAGAGTTGAAGTCGAACTGGAAAAAGGTTCTATCAAGAAGGTGATTGAGGAGCATATCGAAAGCCATGGAAGCGACTAGCCCTCTCTTATTGTCGAACATCTTTGGCTTAGGTTTCAATTGGCATAGGTCTAATGGGGGTGGTGGTGCAGAAAGTGCTTGACAATTGTATAGGGGGGAAGGACAGGGATGGGGACGTCCATAAAATTATAAACTGACAGAGGGAAATTCTATTTGCTTCATGCCACGCAAAGCAGGCATTAAGCGATGAAGTACCCCCTAGATAGTCCAAGCCCGGAGTGGATTTTGCTATCGTGTTGTGAGGGAACTTGGTGTGAGTGCAATAGCTCTTGCTGAGAAGCTGGGGCTTTCCCAGTTGAGGGGGAAGAAGATAGCCAAAGAAAAAGGATCTGAAGTATGGGAAAAGTAGTTTTTTATAATTTTATGGACGTCCCCCTATTCCCGACAGATAAAGGGATAATGACTATTTATTGCTCTTTGGCAACTCCTTAGCTTTGTTTTGTCCGGCTACCTTAAGCCCAACCTTGTGCTTCAATCTCTCTTCCCCTTTTGGGCGTAAAAGAAGCAAGCTACCAACAATTTGAGAAACCGTAGAGGCAACATTCTCTTTCTGGGACAGGTAATCTCCATAAACCCAACCGTCCAGTCCGGAAGAAGTGTAAACATGATACCAGCGTTTTCCGTTTTTAAGCCCTCGCTGGAAATCAAATATAGTTACTTTTTCTTCAGGCTTTAGCACGGAGATTTTCTTGCTTCTTACCGTGGGCGACTGACGCAAATTTACCCGACGGGCGGCACGGGCCACCGCAATTACCGTATCAGCAATTACATTATCGATTCTGTATTTAATGATGTACTTCGTTGAGGTAAAGCTACTATCTTTTTCCATTCTCATTTCTCGGATTAGCCCAACATGAGGCGCATATACCTGAACAATACAAGGAATATGACCCCAATGGATGCGAGAATAATCATCGGCGAATTGCCTCATAACCACAATGCAATTAAGAAGAACTCCCATGGGCGTTACAATAGGTTCGTTTGTGGACAAAACCGTATATTTGAAATTCGGCCCTTCTTGCATATAGCTCAGACAGCGCCAATGCGTTACGGTCTCCCAACTTTCCCCTACGCCAAAATAGGAAGGAAGAAAGTATCCCGCATCATCCCTATATATGGCATGATCAAAGACTTCAATTATTGTGCTTTCATAACACCAACCTTCTGGACAATGTTGACCTTGATAAGCAGTAATAAAAGCGTGGCCCTCATAATATCGGTAAGCGTCCCCAGCAAGCAGATCATAGGCATGTGGACCGTCCATTCTTGCTCCAATATAACATGTGCTGCTATCTCTATGCTCATTGAGATACCACCATTTATTGCCGGTTTGAATGGGGAAAAATCTATGGGCGAAAAGTGAATGAGGAGATAAGAGTAAGGATGATAGTGCTGCTACAAGTAATATCTTTTTCATAACAACTCCTTTCTCCTTAGCTATTTAAATTATTCTTTGACAACTGATTTGTGAACCCAACCAATATGATCATATGCGGGATCATATCTAACTTTAAACCAATCACCATATAGAGACAATAATCGTAATGGTACTGCACTATCTATCTGAGTAATTATGGGACTTTTTATAGAAGGGAATTTTCTAACATTAGCAATTCTTTTGGCATGATAACAATTCGCAAACGGATGGGAACAGAAATTGTCATATGCTTCCAAAGCGGTGGAATTTCGTATTGAGCGGCAGACATACCAAGTTTCTCCGCTGGTATTGTAATTTATATGATCTGGCAGAGGGTCGCAATAAATATAAGCTGCTGCGTCAATATCCCATCGGCCTAATGTCTGTGTCAATAATTTTATTCTAACAAAAGACAATTGATTGCCATTCTTATTGATATAAGTCAATTGAGCTTTGGGAACATTAAGGCTATTTGCATTATAGTCGGCAAAAAGAGCGTGGAGATTCCAATTGATTTTGTTGCAGGCTTTTATCCAATCTTCATCTCGTAAAGGGCAATCTTCTGTTAAAGCGAGATATATCTCAACAGCATAACAGTCTGGATATGAAGATATTGGTATTTTGCTCAAATAGATGACAGCCTCTTCTTTAATTCGTCGTGCGAATAAGTTCCAATAGTTATCCCTAAGATAATGGGTGTATTTATCTAATGCGCCTTGCGTAACATCCCCTATGGGATAAATAGTTAAACTGGGTGGAGGGACCTTAAAACAGTTGGATCTGCCATGTTGCCAATTATAAAATGCATCACAAATAGGTTTAGTCCAATATTGCGGGAATAGTGAATCACATAAGGCACAAAACATTTTTTGATTTGATTCTTTCTTAGTTACAGTAAAAAAATTAAAGATGTCGTAAAATGTGAAATCCATTGCTATCTTCTCCATACTTGATTCTTGAGTATGTTCGTTTAGAAAAGTAGTTATAAGCTGATTTCTTTCAGATAGTGAAAAAGGAAGAACATTGTTGGTTTGTTGATAATCATAAGCAAAACCCATTTCGAATAATGAATCACAGATACTTTCGGACCATTTTTCTGGGAGAAATTTGTGGCAAAGAGCACAAAAGGTTTTATCGTCAAGAGGAGGATAATAAGTTAACCTCGATTTAGGATCTCGCCATGACTTAAGAACTCGCCATGACCATGAATTTATGATATCTGTTGAGTTTATAAATATATTACATCGGTTCGCAAAAAAATCCGCTATGATCCGATCTCGTTTTGCCAACGAAGCAGGAGAGTGAATGAGAGTATCGCTTTTAAAAATAGCCAATCGTCTTTGTAGTAAAGTATCAGGGGTATCAGGCCCTCCTGATAACCAACGCACTTGAGGTTGAGTGCAACGAAGAGAAAATAAAGACAAAAACAGAATTATAAACAATACCTTTTTCACAATAACAACTCCTTTTTAAGGATAGCACATAAGAAAAAATAGCTAATGGCGGCTCCCTTGCGTGCACCGATTAGGCTACAAATGATGGCCCAGAGTAAGGCCCAAGGGATTAGTAGAAGTTCCATGGTTCTTTGAAAAACCTATTA
>Ga0315552_1002148_pt1 | contig 11762 bp, 11 predicted proteins | sample SalMarSW160170MG_2_FD_203102 | JGI IMG/M metagenome (GOLD analysis project Ga0315552, IMG submission 203102) | Salt marsh sediment microbial communities from the Plum Island Ecosystem LTER, Massachusetts, United States - Salt Marsh Sediment SW1601-70 ...
GCCCGAAACAAATCTCTCTTCCTTCCTTTTAAATTGAAGAAGAATTCTCGGTATTGCTGATAGTTTTTGGGACAGTACTTTCTTTTGCCCCAACCCTTTTTAAGCCTTCCTTCAATAATCTTTACCCCATGTTCTTGACATAGTCCTTGATAGCGTCTCATTTCTTCTATCATCGGCGGAATAACTTGAATTGTCCTAAGATTTGGCGCCTTCTGCAGAATTAATTTAATCGCCCATAAAAAAGGATAGCCGTGAATATGAACACGGGTTGTTTCTGGGCCTAATTGCTGGAAAGAGTTGGAGGGAGAATTTTGGTTACACTTCAGAGTACCAACTACTACAATTTCAGATTCATTCATTATAGAAATAGAACCTCCTCTATAGACTGATTTTTTATATCTTTGTTAAGTTACTAAATGATAATTTTTAGACTTTTGTATAATACATCACCTATACAAAAAGTCAAGCCCAGTTTTTTGGGGGCTATGTAATAAAAAACCTTAAAAACGTCGTAACTTTAAGGGAAGGAAACTAATCCCGCTCAAGCGGGGTTGTACCCGCCTTGCGGCGGGTTTTTTTTATTGGCCAAATCTGCGGTTGCGCCGACCATATTCTCTAAGGGCCTTACCTAAGTCCTTTTCGGTAAAAGCTGGCCAGTATTTTTTAGGAAAATAAAGCTCAGAATAAGCTCCTTGCCATAAAACAAAATTGGATAACCGTTGCTCTCCTCCGGCCCGAATAATTAAATCAGGGTCGGGCAGACCGGCAGTAGAAAGATGCTGATCAATTAAACCTACAGTAATTTTAGAAGCCGGAATTTTCTTTCGAACAATTTTTTGAACTGCTTGAGTAATATCCCACCTTCCACCGTAGCTGATAGCTAAGTTTAGTTGAAGTTCTTTATTGTTTTTAGTTAAATCCTCAATCCTAATGATGGCCTTCTGGAGAGATTCAGGTAACTTCTTTTTTTGGCCAATTATTTTTACTTTTACTTGGTATTTTTGGAGATCTTTAATATGGCTTTTATCAGAAATACCTTTTTCCAGCAATTTCATTAAATAACTAACTTCTCTTTTTGAACGATTCCAATTCTCAGTAGAAAAACCGAAGGCGGTAACGACCTTCACTCCTTTTTTTTGGCACCAACGACAAAATTTTAACAGGTTTTGGTAGCCCTGCCAATGGCCTTGCAAGGTCGGCAGTCCTCTTTCTTTGGCCCAACGCCGGTTGCCGTCAGGAAATAAAACTATATGATAAGGAATTTTGCTGTTCATAGTGGTATTCTAATTTGATTGGCTCTTTCTCCTGCTGCCGGGCTGAAATAAAACCGGCAGCAAAAGAAAGCAAAGAAATTAAAATAACTCCAATTAAAAGTATTATATCATCTAAATGACGGTTGACGAATTCTATAATTTTTGTTAGCATATTTTTATATGGCAAAAACGAAAGCGGCTGGTGCCACAAAATTAGGACGAGATTCCTTGCCCAAATATCTTGGGGTCAAACTTTTCGATGGCCAAAAAGCATCAGTTGGCCAGGTTCTGGTTCGCCAGCGAGGCACTAAATTCCTTCCCGGGAAAAATGTTAAGAGGGGCAACGATGATACCTTGTATGCTTTAAAAGAAGGAGTGGTCAGATTCCAAACAAAAAGAAAAAGAGGTTTTGACAACTCTCAAAGAATAACTAAAATTGTTAATGTTGAATAGCTGCCCGGATAAACTCCTTGAATAACGGATGCGGCCTTAAGGGCCGTGATTTAAATTCCGGATGAAACTGACTGGCTACAAAGAAAGGGTGCTTAGGAACCTCAATTATCTCCACCAGGTCTTTTTCCGGATTTATTCCCGCCATAACCATTCCCTTCTGCTCTAAAACATCTCTAAAAGCATTATTCAGCTCGTAGCGGTGCCTATGGCGCTCAGATATGGCAGAACAGCCATAAGCTCTAAAACTGACTGTTTTGGGCTTAATTTGGCACTTGTAAGCGCCTAATCTCATGGTCCCGCCGTATTTTTTATCTCTAAGCAAGGCCTTTTGTTCTGGCATTACGTCAATTAAGGGGTACTGGCAATTTGGAGCAAACTCCGTTGAATTTGCTTTTTTCAAGCCACAAACATTTCTGGCAAATTCCACCACAGCTAACTGCATTCCCAAGCAAAGTCCTAAATAAGGGATTTTTTGTTTTCGGCAAAATTCAATAGCTTTAATTTTCCCTTCCACTCCCCGGCTGCCAAAGCCGCCAGGAACGATTATCCCATCGTATTTTTTTAATTCTTGAAGGGCTTTAGGATTTTTTTCGTATTCCCCAGCTGACAACCAATGAATTTCTGGTTTTCTTTTATAGAACCAAGCAGCATGTTTCACAGCTTCAATTACGGAAATGTAAGAATCCATCAAGGTGAACTTACCGGTCTCAAAATATTTTCCTACCATCCCGATCTTAACTGGCCTTTTAACCGTTCTGATTGTTTTAACCAATCTTTGCCAACCTTTTAAATTTTGCTTTTTTGCTCTCAGGCCAAACTTTTTAAGGATCCTGTTCCCTAAGTTTTCTTTTTCAAAATTAAGCGGTATTTCGTAGATTGATTCAATGTCGGGAGCTGAAATAACGTTTTCCTTATCTACGTTGCAAAAAACAGAAATTTTTCTTTTTCTCGGTTCGTCTAAAGGTACGTGAGCCCGAGCCAGGATGATATCTGGCATAATTCCCGCTTCGTTTAAAGCCCTGACGGCATTCTGAGTGGGTTTCGTTTTCATTTCCCCTATCATTTCCGGAATCGGCAGATAAGTGACTAAAATAAAAAGGACATCTTTGGGTTTTTGAAGCTTTAACATTCTGGCTGCTTCCAAAAAAAGGAGGTTTTGGTACTCCCCCACCGTTCCCCCGATTTCTATCAAAACAAAAGCAGCCTTAGTTTTTTTAGCTGCTTTATTTATTCTGGAGATTACCTCGTTGGGAATATCGGGGACAACTTCTACGCAGCGACCTCCATATTCCAGATTCCTTTCCCGGTTAATGACGGCCTGATAAACCCGGCCGGTAGTCATATAATTAACGCGGGAAAGGTTCTCATCTAAGAACCTCTCGTAGTTGCCCAAATCCTGATCACATTCATCACCGTCATCGGTCACAAAAACTTCCCCGTGCTCTATGGGATTCATGGTTCCAGCATCAACATTGATATAGGGATCAATCTTAACTGCTGTAGCCTCAAATCCTTTACTTTTCAAAATTCTACCAACCGAAGCTATCGCCACTCCCTTGCCGATGCCAGACATAACACCGCCGGCAACAAAGATATATTTTGGCATTATTACTATTTTTTCTCCTCTTCTTTGGTAATAATTACCCTGATTTCGGCTTCTAAGTTATGGTCGAATTTAATTTTAACTGGGAATTCTCCAAGTTCTTTTATGGGTTCTGGCAGTTCAATTTGGCCTTTCTTTATGTCAAACCCTACTTCTTTTAATTTTTCAGAAATTTTTTGGGAACTAATTGTTTCAAAAAGCTGATCTTGTTCTCCTACTTTAATCGGAATGGTAATTTCTCGATCATCAATAGCCGAAGCCAGCTCTTGAATCTTTTTCAAATCTTCTTCGGCTTTTTTACCTTCTATTTCTTTTTGAGTTTCCAGCCAAGCTAAGGCCTCTTTGGTGGCGGGTTTAGCCAGACCTTTAGGAATTAAAAAATTCCGAGCGTAACCATCGGCAACCTCTTTAACTTCGTGTTTTTTCCCTGTTTTTTCTACGTCCTGTAATAGAATTACCCGCATATCAAGATTTTATTTATAAATCGAGGATGAGATTTATCTCATCGCCTATTACTAAATTATACTAAAGATTTTTAATAATTTCAATTGCTTTGTCCAATTGAGGGTCTCTATCCTCTTCATAATCTTCATCTGTCAGCTCTACTTTAATGTCCGGCTCTAAACCAACGTCAGTAATGAGGTCACCGTTTGGAGTCAACCATTTAGCTACGGTAATCTTCAAAGAAGAACCTTCTTTTAATCTTTCTAATTCTTGAACTGAACCCTTACCGAAAGAGGCCTCACCAATTAATTTTATACTGCGGTTGTCCCTTAAGGCACCGGCTAAAATTTCCGAACCTGAAGCTGACCCTTGATTGATTAAAACTACCAGAGGATATTCTGTCAGTCTGGCCGGCCCTTGACTAGGGTAAATTTTTTCTTCTTCCTTTTCGCCAAAATCCTCAATGGTTATAGTGTCTCCTCGTTCCAGGAACCAACCGGCAATATCCTGGGCTACTTCTAAATATCCGCCGGGATTATTTCTTAAATCTAAAATTATTTTTTGAGCCGGGCTGGCCAATATCTCAATCGCTGCCATGTCAAAATCAAGAGAAGCTTTTGCAGTAAAGTGATAGATTTTAACGTAAGCAATGCTATCTTCGATTATCTCCCATTTCAAAGAAGGAACCTCAATCACTGCCCTCTCAATTTCAATTTCTTTGGTCGTCTCCCAGTCCTCTCTATAAATGGTCAAAGTAACCTTACTTCCTTTCGGTCCCCGGATAAGGTCAACTGCTTCATCAATAGTAAGATCGGCAGTTAAAGTATCGTCTACTTTCATAATTTTATCACCAGCTCGCAATCCTGCTTTTTGGGCCGGCGTCCCTTCTAAAGGTGCTATGACCTGCAACTGCCCCTTCCTCATGCCGATTTCCATTCCTACGCCTTCAAAACTCCCTTTGACATCTTCAACAAATCTTTTAGTTTCATCCGGATTCAAAAAAACAGTATAAGGGTCTCCTAAAGATTTTACCATACCGGAAATAGCTCCGTAAATCATTTCCCGCTGGTCAAATTCTTTTCCGTTAACAAACTTTTCTTGGAGTTTATGATAGGCCTCCCAAAAAAGAGAAAAATCAATTTCCTCCGGGGGACAAATTTTGCACTGTGATTTTCCAAAATAAAAACCTCCGCCAAAACTGGCCAGAATGAAAATCACTAAGAAAAGTGAAATTAAATTTTTCCTAACTAAAAAAGGCATATCTAATACCCTTTATACCAAAATTTAAACAAAAAATGTAGGGGCCCGCCGAAGGCGGAAGGGTGACAAGAAAGGTGTATTCTATTTTTTGGCAATTTTATTCTAATTCTTTCTCTATGTCTTTTATTTCTTTACCAATAGTTTCTTCAGAATTTTTTAGAGCTTTGTTTAAATCTTCACAAATTTTTCTTTCTTCGGGATTAAAGCCGGGCTGCGAATCCAATAATTCAATCCTTTTTTCTATTTCTCTTCTTAAAATGGCGAAATTATTATGAAGACTTTCTTTTGCTTCTTTAGTCTCTTTTTTAAGGGTCTTTTTCGATTGCCGAATTTGGAAAATTAAAAATCCGAATGCTAAAATTCCTAAAACCGAAAATAAAGCAAAAATTAAGGCTGACATCCGGAAAGTAACCAAAATTGGTCCCAGAGCCAAGCCTCTTAAAGAGATTTCAATTGTTTCAGGTTGAGTTACCTCACTCACTGCTCCCCTTTGGTCTTCAGCCTGAGTTGATAAAGAGTAAATTCCAGATTTAATTAGTTCTTTGGTAGAAAATGACCATTCCCCCTGATTATTGCTTAAGGTCTGCCATTTCTTTATTATTTTTTCATTTTTTTTCAAGAAAATTGTAATCTCAACTTCAGGCAGGGCTGTCCCTTCTATATAAAAGGTTTCTTCCCCGGATATATAGGTCTGAGGCCACAAGATAAGCTGGGGACTCTCAATAGGTTTCACATCTAAGACTGTCTTAGTTTCAACATTATTGCCAGCTCTGTCTACTGCTCGAACTATAATCGGGTAGTTGCCAGGCTGCTGAGAAGGTAAGGAAAAGGGATTTATCTGAGCTAACATTAAATTTAAGAATTCTCCTTCTCCAAATTTAAATTTATAATAATTAATCCCAGAGGTATCATCATTAGTCTCGAAATATAAGTTTGGTTGAGGATTGGTAGAATCTCCGGCATTATCAATTATTATTTCAAAAGGATAAGGAGGACTGGTATCAATTTGAATCTTTTGGTGGGCAGGCTCGCTCCAGCCTGCTTCATTTTCTAACCTAAGATGGAAGTACCAAACCCCATCATTGATGTTTTCATAAATCTTAGATTGAATTTTGCCCTCAGAATCGGTATCAGGTATAGTATTGGGATTACGGTCTAAAATAAAGCTTACGCCGGTTATAGCTGGTCCTATCTCCCACTGAAAATGAGGGTTGTTATTGTTATACCACTCTTCTTGAGGATGAGTTAAACAAATAATCTGAGGAAGCTCGGCCTCGGGGAGAACTCTTGCTTCTTGAATAAAATATTTTGCTTCTTTAATAAAAACCAAGATATTCGTTCCTTTGCCATCATCGGCCAAAACTTTTCCCTCACCCAAAGTGAGATTGACAATTCCTTCTTTTTTAGCTTTGAAGTTTAGAGTAATTAGGTTTCCTGTCCTGTTAAAACCTGGATGGGGGGTGCCCCCAGAAAATGATATTTCTCCAGCCAAATTGGAAAAGATCGGTTCCTCTGGCCAGAGAGTAAAAATAGAATTCTCTTTTGAAATATTTAATAATTCTAATTTATCTGACGGGAAATAAATAATAGTTTGGGCAGCGTTAATCGGAATACCAGCTGTATCTACTTTGACTTCTACTGAAAAAGTATCTTCAACCATAAAACTTCTGCTTCCTGGGGAGAGAAAAAGCGAAGCTTCTTGAGCCTGAGCAGGGAAAGCAATAGAAAAAAATAGGATGGTAATTGGAATTATTATTTTTTTCATACTTTAGTTTCCCCTAATTTTCTTTTAATTTCTTGGCCATTTTCCTTTGCTTTTTCTTCTATTTCTTTTAAGGCTTTTCTTCTTTGGCTAAGGGTTTTATGGCGTTTATACTGCCAGAGAATAATTATTAAAACAAGAATGATTAAAAATAAGAGAATTAAAATTACTTTCCACCAAGGAAGAAAAATTGTCCAGATATTAATTCCCTTTTTAGTAATGTAAAATATTTTATCAATTGGAATAACTTCAATTTTTTGACTAGAATCCTGCCGATTCAGAGCTTGGTCAAAAGCTCTGACCATTACCTCGTACTCTCCAGTATTTAAAGAAGGTAGTTGATAAGGAGAGAACACTTCAATAAAAAATTCAGTTTCCTTTCTCTGGGGAACTTTGGTCAAATCAATGAGCTTTAATTCATAATGGTCAAGGCCGGAAAGACTATCAGTAGTTATAAAAGAAACAGTTGGCTCTCTGGAAGTCATCACTGGTGAACGTAAAGTGGGTTCAAAAGAAAGAGTAAAATCAGCCGGCGGAGTAGTATCTATAAGTAAAATATAATGAGTTATTCCTCCCCAGGCATTTCCCTTTTTAGCTTTGATGTGAAAATACCATATTCCATCCTCTAAATCAGCGAAAGAGACCGAAGTATGGTTTCCTTCTGAAATATTATCAGGTACCCCGTAAAAACTATCATCAATGCTATAACTAAAATCGGTTACCCCTTCCTCTTTTTCCCAAGAAAGAGTGGGAGAATTGTTGTTATACCATTTATTTTGGTCAGGATGGGTGGGAGAAAAGACTTTGGGACCTTCAGGAGGAGGAATTATAATTTTATAAACTCCCCTTCCAACTGAACTCAAAATATTAGTCCCCTTTCCGTCGTCTAAAAGAACTTGAGAAGAATCTAAAATAGAAACTGCCACTTCCCCGGGATTAATAGCTCTAAAAGTAACAGTTGAAACCAAACCTGAAGAAGTATTAATTCCTGGGGAAGGTACTCCTCCCTGAAAAGTGGCTGTTCCTTCAGTATTGGAAAAAGTGGGCTGGGAAATCCAGACCGCAATGAAAGACCTTCCGGCAGTTGGGCTGGCTATTTGAAGTTTTTTTTGATCAAATTTCAAATCTACTTCTACGGCATTAACATTGTTCTCGCCAGTATTAACAAATATTGAAACATCAAAAGTACTACCAACAAAAAAGGTGCCGGTTTGGGGAGAAAGATAAAGAGAAGCCCCCCCTGCCTCAGTAAAATCCACTCTGATAAAAAAAAGAGAAAATAAGATAAATGATACTAAGAATATTTTTCTCATTTATATCTTCGTGGCTTAATATATCTTTTGTAGAACCACCAGCCAACAGCTCCTCCGCTTCCCAGTAATAAAAATCCTAAAATCCAAATTAGCCACCAAGGAAAAGGAGTGACCATTCGAAATCTGGCTTCGGCTTCCCTGGTATTTCCAGCTTTATCTACTGCTTTTATTATAGCATTATATTTCCCGGCTTTTTTAAATGGAACTTGGTAAGGACTAATTTCTTCTGTAAAAAATGAACGAGAAGGTTCAGCAGCGCTCAAGTCAATTAAACTTACCTCATAATGGGAAATTCCGGAGAAATTATCAGTAGTTTCAAAATAAACCATGGCCTGATAGCCAATTAATCTGGTGTAAGTTTCAACTTTGGGAGTAAATTCATTAGGAGGAGTGTTATCTATCCGAACTTGCGAATGACTGGTCTTCCCCCAGATTCCTTCTTTTTTCTGCCTGATATGAAAATACCAAACTCCATCCCCTACTTCAGTAAAGGAAGCAAGAGTTTCTCTTCCTTCAGAAATCCCATCTGGTCTTCCGTTTGGATTTTGGTCAAAGCTCCAGGAAAAATCGGTTACCCCTCCTTCTTTTTCCCAGGAAAAAGTAGAACTGGAATCACTGTACCAGACATTGGGATTGGGATGAGTAGGAGAAAAAACTATGGGCCCTTCTGGTGGAGGAATTAAAATATGATATTCGCCATTAATTTTGGTAGTTAAAATATCAGTTCCCTTTCCATCTGCTAAAAGAACCTTGGAACCATCTCGAAATTCAACTTTGGCAATTCCTGAAGCTACCGCTCGGAAAGTGATAGAAGAAATTAAACCAGCTGAAGTGGCAATTCCTCCCGGAACCCCTCCTCTAAAACTAATTATTCCTCTTTCATTTGAATAATTGGGAGGAGTAAGCCACTCCGCAATAAATGAGGTGCCGGCAGTGGGAGAAGTAACCTGCAAGATTTCAGGAGGAAATTTTAACTCAGCCCAGACTACATTAATCTCATTTCCCTCAGTATTTACAAAAACCGAAACGCTAAAAGTACTTCCTACTAAAAAACTCCCCGAAGAAGGAGAGAGATAAAGTTCAGCACTAGCTGCCTCAACAGAAAGTCCACTGATAAAAGAAAGTGTTAAGATAACTAGGATTAGAAATATCCTTTTCATTTTTTAATTCTTTTAAGAATCCACCAGATTACTCCTACTCCAATTAAAACCAAAATAATTATCCAATAAAGGAAGGTTCTCTTCGGAATTTCCGGAGTGTATTCGGCAATCCTTTCATTTCCCGTTTTATCTACCGCCTTCACTTTTATTATGCTTTGTAAGCTCTGGTCTTCCAATAAATAAGGACTCTCTGCTATTTGCCAATTTCTTTTCCCCTCTTTGGCTTCATAATAATCAACTCCGGTTTGTTTGTCAGAAGTAGAAAAAGTAATAAAATATTTTCCTTCAAAAATGGCTGGCGTTTGCTGAATTTCTATTTCAAATTGCTCGGGGGGGATATTATCTTTTTCTAATTCTTCTTGCCATTCGTCTTTAGATGGCTCTAACTTACTTAAAATTTTAAAATTTGCTCCTTGAGTAGTGAGTTTTGCTTTTGTGCCTAAACCATCATTCAAAAGTACCTGAGAAGTGTCTAAAATTTTTACTTCGGCCGAACTTTCCATTAATTCCCCCACTATCATTCCCGGTATCCTGAATATTATTTTTCCTAAGGAATTACTGGCTTCGGGATCACCGGGTATTCTGCCGCAATAGCCACCAGGAATTCCTCCCCTAAAAGAGATTTCACCTTTTTCCTGATTAATTTCTGGAGATTTTACCCAAAGGGTGATAATCGATTTACCCTGGCTAAAATCAACTGCCTTTAAAATATCCTGAGAAAAGCTTAAATTGGCCTCAATAGTATTAATACATTCACCTTCAGTATCTATTTTCATTTCGACCAAAAAAGTATCCCCCGGCTGATATTCACCACTTGATGGCTCTAAATACAAAATTGCCGCAAAAGTAATAACCGGAAACAAGGCAAAACCAATAATTAAAAGGATGATAGTATTTTTAAATTTTGAATTATAATTTTGCATTTTTGATAGGCGAAGAGGGCTTTGTCCTCTTCTTCACCTTCGCTTCCATAAATGGAAGCTCGGTTTTTAATTTTGAATTTTTTAGCCAGTCCAGTAGTACATCATAATGGAAAAATCAGGCAAATCTATTACTCCATTTCCATTTTGGTCAGAGCAAGAATCATCTTTCCCCCACCAATAAAGTAAAATTGAAAAATCAATTAAATTTACTTTTCCATCTCCATTTAAATCAGCACTAGGACAAATAACCCCTGGTACTCCTTTTCCTATATAAAAACTTAAAACTTCGGAATAAGAACTTAATAATCCTTCTGGTGAAGTGGCTTTAGCTCGAGTAGTATAAGAACTTTCATCTAAAATGCCAGTGTCAAAAGAGTAATCCCAATCTCCTTCTTCAGTGGCTATAGTTTTTTTTACTATTTCTGGAGATTCAACTGAGATACTAATTTCACTCTCTGGAGCAGTCTGGCCAAAAATATTTAAGGTTTCTCCTTTTTGAAGACTAACTTTAGAAAGTTCAATGGTGGGAGGAATAAAAATACCCGAAACTGTAGTAGTCACCCCTGCGGTGACGCTGGTAGTAAAACTAAAAGTAATAGATTTTCTGCCGTCTTTATCTTCTGCCCAAATTCCAAAAGTCCAAATACCAGCGGTAATATCCGCAATCTCTATTTCAAAATTAGCAAGAGTATCTGCTTTTTTAGTAGTTACTACTTTTCCATCTTCTAAAAGAGTAATTTCAGCTTGAGGATAGGCTTTCCCTTGAATAATAACTTTGGTTACAGTGGGCGGCGGAACATATCCTCCGCCTCCACCGCCGGAAGTACAAGCAGAAGTATTAAAAGTGCAATCAGCTTGACAACTTAAAGTGCCACCAGCGTAACCGAGAGATACACAGGTAGCGCCGCCTAAATCACTCCCGTCGCATTGCTCACTTCCTTCTTGAATGCCATTACCGCAACCGGTTACAGAAACGGTCACCGAACTGGGAATGACGCTTGCTAAAACTTCTTGAAAAGGTAAAAAAATAGGACTCAAAATAAGTCCCAGAAAAATTGGAATAAAAATTATTAAAGTTATAATATTTCTTGAGTAAAAAGCCATACCATAAAATTTCAAAACTATTCTATTTTTGTTTTTTCCTTCTCCAAAGCTTGTATCCTCTATACCCTCCGTATCCAACACCGGCCAAAACCACCACCCCAATTGCTATCCAAGTCCAAATACTTAAACCTGAAAATTCTTTAGTTTCTGGGGGTAAAGTTCCTCTTGTCATAATATTAAAGAATACCTTCTGTTCTTTAACAATTTCATCTTCCTTAAAAATCTTAATTTCTCCACAATAGGCACCGGTTTCTAATTTAGTTTTGAATTTCGCAAAAATTTCCTTTGTCTCGAATGATTTTATCTTCTCTAAACTAATACTGTCGCTTGATTCTAATAAATCCTTACAGCTTATGTCATAAACGTCTAAATGAACGCGGGTCGGAGCTACTTCAATGTTTCCGGTATTGGTAATTTTCATTAAAATCTTTATTTCTCCGGGAAGTTTTATTTTCCAAAACTTCCAACCTTCTTCCAAGTCAGGGGG
>Ga0315552_1002156_pt1 | contig 11732 bp, 5 predicted proteins | sample SalMarSW160170MG_2_FD_203102 | JGI IMG/M metagenome (GOLD analysis project Ga0315552, IMG submission 203102) | Salt marsh sediment microbial communities from the Plum Island Ecosystem LTER, Massachusetts, United States - Salt Marsh Sediment SW1601-70 ...
CGATGCAATCCTTGCTAAACCAGGCACAACGGGCTGCCACTGCATCAGTCTCTGTGTTAATTACCGGTGAGACCGGCACGGGCAAAGAAGTATTAGCCCATGCCCTTCACCAGATGGGAACTCGGGCTGGAAAACCGTTTATTGCCGTGAATTGCGCCGCCCTCCAGAGCACTATGCTCGAAACAGAGCTATTTGGGCATGAGGCAGGTGCATTCACCAGCGCGGATAAACGCAAGCCCGGATTGATGGAAATCGCCGACGAGGGCATCCTTTTCCTCGATGAGATCTCGTCTATGCCAGTAGAAATGCAAGCCAAACTTCTGCGCGCTCTCGAGGAGGGTGCCATTCGCCGGGTTGGTGGCACTAACATGCTGCGCGTCGATGTGCAAATCATCGCTGCCTCAAACAGGGACTTGCCTTCATTAATCAAAGCCGCTGAATTCCGGGAAGACCTGTACTATAGGCTGAAAGTGGTCGATCTACACCTGCCACCTCTACGGGAACGCAAACAGGATATCCCCGAACTTATCGGCCTGTTCTTGAGAAAAAATAACCCCAGGATGGGGTTAAATATCTCCGAGGTAACCCCCCGCGCAATGCAGGCTTTGATGAATCATGATTGGCCTGGCAACATACGCGAACTTCAAAACATCATCGAAAGAGCCATGCTGTTCTGCGATGATCCGGCCATCGATTTACCCCATCTTCCCAGGGAAATCATCCACCCTGATTCTTAAAAATCCAACCGGCTACCTTGCTTCATCTTTCCTGGCATACCTCTTGCACCATTACTGCCAGGAGAGAATGAATGCTCAATTTCCCTACTCCAAAAAATAACACCCGTTTGGGATTTCATTATTTCCCTGATACTGAGCACTTCCGGCAAAGCGATTTGCGCGCCTGGTTGCCTGAATTACGCGCCCTGGGAGCCAATTGGTTAATTCTGGTTGCGCCTACGGATCGCGCCATCCCTGAACAATTTCTACGCGGATTAGCCCGGGCGCACATCGAACCGGTATTGCACTTCCATCTGCCTTTGGGAATCCCTCATTCACAAACTGATTTGGCGTTGTTATTTTCCACCTACGCACGTTGGGGCATCCATTATGTTATCCTGTTCGATTGCCCGAATACCCGCACAGCCTGGCCTATGGGGGGATGGGTACAGAATGAGCTGGTCGAGAGATTCCTCGACCATTTCGTACCGCTTGCCGAATCAGCCAGGCAAGCTGGATTGATCCCTATTTTTCCACCATTGGAACCCGGAGGCGATTATTGGGATACCGCTTTCTTACGGGCAGCTTTCCAGGCATTAAAGCGGCGCGGCTTACATGATTTGCTTGAGGTTCTAGTTTTGGCAGCTTACGCTCGCGCTGGTGAACGACCTTTAAATTGGGGATATGGTGGACCCGAAAGCTGGCCAGGTGCCCGGCCATATTTCACACCGCCCAGGAGCGAGGATCAGCGTGGCTTTCGCATCTTTGACTGGTACCTTGCCATCATTCGAGCTGTAACCGGTAGATCAACGGGGATCCTTTTGTTGGGAGTCGGCAGCCACCAGCGTTCTCCTGGTAACAGCGCTCCAGACTCAATCGATGATACTGCCCGGACCCTGCGGACCCTAACCATCGCCAGGCGTATGGCCGGAGACACGCTCGAGCCTTACATGGCAGACCCACTGGAAACCGTTCCCCAGGAAGTCCTGGCTGGTAATTTTTGGTTGATCACCGCCGATCATCATAGCCCGGATCTGCCAGATGCCTGGTACAAACCAGATGGCAGCACGCTCCCTATCGTCTCGACCTTACGCCAATGGTTCAGCGGCCATCAGGTTGCCCCTAAATCCCAAGAGAGATCTTCGCTGAGGCGCCCTCAGTCTCCCGGCGACTCAAAGGACTTGATTTCAAATGAAAAAGTGCATTCCCAACACCCTATTTCCCATTATCTCTTGCTACCCTCATACGAGTGGGGTATCCCCGATTGGTACCTTCAAGCCATCCAGCCTTATGTGAAAAAATACAAACCTACCATTGGTTTCTCGACTGAAGAAGCTGCTCTGGCCAAGCTCGTCACGATTGCCGGGAAAAAAGAAGCATTTTCAGAAAAATTAAAGAAAAACCTGGAATCTGCTGGTTGTGATGTTGAACACCTTGATTTAGTGGCATGAGAATTGCAACAGGAATCTTGAAGCAAACTGTTTGAAACTCCGGAAGCATATATCCCGATGATACGCCATTATCCAGAGAAGGAAATTATGAGAGACATACATTCTTCGTCCCCATTATCAACCCCACAACCCGTCCTGAAGGTGATCGGATTGGGTGGTGGTGGTTGCAACGCTGTCAACCGTATGATCGAACTAGGTATGCAGGGTGTTGAATTTATTGCAGCCAATACCGATTACCAGGCTCTTCAGACAAGCATCGCCCCCTATAAGATCCAGCTCGGTCAACATGTCACCCGGGGTTTGGGGGCAGGCGGTAATCCGGAAATCGGATATAAAGCAGCCGAGGAAAGCCACCGAGAACTGGCAGCTGCATTAGCTGGTGCCAGCATGGTTTTTCTCACTGCCGGGATGGGAGGCGGTACAGGCACTGGCGCTATACCGGTAGCAGCCAAAATCGCCCGCAGTTTAGGCGCCGTCACAATAGCGATTGTCACCACCCCCTTCTCTTTTGAAATGGGCCGTCGCCAACGGAACGCCAGCGAAGGTCTACAGCGCTTGCAACCTCAAACCGACACACTCATTTCCATTCCCAACGATCGCCTGCTTTGCGTTGCACCCACTGATCTATCTCTAGAAGTAGCTTTTCGCGTGGCTGACGATGTTCTACGGCAGGCTGTTCAGGGCGTCACCGAACTGATTACCGAGCCTGGCTTGATCAATGTTGATTTTGCCCATATTCGCCGGCTCATGCAACTGGGCGGGGGAGCGTTGATGTCCATCGGTCAAGGACACGGCGACGGCAAAGCCCTGCAAGCTGTCGAACAAGCGCTAAACCACCCGCTCTTAGAAGCCGTTTCCATAGAAAACGCTGCCGGGATAATCGCCAACTTTACCGGGGGAGATGACCTCAGCTTGTTAGAAGTGAGTGATGCTCTAAATCACCTTCAGGCTCAGGCTAAATCTGATACAGAAATTGTCATGGGCTTTATCCAGGATCCATGTATGGGCGACCGTGCTCAGGTTATTCTTGTGGTCACAGGTTTGGGTGGCACAGCCTTAGACGAAGTGATGCCACGTCATACAGTCGTTTCCCGGCCACGGTCTCAAACTGAGGTACAGGCTGTTGAAGCCAGCCCTCTTCCTGTCATGGCAAGCACATCCACCAACCTAGACATACCTGCTTTCTTACGTCGCCGGGCTCGCCAAAATTAGTTACTTTCACCCTCACATTTTCAAAGGTTCGTTTTGTCAGAATAAATATGGATACAAAACTGATTAAATCTATATCCTCCCAGGTTTATCAACGCTTCCCCGAACTGGCAGGTCACCAACCAAAGGTCACCATGCAACCTACCTCCCAAGCGAAATCTATATCAGCGCCCACCAAATATCTGCTCACATATAAAGGCACCGTTCAAGCTCAAAACGGGAAGAATATCCCTCGCTTGGTGAGGGTGACCGCAAACTCAAACGGCAAGATCCTGAAGATCACTACCTCGCGTTGATCTGTCATAAGGAAATTACTGTTGAACATTCAAGACCTTACGACCCGCTTAGAAATTAATTTTTGGGACCTGGCGGTTTGGTTGTTAAGTAGGTCCTCCCTAGTACAAGGCTTAGTCCGATGGAGTTACGACCTTTATGAAGCGCGTCTCAAGTCATTGACCCGCAGCATGACACTGTTTTGGTCGCTTTCAGGGCTTTTCCTCGGTTTCATCATCGGGATATTCGGTTCACAAATCCTCCACTAAAGGATTTTCCTTGAAAGACTTTATTCTCAGGCGTTGGCATATCCAACCTGATAACCAAATAAGGGCATTCTTTACTAGCCTGGTGAAAAGCCCGCAGCTGAGCGTTTACCTTTTCGTTTTTGGGTTATGCCTGTTGCTAGGCTTGATCGCTGGTCTTCTGGCCGGTGATCCTCACCACCCAAGGAACGAGTCCCTTTCTCAGGATGAGAGTACTTTCCAGGCCAGCCCTGCCACTGCGCAGCAGAATATCTTATTCATTGGCGTCGATCATTTCAAATCCCAAAGTCCTCGCCTCGAAAGTATCTGGCTAATGATCTACCTTCCAAGTAGATTTCATCTCAACTTAGTTCCGATCTACCCAACACCCTTCGATCAGAATCCAGTTGCATCCACCTCTTTCACGCAGATCATGAAGATTAACCAGCAAGGACTTCTATCTGAAGAATTCTTCGAAATACTGCACTCTGGAGATGTTTGGTGGAACCATTATGTCCTACTAGACGAGACCGGATTGATTGAAATCATAAATTTCTTCGGAGGCTTGCGAAACGGCATAGATTCTTTTGAGGGTGATAGAGTTATTAGTGCCCTACCCCTACCTTGGGTAGATCGAGGCTCAGCCCTCCAGGGGCAGACCAGCTTGCTTCAAGGTCTTTGTCAACAAATAGGCAGGCCCTCATCGTCATCATCAGATATCAATAAAATCTTAAGATTGGTACCAAATCACATCCGAACGGATATGGATGTCTCTGAAGCTGTTCAAAACTGGCTCCAACTCATCTCAACCGGAAATCACCTGGATTGTGAATTTCCGCTAATTGGCGTTTTAGCACCTTGAGGAGTGACATATGGTTAACATCACTTTGCTTGATCTTCAAATGGGCATCATCCTGGGTTTTTTCATCATAGGAATCATCTCTTTCATCATCGGAGTGATTATCCTGGTTCGTCGTACATTGGGAGCGGAGGTCCGCTCGATAGCCAAACAAACTTCCCTGCTCGTGAAAAAAGGTCTGGCAGAAGAGGTTGCAGGACTGGTCGGCAATGCCTCCGCCCTACTCAATGCCACCAATGATTTGATCCGCACCTCTGCAGGGATCGGAGTATTTTTGACTTTGCTAGGCGTTGGTCTGATGATTGCGGCCAGCTGGTTGGTTTTTCGTTTCTAGTGAATTCCTAATTGGTGAAAAAATGAATGTGACCCCATCCCTTGTCGTCGAATTAAAGGAACTTTTACCTGAAACCAGCTGGTCGTGGGTTATCGCGGCCTTGAGACAGGATGCCCTCATTTGGGAAACCCTCCAAGAGGAAGAAAAAAGAAAGGGCGCGATTAGCAAAATCGGCAATAATCCTGAGGCATGGTCCCCGGCGGTTTTGGCCTTGATTGATCTGGATTACCCGTATCCCCTTGAATTTGATAAATTGGAAGAAAAACTGCGCCAACGCGCTGTCCGCACATACCAGACCCTCCTTAATGATGATTCCTCTGGATTACCAGATAAACTTACCCTGGCTCATGCAGGTTTGTTAGCCATCGCTTTGGCAGAACGCCGCCAAAAGATAGGTTCCTGGAATGGATTAACCGCAGACTTGTTTGCATCTCACCTGACCAATTGGTACACGCCATTGGCATGCTTATTGGGTCTTGCTGAGGATCAAAGCGATCTGCTTCGTTCCCTCATCTATCCCAATGCTCCCATAACTAACCTCAAACTTGCCACCCATGCCCTTCTAAGTAACCCCATCCCTCCTTCTAAACAGGTAGACATTCTTGAAGGAGCCTTGCGTGACTTACGATTGAACGATCTGGTAACATTTCTTAGGATCCTTCAAAGCGCCAATCCAGCATTGGCCTCAACAATAGCCTTGTCGACCCTCAATGAGGGACCTACCGTACCTAATCGTCAGATATACAGAAATTATGCTGAACAAATAGATCAAATTGTGCACCTGATCTCTCAGGCTGATCTCAACTTCATTGGCGGACAGATATCACAATCGGCCTCCTTGGAGACTATGGCGTTTCAAGCCAGCCAACGGCTGCAGACCCAGATCGCTGATCAGATCTCCGAGGCGATCGCCAGAAATGGGAATATTGACACAGCCCTGACAACCTGGAAGCAATTACGCCCGCATACCAATGGATATGGTTCTACCATTGAGAGTTTTCCCCCCCCCGGTTTAATATTAGCCTTGCTGGAAGCAGACCAACCGGCCGATGCCCTTGCCTTATTTCCATCTATTGATGAAGATCAAGAAAGCGCTAATGATGCCGCCTATCTATTGGCCATCGCCCGGTTGGCGGTATCGCAAGGAAATTTCGATAAGGCTTGTAAAAACGCTAGACATGCTTTAAAAATTTTAGAAGTACAGGTTAAGCCCCTCACGACTATCGGTGAGGAACACAGCCGGCTATCCGCTTCTGTTGCTGCTGGTCTTAGCCGCAATCTCATGAATTTATTCGCTGATCTGGGTTTGCCTAATGAAGCTATTAAGGCTGCTCATTTTGCCGTCGCATCACAGCCCAATGACCCCGATCTTTACGCTTCCATGGCAAACTTGTTTCGTATCTCTAGGGATCTTTCCGCTGCCGTAGAAGCTGCGCAAATGGCGGTTACGCTTTCCCCTCAGCGCACCGACTTGCGCTTTGTCCTGGTTGAATACCTCGAGATGAATGGGAATTGGTCTGACGCTCTCAAAGAACGCACCCAATTACTGGAAAAGCGTTTTACCCCCAGCCCAGATTTACCCTGGCCCTCTTATGATCATTATTATGCTCTGGCTACCTGTGCTTTACATGCTGGTGAACCTCAGCGCGCTGCAGACATTTGCCAGCAAATCCTGCGGGAAAGCCCAGCCGATGGTTTAGCTCATACAGCTTTTGGCGAGGCATTAGAAGCGCTTGGAGACACTCAAGCTGCCTTTGACCATCTCCAACAAGCTACCCAATTCACGCCTTACCAATCTACCCCTTGGTTGGCACTGGCGCACGCCCACCAGCGAGCAGGTCATTTAGATAAAGCTATCGACACCCTGCGATCAGCTACTCATGCCGTCGCCAGCGATCCCCTTGTTCACCTGGAACTTGCAGAAATATATCTAAGGCAGAATGCCCCAACCCAGGCGTTACACAGCTTACAGCAGGCTTATCAAGCCTCGCGCCCTCATACCCTAGCACCGCTTCTTAAAAAGAACGCCAAGGGCCTTCCTGGGGAGCGAAGCTTATTAGCTCATCAGGATCAATCTGCCCATATCGCAACCCGATTAGGAGAGACTTTGCATGAACTTGGTCATTTGAACGAGGCGCGCAAAATCTTAGCGGAAGCCTACCAGACCAATCCCGCATATCCAGGACTCGCCCACGCTTATGCAAAATCCTTACTGGCTCTCAATGAACCTAATGCAGCCATCTCCCCGTTAGTCGTCGCAATGCAGACACAACCGACCGATCCCTTCCCGCACCTGGATTACGCCTTCGCACTCTTAGAAACCGGGGACCATCCAGAAGAAGCTCTGCAAGCTGCCCGTCATGCCTTGACTCTTTCCCCTGAAAATACCTTAGGTCAAGCATATCTGGCTGAAGCCATGGCAGCTAATGGCGAGCTGCTCCCCGCTCTGCAATCCTATTTCAATGTATTCGATAGTGATTTGGTCAACGACCCATTCTGGCACAACCGTTTGGCTACAGGCTTGGGTCGCACCGCCCTCGCTCTGGAAAAACCTGAAGTTGCCATCGCAATCTTGCAAGAAAGCGCCCTTCTGGACCCAAAGAACTCCGATATTCAACGCTTGATGGCTGAGGCGTACCTCAAACTACAATTGCCAAAGGAAGCCTTGGCAGCAGCCCAAAACGCCATCCATCTGGCTCCCGATGATATTGAAACGCTTTCCTGGTTCGCGAAGCATGCCCTGCTGCTCGATGCTCACTCACAGGCGCTCCAGGCTCTCGGTCGCGCCGTACAACTCAACCCTGCCGATACGAGCTTATTGGTGCAGCTGGCCTCCATCCAGACTCAAACCGGGGACACCACCGCCGCCCGTAAGGCTTTTCATCAAGTGCTCTCTTCTGAACATACGCAAACAGGAGATTTATCACAAGCTGCCCAGGGATTGCTTAACCTGAACGATACCTCTGGCGCGATCGCATGCCTGGAACGGGCGCTTAATCTGCTTCCAGAGCCAGATGCGAGCATGCTTCATGATCTTTCGATTGCCTATAAGTACGCTGGAGAGCACGACAGTGCCCTGGAAGCTATCAATCGTGCCATTACACTCAATCCGCAAGATTCTGCTTTGCATATCTCTAAGGCTGATCTACTGCTTTATTTGGATCGTCCCCAGGCAGCTCAAGCTGCCTTGGAGCATGCCTTACAGGATAACCCCAGCGATCTCACCTTACACCACAGACTTGCTCTGATCCTGAGGTCTAGTGGAGATCTTATTGAGGCCCTTTCTCACGCTGAACAAATGGTTTCTTCTTGCAGCCAGACGACAGGTAGTTCGAATGCATTTCTGGCACGCGCATTCGCTGGAGACTTGTCTCGCGCTTTACTACAGCCTGGTAAAGCTCGCAGGTTTTTGAGCGAAATCATATCAGGCGATCAAAATTCCTATGCAGATGCTAAACCGGATGAGAATAATGACCCACAGGATACTGCTGCTTTCCTTTACTACGCTCTTTCCGCTGAATTGGCTCTGGATGAGGGTGAGGAGATTGCTGCTGCGGAGGCACTGACCAAAGCTATCGGCATTGATCCCAACCACCCTCGCATTATCGCTTTACAAGCTCGGCTTACCCAGCCACGGGGTGATAACCCCACGGCCTTTGAGACCCTCAAATTGGGATTGGAGAATTTTGAGGCAAGCGCAGGGTCCCTTAACATTGACCAAAGCGAGAGTGGTGATGAACCTCACGCTATTTCATTCAAGACCGATTCTCCGACTTCATCATTAATTGCTCTTTATGCAGAAATTCAAGATCTAAATGCCCTGGCTGCCGCGGCCCTTGATCTCTCTCAGTGGGATATGGCTTTATACCTCCTGCGCAGAGCTATCAACCTTGCTCCCTCAGAACCCTATAGCCATCTCCAGCTAGCACGTACCTTGGTTTTACGCGGCGAATATCAACGCATATGCGAAACAGCAGATGTTATTAAACACGCACCTGGACCCGTTTCATTAACCCAACGAACTTATCAATCGTTCGATGAATGCATGCGTAAAGCTACTGAGTGCTTTCCAGTTTCACATCAGTATGAACAGGTAAATCTCCCTTTGATGATTCAGCGTTGGAGAGCACGTGGTGAAGCAGTTTTTCAGCCTAACCCAGAAAATCTCCACGCCTTGGATGCGCTTTCATCTCAACCCGATGATATCGCGGCTCGTATCGCGACAGCACGTGAATTAGGTGATTTTGCAGAGACGCCTCTTGCTATTGATACCGATATTCATAGATCTAATCCTTACTCATATAATGCCAATGTCCTCATCCAGCAAGCCCTCTCATTAGGCTACCGTGGACGCCGCCAGGAGGATATCCTGGAAGCGAAAAATAAATCCAAATCAGCTGTCGATAAGGAACCCAATCAACCGCTTTATCACGTGCTTTATGCTGACATAGCCCACCGAACTGGTGATTATCCCAGTGCGCTCAAAGCCCTTCAAACAGCCTTATCCTTCTGGCCTAACGAACCGCGTTGGCATAGCCAGGCAGCACAATTGCACCTTGAAACCGGTGACCCCATCGCTGCCATCACCCACTTGGAACAAGCCGCGGAATTGGAGCCTGAAAATGTCACCCATCATCTCATTTTGGGGGAAGCCCTTATGCAGGCTGGTGATCTTGATCGTGCACTTCAGGTACTTGAAGGCGCTCAACGACTTGCTCCCCGGGATTATGAGATTTATATGGCCTTAGCTAAGGTTTATATTGCCGAGGGCGATATCGCTAAGGCAGCTTTGCTTGTCGAAAACGCCATTTCCCTAGAGCCCGATAAGATAGATCCTCTCCTCCTTCGTTGTGAGGTTGCTTTGAAGGCCGCTGACCCCAGAGGTGCTTACCAGCGGGCTCAAGCGGCTCTTAAAATTAAACCTGATGATCCCGAGGCTTTGCACTATCTGGCTCGTGCCCTGGATGGTCTTGAACGCTATAGTGATGCCCTTTCAACGGTGGAACAAGCCATTAAGAATTCTTCCGACCCACTGCCATTGTTGGTCGAACGGGTAGATTTTCTTGAAAAAAGTCAGGGTTCTCAAGCTGCCTTTGCTGCCCTGCAAGATCTTGCCGAGGATTATCCGGATGAACCAGCAATACTCGCCCCATTAGCGACTGCGTTGGCGGCTGCCGGACAAAGGGAGGCTGCAATCCATGCAGCTCAACGAGCCTTGCACGGCAAGAGCAGCGCCTTGGATCCCGATGTTCAGGGACACGCCCATTACTTATTAGGTAGCTTGCTTCATCAATCTGGCCAACTTGACCAGGCCATACACCACCTAAGCGAAGCCATCCAGCTGCTTACCGAGGACCTCAAGCCCTATCTCGAATTAGGCTCAGCCTATCAAGAACGACGCCAGTACGATCTCGCCCTGAATACCTACCACCAGGCCATATCCATCGCCCCTAAAGACCCGCGTGCCTATTATCAATCTGGCCTTGTGCTAAAAGAAATCCGTGACTACCAGGCGGCTGAGGATATGCTGCGTAGAGCCGCTGACTTGGCTCCGGAGGATTTAACAATCCACCGCCAGCTAGGAGCTATTGTTGCTCTCAACCTAGTCCACAACCGCCGCCCCATATCTATAAATGTGTCATCATGAGTGCTGTTACTATGATCTCTCCTAGACAATACGTCTCTCGTTCCGATTTCTTGGTTTTGATGCGTACTGCCCTTTCTGTCGGTGCTGACCGCTTTGCCCGTCGGGTTGCATTAGCATGGTTGGCTTATTATCCCGGAGATTTACCAGTTCGAGGGCTGCACGCCCGCTCCCTGATCCAATCCGGCGCTGTAAATCAAGCCAGACAAGTCTTAGAAGAGCTTTTACTGGCTGACCCAGAGGATATCGAAGCTCAAAAGTTACTTCTGCAAGTTTATGACCTGACCGGTTCACCAAACATCGCTGACGCCAAAGCTCAACTATTTGCCATAGGGGATAATCTTTATCCCGGTGAACCCAAACCCTACTGGGCTAGTGCTCTCTACGCCGCCCGTAAGGCACTTGTAGATGGCATTTTGGAGACAGCCGAAGAATATATTCACCAAACCTTGATCGAAGCACAAATAACCCCCATAATCGCCGTTACCCACTTGCAGATAAGTGCCCGGAGAAACCTGCCCGGATTTGCCCTGAGGGATCTTGCAGAACTTTACCACGAACGCTGGCCTGGTTGTTTGGTTTGTAAATTGATACTGGCAGAATCGCTCTTGGAAGGTGGCGAGTCAGAAAAAGCGGTGGCTCTTTTACACCAGGCAGCCTCATTGGATATTACCGCCCAGGTGTCCACTCGTCTTTGGGGTCAAGATCACCGTTACATTAGACTCTGGCCGTCTGATCTGAAGGTCATTTGGGAAATACCCATCCCCGCTGATGTTGCTGCCGTTTTGGGATGGAACCAGCTCCCAGCTGGCAAAAAAGCTCCCACCCATACAGATTCAACTACACCAGAAAGTTCGAGTACAGATGAAGTGATTGCAAAAAGTGACCCGGCTGGTGAACTTACTCGTCCAACCAAACGGCAGCAACCGCAAGTCACCTGCATGAATGCCAAAACCGCAGAAGGAGGCAGCCATCCGTCTCTTCGGAGATCCCACCGGCCT
>Ga0315552_1002164_pt1 | contig 11712 bp, 10 predicted proteins | sample SalMarSW160170MG_2_FD_203102 | JGI IMG/M metagenome (GOLD analysis project Ga0315552, IMG submission 203102) | Salt marsh sediment microbial communities from the Plum Island Ecosystem LTER, Massachusetts, United States - Salt Marsh Sediment SW1601-70 ...
CTCAAGGGAGGGGGATAAAGGGGGAGGGTTGTAAAATACGTGGAAGTAGTCAAGGCATAAATAACAATAATGAATGCTAGAAGGATAAGCAAGACCATAAAAATCGGTGATGTTGCCATCGGCGGCGGCGCGCCCATCGTGGTGCAGTCGATGACCAAGACGGATACGCGTAACGCCCAGGCCACCATCGACCAGATTAAAGAGCTGCAGGACTGCGGCTGCGAGCTGGTGCGCGTGGCCGTGCCGGACGCAGAAGCCGCCGGCGCTATAGTTGACATAAAGAAAGGCATCAGGATACCGCTGGTCGCCGATATCCATTTCGATTACCGGCTGGCTTTGCAGTCCCTGGAAGCCGGCGCCGACGGACTTCGCCTTAATCCGGGCAATATCGGGGAGGCGGACAAGGTCAAAAAGGTGGCTATGGCGGCCAGGGAGAGGGGAGTGCCCATCCGCATCGGGCTGAACGCCGGGAGCCTGCCGAAAACAGATAATCCCAGGCTGGGTGTTGCGGATAGAATGGTGAATTCTGCTTTAGAGCAGATTCGCTTGCTTGAAAGCCTCGATTTCGACCTGATAAAAGTCTCGATGAAGGCTTTCGATGTCCCCACCACCATCGAGGCGTATCAGGATATCGCGGATAAGATACCGTACCCCCTGCATATCGGCATCACCGAGGCCGGCACGCCCCGGACGGGCGTTATCCGCAGCACGGTAGGCATCGGCACTTTACTCTGGCTGGGCATCGGCGATACTATCCGCGTCTCGCTGACCGCCCACCCCCGCGAGGAGGTAATCGCCGCCTACGAAATTTTAAAGAGCCTTAATTTGCGACAGCGCGGGCCGGTACTCGTAAGCTGCCCCACCTGTGGCCGCACCGAGGCGGACGTGGTAAAATTGGCGGAAGCGGTCGAGCAAAGGCTGCTTAAAATAGATAAGCCGATTAGGGTGGCCGTCATGGGCTGCGTGGTCAACGGCCCCGGCGAGGCCAGAGACGCCGATGTGGGCATCGCCTGCGGCAAGGGCAAAGGCGTGATATTTAAAAAAGGTAAAAAAATAGCTACGGTTGAGGAAAAAGATTTCTTAGAAGCGCTGATGAAAGAGGTGGAGGGGTTTTAAGAACGTGGTGTCCAAGAGGGGCGTAGCCCCTCTTCCCTAAACCTCCCCCTCTCCTGTGACACCTCGTCAGGAGAGGGGGACACAGGGGGTGAGGTAGAAAAAATACAAGGAGTCTTAGATGAAAAAGAAGCTATTAACTGCACTGGTAACGACTGTATTCTTGCTCTCCATCGCCTTAACTGGCTGCGGCGGCGGCATAGCGCAGGAATCGTATGACAAAGTTTTAGCCCAGTTCAACGAAGCCCAGGCAAAGATACAGGAAGCGCGGGACAACATCAGCACCATGGAAGCGGAAAAAGACACACTGCTGGACGAGCTTGATGAAGCAAAATCCAAAGCTGGCGAGCTTGAAGGCATAGTAAATAGTCTCAAAGAGCAGTATGAGCTTATCGGGGCTACGCCCGCGGAAACCGCCGCGAAAATCGTCAAGTACTACCGTGATACCCACGAATACAGCATGACCGACCTGTTTATTTGCTCGGACATGGCTTCGGAAGTCTGGAATATGCTTAAAGCAAAAGGAATCAACGCGAGAATCGCTATAGGTGTTACCAGTGGCATTGTTGCTGACATTCTACAGTGCGACCATGCCTGGGTCCTGGCCGAGGTAGCCCCCGGCGAGTACCTGGCTCTGGAGGCCACCGGCGGCTATGCTATTACGAAAAGTGAAAATCCCTATTATTATAACGGGTGGTACTTCGATAGCCCCGCCGGATTGAAGAGTTATAACGACCTGGTTAGAGAATATAACGTCAGGATTGAGATAATAATGGATATCCACAATGAAGCCGTGGCGGTTGCCGATGAGCATGACGCCTCGACCAATCAGGTTACGGCTGACAGGCTGCTGGCCGTGTATAATAAACTGGTGGAGTTGCGTGACGAACAGGATGCCAGGTCAAAGCAGGTAAAGGCGGAACTGGATAGTCTGGCCAGGCCATTATGATATTAACCTAAGAGGAGTTAAGAGTGCGTATATCAAAGCTGTTCGGTAAGACATTAAGAGAGGTTCCCGCCGATGCGGATACGGCCAGCCACCGGCTGCTGGTGAAGGCCGGCATGATTAATCAGCTCGCTGCCGGTGTTTATTCCTACCTGCCGCTTGGCTGGCGGGTGCTGCGTAAAATAGAGAATATCATTCGCGAGGAAATGGACCGGGCCGGCGGCCAGGAAATCAATATGCCGGTAATACAGCCGTTCGAGATATGGCAGCAGAGCGGGCGGGACAAGATGGACGTGCTCTTTACCCTCTACGACCGCCGCGAGCGCAAGATGGTCCTGGGCCCCACCCACGAAGAGGTGATTACCCAGCTGGCCGCCCGCTATATCCAGAGCTACCGTGACCTGCCCAAGATGCTCTATCAGATTCAGGTCAAGCTGCGCGATGAGCCCCGTCCGCGCGGGGGGCTTATCCGGGTGCGGGAATTCCACATGATGGACTTATACAGCTTTGATATCGATGATGCCGGACTCGATGCCAGCTATGACGAAATGGTCCGGGCTTACCAGAAAATCTATGACCGCTGTTGCCTGAAAATCATGCTGGTGGACGCCGATAGCGGCGCCATCGGAGGGAAGGACTCGCGCGAGTTCATGGCCGTTGCCGAAAGCGGCGAGGACGAAATCATATACTGCCCGGAGTGCAACTACGCCGCCAACGCGGAAAAGGCCGTCAGCGTCAAAGAAAAAATCGAAAACGGGGAGCCGCTGCCCGTGGAGGAAGTGGCCACTCCCGGCATGGGAACGATTGAAGAAGTGGCTGGTTTCTTGAAAATACCGCACAGCCATACATTGAAAGCTGTCTTCTATATCGCCGACGGGCAGATGGTCTTCGTGGTGATTCGCGGCGACCTGGAAGTAAATGAAATCAAACTCAATAATCTGCTCAAAGCCGCCGAGCTGCGCATGGCCACCGAGTCGGAGGTCATCGAGGCCGGTTTGGTCGCCGGCGCCGCCTCGCCGGTCGGCTTGAAGGGCTTTAAAGTAGTCGCTGACGACTCCGTGACCTCGGCTTCCAATCTCGTTGCCGGCGGCAATAAGCCGGATACGCACGTTAAAAATGTCAACTACCCGCGGGATTTCAAGGCGGATATCGTGGCGGATATCGCCGCCGCCCGGGCGGGAGACCGGTGCCCCGGGTGCGGCGGCGTCTTCGCCTCTACCCGCGGCATCGAGATGGGGCATATCTTCAAGCTGGGCACGCTCTACAGCGAGAAATTCGGCGCCATGTACCTGGACGAGACGAGCGAGCTGCGCCCCGTCGTTATGGGCTGCTATGGTCTGGGGCTGGGACGTCTTATGGCGGCGGTTATCGAGGGGAATCATGACGACAAGGGCATCATCTGGCCGGTATCCGTCGCCCCGTATCATGTCCATATCTGCCCGTTGTACCGCGAGGATACCAAAGTGGCCGAAATAGCCGACAAGCTGTACGAAGAGCTTGAGACAGCCGGACTTGAAGTGCTTCTCGACGATAGGGAAGAGTCCCCCGGCGTTAAGTTCAACGACGCCGATTTACTCGGCATCCCGTATCGCGTGACCGTCAGCCCGCGTACTCTGGAGAAAGACAGCGTGGAGTTTAAAAAACGCTCGCAGAAAGACTACGAGCTGGTTCCGCTGGGAGAGATAGCCACGAAACTCCGGGGAATTATTGAGGGTTAAAGTGGCTCAACCTGAGAGCATTTTCATCTGGAGGCATTTTACCAAACAAAGTAGTTTTATCATTGATTGGTTTAAAGGATTGGTCCCCTCTGAATCATGGGACGAAGTTATAAGAAATCCTGAGCAATATTTTTATGAAGAAGATGAGAGTCAAGATTGTTCCTATTCGACTAAAGCCAAGTTGGCTCAAAAATTTAAAGAAACCTACTATAAAATCCGATTGTTCCATGCTTGCCGCCCCACTGATGTACGTAGCTATTTGCTAAATGGTCTTGTTCCCCTAGATATTGAAGCTGCCAGCAAACTGGCGAGAGATCTTTTTCTATCTGCTGAATATCCATCAGTAACTGAGACGATGCTTATGGACACTGTCGCAAGCCTCCGTGTCGAGAATAGAGGTGGTCATCTCTATCTATCACTTGATGATTTAAATCTTATCAAATACGCAAATCACTACCTCCTTTATGGTAGTGAATATATTCATATAATTGCTAAACGTCTGTCAGAGCAAACTGGAGCAGACTGTTTATCAGCCTTGATGAAAATTGGGATACCAACTATCTTTGCATGTGACATCCCTACTAGTGATATCCCAGATTTATCAATTCAACATTTAGTAGAAAAATTGATAAGGTGTGCTCTGTTATATCTTGAAGATAATAGTAGTGAGATTGGTAGTATAGACTTTACTTTCACATTTCATAGCCCCCTACCAGCAAAATTCATAATATCACATTATCACCCAGGGCGGATTTTTAATACGATAAACCCAGTAACTTCTTGTCCATTCTGTGAAAGGTCTTAATGCAAGAACACTTGAGTTTGTGGGAGGCGGGGAAATACTACGGGCTAAGCCGCAAATGCTGCGAGGGCGGCAGGGTGGGAAGAGATATCTAAGAGGTGGGGTGGCTTTTAGCCCCGCAGCGTCGCTCCCAGTTCGCCGGTAAGACGTTTCAGAATTTGCTCCTGTACCTTATTGACTTCCTCGTCGGTCAGCGTGTGCGTGGGCGACTGGTAGACGAGGCGGTAAGCGAGCGATTTTTTACTTGCGTCCACCTGCCTGCCGGAATACACGTCGAAGAGGATAACCTCGCTGATAAGGGAGAAGCTCTGGATGATGTCAAGGATTTTCTGGTGCGTTATATCTGCATCGACTACCAGGGCAAGGTCCCTGATGGTGCTTGGAAAGCGCGGTATCGCCCGGAACATCTCATGGCTTACCGCGAACGGCAGCAGCGTTGAAACGTTGATTTCGAACAGGCATACCGGACTGTCTACTTCGAAAGCGTCGGCTACCCTGGGATGAAGCTCGCCGATAACGCCCAGTTTTACTTTCATGTCCTTTTCTTCGATGACTATGGCGGCCTGCCGGGCGGGGTGCAGCCCCTCGTCGCTGCTTTTCTCGAAACTGACGGTCACGTCCAGGTGTTCCAGCAGGCCTTCGATGACCCCCTTAACGTCGTAAAAGTCGAACGAGCCATCGCTGCCCAGCCATGACTTCTCGACTCTGGGGCCGCTCATGATGCCGCACAATATCTCCGGTTCATCGGGCAGGTCGTTTTCCCGGGGCAGGTATATCTTGCCCACCTCGAAGAGCCTGATGCCGCCGTCTTCGTGCCGGCGGTTGGAGGCCAGGGTGGATAACAGGTTAGCGCGCAGGTTAGGGCGCAGGTATTCCTGGTCGGCCGTCAGCGGCTTAACCACGCGTAAAGGCAGCGGCTCCGGGGGACGGGGGTCCGGCACCAGGTTGCTCAAAGCCTCGAGACCGGTCAGCGAATAGGTCACTATCTCCTGGAAGCCGTAGCCCGCCAGGGATTGTCTTATTTCCTTCTTAAGGCCGAGGAAGGGCTCCGGGTGCTGCTGGGGTATCGGGTCGTCCAGCATGGTAGTGGGAATCTTATCGTAGCCGATGATGCGGGCGACCTCTTCGATGAGGTCGACGTCATATTTAATATCGCTGCGCCAGTAGGGCGCGGTAACGGATATCTTTGAGCCTTCCACCGCGCAATCGAAGCCCAGCGAGGTCAGCGCTTTCAAGATATGGTCGCGACTTACCCCCATGCCGATAACGCGCTTCACTTTCTCCGGGGTCAGGGTAACGGGCTCGGGTTCTTTTTTACCGGGGTAATTATCGATGATGCCCCTGGCGGTTTTACCCCCGCCCAGCTCCGCGATAAGCTGCGTGGCGTGGCGCAGGGCCGGGATGGTCATTCCGGGGCTGATGCCGCGCTCGAACCGCATCGAGGCCTCGCTCGATAAGCCGAGGTGGCGGCTCGTATAATGAGTGCTGGACGCCTTGAAGCTGGCGGCTTCCAGCAGGATGGATGTGGTGGCTTCGGTAACCTCGCTGTTAAGGCCGCCCATAACTCCGGCTATGGCTACCGTTCCCTCCCCATCGGCTATAGTCAGCATGTCGCCGGAGAGTTTGCGTTCCTCTTCGTCCAGGGTATAGAATTTTTCACCCGCGGCGGCCCGGCGTACGATTATCTTCTTTTTGCGGAGAGTATCGTAGTCAAAGGAGTGCAGGGGCTGCCCGTACTCCAGCATGATGTAGTTGGTAATATCGACGATGTTGTTGATGGGGCGCTGGTCGCAGGCGATGAGCCGCTCCTGCAGCCAGGCGGGGGACTCGGCTATTTTAACGCCGGTAATGAGACTGGCGCAGTACCTGGGGCACAGGTCGGGGTCGGCGATTTCTATCGTTATCTGTTTCTCTATGGCGTCGCCGGTCTCTTGATATATGATTTCCGGGATATGTATTTCCTGTTCGCAGATTGCAGCTACTTCATGGGCGATGCCCACCACCGAAAGGCAGTCGGGACGATTGGGCGTGATATCGATATTGAGGACGGTATCACCCATGTGTTCGGCCAGCGGCTTACCGATTTCCGCCTCCGCCGCCAGTACCATGATGCCTTCGTGATTTTCGGATATACCGAGTTCCTTCTCGGAGCAAATCATGCCGCGGGAAACGACACCGCGAATCTTGGCCGGTTTTAATTCCTCCACATCGCCGTTATGGGGATTTACCAGTCGGGCGCCGACGCTCGCGAAGGCTATTTTATCGCCGGGATTCAAATTGGGGGCGCCGCAGACGACGGTTTCCTGCCCGGTGCCCAGTTCTACCGTCGCCAGCCGGAGCCGGTCGGCGTCGGGGTGGGGATTGACCGCCGTTATCTGCCCGACGACGACGTTATCCCAGCTGCCGCCGGTGGTGATGATTTCGGCTACCTCGAACCCGGCCATGGTCAGCTTACCGGCCAGTTCCGCCGGGGGCAGGGTAACATCTACATAATCTTTAAGCCAGTTAACCGGTACTTTCATTCTATTACTCTAAAATTGCCTTAAAAATCTAAGGTCGCTGGCAAAGTATTGCCTGACGTCATCAACGCCGTAGCGCAGCATATGCGGCCTCTCGACACCTATGCCGAAGGCGAAGCTGGTGTAAACTTCGGGGTCGATGCCGGCGCGCCGCAGTACCTCGGGGTGGGTCATGCCCGCTCCCAGTATTTCTATCCAGCCGGAGTTCCCGCAAAGACGGCAGCCGCTGCCGCGGCAAACAATACATTCGATGGCCATTTCCACGCCCGGTTCAACGAACGGGAAGTAGTCGACGCGGAAGCGCACCTTTCTGTCCTCACCGAAGAAACGCCGCGAGAACTCGTACAGCGTCCCCTTAAGGTCGGCCATGGTGATACCCTTATCAACGGCGATGCCGTCAACCTGTGAGAACATGGGGATGTGGGTGGCATCGCTGGCCTCGTAGCGGAAAAGCCTGCCCGGTTCGACGGCCCGTATCGGCGGCTCCATTTTCTCCAGGGTCCGGGCGGTGACCGCCGTGGTGTGGGTGCGCAGTAAAGGCTGTCTTTTGCCTTTCGGCGTATCAATCCAGAAGGTGGACATGGAGTCGCGGGCGGGGTGTTCGGCGGGGATATTCAACGCCTCGAAGTTATAGTAGTCCCACTCCACGTCCGGGCCTTCGATTACCTGGAAGCCCATGGAGACGAATATATCGCACATCTCGTCGATCGTTCGGGTAATCGGGTGCAGGTGTCCGACCGGGTAGGGGCGTCCCGGCAGGCTGATATCGATGGCTTCCCTGGTTGCCTCCGATGTCAGCCGGGCATCCCGGAGGGACTGCACTTTTTGAACGGCGCTGCTTTCCAGAAGGACTTTAAGCTGGTTGGAGGCGGCTCCCACGGCCTTCTTTTCTTCAATGGAGAGGGTTGAAAGGCTGCGTAGAATCAGGGTAAGCGGGCTTTTCTTGCCCAGGTAATGAACGCGCCACGATTCAAGGTCTCTGGCATCGTTGATGCCGTCCAGCTGTTTCAGGGCTACCGCTTTAATTTCTTCGATTTTCTCTAACATTTATTCGCCTGTTAAAAATATCCCCTTCCTTTGTTGAAGGGAAGGGGAACTAAGTGAGATGGTTTCCGGTGCTGGTGGTTTTAGTCCTGGCCTTTCCCCCCAACGAGAGTTACTAGGCTGCTAAAGCTTTCTGGCTCCCTGACGGCCATATCGGCCAGCATTTTCCGGTTTATTTCTATGCCGGACTTCTTCAATCCGTCCATGAATTTGCTGTAAGTCATTCCCTGGGCGCGGCAGGCGGCGTTAACGCGTAAAATCCAGAGTCGCCTCATATCGCCTTTTCGCTCGCGCCGGTGGAAATAGGCATAGCTCAACGACTTTATCATTGACTCTTTGGCGCGTTTGATCAGCCGGTGCTTGGTGCCCCGGTGGCCCTTGGTCATGGCCAGTACTTTCTTATGTCGCTGGTGTGAGGTTACCCCTCTTTTTACTCTGGGCAAGTGATGGTTCCTCCTGTCTATTTAACCCCGTAGGGTATCAACCGGGATATCCGTTTACGGTCGCGGGGGTTTAATTCTATCATCTCGTCGAACTGGCGGCGTACCCGCTTGGCTTTCTTGGTGCGAAGGTGGCTTTTAGGCCCCTTGACGCGCATGATTTTGCCGGTCCCCGTGATATGAAAACGGCTCTTGGCGCCTTTATGCGTTTTGAGTTTTGGCATTCTCTGGTTCCTTTTCTTCTTCTTTTACTTTGGGCTTGGAACTAGCCGGGGCCAGGATGATATCCATTCTTCTCCCCTCCATTACCGGCTTTCTCTCCAGCGAGGCTACCTCGCTCAATGTCTCCGCCATTCGCTGTAGAATTTTCCAGCCCAGGTCCGGGTGGGTTATTTCACGCCCCCGGAACATCAATGTTACTTTAACCTTATCGCCATCGACCAGCAGCTTCCTGGCTGTCCTGGCTTTGGCTTCAAAATCATGAATACCTATCTTGGGTCGCATGCGAATTTCTCTTAGCAAGGAAACCTTCTGGCTCTTTTTCGCCTGTTGTTCCTTTTTCTGCTGCTCGTACTTGAACTTACCGTAGTCAAGCAGGCGGCATACGGGAGGTACTGATGTGGATGCTACTTCGACGAGGTCCAGGTTATGCTTTCTCGCCGTCTCCCGTGCTTGAACCAGGGGCATGATACCGAGCTGCTCTCCCTTCTCCCCGACCAGGCGAACCTCTCTGGCGATTATTCGCTCATTGACACGAAGTTGCTTAATTATGTTCTTTTAACCCTCCTCCAAGCGCAGGTATCCTACGAACAAAAACTATACCATATTCTCGTGGTGAAATCAACTCCCCGGACTTGAGGGAACGGTACCGCCGGCAATATTACACTTTGTCGGCGATTTCCTTTGTCAGCATTTTCAGGAAGTCGGCCAGGGGCTGGGCGGGCAACTGCTCCCCGTTGCGACGCCGGACGGAAACATAATTATCGGCTATCTCTTTATCGCCGATGACAAGCATGTAGGGTATCTTTATCAACTGCGCCTGCCTGATTTTCAGGTTCATCCTCTCGGAGCGGTCGTCCACTTCTGCCCGCACTCCGCGACTCTTCATTTTTTTCTCAATCTTGCGGGCGTGTTCGATATGGCGGTCGGCTATAGGAATTATCTTGACCTGCACCGGTGCCAGCCATACCGGGAAGGCGCCGGCATAGTGTTCGATGAGCAGCCCGAAGAACCGCTCCCAGGCGCCGAGCAGGGCGCGATGTATCATGTAGGGGCGGTGCTCCTGGCCATCCGCTCCGATATAAACCATGTCGAAACGCTCCGGCAGGTTGAAATCGAACTGTATAGTAGTCATTTGCCACTCGCGTCCCAGAGCGTCCTCGATTTTCAGGTCGATTTTAGGGCCGTAGAAAGCTCCGCCGCCTTCATCCACCTCGTAATCGAGTTTGTTTTCATCGATGACCGTGCGCAGAGCGTTCTCGGCATCCTGCCACATTTTTTTCGTGCCGATCGATTTTTCGGGTTTGGTGGACAGGTAAACCTTGTACTTGTGGAAGCCAAAGGCTTGCCACATATGCAGTGAAAAACGCAGTACTTCTGACAGCTCGCTGTTCACCTGTTCCGGCGTGCAGATAATATGGGCGTCGTCCTGTGTAAAACCTCTTACCCGCAGCAGGCCGAGTAGCACGCCGCTGCGCTCGTAGCGGTAGACGGTGCCCAGCTCTGCCCAGCGTAAAGGTAAATCGCGGTAGGAGCGTATCTGGGATTTATAAGCGAGCATGTGGAACGGGCAGTTCATCGGCTTTAAGTAATATTCCTGCTCGTCGATGGTGATGGGTGAATACATATTTTCCTGGTAAAAGTCCAGGTGGCCGCTGGTCTGCCAGAGATTGCTAAGTCCGATATGCGGTGTGTAGAGAATTTCATATCCGTTGGCGAAATGCTCCTGCCTCCAGAAGTCCTCCACGACGGTGCGTATGCGCCCGCCCCTGGGCGTGTAGATAACCAGCCCGCCGCCGATTTCCTCGGGCGTCAGGAACAGGTCCAGTTCTTTACCCAGCTTGCGGTGGTCGCGTTTTTTAGCCTCTTCTATCAGAGTCTCATGCTCATCGAGCTCCTTCTGGGTGTCAAAGGCGGTTCCGTAAATCCTCTGCAGCATGGGGAAGCGCTCGTTGCCCCGCCAGTAAGCCCCTGCGATATTGGACAGCTTGAAGGCCTTGATTTCGCCGGTGGAGTTGACGTGGGGCCCCCGGCACAGGTCGATGAAGTTGCCCTGCTCGTAAATACCTAACTTTTCGTCGGGGATTTCTTTAATAAGCTCGAGCTTATAGGGCTGTGAGGCGAACAACTTCCTGGCCTCCGCCCTGGTAATCTCCCGGTGGGAAAAGGGTAAATCCGCCTTGATTATCTCTCGCATTTTCTCTTCGATAACGGGCAGGTCATCGGGTGTGAGTGTACGCGGCAAATCGAAATCGTAATAAAAGCCGTCTTCAATAGCCGGGCCGATGCCGAATTTGACGTCAGGAAACAGGGAAAGCACCGCCTCGGCCATGACGTGGGAGGCCGAGTGGCGCATGGTTTCAAGTCGATTTTCTGCGTTCACAAGTCAATTATATCAGCGTTCAGCTACGAACGCAATGAGGTTACGCTGAAAGGGCGGGGCTAGCCGGGCAGGTAGTTCAGGCTGCTTTTACATCCCCAACTTTCCTGTGATACACTACATCGTGTCCCGCTCCATTAATAAAATCTTCCCAATCCTGGGATTATCCATCTTTTCCTCTATGGTCGGCATCGGCATCATCGCGCCGCTGCTGCCTATTTATGCTAAAAACCTGGGCGCGACCGGTATCTGGATAGGCGTTATCTTTGCCGGCTACGCAATTTCCCGCACGGTTATCCTTCCTTTTGCTGGCAGGCTTTCGGACCGGCGCGGTCGCAAGCTGATTATAACCGGCGGGCTGCTTATTTTCGCCGTGACCTCTTTTGCCTATGTCCTGGCGCACGACGTGTTAAGTCTGCTGGTGATACGGCTGTTGCAGGGCGGGGCGTCCGCCTTCGTTCAGCCTGTTGCCCAGGCCTATATCGGCGACCTTGCTCCGGAGGGCGAAGAAGGGAAGTGGATGGGATTCTT
>Ga0315552_1002166_pt1 | contig 11704 bp, 17 predicted proteins | sample SalMarSW160170MG_2_FD_203102 | JGI IMG/M metagenome (GOLD analysis project Ga0315552, IMG submission 203102) | Salt marsh sediment microbial communities from the Plum Island Ecosystem LTER, Massachusetts, United States - Salt Marsh Sediment SW1601-70 ...
TTTTGGCCTGGCTTCGTTTATGGCAGAAAAACGAACCAAGGAGATTGGGATCCGCAAAGTTCTAGGCGCAAGCGTCTCACAAGTCACCAGACTCCTATGCAAGGAATTTTTTCTTCTTGTTTTGATGGCCAATGTTATCGCTTGGCCTGCGGCTTATTTCGTCATGAGAAAATGGTTGCAGAGCTATGCCTATCGAGTGGATCTGGGGTATTTTGTGTTCATCGGCGCTTTGCTCTTGGCTTTGTTCGTGGCCCTTTTATCAGTGGGGTATCAGGCCATCCGGGCGGCACGGGCCAATCCTGCCGAGTCCCTCCGGTATGAGTAATTACTTTTCGAGCCTTATTTTTGTGCTTTGATCTCTCTTTCCATCGAGTTGTACTCCTCCCATAAGTCAGGAGGTAAGTGGCCTCGATAGGGGAGTAGAAAATTTTTGATCTCATCCACCTCGGCTCCCCATTCTTCCCTATTCACCTCGAAGAGTTTCAACAGATTTTTTTTGGAGACATCGATTCCCTCGAGCTCTAAATCCTGAAGTCGAGGGGCCAGCCCGGCCGGAGTTTCTCTGGCCCCGATCCTGTTGTGCACTCTGTCTATGATCCACTTCAAAACCCTCATGTTCTCTCCGAATCCGGGCCAGATGAAACGGCCCCGGTCGTCGACTCTGAACCAGTTGACAGAAAATATCTTGGGGAGATGGATCAACCTGTTCCCCATATTTAGCCAATGCCGGAAATACGTTCCCAGGTTGTAGCCGCAGAAGGGAAGCATGGCCATGGGGTCTCTTCGAACGACACCGACCTGTCCGGATAATAAGAATTTGGTTTTCGGCTTTGGTGACCGAGTGAGTCTCTTTGTGTCGATTTACCCGTCCAACCATCGTAAGGAAGTGAAGATCACGGCTCGAAGAGATGTCAAGAGCAGTTGAGAATTGCTCATGGCGGGCCAAAAAGCTACAAAAGCCGCAGAGACGCTCAAAAAATGCCGGAAATCACCCAGACCTCTCCTCAATGGAAAAGAGAAGGTCATGAAAAATATTCAGCCGAAGCCTCTGCGGCCTCTTTCCCATACCGGTAGAAGACCTTCCCCTGTTTCTCGTCAAAGGAAAGGCGTTCCAGGGAAAGGAGCGGACGGATCATGTATTTTCCCACTCGCTCTGTCTCTTTCCTGGTCTTGGCTTTGACCTTACTGTGGACAGAGAAGCCGGAATGACGCCAGTCTGCGATCTTCACCACCATGGCTTCTGAGATGAGCTCCTCCCTGAGGAGAAGAGAGTAGACTTCGTGGGAGAAGAACTCGGACAGGAGGCTATCCTTGAAGGAAGTAATATGATGAAACCTTCCCTCAGAGTCTTCACCTCCCTCTGTAACCAAGAAGTGGAGGTGAGGATGCAGGTTTATCTTCTGTCCGAAGGTCTGGATTGAGGCCACAATCCCCGGTCGAAGCTCTGTGCCGGTTGTGGCCTGGAAGTATTTGAGGAGGGCCTGGACGGCCGCCCGGCAGAGTGAGCCTAGAAGCCGGCGCTTGTACTTGAAGAAAATGCGCAGCATCCTGGGGATGGTGAAGACGACCTGGCGGTGGGGAACATCCAGCAGGAACTCATCCCTCATCCACTCGCCCTACTCCTCAAGCCTCTTCGCATGGCAAGAGGGACAAAATCCGCGGCTACGACAGGAGAACATCAATAACCTCTCTTCCCCACACGAAGGACACCGGATGCGGGCAAACCCGCATCGGGGGTTGCCGCAGTCGAGGTAGCGCTCCACCACATCCTTGATGATGGGCCGGAGGAAACCATACTCTTTCTCGAAACGGCTCTCATACTCGGTCAGGAACCTGTCGAAATAATGAAAGAGTACCCGGTAGAGCACGGTGCGTTCTGGATGTCGAGGTCCAGGATGATCAGATCAAATTTTTGAGTGCTGATGAGGAAAAAGCCTTCCTCCCCCGCATAGGCTACCTCGACTTTGTAGTGCTTAGATTCCATCCCTTTCTTAAGGGCTTGAGAGACTTTTTTGTCATCTTCAATGACCAATATTTTCATGGCCGTTTCTGAAATGAATATAGCATTCGGAAGATGATTCGACTACTTAACTTTTCCTTAAAATCTGTTAAGAGATATCTTGAGTAATGATGGACTTAGTAAAAAAAGCCAGGATTTTCTTCCAGGAGGATTTTAAATCCCTTACCTATGTCAATTTCTTTATGAAGGCTTCTGAGGTGCAATTATTGCAGCGCCATACCAAACGCCAAGCGCAATAATGCTTCCGAGACACGCCCCTGCAAGCGTATCCAGCGGGAAATGAACCCCCGTGTACACCCGCGAATAGGCGACCTCAATCGCGACAAGAAAGGCCGGCCAGAATCGTCTCCCGATGATAATCATCGCCAGGCTTGCCATGGCAAACGCCGTATTGGCATGACCGGAAGGGAACGAATGGTCATAAAACCTTTTTCCCACCACGTGAACTCCGTAGGAACGCCCCTCCTCTATTGCTGTATTTGGACTTGGTAAAACGAAATAAGCCGACGGTCGCGGACGGCCTATAAGCTGTTTGAGAGCGATGTTGCAGACGCTGCTGACTGATAACGCGACCGCCGCGACGACGAGAATACGCGTTCGCCTGCTTTTGGGAGTTTTCCAGAGAATAAAAACGAAGAAAAGCGGAATCATGACCCAGCCGTTGCCCAGATAACTGACTAACAAAAAAAAACAATCAAAAAAGGGCGTATGATGCGTATTGATGATTTTAAATAGCGTTATGTCTGCGGCAACGGCCGCTTTGGCGATCGTTTCGATAAAGTGCAACATAATATTTTTCAATATACCATATTTTAGGGATCCAAAATATTTTCCCCATAGCGCATAAATATTTGGCTATTAGAGTCTGCCTTCATCTTTTAAAAAAGGGAATCGCTCGGATAACCGCCCTCTGAAAGAAGATTCAGAAAAGCAGTTCTGTGTCCCTGGAATTAAACTGAATTCAGGAATTACTTTTTTTCGGTCTCCTTAGTGCCGCCGGTTTTTTCAACGATTTTCCCGTTTGTATCAATCGTCACTCCTATCTTCTTGTCTTTGACCTGGATCCGTAGCTCAAATAGTTTGTGGTCTCCCTTGGTCATCTTTTCGGCCTTGAGGACTTTGGCGCCGGGATATTCCTTGGCGAGAGTCTGTTGAACAGCGACAGGCAGGTCCGAGGCAGCGATGGCTTCTTCGATTTCTGCAGCCTTGCCGTCGGCGGTATAAAGAAGATCCCGGTTGAGGGTTCCGTCAACACTCTCGATCTCGTAATAAGTCACGCCTTTTTCCGTTTCTTTGCTCGTCCCTTTGATTACGGCATTGGGATAAGCCGCTTTAAACGCGGAAATGACCGCCTCAGGCAGAATCTTTAGGTCCACCACTTCTTCTTTGGCCTCCACGGCTTCTTCTTTTTCTTCTTCTTTCATCTCTTTAGCGCCCTCGGTGCTCCACTTGAGTGCCTCGATGACCTTGCCGTCAGCAGCGACTTGGATTTCGCCCCTCTGATTGCCCTTCACAAGTTCAGCCTCATAGACATACCTGGGACTGTCGAGTTTTACGATCTTGCCTTTCTCGCCTTCCTTCTTGATCTCGGCGCGGACCTCGGACTTTTCGAGCTGCTTGATTGTGGCGCCTTCGGCAGCCTTATGGATCGCCTCGACAGCGCCCTTGGGAACGTCCTTCATCGCCACGATCGTGGCGACGTCCATGACTGTGCCGTCCTGCGCAACCTCGATCTCGCCCTTAGCGGCCTTGAATTCGATGTCATAAAGGGTGATGCCGGCTTCCTCCTCCACCTCCGCCATTTCTATCTCGGCGTTCGGGAAGTTATCCTTGACCGCCTTAGCGACCGCGGCCGGGAGCTCGACCTTCGCCTTTTTCGCTTGCTCCTTGCTTTCCTGCTTGGCCCACGTTGTCGACACCGTCAGCGCAAGGGCCAAGGCGACAACGAAGCCCAACAATATCCAGTTTGCACGTTTCATTTTAAGCCTCCTTTCAAGATATAATATAAAATTAGAACCACGATTTGCATACTGAATTTTTTCTTAAAATTTATTAAGAAAGACCGGGGCTCGTAAAAAAATTGCGTCAAATTTCCAATACCCACCTTGATTTGTCTTCGAAAATTTATAGGAGTTTGCTTTTTGCGGCTGTGCCAATTTTCTCCATAACTCGTTTGACCCCGAAAGCAGCTTCGTCTTCGCATCGTGCGGAGACGGCACGCTGACTGTGGCCCGCGTCGATGAAGCCGGCAAGCTCAACGTTGTCCAGACTGTGTCCACGCCGCTCCGCTCCAGGACGATGACGCTCGATCCGAAGACTCACAAGCTTTATTTGTCTGCGGCAAAGTTCGAAACCCCTGCGCCAGCGCCGGAACTGAAGCCTAGCGAGAAGCGGCCTCGACCGAAAATGGAACCCGGCTCCTTCAAAGTCGTCGTCTATGAAATGAAATAGGCGGGGATCCGATAAGCACGATTTAGCGGGCTATCTGAATCTCAACCTTATCTGCACAATCTCCGGCACGCTGGCAGTTCGCATCGGAGGTCCCCAGGTGCCTACCCCGCATGAAACGTAATACTGGGTCTTCCCCTTGCGCAGATATCCCCAACCATCCTCATAAATGAACTTGTTAATCAGGTTAAAGGGAAACAATTGTCCATTGTGGGTATGCCCAGAGAGCTGCAGGTCGATGCCATTCTGCTCTGCTTCTTCGAGATGGACAGGCTGGTGGTCCAGGAGAATAAGCGGAAGTTGATGGTCAACGCCCTCTAAAATTTCCGCCAAGGGTTTGCGCCTTTCGCCAAATTGCCGCGCAGTCAGGTCTTTACGGCCGATGACATAAAAGGAATTGCCAACTTTGATAGCTTCGTCCATCAACACCGTAACCTTCCCTTGCCGAAGATAAGCCAAATTTCTTTCAAGGCCTCCATAGTACTCATGATTGCCGGTGGCAGAGAACACGCCGTATCGAGCATGGAGTTTCTGCAGGACTGCGGCCATTTTCTGCGCCTCTGGCGGAGATATATCCTCATCCGCAATATCTCCTGGCATAAGGATAATGTCTGGCTTAAACTCGTTGATTCTCTCCACGATTTTTTCAAGGCGTGAGCTGCGGACAATCGTTCCCAGATGAATGTCTGAGACAAGGACAATGTTTAAAGAGCGGATCTCGCCAGCGGACTTGTCAACGGCCAAATCTAAAGTTCGCACCCGTAGATACAGGGCGTTGACGATTCCGCCGACGACAATCATCAGAGCGGTAACTCCCACAGCGAAAAAAGCAATTTGCCCTGCCTTTTGAGCATGCTCGGTAATCGCCGAGGGGAAAAAATGCAAAAATTTATTCCCCAGGCGGACTATATCAACAAACAAAACAAGGAGCAGCAAATGGACCATCAGGGCAAGATAAAAAGCGCCGATGAAGATAAAAATCTCTGTTAACCTGCCCCGGTGAAGGCGCTCTACAAAGCGAGCGGCCGGGTAAGACAAAACCAGAAAAAGAAAGATTGCCAGGAAAATATATCGTAGTGTTCCCGTTCCTGAGAGAGCTTGCCAGCCGCGCCTAAAAATATAGAAATTTATCAAGCAATATATGGAGAGTGCGATTAATAGAAAAATAATCATACTTGAAGCTCTCATCGCTAAAATCCCTGTCTTTTAATTAATACGAACGCATTAGAGGATTTTGCCGTATCTTGTCAAGACGAATTCGTCGTCGCGAATGAGCCCGACGCCCGGGGCATATACTTTTTCGCTCATGCCGCTTTCAACCGCGCTTGTCTCTTTGATGCGCAGGCAGTGCTGGAATGTCCCGGCAGGTGTTTTCATCTCAACATCCATGGCAAGCACCTCGGCGCGGTCCATCGCGATTTTAGGAGCCAGCTCTTGATAGTATTGATAATAAGATAATAAGAATTTGGTTTTCGGCTTTGGTGACTGAGTGAGTCTCTTTGTGTCGATTTACCCGTCCAACCATCGTAAGAAAGTATAAATCTCGGCTCGAAGAGATGTCAAGAGCAGTTGGGAATTGTTCATGGCGGGCCAAAAAGCTACAAAAGCCGCAGAGACGCTCAAAAAATGGCGGAAATCACCCAGACCTCTCCTCAATGGAAAAGAGAAGGTCATGAAAAATATTCAGCCGAAGCCTCTGCGGCCATCAGAAGCTGTTACGAGACGACCTGAGGTGGGGGAGGTCTCTCTGCGACAAAGGTCAGCTTGAGGTGGTTGATGATCCTGTCCACCACGGCATAGTGTGTGAGGAAGGCGATGATGCGTATCTCTCCCTGGCATTTGGGACAGGTCAATGGATTAACCTCATAGATTTTTCTTATCATCTCAGCCCAGCCCCGGCGGGGGATTCTAGGGCACTCCTCCTCGATGATCAGGGTCCTATGCCGTCCTTCCTCTGACTTACGGACTTTGCCCCGATGGGCGTTAGAAGTTCGGAAGATTCCTTCTTTATGCTCATTTTTGCAGTCTGACGAAGAGCGATTAGGGCAAAGAATGTCTCTGTGTCTTCAACATCTTAAAAAACGGTTCATCAAGATTATACGCAATCGTGCTGCGTCATGTAAATTTATAGTTTATCTTAAAACGATAGGTTTCAGGATTATTTCAGATTTTATCCTATTTATGTGGGAGCGCATGAAGTCGAGGTGTCGTTTAAAGAGGGTGCTGGGCGATGCAAACTCAATGATATTCCACCCTGTGGGCAATATTGATGAATTACCTATTGGAATATCTTTTTTCTGAAGGGCCTTGAGCGAGCTAATTTTACTTGAAATAGCCTATGCATATGAAATCGGGACTAAACATCGCAAAACTCCAAAGTTTCTGACTATTTAAGGCTGATATTGGCCGTTTTCCAGTTTAAATCTTTAAATTCAAACACTTCGTGCGGCCAGACCACAACATTCCAAACAAATTAGATGCCAAAATCAATTTGCTTTAATCAAGGGAAAATGCAATGAATGCAATACAATCAAAATCTTTAATGTATCCACCCCTAGTATTCATAGCTCTTATTTTTAGCTCATAATTCTTATCGAGATCTACTGTGCATGATAAGTTGCTTATTACTATGGTCTTTGCTTCTCCCAAACCGAAATCTTGTGTTTTACTTCCGACCAACTTGTCATCTATCAATACGTTAAATTGTATCCTACGAAAATTATCGGGCGCCGTATTTTTTGCCCTAAATCTTATATCGTACTTAATACGGAACTTATTTACACCTACCTCATCAAAATAATTGACATCTTCGGGATGTAAACTTTTGCCCTCTCCGTGTTGGAAAATAGTCATATGGTTTGTCTTCCCGAGATGAATGTAATTGGGATCAAGCTTTATTCCGATTTCCGAATAATCAATGGCATTTAAAAATCCTATAAAGGTATTATTTTCAAAGCTAACACCATCTTGATGAGCCTCGTCTGGATTGACTACGACCTTAAATTTAAATGGTTTTCCTTTTTTTGTCGACCAAGATATATTATTGCTTAGTTTAACCTCCCTTACTTCACCAGGAGCTAATGTAGCAACATTGTCAAATGTGTTAATTATATGATTTTCGTAATATACATTAGCTGTGACTGTTTTAGCCATAGGACCGACATTTTTCACCCGAAATGTTAAAGGAAATACTACCTTCCAATATTTACTATTTTTGTCTTTAGGCGTTATTGTTGAGAAATTTTCTTTGCTGGGTTCCACTAATTCCCCATACTGGATTCTTGTTTTCCCCCTTCCAGTGTAAACCACCATCGGATTTATCTCTATATCTCCTGTAGTTGCTCCTGTTATTTCTCTAACCTTAAAATAACCGTCACTCTGATCACTCGCAGGAAAATCTAAAGACTTGACTTTAATTTTGTAATGACTCCCAAGAGGTATCACGTCATATCCAGTTACATCTGTGGGAATTTCCCATGTAAAGCTTCCGGTATTCGGTGTCTGAAATTGCAGAATGCCTCTATCGTCTTTCATAATAATTATTGCAACATCTCCAGTGATTCCACTTGATTGCCAACGGATGATGCATCGTCCACCTCTGTAAAAAGTTTCACCTCCGTTGGGAGAAAGCACGCGAAGACTCAGCGGCGTAACCAAAGTGAAAAATCCGTCACTCTCGTCTTTTACGGCTTCGTCAAGGGTCATAACATAAATTTTAAATTGATTGCCCTCTTGTCCAATCCCAGTGCTTGGAACATGGTAGGAGTAATTTCCGCTGTTGGGCGTACTGTTGGTCACATTGAACCATCCTCCAGATGATGTTCCCCATTTGAGCTTTATCTTGACATTGCCACTGATCCCACTTGATTGCCAACGAATGGTGTAGCTTTTTCCTTTTTCCCAAGTTTCACCTCCGTTAGGAGAAAGCACTTTTATGCTTTTTAGGGCTTGCAGTTGTGTAGGTTTAGCTTTAAATTGGGAGTGGGAAAATGTCACTCCTATGGATAGAATCAAAATTAATAAGAATAGAAGTTTTTTCTTCACTTTTACCCCCTATAGAATAAAAATTTAAATTATAAATAATTAATCTAAGTCTTTTTTTAATGTATATATTCATCTCTTTTGGAAAGAATTTTCATGTCACAAAAGTGTATGTCGTCGAATGATTCGGACACGCCCTTAAGCGACGATTTTGCTCCTTCATTTTACACCTAGCTTAAACCTTCCATCAATTCATTTATTAAAAATGTGCTGCGGCTGATATCAATCTGCCGCAGAGTCTTTCTCACACTGAGGTTCGAGTCTTCGACCATACGGATAATCTCCATTTTCTCAGACTGTGAGCTCTTCATATAGCGGTTTATCCTTGTTTCAAATCCTTCTAGGTTTTTTTAGCCTCCGATTCTTAAGGCCAAGCTCAGCCAGCAACTGCTTCAAAGCCTCATTCTCAGTCCTGATCTCACTTACTTCCTCAGAACCTGCCTCTCTGACTGTGTCGCCTGTTAACCGCTGTTTGCCAGCCTCAAGAAAAGCTTTGTTCCATTTGTAGTAGATACCAGGATGGATTTCTTCTTTGCGGCAAAGATCTGTGATGCCTTCTTCACCACGGAGACCTTCCAAAACGATACGGATCTTCTCCTCAGCTGTGAATTTGCGACGGGTCTTTCGTTTGATCTCCCGAACGATGGACTCAGGTGAAACTTTGGACTTTTTCTTGGTTGTCATGCATTTCTCCTAGCTTAAGATTATTACAAATAATCTGTAGCTTAAGAAATGCACTCATCTGTCCGAATTTAGCTGAACCGAAGCAGCTTTTCTTCAGAGATAATACCGGATATTAAAGACTCTCCATTTTCATTTATTAAAATAGATGGCAAATTAGATATACTGAAACTTCTTGCCCTATCCATTGACTCTTCTACTTCTATAGAGCGACCTTAGCTTTATGACCGTTGGCATTGAAAAAACCTCTTAAACCTCCAGTATGATCCCCACGTGAATGAGATAAGACGACTATTTCCACCTCTTCAGGTTTAATCTTCAGCTGCTGCATACTGTATGGCAATGTTTGGCTTTCGCTGCCAGTGTCGAACAGTAGGCTTTTCCCTCCTATTTTAACAAGGCATGAGAAGCCAAAGCCGGTCCTAAGCTTTGAGTCATATTCATACCCATCATACAGTGTAACTATGATTATATTATTATTTGCTTTCATGATAGCACTAATTTTTAAGCGCTTCTATCTCGGCTTTTTTCTTCTACTTCTATTCTGGTATTTTATCTACTGCTTCGTACTTTGCCAGAAGATCATCTTCGGTAAGCAAAATATAATCTTCCCCATCAAACTTCACTTCCGTCCCACCAAATTCCTTATAAATTATACGATTACCCACAGCAACTTCTTCAGTGGCATCTTCTGCAACAGCAATAACTTCTCCTTCGTGAACCTTTTCTTTGGAAGTATCCGGAAGATAAATACCGCCGGATGTCTTCTCTTTAGCTTCAATAGGTTTTACTAAAATACGCCCATTGATAGGTTGTAATTTCATATTATCACCTCCTATCTAACTTGAAAGAAGTCTATCAATTTTTGCCTGATTGAAACCCACTACTAAATGCCCATCAATATCAATTTGAGGCACAGCCATTTGGCCGCTACGTCGAACTAACCTTTCGGCTGCATGTTGGTCACGAGATATATCTACCACCCTAAAACTGACACCCCGACGCCGCAAGTAAGCCTCTGCAGTTCCACACGCAGGACAACCTGGCCCGCTATATACAATCACCCGGTGAGAAACTGCCTTTTTATCTTTTTTATAGCGTGCAGGATATATCCCAGAAAAAATATGAGCATAAAACTTAGCACTTTCAACGCCTTCAACCTGCTTAGTCACTTTTCCTTTCCGGAGTGCCAAGACTGTAGGAACATTTTCCACTCCAAACTGTTTATGTATTCCTTTTACTTTTTCCACGTCGATAATATAAATGGGTATCTGTTTATTTTCTTTGCTGAATCGTTCAATTTCAGACAGAGCACGCTTTGCAGGAGAAGAGAAATTCGCGTAAAATAGCAAGATCAAAAACTCCTTATGTTTTTCTTGCACCTGACCAAAATGCTTATGGTCTTTTATCCACTCAATCACTGTACTTGCCTCAAATCTCTCATAATTTTCCCCTATTTCCACACTCTGAAAATTAACATTTATATTATCACGCTCAAAATGAAAACGTCAATTGCCAACAAACAAAAACAGAGACAAGGTAGCATAAACAGCAAAACCCCCTACCAGAAGATAGACCTAACCACTGAAATCGAGAAAAAGCAGCCATGGAGGCTTTCATAAATATTCCCCTCTCTCCTCAGCTGCCATAGCCAGTTGAGAGCTTGCGGTGGAGGTGGCCGTTCGGCTTCTTCTTTACTCAAAGCTCTGACCTTGCTGTGTACATGGAAACCGGTATGCCGCCAGCGTAGGATCTTTTACACAAGGGGCAAACTATTCGTTCAAAGGAATCATCCCGGAGGGCAGATTATATTTTAATCAGGATCAAGAAATTGAAAGCAATGAAGTGAAATGCCCTAACTGCGGTAGCGAAAAAACAGGGAGAATTTTCACTTCTCCCCAGATTGAAGGTGAAACCGTTGCAGGATCAGGATTTGGGAAAAACTGAACCTTCCCAGGTTGGTCCGGGGTCAGAAAAAGGATGATGGGAGATTTACAAATCAAAGCGAATAAATATAATAAGGGCGGTGAAACCTTGACTTACAAACTCTTGATTTTCACGTGCTATGGCGGATGTGCAACAGGCGTTGCTGCATCCAAAGCTTGTATCAGGATATGGGAGGAAAACCCAGATGATGTGAAAATTGGATGTCTTCCTGCTGTGATTGTGCCATGGAAATTTAATGAAATTATGAAGAAATCGGAGAAGAGGATTATGATAGATGCCTGTGGTGTACAATGCGGTAAAAAGCTTTTTGAGAGGGAGGGAATGTCAGTAGACCGTTACATCGAGCTTACCTCGACTCTAGGTCTCAGAAAGGCAAAGAAGTTACCTTCAAGGGATTTAGAGAAGGAAATCTACAAAATTCTCCAAAAAGAAGTAAATACCCTTTTAGGAAAGAATTTATTGTAGGAGGAAAAGATGGAAAAGGAATTGCTAATAGCTTTTGGTACGGATGATGGTGAGAATTTGAACAATGATCATGTAGGAATGGCCAAATATTTCTATGTTTAC
>Ga0315552_1002172_pt1 | contig 11678 bp, 9 predicted proteins | sample SalMarSW160170MG_2_FD_203102 | JGI IMG/M metagenome (GOLD analysis project Ga0315552, IMG submission 203102) | Salt marsh sediment microbial communities from the Plum Island Ecosystem LTER, Massachusetts, United States - Salt Marsh Sediment SW1601-70 ...
GCCGAAACATAGTCGAGCCCTGCCCCTCCGTATTCCTGGGGCAGGTGCACCGCCAGCAGCCCCAGCTCGGCCATCTTCTTGATGACATCGTAGTTTATTTTGCGCTGTCGCTCGTACTCCTGGAGCGTGGGCGCCATCTCCTGCTCGGCAAATTTGCGGGCCATATCACGGAGCATCATCTGCTCCTCGGATAGCTCGAAGTTCATTTTATACCTCCGTCCTATTCGATGGGAGTCCTGGGCACCTAGAGGGGCATGTTGCCGTGCCGCTTGGGGTAAGGCTCTATCTTCTTATCCCGAATTAATTGCAGCGAGCGAGCCAGGCAGCGCCTCGTCTCCCGCGGCTCGATAATATCCTGGACATAGGTCACCTGCGACGCTAAAGCCAGACTGTCGGCATAGAGCTCATTGTATTCCTTTACCTTCTGGGCGCGAAACGCCTCCGGCTTCTCCGCCTGCTTTATGTCCTCGGCGTAGAAGAGCTCCACCGCCTGTTCCGCCCCCATGGCGCCGACCTCAGCCGTGGGCCAGGCAAAGACAAGGTCGGTGCCGAACCCGGGAAGTATGCCCATACCCAGGGCGGCGCCGCCGTAGACCTTGCGCATCAGCACGGCTAGCTTGGGCACGGTTGCCTCGGACAGCGCGTAGAGCACCTTGGCGCCGTGGTGAATAATGCCGTCATGCTCCTGAGCCTTACCGGGCAGGTAGCCGGGCGTATCCACCAGCAGGACGATAGGGATATTGAAAGCGTCGCAAAACCTGATGAAGCGGGCTTGCTTGCGGGAGCTGTCCACCGTCATGCAGCCGGCGCGCACCATGGGCTGGTTGGCAATAACGCCCACGGTACTGCCCTCCATACGGGCAAAGCCGACGATTATCTCGCTGGCGAACTCTTCTTTAACCTCAATAAAGTCGCCGTTATCCACGATTTCGTTTATGACTTTGTGCATGTCGTATCCCTGGGTAGGCTGGGCGGGCACAATCTCGCCCAGGGCATCGGTGAACCTTTCCGGGTCGTCGCCGCCGTCTGTTATCGGCGGGCGCTCCCGCCAGTTCGAGGGTAAAAAGGAGAGTAGCCTCTTTATCCCCTGCATACACTCCTTTTCGTTATTGACCCTGAAGTCGGCGACTCCGGTAATCTGGCAGTGGACTTTAGCCCCCCCCAGCTCCTCGAGGGTGACGTCCTCGCCCATCACCGACTTGATGACCCGTGGACCGGTGATGCACATATGCGACAGCCCGTCCACCATGAAGATGAAGTCGGTCAGCGCCGGCGAATAGACCGAGCCGCCGGTGCAGTTGCCCAGTATCGCCGAAATCTGCGGTATCGCCCCCGAACAGCGGCTGTTGATAAAGAAGACGACGCCGGCATGCTTCTCGTCGCTCACCCGGTAGGGGTCGTCGCTGCCCGCCTTCTCCGGCCTCACCACCCTGGCTCCCGGCGAATCGTTGAGGCCGATAAGGGGCACGCCCATGTCCAGTGCCATCTCGTGGATTTTATAGAGCTTCCGCCCGTGAATATAGCCCTGAGAGCCGCCGAAGACGGTGGCGTCGTGAGCAAAGACGCAGACTCTGCGCCCGTCTATGGTGCCGTGACCGACGACGACGCCGTCTCCGGGCGCGCCCAGCCGGTATTTTACCAGCATGCCGAACTCGTTAAAGCTGCCCTCGTCGAGGAGCAGGTCGATGCGCTCCCGCGCCGTCAGCTTGCCCTTCTCGTGTTCGCGGGCCATTTTATCCTCGCCACCCCCCAGAGCGGCCAGCTCTTTAGCCTCGCGAAGCTTCTTAATACGTTCTTCCATTTTCTACCTCCCCCAAGATGTAAAACCAGCTTTTTGCAGTCGAATGTCTAACTAGAATATATCCTCATCTTTGACCCACGAAGGGAACCAGCGGTAGTGCTCGGGTGGGTTGGCTTTTTTCAGCCCCTCGTAGGTCGCCTTGGCTAAAGTAATCGCTTCACCTTTGCGGTGCAGCCTGACAAGCTTATTTGCTTCCAGAGCCAACAGCGTCCGTTCCAGCTCGGCGTCGTTTACATCGAAGACCGCTTTCAGGTCATCAAGGCTCATATGAAGCCCCGGGTTGACCCGGTAGTCCTCGGCGAGGACGGCGAGTAAACTATCTTCGTCTATCTTGGAGAACTTCTTCGGCTTGCCGGCGCTGGTTATCGGCACCCCTAATTTACTGTGGCAAACACGGCGCGGCATCTTGAAGTCGTCGGCCATCGCCTTAAGGCCCATACGGTAGATGGTAATCTTGATGGCTTCGTTGGTGCCCCCCGCTATCTGCGCCACCTTCGATTCGTTCAGGACTCTCAGCAGCGGGTAGAATTTGGTGGTGCCGTCTCCGCCCATCACCTGGATGGCTTCGACCCCCACCTCCACCGCCATGTCGGTGCTAAAGACTTTGCAGATGGAGCAGTCCACGGCGGCGTCCTGCCCGCTATCCAAGCGCTGGGCGGCGTAGTAGGTGGATAGCCTGGCCAGCTTTAGTTTAGCCATCATGTCGGCGACCTTGAACTGGTTGGTGGGTATATCTATAGTAGGCTTGCCGAACTGGATGCGCCTCTGCCCGTAGGATATAACGGCTCTCAGCGCCTCCCGCATCGAACCGAGCACCTGCGCCGAGACCAGCGCCCTTTCGTAGTTAAGGGCTAAAACCATCACCCGCCACCCCTCCCCTTCTTCCCCGATACGGTTAGCCAGTGGCACGGGTACATCGACGAGGCTCAGATAGCCGTTGGGCACATTATCGAAGCCCATCACTTCGTTAATCTTCTCGATGCTGAAGCCGGGCATCCCCTTCTCGACAATGAAACCAGTGAGGTGACGGTGACGGCGCACCGCTTCGGGGTCATCGCTGGTACGGGCGTAGAGCATATATCTGTCCGCCACCCCGGTGCCGGTGGCGAACCTCTTCTTGCCGTTGATTATGTATTTATCGCCCTCGCGTCTGGCAGAGGTCTCGATGCCAGCGACGTCGGTGCCCACGGAAGGCTCCGTCATGGCTACCGCCCCCAGCTCGCCCTTCACCATCCGGGGCAGGAATCTCTTTTTCTGCTCCTCGCTGCCGAAGTCTATCACCTGGTGCCAGCCCCCCAGCATAGCGGCGCCGAATATCCAGCCCACGCCGGGCATGCGGCTGATTTCCTCGATAACGATGCAGGCTCCGGTAGCACCCAGCCCTATCCCCCCGTACTCTTTGGGGACGCCAGCACCGAAGTATCCCTCCTCGGCTATGCTGGCGAGGATGTCCCTGGGGAATTCCCGCTCCCAGAATGCTTCTTCAGCCCGGGGCATAATGCTATCGACGAATTTGCCCACCTCGCCTGCCAGCGCCTTGTGCTCGTCACTCCACCAGGTGAACGCTTCCATATCGCCTCCCTAAAGTTTGCTATGAAGATGATAGCGTAAGACGCCCTGATTATCAATGCCTATCTAGCCTTTGACAAGACTTAGCGAAAGTATTACCGTAGTCGGTAGCAATGTAATAAAGATGGGGGTGAAGGCATTGGATACACTGGCAGAGCTGGCGCAGATTGCTCGCACTCGACCGGAGACACTGAAGGAACGAAAGGCGAAGGGGGTCAAGGTGGTCGGCTACATCGGCCGCTTCGTCCCAGAAGAGCTAATCTACGCTTCGGGCGCCGTACCCTACCTGCTCTGTAGAGGGGGACAACCCGAGCCTCCCGATGCGGTCATACCCTATATGTTAAGATTTATGAGTCCCTACGGCCGCTCGCAAATCGGCTATCACCTGCTGGGCATAGACCCGGTGATGCCCATGCTCGACCTTATCGTAGTTCAGTGCAGCGACTGCCACGAGTCGAGGCTGGCTGACCTGTTCGAGTACTTTAAACTACCGACGATGCGGCTGGGCGTGCCCCAGGACTGGGAAAAATCGCTCTCCCGCGACTACTACTATAAAGAACTGGCTCGCCTCAAAGAGAAACTGGAAGCCCTCACCGGCAACGAGATAACCGACCCGAAGCTTAAAGCTTCTACCGACTCACTTAATAAGATAAGGGACATCTTGAGCCAGATTAACCTGTTAAGAAAAAAGCAGCCCCCGCCCCTCGGCGGCGACGACTTCATCCGCCTCAACCACCATTCCTTCTACGGCGACCCCGAGCAGACGTTATCCAAGCTCAATAACCTCTATGGAGAGCTGCAAAAAGGCAAGAGCCCCTTCTCCCCCCACGCTCCCCGTCTGCTTATGGCCGGGCATGTCGTCGGCGTCGGCGACTATGTCGTCCCCAGGCTTATCGAGGACTCGGGCGGAGTGGTGGTCGCCGAGTTTCTCGACGAAGGGATGCGCCATCACGAATGGCCGGTAAAGAGCAACGGCGACCTGATGGGAAGCTTGGGCAAAAGCTACTATCTGGAAAGGACGCCCCCCTCCCTCTTCCAACCCGCCTGGGAAGCCAGGACGGCGGTTATCAAGAAGCTGATAAAGGACTTCGACATCCAGGGCGTCATCTGGTACCAGCTATCCTTCGAGGAGGTCTATGACCTGGAATGTTCCGTCGTCTCCCAAGCGATGGACGAGATAAACGTTCCCCTGCTGAAACTCGAATCCTCCTACGAATACTCGCGGGAGGCGGTAGGCCCCCTGACGACGCGGATTGAAAGCTTTATCGAAACCGTCCGGCAGAGGAGGAGCTGACTTAAGATGGCTAAGAATGTATATGAAGACTTTTTGAGATTAACCGGCTTCGAAGAAGCCGAGATGCCGAAATACCTGCCCGAATGGCGTAAGGCGTCGGCAAAGCTCGGCTTAACCGAAGAGGATATAAAGTTCGCCACCGAAGAGCAGCTCCCCACCTACTTCGCCATAGAGCTGGAGGGCATCAGGAAACTGATGGGCTGTTTCGTCAAAGAGACCATAGATTTAACCAGGGCCGGTGAGTATAAGGAGCAAGGAGTCAAGATAGTCTACGGCATCCTGCCCGCCATCCTGCACTTCTACTATGCTATCAAGCTGACGGCTCCGGAGAAGGTGTTCGTCTCCTTCCCCGACATATTTTTGACCATGGTCATGAACGGCTTCTTCCACAAGCTCGCCCCCTACCTTGAGGAGGCCGAAAAGGCGGGCATCCCCTACGGCTGCCGCCACTGCGCCCTGAACAAGGCGCGTTACGCCGCCCGCCGCCTGGACGTCATCCCCTCCCCCGACATCAACTGGATATGGGGCTTTATCTGCGACGAAGCCCCCAAGACCGACGAGTTCATTAGCCTCTACCACGACCCCGAATGGAAGACCTACATCACCCGTCTCCCCCACGACCAGCCCCTGGGCACGGTTGAGGATGAGGTCATCGACCGCGTTAAATACCTGGCCGCCCAGATGAAGGACGGCTTCGAGTTCGCCCAGAAGGAAATCGGCATCGATGTCCCCGAGGAGAAGATAAAAGAGGTCATGACCTTCTGGCAGAGGTACGGCGCCAAGCTGGCTGAGCTGGGCAAGCTGATGACCGCCGACCCCCAGCCTTTAGGCGCCATCAGCGGCCGCCTCTTCTGGGAAGGTCTGTTCACGCCCTTTAACACCGGCATTGAGGGAATGGAGCAGGCGCTGGATATTACCCTCAAAGAGGTCAAGCAGAGGGTAGCTAAAAAAGAGGGCATACTACCCGCGGGCGCCCCCAAGCTGCTCATCTACAGCATCCACCCCACCGTCCCCTGGGTGGCTAAGACCTTCGAGGAAAACGGGGTGGGCATACCTTTAAGCGAATTCTTTATCCAGACCAAAAAGCAGCTCCAGCCGCCCAGCTTCGATGACCCCTACATGGCGGCGGCGGAGGGCTGGCTGCGCACCTCGGGCATGGTCAACCCCGGCTACCAGGCGGAGCAAATCTGTGAAAAGCTGGAAACCCATAAGTTCGACGGCATGGTCTTCGGCATGATGGACTTCGACCGCTGGCTGGGCAGCAGCCACCGCCTGCTGGCGCGGATGGTGGAGGACAAGACCGGCCTGCCCGTGTTTTATATCGAGGGGGACAACTGGGACGATAGGGACTACAGCCTGGAAGCCCTGAGGACGAGAATCGAGAGCATATGCGAAATAATGAAGATGCGGAAGGCTTAGAGCCGAGATGTTTGCCGGTATCGATATAGGCTCGGTCAGTACCAAGGCAGTGCTCATCAATAAAGAGGGAGAGATATTAGCCTTCTCCCTGATACCGACGGGCTACGACCGCCGGCAAAGCGGTGCCGAAGCCCTTAAACTGGCGCTGGACAAGAGCGGAAAATCGAAAAAAGACATCGAGTATACCGTTTCCACCGGCTACGGCCGCCGCGCTTTTGAATCGGATAAGGCGCTGCCCGAGATAATCTGCCACGCGCGAGGCACCAGGGCGCTATTCCCCGAAGCCAGGACTATTATCGACATCGGCGGACAGGACAGCAAGGTCATACAATTGGACGAAGCGGGCATGGTGCTCCGCTTCGAGATGAACGACAAGTGCGCCGCCGGCACGGGGCGATTCCTTGAGGTCTTAACCGAAAGAATATTGAACCTCCCCATCGAGGAGCTGGGTCCCCTGGCGCTGAAGTCAAAAGACCCCTGCACTTTGAGCAGCGTCTGCACCGTCTTTGCCGAATCGGAGGTGCTTTCGCTACTTTCGGAGCATAAAGCCCGGGAAGATATCGCCTACGGCATAAGCAAGGCCATCGCCAGGCGGGTGGTCGGTATGGGCGCGGGGGGACAGATTAACTACAACGAGCCCATAGTCTTCTCCGGAGGGGTAGCCCGGAATGTGGGCGTGGTCAAGGCGATTGAAGAGGAACTGGGCAAGAAAGTGATAGTCCCCCCGGAACCCCAGATAACGGCGGCGCTGGGCGCGGCTATCTTTGCTCAAGAGCACGGGCAGCAAGCCAAGGCTTAGGAAGACTTGCCTCGGCGCCTGGTAGCTAATTCCAACAGGTAAAGGTAGGGCCGGGTCTTGCGTATAAAGCCCATAATACCCTGCGGCGCCAGCAACATTATGCCCACCAGTATTGAGCCCTGTATAATCAGGCTGATTTCAGCATATCTGGCCAGCAGGAAGTACAAAACGACGACGACAATCGAGCCCAAAACCGGCCCCTCTTCGGTGCCCTCTCCCCCGATAACGGTAGCCAGCATTATTATGACCAGCCAGCGTACACTGAAAGCGCTCATCGGCTCGATGAATCCCTGGTAAACGTAAAAAATGGCGCCGGCTATGCCGGTGATGAAGGCGGCAATGACGAAGGAGCTCAACTTCAGGTTGAAAACATTTACCCCGCTACTAGCCGCGGTGCTTTCGTTATCACGAATTGCCGCTAACCCCGAACCCAGTTTGGAGCGCAGGACATAGCGCATCAGGAAAATCGAGGCAGCCGCGATAGCCAGAGCCAGCCAATAAGTATGCGACCCGGAAACATCCGCTATCCCCTTCACCGTATAGCCCGCCCCCCCACCGTAGACCGGCTCGCCAATGGGCGCCCAGATGGTAAAGACAAACCTTAATACCTCGGGTAAAACCAGTGTGCCGATAGCGAAATATATGCCTTTCAGCCTGAAGACGGGAAAGGAGACGAGCGCGGCAAATACCGCCGCCACTAAACCGCCGGCGATTACCCCCAGATACCAGGGCAGGTCGAACCAGGTACCTATGGCCAGGGTGTAGCCGGCCAGCCCGATAAAGGCCGCCGGGCACAGGGATACCAGGCCGCTATAGCCCGCCAGCAGGTTCCACATATTGGCCATGCTCAGGTATATAAAGAAGAGGAAGAGATAAAGTATCCAGGAGCGGGAGACCCCTATAACCGGAAAGAGGGCCAGCACCACTACGACCGCTATTAACGGTGTTAATAACCCTCGTGGTCTAGGAATCTTAACCTTCATGTTCCTCCTAACGTCCGAATATACCTCTTGGTATCACGGCCAATACGACCAGCACCATAACGTAAGCCACCAGCATCTGGGCGGCAACGCCGAAGAAATAGCCGCCGAGAGTCTGGGCCAGGCCGAAGGCTATACCGCCGACGAACGTCCCCACGATACTGCCCATACCGCCCAAGACGACAACGCCGAGGGCGATTATGAGGAAAGACATCCCCGATATCGGCGTAAAGGAAAAGGTCAACCCCAGGAAAATACCGGCGACGGCCGCCAGCGCCATGGAGATGGCAAAGGTGTAGGCATACACCCGGTCGGTATTTATCCCCATAAGGTGGGCCGTTTTCCTATCCTGGGCGGCGGCCCTTATGGCCCTGCCCAGATACGTCCTCTTCAGGAACTGTTGGAGGAAAAGCATGACCAGTATAGCCGCCAGGAAATCAAGCAGATAGACCAGCGGCACGTGAATCGGTCCGGCGCTGAAACTCTCCAGGGCGTAGGGCGTGGTTAGACCCCGGGCCATGGGCGTCCAGATAAGCTGGTAGACGTTTTGCAGGATTAAAGAGAGCCCGAAGGCGATTATCAGGGTGGCGTCCATTGATATCTTAAAAGCCCGGTTGAGCAGATATTTTTGAATGGCAAAACCGATGCCGAACAGTATGGGCATACCTATAACTAAGCTCAGGATGGGGTCGATACCGAAGACGGTCATGGCCACATAGCCGAAGTAGCTGCCCAAGATGACCAGGTCGCCGTGGGCGATATTTATCTCCTTGATAACGCCGAAAACCAGCGAAAGGCCCAGGGCGATTACCGCGTACAACCCGCCCAGCATAATCCCCATCACTACAGGCGTGGCTAAATCAGATAATAAGTCCATCAGCAAGCTGCCCTAATCAAAATCAGGTGCCAAAGTAGGCTTTTTTAACCCTTTCTTCTTCACGGAGTTTGGCTACATCGCCGCTTAAAACAACCCGCCCCACCTCCATAATATAGGCTCTATCGGCTTCGGTAAGGCTTCGCCTTACATTCTGTTCGACAAACAGGATAGTAATGCCCCTATCCCTGATTTCCCGCAAAATCCTGTATAGTTCATCAATCAATATGGGGGCCAGTCCCAGAGACATTTCATCAAGAAGTATAAGCTTGGGGTCCGACATTAAGCCCCGTCCCAGGGCTAACATCTGTTGCTCCCCCCCGCTCAGTGTTTTCGCCAGCTGAGACTTTCTCTCTTTTAGTACCGGGAAGAGCTGGTAAGCCTTTTGCAGATTTTCCTCCCTCTTAGGCCTTGCCTTACGATTGTAGGAACCTATTACTAGATTTTCTAAAACGGTCAGGTCGGGGAAAATCCTTCTTCCTTCCGGTACCTGAGAGATACCGAGACTAACTATCTGGAAGGGTTCCAGTGTGGAGATATCCTTCCCCTCGAATTCAATGCTGCCCTTAGCCGGATGCACCAGGCCCGATATTGCATCCAGCAGGGTGGATTTACCGGAGCCATTGGCGCCGATAATGGCGACAATTTCTCCCGGTTTTATCTCCAGAGATACATCCCAGAGGGCTTGAAAGCTCCCGTGAAATACATCTATGTGACTGATTTTCAGCAATGTTTCTTCAGGCATTTCCTGTGACTAAATGACATCCCGTCTATGCCGACTTACCCAGGTAGGCTTCGATTACCTTTCTGTTTTCCATTACCTCACCGGGGGGGCCTTCGGCGATTTTGGCCCCCTTATCCATTACTATGATCCGGTCAACTACCCTGGTCATTACCCTCATAACATGCTCGACCAAGATATAGGCTATACCCATTTCACGTACCTGTTGCAGTATCTCTAATATCCGCGGGATTTCCTCTTCGTTTAAGCCCGCCGCCACTTCGTCGAGCAGCAGTAGCGTCGGACCGGTGGCTAGAGCCCTGGCTAATTCCAGCCTCTTCAAGGTTATCGCCGTCAAATCTCTAGCCAAAACGTTCCTCTTTTCCAAGAGGTCCACCATACCCAGTATCCGGAGAGCCTCGCTCTCGGCGTCATCTTTGCTCAGGCCTCTTCCGTATTCTGCCGCCACCGTGGTATTCTGCAGAGCCGTTAGATTGACGAAGGGCTGAGGAATCTGATAGGTTCGAGCAACGCCGAGGTGGCAAATTCGGTGTGTGGACAGACCGGTGATACCTTGTCCTTTTAGATGCACCGTTCCCGAGCCCGGCTTGTGTTCACCGGCGATGAGATTTAATAGTGTTGACTTGCCGGCGCCGTTAGGGCCCATCAGGCCCACGACTTCACCAGCCTGAACATCGAAACTGATGTCCTGGACCGCCGCCACCCCCCCGAAATGCTTGCTTACTCCGGTTACGGAAAGAATCGGTGGTTCCATGTAAACACCCTTACTAGTTCTCTTAATACGCGCGCGCCGACCAAAACGAACGCCATCGCCGACCAGGTGTCTTAAGTTACACCCGGCCAGGACAGGTATATCTGCATACAAACCTGTATCGAACAGAGCTTGGGCTGCGCGAAGCCCAAGCCCCGCTCGATATTCTTATTTATCGGTTATTAACTTGCTATTATTAACTTATTCCCAGGGTTTGGGGAAAATCAACTCGGCCGTCGCCGGCATGAAGTCGTTATAGGAAAAGACGGTGGGCGCTTCCCACACCCAGGGATTATCCGTCTTCTGCCACTGTCCGAACTGGCAGGGTACTCTCTGGAACTGCGTACCTGCTTCAAACACGACGCGGCCCCACATCGTCATCAAGTCGGTTTCAGCTAAGGCGGCGCAGACCGCATCCGCATCCAGGGTGCCGGCTCTCTCAATGGCGTCAAACAGCGTTTGCGCCACGGCATAGTCCCAACCTATACCCTGGGGCACCGGGTCGTTTCCTGAATATTCGTACCATCTTTCGACCAGTCCCTGTGCAGTTTCGCCACCGATGCCGATGGCATTTTCCATTTCAGGCGTCCAGTAGACCTCCATACCAACGCCATCGGGCAGGTCGCCGCCCCAAGATACAATCTCCTGATAGAACATGGCTCCCCTGGTGGCGAAGACTACCTTGGGCTCAAACCCCTGCGATTGGCATTGCTTCAATACGGTGCCCATATCGGGCGCGGGACAGTTGCCCCAAAGTATCTCGCAGCCGTTGTCCTTCCATTCCTGTATCAGGGAGGTGAAGTCGTTGGTTCCCGGAGGGTATATGCCGAACTGGTCTTCGGCACGGTAACACTCATAGCCCTGGTCGGCAACAGCGGCGGTGAAGCCCAGGTACCAGCCCCGGCCATCCGCATCGTCAAAGGCAAAGACAGCCGCTTTCTTGTTGGTATCTGAGGCGAAGGCATCGAGGGCGCCAAACCAGGTGGGCATCATCAGATATCCGGGGTCATCCGCCCGGAAGTCTCCCGCAGCGGCGGGAGTGCCTATGGAAAAACCGAATGCCCAGCTGTACGTCCATGGTTCCGCGGCGGCCTCTTCCATGCCTATCCAGGCTTCATAGGTGCCGACGCCGAAAACGGCCGGGATTCCATACTCCTGGGCTTTCATGGCCGTACCCTGGCGCATGGTGGGCACCTCAAAATGCCCGCCGAGGAAGTCTACACCCTCGTTAAGAATCAGGTCCTCGGTAAGAGGTGCCACCTTGAGAGGGTCGCTCTCGCAATCGAGGGTCACCCACCTGACGGGTATTCTGGTCCCATACTCTTCCACATAGATTCCACCCAGCGCGTTGATGTCCTCGACAGCCGCCTCCGTCCCCCAGCTGGCCACACCACCGAAGACAGCGTAGGGTCCAGTATAAGATACGGTATCGCCGATGACAATTTCGGT